>Ga0316194_10003108_pt1 | contig 11589 bp, 15 predicted proteins | sample CroRivsedime1_MG_FD_204936 | JGI IMG/M metagenome (GOLD analysis project Ga0316194, IMG submission 204936) | Coastal sediment microbial communities from Maine, United States - Cross River sediment 1 | ecosystem: Environmental > Aquatic > Marine > Coastal > Sediment | place: USA: Maine... | reverse complement strand
GGTTGTCCGAAGGTTTGGTCCCAGGACCGCCCGTTCCAAACTCACTGACGAGTGTTGATTTCAGCTCGTGCCAGCCGATCGACCAGTTCACTCAGTTCGGTCAATTGCTCCTTCAATTCGCCAATTTCAGCAACCTGGCCGCTGAGCGTAGAATGCTGTTTCTGCACCTCATTCAACAACAGGCTGGACAAGAGGCGGTATTTGACCGTCTCCGGCTGGTTATCGTCATTGAACACCACCAGTTCAGGAAACACTTCGGCGACTTCTTCAGCGATGAGGCCAAAGTCCATCGGCTGCTCGCCATTTGCGTAGGCGTCCTTGTAACGGAACGTTACCGGGTGCAACTGCAGCAACCGATCGCTGGAACCGCCCATGTCGCTGATGTCTTCCTTGTAACGGCGTGAGGAGGAAATTGTGCCGAGTTGACCGTTGCTGTCGATGACGACGGTAGTGGCGTCAGCAACGTCTGTCTGTACTCCACGGATACCACCGACAAATGTGCGATGTTGGTTTATGGTACCAATTCGCATGGTGTTGCTCTCGCCGGGGGCACCCTCGTTGCCAATGGCAATATTTAGATCGCCCGTTGTTTGGTAGCCCGCTCGGTAACCAATCGCGATGTTTTGGCTGCCTAACGAATTTGTCCAGAGTGACTCTTCGCCGATAGCGGTGTTGGAGTTGCCCGTATCGTTGGAAAACAGGGCCGATTGCCCACTGGCGGTATTCAAGCTGCCAGTCGTGTTGAAGTTGAGCGCCCAAGCACCGTTGGCAGTATTGTTCATGCCGGTTGTATTGGCTTCAAGCGCGGACCTGCCAGTGGCAACATTGTCGATACCGGTAGTATTATTGCGTAGCGCAAGCCTCCCTGTGGCTGTGTTGTTCCAGCCGTCAGTGTTCATCACGAGTGCGTCTACTCCAGTCGCGGTGTTGCTGCTGCCGGTGGTATTGCGCCAAAGCGCGTTCACTCCGGTCGCAGTGTTGAAGTTGCCTTCGGTGTTGTCCCCCAGCGCATCCACGCCGGTAGCGGTGTTCCATCTGCCGATTGTGTTGAACTGGAGCGCACCCGCCCCGACAGCGGTGTTGACGATGCCAGTGGTATTGTTCGCGAGCGCGGAATCACCATACACAGTGTTAACGTTTGCATCGCTGCCATTCGCGCAGGTCACCGAGCCATCCTCGGCAATGGCTGCTATAAAGCTGCCCACCGTACAGGCACCGCCTACCCGTGTCTGCACCAAGGCAGGATCAATCACGGCGTCAGCCCCTGCTGGGCCTTGCGGCCCCTGGGCGCCCGGCAGGCCGATTGGTCCTAGCGGCCCGGTCGCACCGGTTGGTCCCTGAGGTCCCTCCGGACCCGGGACAGCGGCGGTACTCTCAAGTACCTGCACGGCCTGTTGCAATACGGTGAAGTTTTCGTTTACCTCCGTTGCACGCGCAGGAGATCCTGTCTGAAATGTATTCGGTACCGATGTCTGCGCATACGTCGCGCCAGAAACCATCAATGTGAGCACGACTAACGTGCAACTGCCAGTATGTCTGTTCATTGCCAATTCTCCTGATCCCAATTTCCTTGATCCCAATCCAGCTCGGTGTCCACCGGCGGTGGTGGCGGACTCGGACTCGAAGACGAGCTACCGCCGCCGCAAGCTGTAAGTACGACTGCTGCACAGGCAGTCAGAGCTAGTGCACGAAGAAAAGCATGCATTGTTATCCTCATTTCTGATGGATGGGCTGGGCGACACAATACATAGTAGTAGGTGTTTCTACCTATATTTTGGGCTGCCAAATGGGTGCTGTTTCTCCAAATGAGTTGCGATAGTGAGAAGCAGTTCAAATTTGGTGTGTGCCCTGACAGCAAGTCGGCATCAGGCATGCGCCGTCGGTTGACCGAATAATGTGATATTTACCGGCCCCGACGGGAAAAAAGGCCAGCGGTACCAGTCGTTGGTTAAGGTGTGGGTAAAGCAATCTGCTGATGCCGCCGGCCAAGATCCCAATGGTTCAAGCACCTGGCCTGCAATACAAGGACTTCAGCAGAGATCTCTTAGAGAATGACGTTAAGGTCGTCTTCGCCTCTGATTACGTTGGCGTTTTCGAGGATGCGGAACGTGCGAGACGCTGCGAGTTCTGGCGGCGGACACAGACTTTCGACAGCATTTTCGAGGTGCTTAAGCAGTTAACGTCGACTGCCGGCGAGTTGTTCGTGTTGTCCGGTCAGCGAAACCCGTATCCGGAGTTAAAGTTAATCGAAACACTTCACCTCGTAATGAAGGATGACGATATCTATCGAAACGACATTGACGGCCGTCTTTCAGAGGCCGTGCTAGTCATCGAGATCATTCTCGAGCATTGAAATAACCACACTCAGATGTTTTTCGACTCCCGGATGACCAGTAGCCAGAATATCCAGTTGGCGCTCCATTTTTGCGGCCAACAGATTCTGAAATTCGAGGGTGGACAGCAGTTTGCTGTGATCAAAGCTATTGATAGCATCGACATTGACCTTGGGGACACCCGGGTCATCAGGAAAGCCAGGACGATGCCGCATAGCCGCGATTATCTGAATCATATTGGTATGCGACATTATGAAAGGCGTCATTATCTCCTGGTGAAATTTTTGGTCCTTCTGATAGTGATTCCGAACCCTATCCAATGCCACTTGCAGCGAGCCCAATTCTTGTACAAGTGTCGGATTGGTGATGACCGACAAATTGCCGCCGGCCACAAGCAAATTCATTGGCGCGCTTTCCCAGAGGGCATCGTTGCTTTCCCACCAGGTATCGCCGATCAGTCGGTCTATCATCTCGTTGCTTGGCTTCTCCTGTGACCCTGCGCCGACCCGCAACAGTACCTCGATGGAGTCCACGATCGCTTGGCTGTAGCGATTCATCTCGTCCAAGAGGTCCTGTTTGTCCCGCAGGTCCTCAAGCAAAGTCTCCAGCACTACCTGTTCGGCGTTATGCTGCTGCTTGTTGCCCCACCAGGCATCGATCGAGAACGCGAGCAGTATGCTCGCGATAATTGCTGCGCCTTCAACAGCAATGCGTGGCCAAGGAATTTTCTGGTTTGCATCCATGATTTCAATTAGTTTTCCTGGTGTCCGCTTTGGGTCATTAGCGTACGCCGATTACGTTGTCAGGCAACATCTACCCCACTTCCCCAGTATTCCAAGATGCCAAACCTGACGAGGTAATCGCGGTCTCCGCGAAGAACCGCAATTGCCTCTGCAGTCGAGCCTCCTACGGGGTCCAAGTACATTCCATAATTGAAACCAACCAGTACGGGCGGATTGAAGGACATGTCGTTATGCGGCTAACGCGATTCCGGCATCCGTTAGCGCAACACGATTATCAATCTGACGGCCATAGTCAGGCTGGGCAGTTCTGCCGCCGCCCACTCACCCATCGAAAGCAAGAACTTGTCGTGGGACTGAAAATCCGCATGTCCCGCACGTAGAAACGCCATCTAAACGATCAGATGCGGGCTCCTCATCGAACCAGCGGATCACTGGCTCGCGTCACGATCGGTGGGCGGTTTGCTCATTCCGTCAAGACCGTAGTTGGCGCGGAGACAAGTCTGATCAAATGTGCGATTCGCGTTGAGTCGGTAGACGAGACAATCCGCCCATATAGTCAAGCGTAAAGTCTCCTGCTGATAGTCGCGTAAGCGGTTCATATTAGCCCGGAACTCAGGTTTCAACTGACCATCCGCGCCATAGAAAATATCATCGTCCCTGATAATTCCGGGCAAGACTTGATCCTCTACGAATGTAACATAGCGAATGTACTTCCGGCCGACGCCATCGACCTCGGAATAGAAGAACATCAGGTCGAAGAGTGTGACAGGGTCAAAGAGATCCGTTAGCTGCATTTGCATGAACGTCGACCATGTCTCCGGCGCGGTGTCCGATCCACTAATGCGGTAAAAAAAGGCGGGCGTTGTTCCCCTCCCGCAACGGCCGCTTCCCATAATGACAATCCGGTTTCGATCTCTGCGACCATTTGCTTCTGAACGCTGATCGCATCGCTGAGATTTGTTACCAGTGCACCAATGATCTGTTCCCGGCGCCGTGCATCGACGCGTTCTTCATTCCAGGTGTTAACCTGAAGGCCGATGTACACACCGACGATGACGATGAGAATTTCGCTAGAAACGACTGCCCAATTCTGAGCCCTGAGGTTTTCAGCCAGGCGACGCAGTACCATTGCACTTCCAATAATTGCTCACAGCGAGAGGAATGTTAACACTTGCTTTCGTCAGACCGGGCGGATTCAACACGATCACGTGCGGGAATTTCGGACCGAAACTGGCCGTTGAGTCGAATGTCCGCATTTGGGGCAATGCAGATGTCCGACGAAAAACAGTGGTTAAGTCTACGTCGTAATCAATTCTGTATGGGACTGAACTGCCATACAGACTCGTTGCTCGTCCCTTCTCCGCCAATTAATGTAACAGTGGTTGACGCGAAATCACACGGAGCTATTGTTTGTCGCAGTAGTTCTTCCGCTGCCTCGATATCCGCAATATTATTCTCTTTCTTGTCAAGACAAAACTCATGCACGAGCGACGCGCGGCGACAATGTAACTGGACACGGTACCCGTCCACGCCACATGTTCCGTTATTCTTCTTAGTGCTTGTTTTAAGACGCACGATGACTCCTCCTTGAGTTGATTTCACTTCCCTTACTGGCAAACACGAAACCGGGAGCTTTTTGGTTCCATCGCAGACTAAACGTTGGCTAAATTATGTAAAACTAAGTGTCCGCTTCTCTTCTGGCCGTTAGCGGCCATTCGATTTGTATCCAATTCCCCAGTTTGAATGACTGCTCTGACCCGAAAGCGGCCATTGGAGTAATATTGCAGTGAATGACCGCTTGTGACCCAAAGCAGCCGTTCTTGATCACAGTTTTTGTACGCTCACATCTCGCGAGTGAGCTGTATATTCATCTCTGCGAAGCCTTTGTCACGTACTGGAATGAGGGCGGCATAGTCCTCTGACTCAAACATCCCGGCAATCTCATCCGCCGAGTCAAAGTCCATCACTAGGACCATTCCATTCGGCTTTCCGTGGATCACCTGGTCGACCTTCAAGCGTTTTACGAGACTGCCACCGGCACTCATTAGTAGTGGCATCACTCCCTGTAGGTACTTTTGTACAGATTCCATCTCATTCGGGTTCGGGACGGCCGTAACTACTAGCGTTGTTCTATCATTCATCTCTTGTATCCTCCACGTGGGGCTTTTATCTGAACGATCGTTTAGATATCATATGGTACTGAGGCTGTCAAATGAGAACGTTCAATGGGACGCAAAAAAAGCTATGACCGCGATGTTTTGGTCGGAAAGGCTATGGAGATATTCCGCGACACTGGCTTTGCTGGAACCTCGGCGGAGACGCTCGTCGAGGGTCTCGGGGTCAATCGTTTCAGCATCTACTCGGAGTTCGGGAGCAAGCAGGGACTCTTCGACGCGGCGCTGCATCGTTACGACGAGGAGGTAGTGCAGCGGAACTTCGGACCTTTGGAGGAACCGGGCGCGAGTATCAAAGAAGTGCGCGCGCTGCTGGAGTTCTTTGCGTCAGCGATTAAGGGTCCTGCTGCGGGTCGAGGATGCTTGCTGTGCAACACTGCGGTCGAGTTCGGTCCCAATGACCCTAGTGGCGCCGGCTTCGTCCAGCGATACTTCGAGCGACTGTCCGAAGCGTTTTATGCCGCGCTGCATAACTCCCGAGATAAGGGTGAGCTCTCCCACTCAGTGGATTCACGTAAGGAGGCGGGGTTCTTTACGGCATCCGTTCTTGGTATGTTTGTAATGCTTAGAGCAAAGGCGCCCCAATCTGTCATCGAAGGCGCAGCTCAAGTTGCGATCGGGCACCTCGAGGCACTGCGCGCCGAGCCGTTTATGTCGCCCTGAGCGTCTCCTTCTGGCCGAAAGCGGTCACTCGTTACGCATCATTTTACGCGGATTGAGTGACTGCTATGTCCCGAAAGCGGCCATTCAAGTTTGGGCTGATGGAAATGGTGGCTGACTGGACTGCTGAGATGCCGCGTTGTTCGCTTTTGATTGTTAGCCGACCCTCTGAATATTTCCAATTCAAGGTCCGCGTTCGGGTTGTGCGCCGATGCTGCATGTTATCGGTGTGCGACGCAATTTGGCTGAAAGGGAATTAATGGCTAGTTGTTTTTCGCTCCCTGATCAATCCAGATTCGAATGCTTTCTACCTTGTCTTTTGATAACGCAGCTCCTCGCCCGACGGACAACGACTCCTTGTGGTGTGGTGGCATCTGGATTTCCGGTGCCGTTTTATTTGCGATAATCAAATACAGGGAACTTGACATGCTACTACCCGGTACTACTACCGCCCCGAATTTTGTACCGCTCATTACGCTGTCATAGTCCTGGACATTGAAACCACTCGCGGTAGACCCTTCGCCAGCTTGATTGTGGCATTCAACACAGTGCTCAAGAAATATGGGTTGAACATCATCAGCATAACTAATTTGGCGCTCACAGCCAGCAAGCCCGATACACACAGCGATATATCCGAATTTCAACGAAAACTTCAAGGCCATTGTTCTATCCTCCACTGTCTCGTGAAATAGCGTAGGCCGATTGGCTGATATTATCTATCGTGGCTTTCCACATTTGCTGTCTGCCTAAAGTGAATTTCAGGCCCGGGCCTTCGGTTTCGGCCATGAGCGGTCAAAGCATCAATTTGTCGATCGCCCGGAATTTACCTCCAATAAGCTCGAGGTGAGGCGACTAGCAAGACCACAGCAATAACCCGGAGGCTGTCCAGAATAGCGGTAATAAATATAGGGAATAAGAAGATGTATGAATACTTGGCGATCACCGGCCGGATTCGGCTTGCCGGACCTGGGACTACCGTCTATTTGTTTCCGAGTCCATGTCTGAGTAATTGCTCTCGACGACAACAAAAATGATGTTGGCGGGTGTGACAATGTTCAGCAAGAATGAGAGGTATCGCGCCGTCATTACGGCCGGAAATTACAATGCATCCGACGCCGAGCTATGGGGTGACGAGATCCTGACAGAGTATGTTTTTCCGAGCATGGGACTGCCGGAAATGAACTTTGTACCAAATGCTGGTGAATAAACTACAGCGACCGATCCTTTACGCTGCCGACTAGTTTATTGGCGTCCATATCGTAGACGGCACAAACCACTTCGCGGTCATTTTGCTGCCAGCTCTCGGACGACGGATACATCGTGAATATTTCAAGCGACGACGATTCATAATCGCGCCCGACAAATGATTCGAATCGTTCCATGCAGGAGCTATACGCGAGTTCACCCATCGCATCACCGTCCGGGTAATTCTCGACAGTGACATCGAACAAGGCAAATGCTTCGTTGTCGTGAGGTTCGTTACACGGAACGCCAGGCAGGTCGCTGACTTCATCCATCGAACTGGAATCGTTAAAGCAATCGCCAACTCTGACTTTGAATGCGTCTACAGTTCCTTCGCCGACTATCGCGCCGGTGCCGTCGCGATCGGCTTCCACGACCCTGTCGTAGATGACGAAGCCCAGTACCAAAAAGACATATGCAGCCCAGTTTTTCATAGCTCTTCCCACATCCTCGGGTATTTGAGTGAGAAATTTTGGGCGAAAACAGCTCTAAAACAAGGGTATACGTCTCGATTATGGGCCTTAGGCGACCTGGCAGGTCATATCCTGCCCGCAACACAGCGGTGATTTGATCTTGCCATGGCCATTGGGGCACTTGGAAATCTGAACCTCGTTACCGTTGTCCAGAGTCAGTGTATCGTTGACCAGTGCTTCGTCACACTTGGCACAGGTGGCATTGACAGCCATGCCGCATTTGTCGCATTCGTAAGTTGCCATTATTCGTCCTTTTAGAAGTGGATGATTTGCAGAATACCACCAAAGCGGGGTGGAGATTTGATTCAAGACTTCGCTTTCTTAAGACTTTCCATCATTACTTCGCTTCTGATAGTTCGATCGGTGGTGGTACCGTGAACACTCAGTGTTTCTCTTTCGAAAAAACGACGACCAGCGGCGGAGCGAATGGTGAGCGGTCTGTTTCGCAAGGAAGCGATCGAGTCAAGGCAGCAGCATTTCCTGGGTGATGTCTTTGTTGCACAGCCTTTGGCGTTTTCAGCACTGACACTTTTTCTTTCAATCATCGTTGTAGTTGTCCTCGTCTATATTTCGAGTGGTACGTATGCACGAAAAGAGACGGTGGTCGGGTTTCTTTCAACGGACAAAGGCATCGTCACAATTCACTCACCGAGGATGGGTATCGTTCGTGACGTGTTGGTGTCAGAAGGTCAGCCGGTAATTAAGGATGACCCATTGATGACAATCGATGGTGAGCGCGTCTCAGGTGATGGCGTGGAAGTCGACAGCGAAATGCTGCGGGCATTGGGAACCCAGATAAGGGAAATCTCACATCGAATCGACATTCAGCAGCAGCGCTGGGCTTCCGAGCGAGAGCGTTTGATCGCAGAACTGTCGGGCCTGCAAGCGGAGCGCGAAACGATTGTTGTGCAAGTCCGGGCACAACAGGGCCTGGTGAACAATCTGCAAGAAAACCTCGAGCGTGTAGGCCAGGTAATGGACAAGGGGTTTATCAGCAAAGAAGACTATCAATCCCGTGAAGAGAACATGCTCGTCAATCGACAGGTTCTGGCCAGCATTCTGCAAAAGCGGGCGGCGAATGATGCGCGGATAGTCCAGGTTGAACTCGCGTTGCAGCGTTTGCCCCTGGAGACAGACGAACGCCGTTCAGAATTGATTGCCGCGAGGGCGGAGCTCGCGATTCGGAAAATGGAGCTGGTTGATCGAAGTGCAAACTCGATTGTTGCCCCGGTCTCGGGAACGGTGACAGCGCTGAGGGCGATCCCAGGCACTACTGTCGACCGCCAGGTCCCGTTGCTGACTATATTACCAGACGGCGGCAGGCTGGAAGCCCATCTGTTCGTACCGACTCGGGCGATCGGGTTCGTAAAGGCAGGCCAGGAAGTCCGCCTGATGTATGCAGCATTCGATTACCGTCGGTTTGGTGTGTACTCAGGTTCGATTTCAGAGATATCGCTCGCCGTATTTGCACCTTCGGAGTTGCGAGCGAATGTACAGCTTGTCGAGCCGTCGTATCGGGTAACCGTGCGGCTGCAGCAGCAAGCGGTTGATGCCTTTGGTCAACGATTGCCGTTGCAATCCGGCATGCTGCTTCGTGCCGATATTGTTCTAGAAGAGCGGTCGCTGATTCGTTGGATATTTGAGCCGCTCACCAGTTTGCGGGGCAGGACGTGAACGAGTGGGTGCAGAACCTCAATTTTACCAGCCGACGCCGACTACCGATAATGCGGCAATCCGAGTCGGCGGAATGTGGCCTGGCATGTATCGCTATGATTGCCAGCTACTTTGGACACAATATCAATCTCGGCACCTTGAGGTTGAAGCATTCGGTTTCTCTCAAGGGGTCAACACTAAAAGGGCTGATCGCATTAGCGAATCGCCTGGGGTTGGACTCCAGGGCCCTCAGACTTGAACTCGAATCACTAAATCGTCTGCTTTTACCCTGTGTGCTCCATTGGAGCGGCAATCATTTCGTTGTCTTGCGAAAAACGAATCGAAAGGGTTACCTGATTCACGACCCCGCAAGAGGCGAGCGCCTGTGCACTCGGGATGAACTTTCATCGAAGTTCACTGGCATTGCACTGGAGCTGCGTCCGGGCTCGACGTTCAAACGGCGGAAAAACCGGGTATCCATGAAACTGACGGACCTGCTCGGTCGGCCACGTGGACTGGGCAGGGCGCTTGCACAAACTGTATTGTTGTCGCTGATCGTACAACTTTTCGTGCTGGCGTCGCCGTTCTACATGCAGCTGGTTGTCGACGAAGTGCTGACAACATTTGACACCGACTTACTAACCGTTCTGGCGATCGGTTTCGGCTTGTTCATGCTCATCAATACCACTGCCAGTGCATTGCGCAGCTATGTTGTTCTTTATCTCAGCAACATGCTGGGTTACCAGATAGTTTCGAATTTGTTCCAGCACCTGCTGCGTCTGCCCATGCAATGGTTTGAAAAGCGGCACGTCGGCGACATCTTGTCGCGTTTTTCGTCCACCCGACCGATCCGCGATTTGTTTACCGAAGGGCTGGTTGCGGCCTTCATCGACGGATTGCTGGCGGCAACAACGCTGGCGTTGATACTTATTTATAGTGCCCAGCTTGGAGCAGTCGTGGTCGGAGCGTTGGTACTTTACCTGCTGCTACGATTGGCGCTCTACACACCGCTACGCCAGAGAAATGACGATCAAATCGCGGCGACGGCTGCAGAGCAATCGGTGTTCATCGAATCAATCAGGGGTATCCAGTCGATCAAAGTGTTCGGTCATGAGTCTGATCGGCACTCGATCTGGCAACACAAATACGCGGACGCAATTAACAACAGTGTAAAGATCGGGAAACTGCGCATTGGGTTCAATGCAGCTAATAGTCTGTTATTCGGCATCGAGAATACGTTGGTGATTTATATTGGTGCGAAACTGGTTGTCGATGGCCAGTTTACGATCGGCATGCTGTTCGCTTTCATAGCGTACAAGAATCAGTTCGTGGACAAAGCGACTGTGCTGGTTGAGCGCCTGATCGAATTCAGGCTTCTGGGTCTGCATCTTGAGCGCATCGCCGATATCGGGCTCGCAGAGCCTGAGCAAATTCAGGCAGTTCCGGCGGAGCTCACGACGCCGAAGTTCGAGGACCGAAAGGGTGGCGGCTATCTTGAAATTGACCGCGTCTCTTTTCGCTACGGCGCTGAGGAGCCGTGGATACTGAAGAACGTATCGCTATCGATCACCAAAGGAGAAATGATCTCCCTGGTCGGTCAATCCGGATGTGGCAAATCAACGTTAATGAAGATCTTGCTGGGTTTGCTTCGTCCCGACGATGGCCAGGTGAACTTCCGTGGTCACTCGCTGCAACGAATCGGTCACAACTGTTTCCGGCGCAAGATTGGCACAGTCATGCAAGAGGATGCGCTTCTTGCCGGATCAATCGCGGACAACATCGCGTTTTTCGATTCAGAGCCTGACCTTGTAAAGATTCGGGCCAGCGCCGACGCAGCGGCCATTCACAATGACATTAATAGTATGCCCATGGGTTACGACAGCCTGATCGGTGACATGGGCGGAGCGCTCAGCGCGGGCCAAAAGCAAAGAGTCCTTCTTGCACGTGCGCTATACCGCGACCCCGAGATTCTTATTCTGGACGAGGGCACGGCGAACCTGGACCCGGTTACAGAAGAGATCATCATTCAAAATCTCTCGGACATGCAGATCACGCGCATTTGCGTCGCGCACCGGCAGGCGATCATTGACGCATCTGATCGCGTAGTTGTTATGGAATCCGGTACGTTACGTAGATCTTCAGCGACTTTGAGGGGCTGGCAAGGTGAACGTGGCCACGATCGGCAAGTGATCTGAGATCTTAAGCGTATCGCTCGATCGGACGTAGTGCTCACCCAGAATCAGCTCATCAGTGTAAAAAATGTAATCAATAGTCTTGTCGGGCATTTCGCTTTGATTATCGTTCGCGATGT
>Ga0316194_10003107_pt1 | contig 11590 bp, 10 predicted proteins | sample CroRivsedime1_MG_FD_204936 | JGI IMG/M metagenome (GOLD analysis project Ga0316194, IMG submission 204936) | Coastal sediment microbial communities from Maine, United States - Cross River sediment 1 | ecosystem: Environmental > Aquatic > Marine > Coastal > Sediment | place: USA: Maine... | reverse complement strand
CCGCCAAACTAAACGTTCGCTGATACGACAATTGCAGGTAATCGATATCGGAATCAACACCTGTCAACGGCAAGGATTGATCGGTCACGATGTCACCGGTCGTTTTCTGATAAGTCACAACAAGTACGTTCGTGCCATTCGGTGTCGGCCAGTAGGCGCGGGGCGCAAGTTCCTGCGCCACACCTGGGCTACACAACGACGCCAGCAGTGTGATACAGACAATCCGTCCATTGAGCACCTGACTGAACATCGAGGAAGACTCGTGGCTTAGAGATCGGTATCCGTACACGCGCCAAACACGCTCACGGACAGTCCATCACGGGATACTGCTACCGTCATGCGGCCCGTCGCTTCGTCAATCACGAAGCTGAAAGCACGCTCGCCCTCCATACCCTGAAGATATATAAGTCCGTCGCTCTTCACGACACTGCTGAAAGAAGTTGAACGATTCTGGTCGCTCGACTTGGTCGTCGATATCGTCTTTTTCTTGGTATCGATCACCACGAAATCCGGTACGCCAAGTTCCACGGGCGCCGCCTGATAGCATGTGTCATTCTCGATGCAAATCTGCACCTGTGCCGCAGCACAGATCATCTTATCGACCCCATCAAGGTTATCACCAAGCGCTACGCCGGCTGATAGCATCGCAACGAAACCAGTTGCAATTTTTTTCATCGTGATTCTCCTACTTTCCATCTAAGTATTGCTGCACGCCGAGGCTAAAAATCAAACGTCAAGAAAATCAGTCCGCCGCTATCCGGAACCCGTTACGCTAGTACTTAACCATGTATTCTTTTGCTTCAAGACAGACGCTGAACGCGTTCTTGAAATTTGCGAGTTGCTGCTCCGTTGCCCGCTCTCGATCCTCAGATTGAGCCGCAGCTTGCTGTTGCGCCTGCTGTTGCGCGGCGCGGCCCTGGCGGCGGCCGCGAACTGCACCGGCCGCGGCGCCCCACGCAGCGCCTTCACTCGCATCATCATTAGCAATTTCGCCAATCAGCGCGCCAGCTGCAGCGCCGCGGACAGCGCCCCGTGCTCCGGATCCGGCACCCGCCTGCTGTGCCGCTTGCTGTTCGGCTTCCGCTTGCTGCTTATCGGCGTCTTCCTGCTTAGCCAGCTGAAAGGGATCTGAGCCGGTATTGCCAACGGCCCATTCATAACAAGCCGCTTCATCTTTCGACTGTTGAGACGTGTCCTGGCCTTCAGCCGGGAAGACAAAAACGTCCATGGTTGAGCCCAAAGACTGGGTTTGCGCGTTTGCCGCGATCGAAAGCGCGAGCGTTGACAGGATAAGTAAGACTTTCTTCATCGGCATTCTCCAGATTTCCTATAATTCCTGCGTTGATCAATCGATTAACTCGAATTCACCCGGTTGCCAGGTTTTGTCGAACCAAGGCTCCAACGGCCCATAGAGACGGATTAACACAAACCAGCCCTTACCCGGCACGGTTTGAGTCCAGTTGGTTTCCATGCCGGCAGGCGCTTCGGGCCCGTAGTATAAATCAACGGAACCGTCATCGTTATAGACCAGCGGACTCTTCTTGCTGTTCTTGCTTGGGAACGGCTGACCTGTTTGCAGCTCGGAGCGGGTCTGCGGGTCATAGACAACAACCGACCAGAAGTCCTTCGCCGGCGCGTCGGCCGGAATTCGAAGCTTGTAATTCTTGGCACCGTCCAGGTATTGGCCGCCACTATCAACCGCACAGAAACCATACTGTGAGCCGACGCCGACCATCTTCATCGCCATCGCTGGTGTGTTAACCGTGGCTGAATAGAAAAACAGCGTGCGCGCATCGATATTTCGAGCGCCGTTACCGTTTTCGACAAACCATTTGTAATCACCACCAACAAATCCCGTGTACCAACAGGAGTTCTCATAGAAATACGCGCGCTCATCACGCGGCTTCAGCCAGATCGCGCGAGCTGTCGCATTACCTACGGCAACTGCTTCTTTCAAGATAGCCTGCATACGTGCGTCGGGTTCGAACGGCTTGCCCTTTTGAATCCCTATCGCAGCCGCCATGCCAAGCAATTGCGGCTCGACAAAATCGACCGGCTCACGATCGATGACGGTATGCAGTTCTTCATAAAATTCATACGTATTAGCGTGGATCGTATTAAACGGAACCGTTGACCCATCGATGTACTTCATCGCCGGTGGATTGTCCGCCTGTGCCAGCGGGTATACTTTAAGACCCGTGCGCCACATCGTAGAGGCTGCGTAAGGCTTTCCATCGACCAGGAAGCCGCGAAGGATCAGCCAATTGGAATAAGTTCTGGACTGTGCAACAAAATAGCCCTCAGGAGTCTCACCCTCAAAGCCTGGCGGCAAAATAAGGTACTTGCCGCCTTTACCGCGGTCTGGCCCGGGCGCTCCCATGTCAATGACAAAGCGGAAAAAAGCGTCATTTACTGTACCTGGGCCCGCACCAGCCGGAACCTCTACTACGGTCGGCCCGTCTTTGTCCAGATTCAGCATGACCGATGCGTAGACCGTATCGGTGTTACCGGTCAAAAAGAGTGGGTCGGAGTGCATCAAGGTATCAAACAGCAATACATGGTTGGACTGTGTCGCACCCATCTCAACCATGCCAAGTCGAATACCCTCGACCGAGGTTGCGGGAATGAAATTCAGGAAGACATCCATACCACGCATGAAATCCAGATTCTCATACGCCTTTTCAACCGTTGCTTCGTCTGGCATGCCATCGAAAAACTTCAGAGTTCCAATGCGGGTCTCGACAGTATCCGGCGTCATTATCTTATCGGGGATTACATGGTTATACCCTGGTGTATTTTCAGCGCCGCTCTCTGCGCATGAAACGAGTGCCGCCAGCATTGCCAAGCTGCCGATGGCTATATAGAGGTTTGGTCTCATTAGTTACTCTCCGAAAAAAATAGATTGTTAGGGTCTGAAACGTCTGGTGTCAGCCGACTTCCAGACACTCAACAGATAAAATGGGATATTGGTGCTCGTAAAGAGCGCTCAGCACGCCGGACAACGCTGCCTGGTCCAGTAAACGGCCAACGAGTGTCGATTCGTCTTCGTTCGATACCGTGATGTTCATACCCATTAAGCAGGATGACCAGGCAAGCGGAACAGCGCCTTGAACCCGGACCCGATAGACGGCCGGCCCTTGCATCGTCGCATGTGATCTTCGCATGGGATGTATTTTCCACTGTGCAGGTCCTGGCCGCATCGAACCAGAAGATGCAAAAAGGGGTGTAAAAATGATGCGGCGGCTATCCGCTGCCGCTAAACATGCCCAGGCCGGTCGCCTTTGCCACCGCCTGACGTCGGCCATGAACGCCCAGCTTCTGATAAATATTCGCCGTATGACGCTTGACTGTTACGGGCGAAATATTGAGCCGGTCAGCGATCTCTTTATTGCTCAGCCTGCTTGCCAGCAATCCCAGGATTTGCTGCTCTCTCCTGGACAGGGGTTCCACGCCGATACCCGGAGAGACGGTCGGCGCAAGCGTGGCATCAGAACTCGCATCGGCGTGGATGGTTCGAAATGTAGCCACTATTTCGCCAACATAGCGAAGGCCGCCTTCATCGAGTTTCAGGCTATGTAGCAGATTGCCAAGACGCGGTCCCAGGTCGACGAAAACGCGAATGAATCGCCCGGGCTGGGCCATTTCAATGGCTCTTTTCAGCTCTTTCTTCGCCGCTTCGCTTTCTCCTTTGGCGTCAAGTAGCATGGCTCGGAGTGCCAACGCTTCGAGCAGGAACCGCTTATTATGGACACTCGCCAGGTAATCTATGAGTCTGTTAAGTAACGCGTCTGCTCGCTCGCGACTCCCTGGGCCGTCATCCAGCACGAAAACCTTGGCCTGTGTCAGCTGTGGCGAATAGAACACATACATTGGTGATAGAGGTTCCGGGTCGAACCGCTCTGCCCAGCTGAGTGCCTCCGCGATGCGCCCCTGGCGCAACGCGATTTCCGCACTAAATGCTTCGGCGTGTGCAATGAGATAAGCGTTTTGCGTCTTGAGCGCGAACTCGGTCAGCGCAGCGGCAACGTATGTTGCTTTTGCTGTGTCACCTTGCTCCTGGTACGTCAGTGACGAGATGATCATGCATTGAGCATAAAACTCAGCGTTTGCGATGGCACGCGACTGGGTAACATCCCGCAGACGGTCATGCACATCAACCAGTTCGTTGCGATGATAAAGGACGGCACCCTGGAAGCTGCGCAACACCGCCAACGCTTCCCCCAGATTGGATGATCCCGCCTGCGCGGCACCCTGCTCCGCAGTTGGCTTAAGGCCGGACAAGTCTGCATCCATCCATTGCACAAAGCCCAAGGCTATCAACACGCGGCTACTTAACGTGACGCTTGAGTCTTCCGCAACTCCTCCACCAGACATCGCGTCATAAAGTATTTTCTTGGCTGAATCGACATCACCCGTCATCTGAAGGGCGGCGGCCAGTATGATAAGAGCAAAGCCGCGTTCGGCCAGACTATCGTCAGGGAGCAGCTCAAGCGCTCGTCGCGCCTTCTCGACCGCGGCATGCCCATCTGACATCGCATATAACTGGTAGCACCGGGTAGACTCCACAGAGCCGAGCAATTCCTGCCTCAATTCCTCATCAATCCCTGTCGTTTCCAGAAGTGCTTCGGCTTGCTCCAAAACCTGCCAGGACTCCTCGCGACTGCCACGGGTTCTTAGAAAGCGTGCATTGAGGAGAAGTAACTCAGGCGTTTTCGCGAGCATATCGGGCGGCAACATTCGTAACCAGCTTTCGAGCCTGTGCCACTGCTCGTTATTCATGATCGTGTTTCTGTGCCTGACGATCAGCGCTCCGGCTTCGGTTACCATGTCCGCCTGGAGCAAATGAGAAATCGCCTCCTCCAGATACCCATTATCTTCAAACCATTGGGAACCACGAATCTGGATATTGCGGATCTCGTCCTCGCCAATATCGGCACGCGCCCGGTCCCGCAGCAAGGTTTGGAACAGGTGGTGATATCGATACCATTCCTGTTTGTCGTCAAGGGCTATACTGAACAAGCCGGATTCATGTATGCGGGTCATGAAATCGTCGCCGGACAGTGTCATGGATTCACGTCCATCATCCGACAACACTGCCTCACAAAGCCGTGCACAAAAGCGATCGAGGAATGCGGTACGCAGAAGCCAGTTACGAACCTCGGGCGAGCGTTTCGCCAGGACCTCGACCAACAAATACTCACGTACCGTATGTATGTCGCTCGGTATACTTGCCGCGAAATCGTCGGCCGAGCCAGACTCGGGTGCCGCGAGCGCCGCCAATCGAAGCGCTGCAGGCCAACCCTCGGTGCGCTGATGCAGTTGCAGTATTGCGTGCTCGGAGATATCACCTCTAACAATGCCACTTATAAAATCACGCGATTCAGTTAGCGTGAAAGCGAGCTGTTGCATACGAACCTCGGTCAGCAAGCCGCCGGCGCGTAATTTTTGCAGGGCTAACGGCGGGTCGCGCCTCGTGACGATGACGATGTGCAGGTTTCTTGGCGGGCGCCTTAGAACCTGGTTGATGAAATCGTGTACCGCCGAAGCGGAAACTTTATGATAATCGTCAAGCACCAACACAACGCACTCATCGAGTTCATCGAGATCATTGCAAAATGCGCCGGCCAGTTCTTCAACCGGCGGCATCACTGACGACTGTATGTATTCCGCAATATTCGGACAGCAACCAGCGACAGTGTTACGCATCGTGGCTACGACGTAGGCCAGAAACCTCCTTTGGTCACTGTCCTCGGGATCCAGAGACAGCCAGGCAGAAGAATATCCGGACGCGTCGATACATTGACGGGCATAGGTGCTCTTGCCGTAACCGGCTGGAGCGGATACCAGGGTCGCCCTGCCGCCTAAGCCAACATGATTCGACGCCAATAGCCTTTCGCGACAAACCAGATCTGGCGAACTGTCCGGCGGATACAGTTTCGAGCGAATAATTGGAATCGGCAAGGTTTCTGACATCAGGCGAGCTTTTCTTGCGGTTTTGGTCGCCGACGGTGTCGGACAGGAAAAACCCGGCATTTTATTAGTGATTTTCGCGAATTCTCTTCATTATCAGGCCTTACACCCGAAATTGCACCTCGATGGGCGCTGCGAAGCGGCTCTGATGTAGTTACAATCCCGCCAGTTCAGCAATTTACTAACGGGAGAGGAAGATAATGAGAAAAACGATAATGGGGATGACTGCCGCGCTCGCGATACTTACAGGCGCCAATGCCCTGGCACAAGAGACTCTGATCGATCACTTGGTGTCCGCTTGCGAGAGCGACCTCGAGAATTATTGCAGCCAGGTTACACCCGGCAACGGCCGATTGTTGCATTGCATGGCAGCACACGAGGACAAGATTTCAGGCCAGTGCGAATATGCCTTCTACCAGGCAGCAACGCTGCTGGAGCAGCTTTCAGTTGCGATCAACTATCTCGCACAAGAGTGCAAGACCGACATCGAAACGCATTGCGGTGATGTTGAGATAGGCGACGGCAAGATTCTTGCCTGCCTCGCCGAACATGATGAAGCAGTCAGCGAAGGCTGCAAGAAGGCAGTTGCTGATACCGTAGGCGAATAGCGAAGCGAAATTTGGCGGCCAGACCCGCGTTGCCCGGACTTGGGCTTATTGGCGCGGGTCGGCTACCACTTTCGATAAAACTACGTTGGGGGAAAGCCGGCCAGGATCGCATCGACGGCAGCCTGAACGGTTCCGCCCGAATCTTTACGGTCCGAGTCGTGAATGGTCTTGCTTGCAACGCCATGCCACACGGGACGGCGTTCGGACACATCGAATACATCGATGGCCAACGTGCCCTCAGTGTACTGACGAACGGTGGTTTCGTTGCCGTAGCCATAATAAGCACCGCCCCACGCGCCCCGGCGACCCGGATACCCATAGCCTGAATATCCGACGGACATTGATGGAGACGAGTCAACTTTGATCTCTTCCCTCGAACCAATCGTAAAAGCCAGGGCGAAATCTGCCGAATCGACGTCGGAAACCAGCTTGTATCCTTTTGCTCCCAGCGCGCTCTCCACCGTGACCATTATTTGCGACTCCAGCAATGGACTGGGAATACGCTCGATCGCACCCACTTTCATGGGATGTTCCGATACCCAGGCAAATGTCTTGTACGCGGCAAAATCATTCGCCGGATCGTGGTCATACGTCGCTTCGAACCCGGACGCGCATCCGACAAGTACAGCGACCGCGACGACCGCGACATATCCTATTCTTAATTTCTGCATTAGCGTAGCTCCTTCAAAGATCAAATGTATTGCGGCAAGTCAGACCCCAAAATGGTCATATCCAGCTGTGTCCGGACAGCACCGGACGCGTCCCCATGGCCGGTTTAGAGCGCGGGGAAGCCGATCACAGACCAGCTGCTGCTGGAAAACGCAGGGCGAAAACAGCGTTTTGTCCGGAGGCTCCTTCGAGCCTGAGCAACGCGCCACCCTGCAGAACGTTTACGATGGCCTTGAAGTCTACCGTAATATCCGCGTCAATGGTTCCCAACGAAATGCCTGCGTCAATGCCGGCTCCCCAGAGGTAGTGCGTCGCTCCCCGGTCCCATGCGGCTGCAACAGCGGGGCTCTGAGAGGTCAACAACAATGAAACAAAGAAGACTCGCTTGTATTTCATTGTCCGGAATTCGATGTGGTCAGCGCGCGCAATTCGATGCAAACATCTGGAGAGAGCTGATTAGCGACCGGTATTGGGCCCCGACTTTCAAAGATAGTTGCGACAGCGATCCAGTATCATCAGGTGCGGCGTCGACGAGTGACAACAGCCTCACTACATCGCTTGGTTGGTCGTTTTGATACGCGCCACGCTCGTTGTCCTGATCCTACTGTACGGTTCTTTTGCGTTTGCAGAGCAGGCCGAGACGGACACCCGTTCTGGAGTCGCGCCTGATATCCGTGACGACGAAACCAATCTGAAATTACAGCGCGGCGATTTTGTACTTGTGCCCATTCCGATATCGAATCCGACCCTGGATTCGGGTCTGGTTGCTGGCGCGGCCTACTTTTACCCGCAATCGGAAGAAGAGAAGGAACTGCAGCCCGCATCAGTCACTGCGGCGGCGGGCCTGTACACGAGCAACGACAGCAGAGCATTTGCCGTTGTGCAGCAAAATTACTGGAACAGCGACAAGTGGCGTTTTACAGGTGCGGTTGGCGGGGCCGATCTCAGGCTTTCCCTGCTCGCGCCGGAACAGTCGTCTGGCGGATCGAGCCTGGACTGGCGAATTAATGGCAACTTTCTGTTTACCAAGGTCGGTAGAAGACTCGGAGGACATTGGTACGGCGGGATTCTTGCACGACTTGTCGACGCGAATCAAAGCCTCGAGATTTCTGAACCAAAGTCAAATTTCGATACCGGATCCGATGTGCGTTCTATGGGACTGGGTGTAAATTTCGAGTACGACTCGCGTGATATGCCCCTCAACAGCTATAGCGGTCGACACTTCAAGCTCGACGCTCTTTTTAATGACGAGGCGATCGGCAGCAACTCAACCTACCAGTCCTACAGTGCCGCGTATCGGTCCTACCGCAAACTGACGGACTCAGTTGTCCTTGCCTGGGAAATACAGGGCTGCCAACGCGGTGGTACAGCTCCGCTTTGGGATGCGTGCACGGTCAAGCTGCGCGGCTTTTCGGCGACCGATTACCTGGGCAAAGTGTCAGGCTCCGGGCAGGTCGAGGCGCGGTGGCAGCCGGGCAAGCGCTGGGGATTGGTCGGCTTTGCCGGTGCTGGCTACATCGGCAGCTCGTTCAACGGCATTCGCGAGCACGAAGCGATTCCCAGCTACGGTGCCGGCATTCGGTTCATGGTACTCAAGGCCAAACGCGTCAATTTGCGGCTCGACTATGCCCGGTCCACAGACAGCAACGCAATTCACATCTCGGTCGGCGAAGCATTCTAGAAACGATCTTGGCGAGTTGAAAGCAATGGCTCAGGGGCGGATGGGGGTCTTCGTATCATTCGGGTGAATCAGCGTTTCATATTTTTCGGATTTCCACGATTGACGGCCGCGCGTCCCCGAATTACCGTATTTTAGTTAGATCAATGCCGCTCCGCTGCTTCGTTCCGTGCCTATGGCAACGTCGGCAAGGAGAAAAATCATGTTTGCTCACAAGTTTTCCATGCTCATCGTCAGCGTGGTCCTTTTGCTATTGACTTCTTGTGGTGGCTCCGGGGGCGGTGGATCAACTGTTGCACCGCCACCGCCACTGCCACCGCCGCCGAGTGCGGCGGCGTTACCAATCACGGCTGCAAATGCTCAAGACATAACAGTAACCGTTCTGGAAGCGATCACATCGACAGTTGAAATAATCAATATCGTCGATGTTATTGGACTTCCTCCTATCGCCGCTTCAGGCCCGGGCCTCGCGAAAACTGCAGTCAGCGACATCTTCACGGAACTCCTAGCTTGTGATACCGGCGATGCCACGGCTACCTGGAACGACGCGGATAATAACCTGGAGATATCCACAGGAGATACATTCGATGTCGTGTTCGCCATGTGTTTCTTCGCAGATACCGATACGACGCTCGACGGTGCAATTTCGCTCACCAATATGAATGTTGAGGGCGACCCTTTCAATCAGATCGCGCCCTGGCATCTCGCTATGACGTTTGGCTTCGACAATTTGTCCGGTACCGACAGCGCCGGCACGGCAATTCTGGACGGCGACCTCGATCTCGATATGAGCAGCGATGACAACGTGGTGATTAATCTATCCGTCGCGACAACCTCGCTCACCGCACAACAATCCGGCGTCAACGAAACGCTAACAGACTATGTGCTGAACCAGACCTTGGATCTCAATGCGCTGACACAAGTGATTAGTGCAAACGGTATATTGACCAGCTCCTTGCTCGAGGGCAGCGTCACATTTGAGACCTTGGAGGACTTCTGGGTGATTGGTGACGATAATCCGTCCACGGGTCAATTGCTGATCCATGACGACAGCTCGAGTGTTCTCGTTACGGTAGTGGATAACCTGAGAGTGCTGCTTGAGATCGATTTTGAACGGGACGGTACGATCGATCAGACGATCGAAGTGACCTGGGCAGACCTCGATATCGGCTGACTGCCAAACGAGATCACAATAGTGGGTTGTCCGTTTTTGACGTCAACTGGCCGCGCGTTCGTGCCTATGAGAGCGCTTTAGATTGGCAAGGAACGGCAGCAAGCGGTCGTTGGCTCGTATGACAGGTTTATTTCGGTTCAACCCCTATTTTCTCCACCGCTAGGTGAAAGACCGTATGGCAGGCGCGCCCGACATACGATAGTAGATGAGTAGTCGAACTCTTGGGAGAAGCACATGGACAGCATGCCCAAAATCCGTGAGTACATGGATACCGTCGTGCCAACCCTCAGCCCAGAGACCCGGATAATGGCAGCGATAGACTTCCTGTTGCGTCATCGAGTGACTGGGGCGCCTGTGGTCGATGCCGACGAGAAACTGGTGGGAATCATTACCGAAACAGACTTGCTCAGACTCGTGACCGAGGGCGTCCAGGGCGAGCCTCCCGTTGACGCGACTGTGGCCGAGTACATGACCACGGATGTGCTTAGCGTCGCCCCAACGGTGGATATTTATTATATCGCCGGCATGTTTTTGGCGAACAAGTTCAGGCGCCTGCCGGTTGTCGAAAATAGCAAGATCGTCGGGGCCATCACACGCTTTGATCTCCTTCGAGTTATTCGGACGCTCTCCGAAATATCTTGAGACGACGTCCATTACGTGTGGACCTATGAAGAAAATCCTGAATTTTCCCGCCGCTACAGGAATCGACCGTGGGGCAGTGATTCGTGCTTGCCTGGGCTGCTTGAGCCTCTGGCTGCCTTGTACGGCGAGTAGTTCAACCAGCGTTGATATTTGTCAGGAGCCGGCGGCAGAGTCACACGTGACGATCGCGTACTACGATCAAGAGGCATCTTCGTTGGAGGGAAACCCGGGTGAAACAAACCTGGAAAATTACAATTCTGACGTTCTGTTCCGATCAAACGATAAGTGGATTTTCGGAGCGGGTCATCGCAGTACAATCCTGAATCTCGACCAAATTGAGCTACAGACAAACGGTTATCTACACACTTTTTTCTTTCCGGTACACAGGCTCAGCCAATCCGATAAACGAGGTTTCCGATTCAGTATAGCGCCCGCGCTTTCGGCTTCTTCCAACGTCACTCGCGACCCTGATGAATACTCCATCGATGCAGTACAGCTGCTCGCGGCATGGATTTGGAACAGGCAGCTATCCGATCGCCTCGACCTGCACTACGGGGTTTGTGCCGATCATCGCCTCGGAGACTATCAAGTCTATCCGGTATTTAATTTCAGTTGGGTCATCAATCCTGATTGGCACGTTGAAATCGGTTTCCCGACATCGCAAATAACTTACGCTGTGTCAGACAGACTTGCTTCTTCGATGCGAATTACGCCGAATGGCAACGAATGGTACGTAAAAGACAAGAGCCTGACCAAACACTCCAAATTGGTATACGAGGCATACACCCTGGAGTGGGTATTCAGCTGGCGGACGCACGCGAATTTCATGCTGGCGGCCAGTCTAGGCAG
>Ga0316194_10003106_pt1 | contig 11591 bp, 12 predicted proteins | sample CroRivsedime1_MG_FD_204936 | JGI IMG/M metagenome (GOLD analysis project Ga0316194, IMG submission 204936) | Coastal sediment microbial communities from Maine, United States - Cross River sediment 1 | ecosystem: Environmental > Aquatic > Marine > Coastal > Sediment | place: USA: Maine... | reverse complement strand
TTCCGCGCAGCGCTATATTATTTTTGTTCGCAGCACGGCGAATGGATGGTAACGGATTATAGCCTTAGTCGACGCGGCTAGAACATCTGTTGGCGATTCGGGTGGCGTGTACAGAATGACGACTGGACAGTTTGGACTCACAGACAGTTTCGCCGCGCACTGGCAGTGTCGTAATCATCGCCAATGATGTGCCATGCAATTGACTCGAGGTACCGGCGATAGCCGTATGATTTTTCACCTTTTAAAGGATTGGCGATTTCGCTTGTCACGAGTACGGTTCGGTAGTGACCGTCGATCCTCCTTACACATGCGCATCTTTTTTTTTGGCGCAATAAGCTGCTCCGCGACCCCAGAATAATTCGAGTTAGTTCGGACGATTTGACATAAATATCAGGAGATGGATCGTTCCTCGACACGGTTGCGCATTGTGCGGATTAACGACCGGGAGTGCAGGATAAGGATTGCTGGTTTTGCAGCTCTGCGCGCCGAAGAATTTTCCGTTCAGAATACATAGGTAATGGCTACGAAGCCCTTGATAACCCGATCCTCATCGACGATGGGGCTGTCAACGACCTCGTCCGGCAGAAACTCGGCGGAGAGGTTGAGAATCACTCGCCAGTCTTCGGTCAGCTCGACAAAACTCGTGAACCCGACTTCGTAACTGACCGAACTGCCAACGTTGTAAGCGGGCCGCGTCGGCGTTGCGGCGCTTTCGGGTACACCGAAATCATGGTTCGCAAGCTCTTCGCTCAGCCAGTTCACCTGCAACTGTGGACCGATGCGCAACCAGCCCGCCTGGAATGCTTTCGAAAGCCGCGCCCTGGCAGCACCGCCACCAATATTGTCGAGAACGTCATGCTCGTAGTCGAGCAACATGCGGACGCCTCCCGGTAGCTCGAGACGTAATGCCAATCCGGCCATGAGCGTGCTTTCGCGATCACCCATGCCGGCCAGGACCGGGCTGTCGTCTTCTTCGTAAGCGCCTATGCGATAGGATGCAGACGCCGCCAGGCGCCAGCGTCCCGAACCGAGGAGGCTATAGCGCACGTTCGGGCCAAGCCACTGCAGGCGTTCCCCGTTGTAGGTAATGGCAGGGATAGGTTGCAGCACCGTCGTATCGGAACCGACGTACGGACTACTGCGAGTAATGACCCCGGCACCAACCCCCACGAGTCCGCGTTTGCCGAGCACTCTATACAGCTCGATGTCGATGGCCGTCGTCTCACTCTCCGTAACCGTGAATCTTGCCCGATTGAATGCCGGCGGTCCTTTCGGACGGTAGTTATTCGAGATGCCAAGCGGCTCTTTTGGGATGCCGATAAAATTCTTGTCGATAAGTCCGTTCTCGTTCTCGTCGACATAGACCAGGACGGCGATCTCTCCTGCCGGTACGTCCTGAATTTGATAGACGCCGTCCGCCGTAATCGGCGTGCGGACTTCCTTCGCGGGATCGCGAAAGTCTCCGAACGAATTCGCCGAGTCGTAAACCTGCAGCACCAACGTGCCGGTGTCCGGCGCCTCTTGCACGCGCACGGACAGGCTGGCGGCCTGTGCCAGGGAGGCCCAAAGTGTCAGAAAAATGACAGTAGCTAATTTCATTGCGATATGCCGGGAGGTGTTCCAACCTGAAGGTAACAGCGCGACAAAGCGAATGACATCAATCCCACGTAACTGATACATGAAGTTACGAATCGGTCGACGGAGATTCTGATTCCGCGCGCCGCACAAGCTCTATTGCGATGTGGTGGAATATGAAGGCGTGAACGGGCAACAGTGCATACCAGTACATCAGCCCCCAGACACCGGCCGGATGAAAAAATGCGTCCACCGAAATTCGGCGGCCACCTTCAACTTCGTCGATCGAAAACTCGAGCACGCCTGCGCCCGGTGTTTTCATCTCCATCAACAGGGTCAGGCGCTCTTCAGGCTGCAGGCCAATGACCCGCCACGCGTCGATGACATCGCCGACACGCAGATCTTCCGGGTGCCTGCGTCTGCGACGAAAACTCGGTCCGCCGATTATCCAGTCCTGAGCACGGCGTACCCGCCAAAGCCACTTGGCCGAGAAGAAATCGCCATCCCGACCAACCCGGCATACGGCTTTCCAGAGTTCCTCTGCGCTGGCCGCGGTCGTGGCGCTGCTACCCTGTTGCTTGGAGTAGTACGAATACTCTGGCCGGAACTCCCGACAGGCTTCAGCACCTTCCACCCATCGCGATGGAACCTCATGTTTCCGCTCGGCTTCGAGCGCCTCGGTGGCGGCTGCCCGGAAACCCAGCAGTTCCTGCGGGATCAGTTGCGCGAGCCGGTTGTCGTGAGCGATGACATCCTGCGACAAGCCGTCAATGAGCGCCCGGGCAATATTGGTCGGTACGGCCGTAACAAGGCGCAGCCAGTAGGACGACAGGCGCGGCGTTAGCACGGGCACGGGGATGATACGGGGACGTCGGCCAACGAGATCGCCGTACTGCCGCATAACCTGTTCGTAGGTCAGCACGTCGGGCCCGCCCACGTCGTAGATTTCCCCGGCCGTCTCTTCAAGCGCAGGCGCCTTTTCGAGATAACAGAGCAGATCGCTGAGGGCGATGGGAGTGGAGCGCGAGAAAACCCAGCGCGGCGTAATCATAAACGGCAGGTGATTGACGAGGTCCCGGATGACCTCCCAGGCGGCCGAACCCGGGCCGATGATCATCCCGGCGCGGATCTCGGTGACAGGCACGCCAGGTGCCCGCAGAATGTCGCCGGTTTCCTGCCGCGAACGCAGATGAGTCGACTGCGGCGACTCGGGGACGAGCCCACCGAGGTAGATAATTCGCCGCACGTTCTGACGTTTTGCAGCTTCTGCGAAATTCTGTGCCGCGCTGGCATCCAGTTCGGGAAAGCGCTTTCCTGCAGCCATCGAGTGCACGAGATAGTAGGCGACGTCTACGTCCTGCAGAACCGCATCGAGTGTCTCGGGATGCAGCGCGTCCGCTTCGGCCAGCAGCGCGCCATCCCAGCCGCGGTTCTGTATTACCTCTATATTGCGCGCGGTGGCGCGCACCTGGTGTCCTCGGCCCAGCAGGTACGGCACCAGGTTGGCACCAATATAGCCGCTAGCCCCAAATACGAGTTGATAAGCCATTAGATCGAGATCTTCTGTTGATATCTGGCGATGTGCGCGGGCGCACCCAGGTCGGTCTTCAGCTTCTCGAGCAGTGGTCGCTGCCCACGTTCCTCGCCATGCACGAGGTAAACCGGGGGACGGTTTTCGAAGCTCGAGTACCAGTCGACGAGGTCGGCCTGGTCACCGTGAGCGGACAGGCCGCCAATCGTGTGGCGCTGTGCGCGTACGCGGTAGGTATCACCCCATAACCTGATTTCGTCGGCGCCATCGACCAGGCGCCGACCGAGCGTGCCGATGGCCTGGTAGCCCACGATCACGATGTGGCATTGCGGTCGCCAGACGTTGTTCTTCAGGTGGTGCAGGATGCGTCCGCCGGTGCACATACCGCTGCCGGCAATGATGATGGCGCCAGTCTCGATCTCATTGATGGTCATCGACTCCTCAGCCGAGCGCGTCGCATACAGGTTAGGCAAGACAGGATAGTCGGACTTCGGCTCAAACAGCGCCGCCCCGAACAGGTGCCGGAATCGCGAGTAGACCTTCGTCGCGCTGATGCCCATCGGGCTGTCCAGGAAGATATTCCACTTGCCGAGGTTCCACTCGTCGTAGTGCTCGGCCATCAGGTACAAGAGGTCCTGGGTCCTGCCTACCGTGAACGCGGGAATGAGGACATTTCCCTGCGCCGCACGCGCGGATTCGAACACGTCCGTGAGCTCCGCGATCGTTTCTGTAATCGGCCGATGGTCGCGATCGCCGTAGGTGCTCTCCATCAGCACGGTGTCGGCGTGCTGCAAGCGCGCGGCCGGGTCCATCAGGGGTGCGTCGCGATAGCCGAGGTCGCCGCTGAAGACAAGCGTTCGTTTGCCGTCCTCGCCATCGTATTCAAGTTGCACGATTGACGAACCGAGAATGTGCCCGGCATCAAACAGGGTCAACGTGACACCCGGTGCGATTTCAGTTGGCGCATCGTATTCGAGGCCGCGGAACTGGTTAATCGAGGCCTCGGCATCCTCGCGTGTATAGAGCGGCGGAATTCGGGCCTTACCCTTGCGGCCGCGTTTCTTGTTCTCCCATTCGGCCTCCTTCTCGTTGAGGTAGCCCGAATCCGGCAACATGATTTCACACAGCGCCTTGCTGGCCTCATGGGTATAGACCGGTCCCGTGTAGCCCTGCCTGACGAGCAACGGCACGCGGCCGGAGTGATCGATGTGCGAATGACTGATGACGACCGCGTGAATATCCTGTGGGTCGAACGGGAGTGGATCGCGGTTGCGGGCCTCTTCGTCTGCAGCACCCTGAACCAGGCCGCACTCGAGCACGATCTGGCAGTCTCCGGCCGACAGCAGATACAGCGAGCCTGTAACCCGTTCGGTCGCACCGAAAAACTGCAGATTGAACGCCATATGCTTCCCAAAGGAGTACAATACTGTTGAGAGGAGACAATGGCACCAACAGCCCACGCCGGCAATAAGTATTATCTTGTTGTCGTAGCAGACGAGTCCCGCGCTGATCTATACCAGCGAGAGCGGAAGAGGGGACCGCTGCAGCTCATGCGCAGCTTCGAGAACGAAGCGGCACGCCTCAAAACCGACGACCTGATCACCGATCGCGGTGGCCGCGCCTTTGACAGTTTTGGACAAGGGCGGCACACGATGTCCGGTGAGAAGTCCGATCCAAAACAGCACCTCGCGGAGAACCTGGCTCGCCAGGTTGCGGAACATATAGGTGCGGAGGAACATGAAGGGCGCCTGCGTGGTTTTGCCCTGGTCGCAGCGCCGCGATTCCTTGGGACCTTGCGCGGGCAGCTACCAAGTCGCGTGCGCGGGGAACCCTACGTGACGGTGGACAAGAATATGGTCGGGCAGCCTGAAGCGGATATAGCGCACCTCCTGGATGAGATCTAGGAGACGCTGTCCGCCCCTTGGCCAGCGCTCGAGCGAATGCGACGCACCCAACTACCAATAGGCAGAGTCGAGTCACGGCCGCATCAGACGTAGTGACATGCACGAGAGCCCCCCATCCAGTTTCGCCGCTTCACTGATGTCGATCGTTTCGACCGCGAAGCCGCGTTCCGAGACTACACGATGTGTCTCGGGATAACCCGTCGGGATCAGCACGACGTCGTTTATCCTGAGCGCGTTCGCCGCGCCTTCCTCGCCGGATGGCGTCTCAATAACGTCGTATTCATCAAACACGCCTGTAGCGGCCAACCGTGCTGTACACAAAACGGTGTTGTCGCCGAGATACGAGCTGTCCGATTTGAAATGGAGAACCCCTTCCGGTGTCGGCCCAGACCGTACGCGATAACCCCAGGGCGTAATGACTTGTTCGAGCGCTCTTACACCAGGCTCATTCGTGCGTGACGACAAGCCGATGATCAACTCTCGATCGGTCAGCATAATATCGCCGCCATCAACGTGACCTTCCCGCAGCGAATGCAGGCGATCCGCGTGAACGTGAGCGAGCTCGTCCCGTGATGCCGCGACCTCACCAGCCCGGCTCGGTGCTCCCGGTCGAAGCAGTATTGCGCCCTGCGGCAGGCAAAGAGCCACATCTTCAACAAACACCGAATCGGGGAATGCCTCAAGTGCTTGCAGCTCAACAATCTCGAGCCCCTGGCTGCGTAACGCGTCTATGTATCGCTCGTGCTGAGCTATGAATGTCTCGTGGTCGGGCGCTCCGGTATCCGCTGCTCGAAGCCCGTGAATGCAGCTCTTTGATGGCGGGCGCACGATTGCGAAGTTGAAGCTGCTCACGTTCATGCCGCTGATGTTAGCAGTGCGTCGCTGAGACTCGCTACCGGGAACACCTCGGCATTTCGCTTCGTTAGCTCCCCAGCCGCACAGGTATCCGTCTCGCGCCGAAATTTCCCGGCGTCGCTTCGAAATACCCCGGTATTTCCGTTCCACAATTGAGGCAGGCACCGTCTTCGTCCAGGCGCCACTCGCCGAGTTCGTACCAGTCGCGTTCAATGACGCGTTCCCTGCAGCTCGGGCAATATGTGCTGCCGCCGTCGCTGTCATAAACGTTGCCCGTGTAGGCGAAGTGCACGCCATTATCCATGGCGATCTTGCGAGCACGGGTAAGCGTTGCTGCCGGCGTGCTCGGTACGTCAAGCATCTTCCAGTCGGGATGGAATGCCGAAAAATGCATCGGTACGTCAGGGCCCAGGTGCTCGACGACCCACTGCGTCATCTGGTCGAGTTCCTCGTCCGAGTCGTTTTCGCCGGGGATCAGGAGCGTCGTCGTCTCGAGCCAGGCCTCGGTCTCTTTGTGAATGTACTCGAGCGTCTCCAGCACCGGAGTGAGGTGACCACCACAAATCTTGTGATAGAAACGGTCGGTGAAGGCCTTGAGATCCACGTTGGCGGCATCCATTGCCTGGAAGAATTCCTCTCTTGGCTCCGGGTCGACATAGCCGGCCGTGACCGCAACGGACTTGATGCCTCTCTCGCGGCAGGCTTCGGCGATGTCCACGGCGTACTCGAGAAAGATGATCGGGTCGTTGTAGGTGTAGGCGATGCTCTTGCAGCCGAACTCCTCGGCTGCCTCGGCGAGATGCTCGGGGCTCGCGCTATCGGCCAGCGTGTCCATTTCACGGGACTTGGTCATATCCCAGTTCTGGCAGAACTTGCAGGCCAGGTTGCAGCCGGCCGTGCCGAAGGACAGCACGCTGCTGCCCGGGTAGAAATGATTAAGTGGCTTTTTCTCGATCGGGTCGACGCAGAACCCCGACGAGCGGCCGTACGTGACGAGCTTGATCTCGTCATCGAGCCGCTGGCGCACATAGCACAGGCCGCGCTGGCCCTCGCGCAGGCGGCAATGGCGCGGGCAGAGGTCGCACTGCAGCCGACCGTCCGATTCGCGGTGCCAGTATCTGGTCTTTGCGACGGTTTCCTGCATACTTGAGATATAGCATTTAATCCCCAATAAGCAAGTATGATCGCTCGGCCAGCAGCAGTTGCCGGGATGTTCTACCCGGCGGAACCAGCGACGCTCAAGCGCACGGTCGCGGAGCTGCTTGCGGCTGTGCCGACTCCCGAAAAAGACGCAAAGGTGATCATCGCGCCGCACGCCGGTTACCAGTATTCGGGCCCAACGGCCGCCCATGCGTACCGCCAACTTGAAGCTCGACGCAGCCTGATCCGGAGGGTTGTGCTCCTGGGTCCCGCCCACCGCGTCTATCTTAAGGGCATGGCGCTGCCATCGGTCGATGCGTTCACCACGCCCCTTGGCGATGTTCCTATTGATGTAGAAGGCGTCAGCCAAGCGGAGGAAGTGCCCGGGATGCAGGTTTCCGATGAAGCGCACGCCGAAGAGCACAGCCTCGAGGTGCACCTGCCGTTTCTGCAGAGCGTACTCAATGACTTCCAGCTGGTTCCGATCGTCGTCGGCGTCTGTACGGCGCGCCATGTCGAAGCCTTGCTCGATGCTTTATGGGGCGGGGACGAGACGGCGATCGTTCTGAGCTCTGACCTGTCTCACTTTCATTCCTACTCCGACGCCCGGGAGATGGACGCAAGCACGACGACGCGGATCGAGGCATTGGACACAAACCTGCACGGCGAAGATGCCTGTGGCGCCTACGCGCTAAACGGCCTGATGCTCGCCGCGAAAGAGCGAGGTCTCAAGGTACACACGCTCGATGTTTGCAACTCCGGTGACACGGCTGGGGACAAGCTCCGGGTCGTTGGGTACGGAGCCTATGCGCTTGGCTGAGCGACCCGATCAGACCGGTACGCAGCTGCTGCGCCTTGCGCGAGGTTCGATTGAGCACGGGCTCGCCCACGGCCAACCCGCACCCATCCAGTTTGACGAACTACCCGCCGCATTAAAGGATCCGGCGGCGACATTCACGACCTTGCGTATTGAAAAGGAGCTGCGTGGTTGTCGTGGAACACTCAAGGTCGTGCGACCACTTGCAGAGGATGTGTCGTGGACGGCATTTCAAGCGGCGTTCGACGATCCGCGATTCGCCCCGGTGGTCGAGCACGAGCTCGAGGTGATCCGCCTGGAAGTCTCCGTGCTGTCACCGATGGAGGCGCTGCCGGTCTCCGACGAAGCGGATCTGCTGGAGAAACTAACGCCTGGGACCGACGGCCTCGTGATCCTTGCGCACGGGCGCAGCGCGACCTTCCTGCCAACTGTTTGGGGTCAGTTACCGGAGCCACAGGACTTCGTCGCCGCACTCAAGGCCAAGTGCGGCTTGAAACGCGACTACTGGTCCGATCAGCTCGACTTTATGCGCTACCGAACGACGTCCTACGCCGAGTCTCCCTGATCGCGACCTAGTTCAGCGTGACGACTGTCGGATGAACCAGTTTGTCGAAGTCGTCGTACGCGAGCTGTACCAGTTCCGAATGCGTCCCGGAATTAAACGCTATCTCCGTATCCTCGGTGAGCTCTTTGGCCGCGTAGACCGGCATGTTGTAGAGGTTACCAAAGGGCGGCATGGCGCCTAATTCGCAGTCCGGGAACAGTTCTCCGAACTCCGCCTCGGACGCTATTTCTGCATCGCCGGCGCCAGTCGCCTGTTTGAGGGCCGAAAGGCTGACGTGCATGGATGCGGGAAGCACAGCCATCGCGAAGTCACCATCAATCTTGACGATCACCGTCTTGGCGAGATCCTTCCCTGGTATATGAGCGCTTGCGGCAATTTCCTGAGCCGTGTACTCGGGCGAGTGCGTGATAATGGTGTACTTGACGTGGTTGTTGCCGAGAAAACGTTTGAGTGCTTGCGTTGGCATGGTGTCCACCTCGATCAATGTCCACAGTACCGTTTCAGTATACGCCCGCTATGCTGCAGCGGCGGGTCGTCGGTGTGGTGGTTTGTACGTACTCAAGCCCGGAATCAAGGCTTTAGCGGCTACCGGGTGTGCAGCTCGACGATGTCCTTATCCGTGACGAGATGGTCCGGCCCAACCTGCTGGCCATCGAACACATCTTCGCCCCACATGCGTGCAAACTTGAGTCCCTCGGCGATGTCCTTGTGCACCAGGCTTGCAACGTCGTGCACCGTGTCGCCGCGCCGCACTGTGAACGGTTTGTCATCGTCGGCTGGTTTGCCCGGCGTCTTTGTATAGACGCGCACGACCTCAAGTGCCTTGAACAGGAACGGGCCGATCTGGTCGAGGCCGTCGCCCGTCTCCGCCGAGACGGTCAGGGCCGGGTAGCGCAGCCCGAGCAGATCCTCGAGTACTTTAACTTCATCAGGGTCCGGGTCGAGGTCACGCTTGTTGGCGATCAACACGGTTGGCAGATCCATACGAAACGGGTCGTCATGTTCCTCTTCACGTTGTATCGAATCGGATTGCAAGCCCGGCCATGCCGATCTGAGGAAAATCTTCTTCTCCCTGAGCCGCTCGAGTACCGTCGGTACCTGCTCGAGGCATTCCGGGTCGGCAACGTCGATAACGAGCAGGATGCCGTCGGCATGCTGCAACGTGTTGACAAGCCAGGGTTCGAGAAACTCGTCTGATACAGGCGGCAGGTCCACGAGCTGAAAATGAACGTCCTCGTACAACATCATTCCCGGGATCGGCAAGTGGGTCGTGTAGGGATAAGGTCCGATGTCGCTGTGCGACCCGGTGAGAGCGACGTGCAGACTCGACTTGCCGGCGTTGGGTGGTCCGATCATGCAGAGCTGTGCTGCACCTTCGTTGCGTACGACGTGCGATGGACCGCTGCGGCGACCGCCCTTCTTCGGGCCGGCGAGTTCCTCGCTCAGCGTCTTGATGCGCGTCTTGATGTCGGACTGCAGATGCTCCGTACCCTTGTGCTTCGGAATCGTCCGGAGCATTTCCTTCAGGCAGTCGAGGCGTTCCCTGGGTTCGCGCGCTGCGCGATACGCTTCTTCGGCTTTCTTGTATTCGGGTGTGACGTTGGTGGGCATGATGAAAAAATATTTCGCCGTAGACGACTATCCTACTGTGAATGCCAGTACCCGGCTGACACGTGTTAATGACTTGCCACCGTCATCCACCCACTCGTTGAAAGCATCCTGGATGTGTCTCAATGATGACTTCGATGTCGGTGTGCCGTCGAATACCTTCTCTCGCTTCAGCGCCGCCGTAACGTCGCGTGACATGATGAAAGAGTCCTTGCCGATCTCTCGAAGGAAATACTGGGCCGACGTTCCTCCGAGATGACTGCCGCGCTTCTTCATGTCGTCGAGAAGACCGATGTAGTCGGTTGCCGGGTAGTCGGCGAAGTAGCGGGCGGCGGTGCCATGCTCTGCGGCGAGGTCGACGACATACTGGGCATTGACGCGTATCGCTTTCAGCTTGCGCCATTGCCGTATCACGCGGGGGTCTTTGACCAGAACGTCGAGATCGTCGTCTGACTGGAATGCGACGAGGTGTGGATCGAAGCCATCGTAGGCCGCTTCGATGTCCGGCCATTTGTTGTCAACGACCTTCCAGTTGAAGCCGGCACGGAATACACTCCTGGCCATCGCGGATAGCCAACGGTCATCCGAAATCCTGGCAAGCGCCGCTGCGGATTTTGGCTTGCCGATCAGGGCTTCCAGTGCCGCTTCACCACCCTTGCGCGTTGCGGCACGCTCATACAGCTTCGAGAATTTCTTCATTCCGGAATGATGGCACAGCCACGACTGGTCTGCGCGACAAGCAGTTTCAGTCCAGCACGAGATCCAGAGACTTTCGCAGCTCGGCCGCCCAGTACGGCGCCAGGTACGCAGCCCTCTTGCTATGGGCTGGAGACTCTCCGGCGGCGGACAGATCCGGTTTTGGTAACGTATAAAGGTCGAATCGAATGACCCTTTCTCTGTCGACAATCAAGAGCCCGGGCGTCCCCCAGACTCCGTAGAGTTCGGCAACTTCCTCCCCGTCTGGCAGAAGCGTGAAGTCGTATCCGGTTTTCTTGATGAACGCGACAGGATCACCCTTGTCATCACGGAAGTGGACCGCGAGGACTCTGACCTCGTCACCGTACTCGAGACGAATACTCTGAATATGCGGCATCAATGCTTTGCAGTACGGACACCAGGTTGCCCAGAAAAGAACGATGACCGGCTGCTCCGCCGCGACCTCACTCAGTGTTATCGATTCCCCGCTTTGGGACTGCAGTGTCCAGTCGGGGGCAACGCGCACCTCATCGGCTGCGATACCGCCGCCAAGGAGCAAGCCGAATATTGTGATCAGGAGTCTGATATGCATGGATAAGAAGACCGTGGGTTCCCGGAGTATATTACTCACTGGGGTAGAGGGCTGCGATATCGTCGCCGCACAACTCTACCTGGCAGGCGGCGCAAACAGTGAGAGGTCCGGTTTCTTATTGCTGCCGGCTAACGAGACCATTTCATAGCGCACCAGGCCATTGTTTGTTGTTGCCCAGTTCGGTACCCGTAAATTACCGAATCGCCGCAAGGGACCAAAGACGTATATGTATTGCGTAGTTGCCCAGATGATCGGCTCCTTGCGAACGTTAACCAGAATCCATCCATGCGCCTGACCATCGGGCCCTA
>Ga0316194_10003104_pt1 | contig 11594 bp, 8 predicted proteins | sample CroRivsedime1_MG_FD_204936 | JGI IMG/M metagenome (GOLD analysis project Ga0316194, IMG submission 204936) | Coastal sediment microbial communities from Maine, United States - Cross River sediment 1 | ecosystem: Environmental > Aquatic > Marine > Coastal > Sediment | place: USA: Maine... | reverse complement strand
AAGTAGCGGTCCCCAAAGACCACACAACGGCCGCCGCCGCAGCCCAGATGCTGCGGGCCGGTGACCTGGCCGCGTTTGGAGCCCATGGGCAGCACCGACCGCAGATCCGCTCCGGTACCGAGGTCGATCTCGCGCAGCCCGTTGGTGAAGTCCGGCAAGAGCAGACGGTCGCCCCGAACGACAGCATCCACCACCATGTAGGCCGGTTGGTCGATGGCGACCGACCGGACCTCGCAGCGAATGGACTCACCCAAGGCGGCCGGCTCAAGGCCGAGGGCGAAACCGGCGAAACAGATCGCGCCGGTCAGACCGGCGACGACCATGACGACGCGTCCCATGACCCTGAGATCAATCCGCGTAGACGAAAAACACGTAGCAATCGAACGCCATAGGCACGCACCCACCGGGATGGTTGGGGGCGTAGGTCATCCAACCCACCTTCTGAACGGAGGTCGCATCCGCCGGAACGGGCGCGAAGACGGTGGTGAGCCCCAGAGCCAACACCCACAACGCGACCACAAAAACAGTCAAGCGATGGTGTTTCAATCTCATGTTACGCCCTCCCAAACGAGAATATTCGTCCTTGTCATACTATGACGAGGAACCGCGACTGTCAAGGATGCTCGTCACGATCGCCATTCCGCCTGGTTTGACATCGAGATCCCGGTGGAATCGGCGGTTCGCGAGATGGGTTTCCGGGGGTGATCGAACGACCGCACCAGTCTGTCCCTGAATGGATACCGACCGCCATTGTAAAGCGGGCGTCCCGCCCGCACGAGGATGATCCGGACTGCTTCGCTGCCGCCCCTTGGTGGGGCTACAGATGATCGTCGATAGCGATAGCGATAGCGATAGCGATAGAGATAGCGATAGCGATATAAATGTCGATGGCGATCGCGGAACCTCAGTCCACCGTCATCCTCTCGTCGAGCATCTCGAGAACGGTTTCCGCGCACAGGGCGAAAGAAAAATCCTTCTGCATGTGCGAGGTGGTGACCACCCCGCAGACCCGTCCTCGGTCGTCGAAGAGCGGTCCGCCCGACGAACCCGAGTGGACTGTGGCGTCGGTCTGGACCATGGGCCAACGGAGGGCCGAGATCACCCCCGTGGTGAAGCTGTGGTCGAGGCCGATGGGGCTGCCGAGCGCGAAAACCTTCTCGCCGACCGAGAGAGTACTGCACATCCGCAACGGGACGGGCAGGCCCCAGCCGCCGAGACCGGGAGCGACGACGACGGCCAGGTCATGAGTGCGGGAATAGAAGTCGAGCATGGCGGGCAGCTGGATCCCGTTCTCGAGCTCGAGCTCGTAGCCCAGCAAGAGTGGGTTCTCCACCTCGTGGTAGACCACGTGCCGATTGGTGAGCACATACAGCTGGCCTTCGCCGTCGACACCGAGCACCGCGCCCGATCCGTGGCCGACGACACTCTGGTCGATCAGGACATTGACCTTGACCACCGAGTGGCGGATGGCCTCGAAGAGGGCCTCCGCCTCCATGGGCGAGGTGCCGGCCGCCGCCTGGCGCAGCAGGATCTCTGGGTGGTAGGCGAGTTCGTTGGGTGGGAGGGTCTCGGGGTCGTCGGCAAAGCGAATGAGGACCACCGCTACCGCAGCGATGCAGAAGAGACCGACCGGCAGTGAGAACCGCAGAATCCGGCGCACCGGCATCGCTCGCCACAGCATGGCCTGATGGGCCAACGGCCCGACGCCGGACCGTTTTCGGAGTCGGGAGACAAAGCGCAACTCGCCCCGTCGCAAGCGGCGATCGGCCGTCAGCACCGCCACGCAGCGATCGTAGAGGCGGCGCTTGTCTCCGGTTTCGAGCAAGTCCACCTCGGCCAGCACCGTGCTCCGGCTGACATCGTTCAGCGCAATTCGACGCAGCTCGTGGCGCTCCTCCTCGGTGGCGCCGATCCGATCCATGAGGTGGCTCAGGTGATCGCGCTCCGCCGCCGCCATGGCGCCGTCCGACCAGATGGCCGCAACGCAGACCTTGAAGAGCAGTACGTCTTCGGGGCTCAGCTCCTGGGGCTGACCGATTGGTTCGCGGCTCGAGACATCCATCGCCTGCGATCGTAGCGCAGTCGGAGGCTCAGTCTCATCAAAGAAGGGGAAAAAACGCTCCTCCGCGCTGATCAGCCCGCCTCCCGGATCAGCGCCTTGGTCTCGAGGCGGTGGAGACAGGCGGTGACCCGGCACGAGTTTTCCGAGATCTCATTCAGGAGCTCGTTGAGAATGCGTTGCCGATTCCCGGTCCGCAGCGCCTTGAAAACCTCGGCGCAGAGATCGTGCATGGCACGGTGGGGTTTCTCGAGAGCATCGAAATCGGGATCACCGACGAACTTCTCACCGATGCCGTAGTACCACTTGCCGAGCTCGCATTGGGTCTCATCGAGATGGAAGTCGAGGGGGATCTCGTTCACCGGGTCGTCGCTGCGAAGCGCGGCAAAGACCATGTCGATGAGCAACCGTTCTTGCCAGTGGTGGGCGAGCTGGGCCATCCGGAAGAGACCGATGGGTGAGGCCGGCCATCGCGGATCTTCGTCGAGGAAGCTGAGGTAGTGCTCGAGCGGCAGAGGCCGGCTGATCCAGAAACCCTGTGCCGCCGAGCAGCCGGAGTGCAACAGAGAGTCATAGATCGCTTTGGATTCTACTCCTTCGACCACCATGCGGATGCCGAGCATCTGCGCCATGGCGATACTGAGCTTGACCAGCACCGCGCTCTTGGCCGAGTGCAGGACCCGCAGGACAAAACTCTGGTCGAGCTTGATGGAAGAAAACGGCAGCCGGTGAAGGGTGTCGAGGGACGAGAACCCCATGCCGTAGTCATCCATGGCGAGTTCGACTCCATCGGCCACCAGACGTTGCAGGCTGCCGAGGACCGATGGCTTGCCCGACACCACCGCACCCTCGGTGACCTCGAGCTCGAGGTGCTCGACGGCGACGTGGCCCTCGTCGATGGCGTCGTGCAGCATCGCGATGAACCGGGGGGCGTCGAGATCGTGGGCCGACACGTTGAAGGCGATCCGCTGATCCGGGTGGAGGGTCTTGATCGACGAGACATCGGCGAGGAAACGCGGAAACATGGCCTCGGTGAGATCGCTGACCACGCCCCAGGCCTCGGCGAGCGGGACAAAGCTCTCCGGCGAGATCTCGGAGCCGTCGTCGCGTTGCCATCGAAGCAGCGCCTCGGCACCACAGACCTCGCCGGTGAGGAAGGAGACCTTCGGCTGGTAGTCGAATCGCATCTCACCGCGCTGCGCGGCGTGTTCGATCTGGCGCGGCGTGATCTCCACTGAGGACCGCCTCCCAATCGTCGGCCGTGGCCGATCTGACGGCGTTGGTTGCTTCTGGCGTCTTCCCTACTGAATGTAGGCTCCCCGCCGGCGATTGCCCACCTTTCAGGCGGACAGGCTGCCCCAACCTGCGTTTCTGGTGACGGCCGTCACGGGAACCGGATGATCCGGGTCATGGTTTCTGCCCGTCTTGGTAGGTTGAGGAAGTGCGATAAGGGAGGATGTACCGGTGATCGAGTACCATCCCAGTTGTGGTGGGCTTCACCATAGACTGGGGCCGAAGGGAGACCGTGATATGAATCGAGTTTTTCGCAGCGCGTTGGTCGGAACCGCACTGGTGGTCATGGTGCTGGCGGCCGTCCCGGCTTCGGCCAAGAACGGCTTCTACGTCGGCGGCAGTTTCGGCCAGACCTCCCTCAAGATCAACGATCTCGATTTCGACGGCTTCGACTTCTCGGCCAGTGACACCTCGTACAAGATCATCGCCGGTTACCGGTTCATGGGTTTCCTCGCGGTGGAAGGAAGCTACGTCGATTTCGGCCGGTTGAGCGACTCGCCCCCGGGAACCGGTGATCCCGTCAGCGTTCGGGCGGACCTCAAGGGCTTGGACGCCTTCGCCATGGGCATGCTCCCGCTGGGCATCGCCGACATCTTCGCCAAGGTCGGTGTCGTCAGCTGGGACGCCGACATCCAATCGGCCATCGGCGACATCATCCACTTCACCACCGACAACGGGACCGACATGGTTTTCGGCATCGGCGCCCAGGTTCGTTTCAAAGGCCTGGCGGTACGCGGCGAGGTGGAGTACTTCGACATTGCCGACGCCGACAGCGTCTATCTGATTTCCATCGGCGCCACCTTCACCTTCTGAACGACGCCGACCAGCTCCATCGCGCGCGATATACTGAGCGAGATTTCCCGGCCGATCGCTGATCGACCCGGTCGGTTGCGACCGTCGCCAGTCGGACGGTCCTCCGCTGGGTGAAAACGGGGGAATCCGGATTGTTGAGTGAACGAAGGAACCATCTCTCACTACGAGATTCTCGAGCCGCTCGGACGGGGCGGGATGGGGGTGGTATATCACGCCAAGGACCTCAAGCTCGGACGGAGCGTCGCGCTCAAGTTCCTGCCCGCCGAGCTCGGTGAGAACGAGGAGGCCAAGAAAAGATTCCTTCGTGAGGCCCAGGCAGCCTCAGCCCTCGACAACCCCCGTATCTGCACCATCTACGAGATCGGCGAGGCCGATGACGGCCGCCCGTTCATCAGCATGGCCCACTGCGACGGCGAAACCCTCAAGGACCGCATCGCGAACGGCCCGCTGCCGGTGGACGAGGCCCGGGCCATCGCTGTCCAGATCGCCGAGGGTCTGGCGGCGGCGCACGATGCCGGCATCGTTCACCGCGACATCAAACCGGCCAATGTCATGCTCACATCGGGTGGGGTCCGGATCCTCGATTTCGGCCTCGCCAAGCTGTCGGACAGCACCCATCTGACCCGGACCGGCGCCACCATGGGCACCCCGGCCTACATGTCGCCGGAGCAGGCCACCGGTGGGGAGACCGACGGCCGCACCGATCTCTGGTCGTTGGCCGCTATTCTCTACGAGATGGTGACCGGTGTTCGTCCCTTCGACGGTGACAACGCCACCGCCATCATGTACGCGATTCTCTCCAACGACCCCCGGCCGGTGGCCGAGCTCAGACCGGAGCTGCCCGACGATCTGGCTCGGGTGATCCGTCGCGGTCTTCAGCGCGATCAGACCGAGCGCTACGGCAGCGCCCGCGAGCTGCTCAGCGATCTCGGAGTCGAGCTCTCCCGTTTCGGAGAGAGTACATCGGTGAGCTTTGACGCCGGCCGTACCGCCATCACCGAAGGGCCGGACCTTGTCGTCGGTCGGGCGCAGCGGACCCTGCGACGCAGCGGTTCGTACATCGCCGGAGCGGTCGGTCTTGTCATCGCCGCGGCGATCCTCGGTTGGTGGGGTCTGAGTCGGGACAACAGGAACACGGGCGAATCGGTGGTCGGCGGTGTCGTCGACGATAAGCCTCTTCACGTCGTCGGCGTCCTGCCCTTCGCCAACCGCACCGGTGACGAGGGGCTCGACTGGGTCGGCGACGGTCTCGCCCAGCTTGTGACGGACGGGCTGGCGGGTTCGAGTCTGCTCCAGGTGGTGGGCGCCGACCGCATGGCGGCGGTGGACACCGGGAAGCTGGCCGCCGCGGCCGCCGAGCTCGGCCTCACGGCCGTGGTCAGCGGCGAGATGCTCCCCGGTCCGGAGGGCTTTACGGTCACGGCGCGAGTGGTCGAACCGGCAACGGGCAAGAACCTCGCGGCCCGCCGGGTGGACGGCCTCGGTGGCGAAAGCCTGCTGCGCTGCGCCGACGATCTCGTGGCCGAGGCGCGGAGAGGCCTCGGTCTGCCCCCCACCGAGCAGGTCGACGTCCACACGGCGGACTTCGTCGCCGACAACCCCGAGGCCTATGAGGTCTATCTCGAGGGTCTCCGTTTCTTTGTCGATTTTCGCTACGACGACGCCGAACAAGCGTTCCGTGAGGCACTTGCGCTGGCGCCCGGCTACACCATGGCGCGCTACCGTCTGGCCACGGTCTACGCCGCCACCGGGCGCACCGACGAAGCCCTCAGTGAGATCCGACGCGCTGCCTCGGAGACCGATCGGCTCACCGACCGGGAGGCCCGCTACATCATCGCCAGCGAGGCCTATTTCGAGCGCCGATTCGATGACGCCCTGATCGCTTACCGCGAGCTCGTCGAGAACTACCCCTACGACACCGACGCCCGCCACCTGCTCGCCGGTCTTCTGTCCGATCTGGGTCGCTACGAGGAGGAGATTGCCGAGCTCGAGATCCTGACCCGGCTCAGTCCGGACAACAGCGTGGTCCACAGCATGATGGGCTATGCCTATCTCGGGTTGGGTGACACCACGAACGCCATCCTCGAGCTCCAGCGTTGCGTCGAACTGGAGCCCGGCAGCGCCAATCACCGCCACTCTCTGGGCGAGGTCTACCAGGCCCAGGGAGAGCTCGAGCTCGCCGCCGGGGAGTTCGAGGCGGCCCTCACCGTCGATCCCGACTTTCCCCCGGCCATGATCAGTCTCGGCGTGGTGGAGGCGCTCCAGGGGGCGTGGTCGCGGGCGGAGAATCGGTATCGGACCCTGGCGGGAGACGAGGGTGCGCTGCCTCGTTATCGTCTCGACGCCGCCTTCGAGCTCGCGTCGATTCTGCGTTCGCGGGGCCGGTTTCGAGAGGCGGCCGAGGCGCTCGAGGCCCTCGAGGATCTCCTCGAGGCAGAAGGCGTCCGCGAGGCCATGGCCCTGTCGATTCGGGGCACCAGCTTGATGGAGGTCGGCGATGAGCGGGCGGCTCGGAGTCTCATCGATCGGGCCATTGAGCGCTCACCCGGGGTGCCGACCCGCTATCTCTTCGCCCGAGGTCTGCTCGAGCTGCGCCAGGGGCACCTGGATGACGTCGAAGCAACCGCCGCCGAGATCGAGGACCTCGCCCTGCCGGCGGACGACCCCGACCGCACCGAGAACAAGGCCGCGGCCTCTCTGCGCGGCTCAGCCCTGCTCGCCGAGGGTGACGCCGCAGCGGCGCTCACCGAGCTGTCTCGGGCGGTCGCCCTCACGGGGTACGACTACTCGGTTTACCGTCTCGCGCTCGCCCGCGCCTACCTCGCGGCGGGCCGGCTCCCCGAGGCGATGGCGGCGGCTCGGCAGGCGGCTGCGGCGGGCGAACCCGCCGACCCGAGGCTCGATCTCGAACTCGATCGGGTGCGCGCCGGGTTGGTGCTGGCGAAGGTCCAGCAGGCCATGGGTCGCGGGCCCAAGGCAGTCTCGCAAGCCGAGGGCTTCCTGGCCGCGTGGCGGGAAGCGGATCCGGGTTTGTCCGAGATCGACGAGGCAAAGAGAATCGCGGGCGGCGCCGGGTAGACGCCGCCCGCAGGTTACGTTGATCTTGCGACCGGGTCAGCGCGGAACGCCGGTGATCCCTCCTGCGCGGGCGGCCAGCACGCACTCCGGTGCGATGTGATCGCCGTCGAAGTCATACCGGACGCCGCAGTAGGCCTGGCTGTACTGGTAGAACCTCACGACCCGTTCATAGGTGAGCGCCTCATAGCCCATCGTCTCCACGTCACGGAGATTGAGGACCCCGTTGCCGTCCATGTCGACGACGATGTCGGGCGCATCGCCGTTGACGACGAAGATCCGGAGCGTGATGAGCTCTGCGTTGGTGTACTGGTCGAGCCAGTTGGTCGTGTGCGGGACACAGGTCAGAGGACCGCCGTCGAGCCGGTAGGCGGAGTCGCCGTCCTCGCACACGTTGCCGAGATCATCGGTGAACGGGATCGAAACGTGGCGATCGATCAGCATCACCGGTCGGAAGAGCGAGCTTGGGGCGATGATCTGCGCGGTCAAGGTCGTCCGACCCCAACCGGGCCACGCGTATTTGTCGGCCTGGAGGGTGTGGCCGACGGTGTTGAAGAGACCGGCCACGTTCCACGCCTCGAGGGGCTGCGGCGGGTCGAAGAACTGGCTGTAGGTCGGATGGGGCGGATCGATGGGATCGTACGGGAAGTCGGTGGGGTCCAGGGTCCTGGTCACCAGACCGGGACCGTGGTCGGCGATGACGACGAGACCGGGCAGACGAGCCCAGCGGCCGTAGCGGGTGAAGTCGGTATCAGAACCGAGGCTCGGGCCGACCCCGACCAACTCGAAGTCCGTGGTGCAGATCGGCGGAGTGCTCGTGTCGCATTCTCCATCGTGTTGCCACACCTGAGGTGGGGTCTCCTGTTCCTCCGGTGGAACCTGGTCGGGGACCGAGATTCCCGAGAAGAACTCGACCCAGGTCTCGTCGAAGATCCACGGGTCCATGGCCGCCGCATCGGCAAACCAGTCGTAGCCGACCGGGGCGTCATCCGGGCAGGCGTAGGTCAGGAGCGGTCCCCAATCGGGGGGCTGGCAGTCCGGCCAGTCTGCCGGATTCTGGTTGCAAAAGACTGAAACGTATGCAGTCGCCTGAAACGAGGGATCGATGAACGACGGGCACCCGTCCGGATCGTCAAAGACGAGCCAGCCCGGGGTGCGCTCTCCGGGCAGGGTCGGCGGGTAGCTTTTCACACCGATTCCGAGGATCTTGTGCTCCCAGGCGGACATCTGCAGGGTCAGGGCGAATCCGCCGTCGTCCTGGATGGCGATGTCGTTGCCCCAAGGCACGACGACCGAGAGACCCAGCTCGGGCGGGATCCACCACTTGGTCTCCTCCTCCTCCGCCGCGACCGCGGTGATCGCGGCCATGCCGACCAGGACGAGGGTCAGGGCCCTCCAGAGTGATGTATTTGTTTGGTAGACACTCCTCATCTCAAACCTCCCTTGTTGATCGACGCCACCTCTCGCCCTGAGTGCATCCAAGTCCAAAGCAAAACGCCAGAGAAAGACACCGGTTCACCACCTGATCCTTTTGGTGTATCCATCAGTCTCGACTTGGGAACCGTTCTTGTCAAGCCCTTGAGCGGCCACTCAAATGTCCGGTGGTGGTTCATCCGTATAATGCCCTTCATGTCCGGAAACGATCACGACGGTAAAAGCGCACACCCATCGGACGGGCCCTGGCGGGTGAGTCCCTGGCTCCACTTCGAGGCGGAACGGCTCTCTCACCCTCTCACTGGCCGGGTGCTCGTGGCCGGAGATCCCGGCTATGTCGAGCTGCGTCGCGTCGTCGAGAACGAGGGCACCTTCGCCACCCTCGACGAACAGCAGCGCAGGTGGTTGGCCGACGGTTGGATCGAGGCGGTCTCCGCCGACCGATCGCACGATTTCCATCTGCGCTATGTCTCCCTCGAGACTTGTTCCAACTGCACCCAGGGCTGCTACTTCTGCCCGGTCGGCTCGGCACCGCGGCCCACCGAGCTCATGCCCACCGAGCTCTTCGAGTCCATCGTCGGCCAGCTCGCGGCCCACCGGGACACCATCGAGGGCGTCGGCCTGTCCAACTACAACGAGCCCACCGCCGACCGTCGTTTTGTCGAACAGGTCGCTCTGCTTCGCGAGCACCGGCTGCCGCCGGCGGTGCTTTCCAACGCCTCGGGCTTCACCCCCGACAAGGTGGACGCGATCATCGAGCTCGGTGGGCTCGTTTATCTGGGGATCAACATCTCCACCGTCGATCGCGAACGCTACAAGAAGGACCGCGGCAAGGACCACCTGCCCAGGGTGCTCTCCCACCTCGACTACATGAAGGACAAGCCATTGGCCGAGACCATGGCCCTGGTGGTGCTGGGTCACGATGATGAGGACCACCGGCGTGAGATCGAGGCCCTCGAGGCACGGTTTGCGGGCTCCAATTTCGTCGTCCGGCCGTTCAACATCATGGACCGAGCGGGCTGGCTCGATGTCGGCATCGGACCCGAGAAACCGCACCGGAGGCTCCGCGGCTGCGACAACCTCGGTTCCCGTCCCCTCGAACACCTCCACATCACCGCCGCCGGCAAGGCCATCTTCTGTTGCGAGGACTACGACGAGGTCCACACCGTGGGCGACCTCACGATGCAGACGGTTGACGAGGTGCTCGGGGGTGACGAAATGGCGGAGCTTCGCCGGTGGGCCTACGGTGTCCAGGATGCGCCCGATGATTTCATCTGCAGGAACTGCCTTTTCGCGATCACCGATTGAGCCGTTGTTCATGGTTTCGGCTTACAATTTTCTGACAGATGTTTTCTCTGGATCTGACCACTCGGACGACCGACCGCGTTGTCATGGGGTTGAAAGAAGGGAGAACCCCATGAGAGACAGACACAACAGCAAGTGGATCGCAATCATCGCCGTGTTCGCAGCGGTGGCCTGCACGCCGACCGCCGACGCCAGCCGCGAGGCGGTGAACATCACCCTGTCACAGCCGGTGATCCTGGCCGGGGCGCCACAGACGGTCTATCTCAAGGTCGGACTGAGCGTCGATGGGGAGCGCGACTACCGGGCGCCGGTCAACGTCGCCATCGTCATCGATCGATCGGGCTCCATGCAGGGTGAGAAGCTCGAGCGGGCCAAAGAGGCGGCCAAGCTGGCCGTCAGTCGTCTCCATCCCGACGACATCGTGTCGGTGGTCGCCTATGACGACACCGTGCGGGTCCTGCTGCCGGCGACCAAGGTGGCCGACCGGACGGCAGTACTCGCCGCCATCGAGGAGCTCCAGCCCGGGGGCTCGACGGCCCTCTTCGCCGGGGTCAGCGTCGGCGCCGCCGAGGTCCGCAAGTTCCTCGACCGTGAACGGGTCAACCGCGTGGTGCTGCTCTCCGACGGCCTCGCCAATGTCGGTCCGGATTCACCTGCCGAGCTCGGCGCTCTCGGCGCGTCGCTCAAGAAGGAAGGGGTTGCCGTCAGCACCATCGGTCTCGGTTTGGGCTACAACGAAGATCTCATGGCCCGGCTCGCCGGCGGCAGCGATGGAAACCACACCTTTGTCGAGCACCCGCGGGATCTCGCGCGGATCTTCGATGCCGAGTTCGGCGATGCCATCTCGGTGACGGCGCAGCACGTCCTCGTGCGGATCGAATGCGCTCCCGGCACCCGCCCCGTGCGGGTCCTCGGCCGTGATGCCGAGATCGCCGGCCGGATGGTGGTTGTTGCTCTCAATCAGCTCTACGCGGCACAGGAGCAATACGTCCTGCTCGAGCTCGAAGCTCCGGCCGGCGCCAGCGGTGAGGCCAGGCGGCTCGCCGGTGTCAGCTGGTCCTACCTCCGGATGGGGGAGACCCCGGTGACCGAAGAAGGAACACGGTGGGTGGAGGCGAGCTACAGCGGGGACGATGAGCTCGTGGCCGCCAGCGAGGCCGCCGATGTCATGATCGCCGTCGTCGAGCAGATCGCCACCGAGCAGAATCGTCTCGCCGTCGATCTCCGTGACCAGGGCCGGATCGAGGAAGCCCAGATGCTCCTGCTGAAGAACACAGCCTATGCCAAAGACAAGGCGCAACAGTACGATTCACAGATCCTCGCCGATGTGGCGCTGGAGAATGAGATCGATGCCGAGACGATCGTCAAACAGGAGCAGTGGAAGGCCCAGCGTAAGGCCATGACCGAGAAGCAGCTCATTCGAAGCAAGCAACGGAAGAAATAAGAGTGTCGCGTCGTTTGACCGCCCTGCTGGTGCTCATCGTGGTGCTGCCCACCGGGTTGCTCGCCTGGCTGGCGATCCGCGGCGTCCGCGATGAGCGGGGGCGGGTCGCCGGCCAGCTCCGCGCCGCAGCCGAGAGCCGGGTGGCCGATGTCGATGCCAGGATCCAGCGGG
>Ga0316194_10003103_pt1 | contig 11597 bp, 6 predicted proteins | sample CroRivsedime1_MG_FD_204936 | JGI IMG/M metagenome (GOLD analysis project Ga0316194, IMG submission 204936) | Coastal sediment microbial communities from Maine, United States - Cross River sediment 1 | ecosystem: Environmental > Aquatic > Marine > Coastal > Sediment | place: USA: Maine... | reverse complement strand
CATGTCCTGATGGAGCTTTTCATAGCGATTGTCTCGTTCGCGCTAATCGCCGCCCTGACAGTCGGCATCTGGAGGCAAAGCCGTTCAAACACGCGCTTGAAAGCCGAGCTTGCTTCCGTTTCCGAAACCAATGATCAGACCTTGCCCCCTGCCCTCGCGACCGCGCGCCACGAGTTGGGCCTGGTGCTAAAAGAACAGTTTGAAACCTGGAGCCTGACCCAGACAGAACGCGAGGTCGCAATGTTGATGCTCAAGGGTCTGAGCTTCAAGGAGATCGCTTCTGTACGGAGCACGATGGAAAAAACAGTACGTCAACAGGCCTCGGCTATCTATAAAAAGGCCAACGTGAGTGGTCGACACGCTTTTTCAGCCTGGTTTATCGAAGACCTTCTTTGAAAGGTCAAGCGTTTGTCCGTTCATGCCAAGCAGCAATAGCCTCGGATGTTTAGTATACGAAACATCTTTACCAGGGAACTGTTGACATGAAAGCAATTATATTGAGTGCCGGACAGGGACGCAGGCTGATGCCTTTAACCGAGAGTGTCCCCAAATGCTGCCTGATGCTGGATGGCAAAGCCCTGCTGGTCCATCAAGTTGAATCACTGGCTGCCAATGGTGTGGATGAGATTGTTGTGGTAACGGGCTTCAACCACCGGGTGGTTGAAGACGTGGTAAACGGAATCAACATCAGCGGAACTTCGGTACGTACGCTGTATAACCCGTTTTACGCAGTGTCTGATAACCTCGGCACCTCCTGGGTTGCCCGCGAAGAAATGAACACACCTTTTCTACTGGTCAACGGCGACACGCTATTTGAAACGTCGACACTTGCACAACTTTTATCCAGCGAACGGGTTTACCCGATCACGCTGGCCGTTGACCGCAAGAGCACCTATGACGACGATGATATGAAAATCAGTGCTGACGGTGAGCAATTGAACCGGGTAGGCAAGAAACTGAATATGGATATCGTTAATGGTGAATCGATTGGAATGATGGTCTTTAGCCGCGCAGGTGCCAGGGCTTTTGTTCAAAAAGTCGAGAACCTGATGTCCAACACAGATGGCCTGGCACGCTGGTATCTATCAGCGATTGATGAACTGGCATTGACCGGTATCGTCGGTATCAGCTCCATCCAGGGCTATGACTGGTGTGAGGTCGACGATCTTGCTGATTTTGCACACGCAGAGAGAGCAGTCAAAAGGTGGTGCGGCGCGGTCACGACACCGGCTTCCAGTGTCCCCATCCGGCCTGGGAACCTTCGGCAGAAGGTCGCTTGAAGAGATTGCTCCCAGGGTAGGAATTACAGCCTGCCCAAAAACACGCTGCACGCATCCAGGTGATTTGCACTGGCAGAAAGGCCCGCCATACGTCATGCTTCGATCTTAATTGGAGCACCGGGAGTCAAGTGTGAACAAATTCTTATTAATTCTGATGGGAGTTCTTTTGTGGTCTACGCAAGATGTTACAGCGGATGAGGAACTGGCTGGCCTGAATTATTGGAATAAGCTTAAAGCAGAAGCTGTTGTGACAGACTCAGGGCTTCAATACAAAGTCCTGATTATGGGCAAAGGTCGCAAACCAGGACCACGAAGCAAGGTCATCGTACATTACCGCGGTCTCTTTCTGAATGGTGTTACCTTCGATACATCCTTCGACAAGGACGAGCCTGTTCCGCTCATGGTCAGAAAGGTTATCGATGGTTGGAAAGAGGGCATTCAATTGATGCCGACCGGCAGTGTATTCGTTTTTCTGATTCCACCGGAACTGGCCTATGGTGAAAATGGCTCATCGACCATCCCTTCCAATAGCACCCTGATCTTTGAAATAGAGCTGTTCAGTTTTAAGAACTAGGGAGCCTCTGATTTATTCTGAGCGAATTGAACCCTGACAAGCTCATCGTTATTGAAAAAAGGCGCCGCACGGGGGGTCGTGCGGCGCCCGGCCGTCGTCAGCATTCCAACTGCTGTTGGTTGCTGACTGCGAGGAGACCGAATGTCATGGACGGGGGATGTCCATGCGAGTCTCGTTGGGTTCTTTTAAGTCTATTCATTTTGGCAATGTTCCGGATAAGTCAGCCGCGAAATATAGATAGTCTGTGCTTCAAACACGTCTGAGTAGTCCTGATTCGGGATGATTTCCACCTTACCTGCAGAACATGATGAGAAGGTGAATATTCCCGTTCCCCATGGATAGCGATTGACCGTAAGCGGGTCGAAGCCGGAGCCGTAGATTCCGCCATCGGTTATTTCAAAATCAATCTCGACGACGTTTCCGTTAAGGGTCCCCGCACCAATAACCCACATTTGCTGACCCATGGTGTCATAGGTGTAAAAACTCACAACCACAAGACCGTCCTGGGCAACATCTATCATGAAGCCCTCGCCGCTGCGCTGTGGATCCCACCAGGTGCCACTGATTCCATTGGTGATAACAAAATTAGATGTAATCGACTCCTGCAGGTATAACATCACGTCGATCATGTCCTGCGAATTGGGTGTACCGATGGTCGAGCGGGTCATAATGGTATCGGGGATACCCCAACGGGCCTTGTGTACAAACTCACTGAATTTGCCGTCCTTTCTCAGGTAGGCAAGCATGCCGCCTTCCGGCTGGCCGCCGTTGGTGCCGTTGTGATCCACAGCGGGATCACCATGACAACCCATACAGTTTTGTTCATAAAAGGTCTTGCCTGCCGATGCATTTGCACCCGGATGGATGTTGTACCAGACGGGGTCCGCGTGATAATCAATACCAAAGAAATAAAACTTGGGATCAGAATCGCCATAGTTGACAAAAAGAGCAATGCAATCGACCTGTTCCTGGGTCGGCACTTTGTCATTGGCATTTACACCGGTCGTGGAAAAGTCCGGATGCTGGTTTCCGAGGGTATAGCCTGCTGCATGCGCTGTAGGATCGACCGCAAGATCAACCCAACTGCCTGAACCATCTTCATAGGCCCGGCCAATACCGGCATGCCTTATCTCCGAAGCCCTGATGTGGTAGTAGTCACCCATTCCCGGCGCGATATCGCGGGACCTGGTATCGGTGTCACCGTAACCGGCGTTCGGCCGCTCAGCGGTTCGTGTGCGGCGTACATATCCGCCCTTCTTTCCCAACCGGTCCCAGCCATGACAGGATTTACAGCGGACATAATCTTTATACGTCTCGCCCGACGGCATTCCACTGCCGCCAGCGTCCGTACTGGTCCAGTTGTCATAGGCCAGGGCGCCCAATTCGACGCAGGCGCTCGCATCATCCTTTGCCTGAATACTATTGCTCCATGCCCAGCACAAGAGTGATGTTGTCACGATAAAAATCAACAGTTTGTCATTGTTATTCATCATCTCTGCTCGCATTAGTCCCTTGTGCCAATGTACCCACCGGGGAGGTGCAGACCGTCTTCCTAACAACCCGCCTTTCGATCTTTACGTGTCCCTGAAAGTTCCATTCTCCTCGCTACCAGGGTTTAACGACCCACGAAAATCCACCTTGAGTGTATCCAGGTGCCCGGTCTTGAATCCGTTTCCTGGGTAACTTCCGGGTATCCAACCGTTACCCAAAAAGAAATCTGAGCTTAAAAATATCACAACCATTCTTACAGCAAGCTGAAGACCTTCTTAAGGTTCTGCTAAGGTTCATCTAATATTCATCTAAGATTTATCTATGATTCATCATATAAACATCTATTCTTAACAGAAGCTTAAGAAGGTCTTCAGCTTCCCTTAATTTTGCCTTGTTTATAGTGTTCTTGATTTCGTCCAGACATAGCTGTCATAAATCTATAAGAGAAAGCACAGAGTCAATCCGGGATGGGGTCCCGCGTAATGCGAGATTACGTGGAAATGCGAAGGAGAAAACCACATGAGAAGCAAAGCTCATTTTGCGCTATGCGCAATACTATCAATTATCTTTGCCGCACCTGCTTTCGCTGAAGTTTCAGGGTTCGAATGTTCAGGACCTGGTGGCCCTTATTACGGCAACCCGGACTATGGACTGTATACCGCTGAATTGATCAGTGACAATGGTTTCGGCGTAAACATCGGCGTTGTCGATGTCTACAACACACAGGATGAGTTGAAATTTATTCTGAAACCCAACGGCAATATCAAGCTGAAAGAGTTTCAGCTGTGGACCGGTACAGATGTTTTGACCATCCCCGTCAAGAAGGACGGAAAACCAAATTTCGGCAAGTTCCCCTTTAAAGACGATCCCAAACTTGAAAACGGGCAAGCGTACGAACTCGTTCTTAATCTTGAAGGTCTGGGTTTCAAATGGCGAGGCACATCGCACAAATGGTGGTTTTTGCTGCATGGCGAATACGCCGGCGGTGATTTCGTAGCCAAAGGGCCATGTGTACTCAACAATGACGAAAAGTACACCTATAACCCGAAATGGATACACCGCCCGGACCGGGGTCATTTTATTGATTCACCGGTGGTGGGTCTCGGTTATCACGGACCGACACAGAAGGGTGTTACTGCATCGGGCAAACCGGATGGAGGCGGTGGTTTCCTATTCTTCCCTGGCGAAACCATTGAATTTTCAGTCGGTGATGTCGTCCTCGGTGAAGGACTAGCTGCCAAGAAGGTAAGCCCCCTTGACCTGTTTCACGGTGCTGATATCAATGATCCGCGGGTTATCGATGTTGCCCGCATCCTGCAGACGCTGGATGCCGACCGCACGGACGGTCAGATTACCCTGCTGCCTGAAGTCGCAGCTGTCTTTACCGATGTGGCACAAAACTATGTCGGACCGGACGGCACACTGGCATTTGGCGATGATAGCCTGGATATTTACGGTTTGCTGATGGATACCATAATGGCCAGTCCGGAATTGGCCGGTCTGCCGGTTGTTGCAGCCGAAGAGGCCCAGGGCAATCTGGAAGCTGGCCTGAATGCCAGCGGCATCTTCCGCAAGAACATTTCCAAGAGCGAGGACTGGGGTGACACCAAGCAGAAGCTTGAAGTCATGCCGGTTTACTTCCCCGGCCTGCGTTCCAATGGCGATCCATCGCTTTGTTACGATGAGAATGGAGACAAAATCTATGACGAAGGTATCGACACGATAGGCGTGCCCTACGAGGAATGGCGCCTTGGCGGTGACCCGCTGGCCGAAGAGTGTGATCCAAGGCTGGACGACGGTACGTTGGATGCCAATTGTGTGGTTACCCTGATCGAGTGCCGAGACGTAGCCAAACCGCTACTCGTCACTTACATGGAAAAGGTCGACATCTTTGACGATCAGGTTAAAGAAGAATTCCTGCCCGGTCGTTTTTCCTGGGATCTCTTTACGGCGATTTCCCGTGACGATGGCACCAGCTGGAAACGGAGGAATGTTTCCCGCATGGCAGATATGTCGTCCTTCGACCTGGAAACCGGCGAGCCCTTCCCGGGTACTGTCGGTTCACCTTACCTGAAGGTCAATGACAACAAGATCCTGACGGTTTGGGAAAGCAAGTTCTGCAAGAGCGGCAACCCAAGGTACTCGATTGACCTTTGCGATGACCCAGCAACCGAGGAAGTTGAATGGGATAATCCTGACACCGAAGAAAACGAGTGCGCGGTCTACTGCCGTGGCAACGCGGAACAGGGTACCGAGGTCTGCGAGCCTGACTATCCCGGTGACGATGCCTATTATGTTACCGATATCTGGGGCGTACGCGGCAGCCAGGGTTCGGTCAATTATGACGAAGTCGATGATGTTGCCGAACTGGGTATTGGCGAAATCCCCTACAGTTGCCTGTGGGCAGCGCGTGGTGTGATCGCCAGCCAGAAGGAGCTTGACGAGGGCACGTTTGCCTCGATGGACATCGAGGACGACCCAACCACGGACGTTACGCAATGTACCGCAGAGGGTGTGCCTTTTGAATGCTGTAGCGGTGACGGAACAGGATCCTGTGATGAGTCTGCTGCAGTGGAACTCGGCGATATCGTCTGGTTCAAACCTGAGCGCCTCACCTCCGGACGTCGTGACGTTTACATCCCGATGCTCGGCTCGGCCCGCGGCGCGGGTTTTGCGATCGTCTGGCAGGAAGACCCCAGTGGTCTGCGGCCCGGTAAGGGTAAAGGCCCCGGCGAAGGCTGGAGCGGCGCCATCACCAACCACAAGTCCGATATGTGGTACAGCTTTATCTCCTACGATGACTTCAACATCGTCGATAAGGACTTCGAGTCCCGCGGCCCCGGCGGTGGTACCGATAGCGTACCTGACGGCGACGAGGGCTACCTCGACAAGCCCGGACTGGGACGGCCCAAGGCACTTGTGCCTTTCAGTCTGCCCGTGCGGGTGACCGACAACGATATGGTCAATACCCATACCCTCAAGGTCGAACCAAGTATGGCAGAGGGGGGATGCCCGACATTCCCGGACAGCACTGGGTTAAACGAGCCCGTCTGCTTCCCCGAGGTTGTTGACGGTTCATTTGTGCCAATCGATGCGGAGGAAATCGCAGCAGAATTCTGCGGCCATCCGGATGCCGACCCGGCCACTTGTTGTGAACCCGATAACCACGAAGGCGACCCCAATTGTGAGGACCTGAAGGGGTTATTTGGCAACGCCAACGGCACCAAGCGCTATGCTTACATGGCACGTTCGATCGACGAGATCGACAATGCCACTGGCCTGTACACTGGCGGCGACGGCAAGCCAGATTACGAGTACTACACGAACCGCGGCGGTACGCTGGACCTGTGCGACTTGTCAGGGACAAACTCCTACTTCGACGAGATGCCAGGCAGCTCGGATCACGAGCGCTGGTTCGGTTTTACCAACTCAGCGGGTGTCGACAAGCTGGTCTGTGTGGCTGACGACGGCCGTCTGCTGGACGGTGATGTCTATGCCTCACGGCCGATGCTGCAACTGCAGCCTTACACCAAGTCCGATGGCACCAAGAGCGCCTGGGCTTTGCTGGCCTACGAGGAGTCCAAGGGTCTGGGCCACTCACTGGCAGCGGAAACGCACGATGACACCGACAATCCGGTGGACGAAATCGTCGGCGATCAAACCGATGACAAGGGCCAGGAGAAACCGATCAAGCAGGACATCGGCAAGAACATGATGTACCACTCGTTCGATTTTGCCCAGCCCGACCTGGTTTCTCCGGGTCATATCGCCAACCTGCCGGCCTTGTGTGGTGGACTTTATCCCACCTTCTGCGACGACAAGAAGACGCCGGATGTAATCGAAACCAACGAGGATAATCCGACCTGTACCTGCGAGGCTGGTCAGCCGGTTCCGCTGTACTTCGATCGTTTCCAAGAGGTTACGGTTACCACGCCTGAAGGCGACGACGTTACCGAGATGCAGTGGATACCGCAGGGACCGGGCAGCGAGAAGGAACTGTTCCTGCAGTACCGCTACGAGATTGCACGCAGGGCGCGTTTCCTGATGCAGTCACCGGGCAAGATGGGGCCATCCAAGACACTCGGTGCGCTTATCTACAAGCAGGGTCAGGAGGGGCAAGGCCGTCCGGCTGACGCCTACATCCGCCGCTTCGTCAAGCCGCAGGGAGATACGGGCAATCCATACAAGTTCGAAAATATGGAGTGCACGACTTATCTGGATGATGTATCTACAGCCTTCACGACGCTCAAGGCCTGCCCGAATGGTGCAGGTGACAAACTCAGTGCTGTTGGTTACAACTGCAACGTATGGGGTGAAGCCTACGGCGACAGGCTGTGTGGTGGGGTCTTTAATGATCCCAACGGCGGTTATCCGCGCCGCGACCACATCAATATGACCAGTGCAGATGTTGACTTTGCGGTAGGCACCCCGGTGGATGACACGCCGCTCGACTTTACGGACGACGTTTATAACCGGCACAAGGTCCTTCTGTGGTCACAGCACGACTACAACCTCGGTGACGAGTCCTACGGTTATGTCAATACTGACACTGACCCGGACATCCTCCCCCAAAATAGGGCGTGTGACGTCCTGGGTGTAATTACTCCAGATGACGTTACCGATGACGTCTGCCCGGGTATGTACTCCAATGTCCGCAGCCACCGTGGCTTTATCCGTGGAGATTTCTTCGCGGTAGCCTACGCACTGTCGCCCAACTGGGCAGCCGGGCGTAACGGTAACGACCGCTACAACTTCTACGTCAGGAAGTCCTTCGACGGCGGTCAGACCTGGACCACGAATCCTGATGGAGATGGGGTTGATGTCTGTCCCGAGTTCCGAACAGATCCATATAGCCCGGATGATGACGGTTCGGGGAATCTGCCTCCTGCTGACTTTGACACAGTCTGCGGAACGTATGATCCTGAGCTTGTTCCCGATGAAGAGTTGCCACCGGCACCGGTGGGAATCGCGATGATACAGAATATTCCCATCAACGAAGATGGCACCAGTCCCCTCGAGCTCAATCTAGACGGTGTTCCCGCACATCACATCGCTGCAGGGGATTTCGAGCCTGCTCGTAATGTATCGGAAATCAAGAGCAACAAGGAGTCTTCTGGCGATCCGCGGATGGGCACTACACCGCCCACTTACCCGCTGGATGGAAGATTTGTAACGGATTCAGGAGCACTGAAGAATCTGTGTCCGAAAGTGAATGGCGAAGTGACTTGTGAATACGTTGAAGACGAATATGTCAACAACATGTTCTTCGTCGCCTGGGGTACCGTTGACAACGCCAAGTCCACCGGTTCCTCCGGTGTCAAGGCAGAGTCTGGACCGCTGGATATCTACTACACACGGACAGAGAACTACGGCGACACCTACGTCAAGATCCCGTGGGAGGTCGGTGGCGAGAATAGTAACGCCGGCTTCGGCGAGACTGTCTGGCGCTACGACTTTGTAGCCAAGGGTGATCCCGAGGAAGAGGGTGAATGCCAGCTCCGCGCGACCTCCGATGGTTCCAAGGCCTACGTGATCTGGCACTCGGTGATCAGTGACCCGGAAGACCCGGACGTAGAATACACACGTTACTACCCGTGGAAGCCTTCGGGTTCTACGGAGAATGACCTGTGGTTCCGGCGTTTGATCTTCTGGCCGGATGCGGTAACAACAACTCCATAGCAGGGAGTTGAGTTAACCCCAACCCACCGGGGGCGTTTATCGCCCCCGGTGATCCGGGGATCAAATGTGTTAACCCGGGGGGCAAGAAGTCCCGGTAGCCAGTAGGTGAATACTGGTGGGATTGATTAATTTACCTGGCCTCCCGTGCAAAGGGTCTGTGGATTTCCTCAGATCCTTTGTCGTTATCGACTGCCCTCATTCTTCAAACCCATATCATGTATTGCGGTGTTCCGGGACTGGTAATTGGTGGCAGACTACACTACCGGGCTAACCCGCATATTTCACCAGTATCCCGGAATTTGGCGCTGGACAGATGCCACTGGGCGCCGGGCTGGACTGAAGGCCATAGCCGTAGCTATGGCCTGAGGGAAGACCAAGCCCAGTGGTATATGAACAAGCCAATGCCGGGATAGGTATCGAGCCGGGTACAAAGTGTACCATGGTATTCAATTGAAATAATGTCTTTTAATTCATACAAATCATATATTTATAGAGAGGCTCGCTACCGACTGGTGAAATATGCGGGTTAGGAGTAATGCACTGCCAGCCATACGGTTTCCATTGTTTTCCCGGTCCACGCTACCCGGTGTTTTGTGTGGGCAGGTATTTGTAGCCAGTCGCCCGGATTCAACTCAACCACCTGGCCATCCTCATACTCAAGCCTGGCGGCGCCCTTGAGCAGGATAACAAATTCGTTTGCCTGCTGATCGTACCAGCCTTGTTCGGGTGTCGCGTGGCCCTTTGAGACGATTCGCTGGATATGGACGGAGTCAGTATTTACCAGGGATTCAAGGAGTTCGTCTGGCAGGTCCTCAGGAATATCAGTGAACAGGTTTTTCATCACGGTACTGGTACTACCTGACACACCTGATTGCATCCTTCATAGAGTGTGCATTAATGACGCAACTCCTTTGCTGCAGCCTCTCTTCACGCAGGTCGACGTTCTCGGAGGTGAGCTGATTATATTGGGCAACTACTTTTTTATGTTCATTCAGGAGATTATCGTATTCAGATCCGCAAATAAATCCGTTGTCGGAGTCGCAGCTACTCTCTTCAAAGCAGATGGCTTCGTCCGCTACACATTTTGCAGAGGCAGGGCAAACGGTATCACCATCATCCAGACAAGCCGGGCTGGTACCATCCAGACATGTGAATTCACCCCGGGCACCGGTCGATACCAGTAACAATATAAATAGAAATATGAGAGGTTTCATTGTCCTTCCCTGTGATCTCCAACGGATATTAGACATTCGATATAAGTAACTGCTAAACCGACATTACTTGACCACTATTAAAGGTTGAGAGTATCGTCTGATATCGGCATAAGGGAGATCATACCGTGAAAGGATTTGTTTTAGGTATAGCCATACTCTTTTCCATGATGGTTGCAGGTCAGGCATTAGCAGAAGAAATCCCTGTCCCTACCGGGGTTAGGGCCACGGACGGACTGTTCCCTGATCGCGTAGTCGTGACCTGGAATCAGGTTGCGGGTTATGGGATATACCGGGTACACCGTTGTTCCGTTGTTAGTGGTAACTGTACAATAATCTCCTATCAAACCGGCTCATCTTTTGACGACACAAGGGGCCAAAACAATACAATTTTTGACTATCGCGTTCAGGCTTGTGAGCACTTGGGTGATTGTGGCAACTTGAGTGAAGCGGACGAGGGATACCGCGGCTTCGTGGTATCAGCAGGGCAAAGCGGGTCATGGTACAACCCGTCACGAGATGGCGAAGGCTTCTTTCTCCAGGTTTTAAGCGACACCAAGGTTGTTGTGTACTGGTTCACCTACGATACCGAGGGTAACCAGATCTGGATGACCGGGGTTGGCCTCATCGAAGGCAATAAGATTACTTTCCCGGAATTGGTTGCACCGGTTGGCGGGAAATTTGGCCCTGATTTCAATCCGGATGATGTTTCCTATCCCGTCTGGGGCTCCCTGAAGTTTAAGTTCTCCGACTGTGACAGCGCAGAGGTTGAGTATTCCGGTCCAAAAGAGTTTGGAAGCGGCGATTTAGACGTTGTTCGCCTGACCAGTTTATGGGGGCTGGGTTGTCGGGGGAATCAGTTTCCCAATGTATCAACAGGAACAGGCTTCTTAAGCGCCGGGTTCTCAGGCTCCTGGTATGACATCACCCACTCGGGTGAAGGATTCGCTGTTGAGATTCTCAACGAGACAACCGCAGATGTCATGTGGTTCACCTATGACACGCAGGGCAACCCCGCCTGGATTGCCGGTCTGGGTGCAATAGTCGGGGGTTCTATTTTCTTCGATGACCTCCAGATAACATCAGGTGGTGTTTTTGGTGATGATTTTGATCCTGATGATGTCAATAGCGAGTACTGGGGTGAAGCTGCTTTTAACTATACATCCTGTGGTGAAGACGGCGATGTCGCAGGCAGCATGCAGTATATTCCCCCACCCGATTTTGGCGAGGAAGGCAGTCAGTCTTTATATCGTTTAACCACGATTTCCGGTCTGGAGTGCAGTCTCCTGTCATATCAATACGATGTAGGCGGCAGTATGGATGTCGCTGACAATACATTTGTTGATGGTGACGTTAATAATC
>Ga0316194_10003102_pt1 | contig 11598 bp, 8 predicted proteins | sample CroRivsedime1_MG_FD_204936 | JGI IMG/M metagenome (GOLD analysis project Ga0316194, IMG submission 204936) | Coastal sediment microbial communities from Maine, United States - Cross River sediment 1 | ecosystem: Environmental > Aquatic > Marine > Coastal > Sediment | place: USA: Maine... | reverse complement strand
GCCGTTGCCGAAGGACGGTGACGAAGGCGAAACTCTCGAGCTGCCGGTGCGGGACGCCAGCGAGCGGCTCAAGGGTGTTTCCGTGCCAGGGGCGTTTCTGGCCGTTGACCTCATCCAGGACCACCCTCTGACCTGGGGCATGCCGGAGAAGGCCGGCGCCTTTTCGCGGGGCACTCCGGTCTTTGCGACCTCGATCCCTGTTCTCGACACCGACCGGAGGGTGATCGGCATCTACCCTGAAAGAGACCTCCTGCTCAGTGGCTATATCGCAGGCGAAAAAGAACTCCAGAACCGGCCGTCGATGGTTTGGGTGCGGGCCGGCAAGGGTCAGCTCGTGCTCTTTGGTTTCCGGCCACAGTTCCGTGGATCGACGCCGGCGACCTTCAAACTTGTCTTTAACTCGCTGCTTTTGCCGACCACGAAGTAGGTAACCCGAAAAGAGTCGAAGTGCGTGGTTCTCCTGCATCCCGGGTGCGAGGTGCGTGTCGAGGCACGCTGACCCGACTTGTGCGCCTGCTGATCGTCGTCGTCCTCACAGCGACCGGTGGAGCTGTCGCCCAGGATACGACTGGGCCCAAGAAACCACGCACCGTTCCCAGGGCGACCTCTGAGGTAACGATCGATGGCGTGATCGACGAGCAGGCCTGGGAGGACGCGTTGACCCTCGAACTGGACTACGAGGTCCGGCCCGGTGAGAACATCAAGCCTCCGGTACGTACCGTGGTCTTCGTTACCTACGACGAAGACCGCGTGCTGGTGGCATTCCGCGCTTATGACCACGAACCTGAAAAGATCCGCGCCAGGTATCGTGACCGCGACCAGGTCCGGGGAGACGACTGGGTCGGGATTCTCTTCGACACCTTCAACGACGAACGCCGGGCCTACGAGTTCTGGGTGAATCCTCTGGGAGTGCAGACCGAAGGCATTTACACCGAGGGGAGGAGCGAGGGCGGCAGGAACTTCGACGATTCGTGGGACGCCATCTGGTTCTCCGCGGGCCGGCTGACCGACTTCGGCTACGAGGTGGAGATGGCGATTCCGTTCAACCAGATCCGGTTTCAGGGCACCGAGGGCCCGCAGGTCTGGGGTATCGACGCGATCCGCAGCTGGCCGCGATCCGATCGGCATCACATCGGGCTCTTTCCGCGTGAACGCGGTGCCAACAGTTACCTCGCCCAGGAGGACAAGCTCATTGGCTTCGAGGGAGCAGCTCCGGGGCGCAATCTCGAGTTCGTGCCAACATTGACCGGCATTGCCCTCGAAGAACGACCGGACTTTCCACCCTCGACCGAGATCGAGGAAGAAAAGGACATTGAAGTGGGGGCAACGGCAACCTGGGGCATTACGCCAAACATCACCTTCACCGGCGCCCTCAACCCGGATTTTTCTCAGATCGAAGCCGACGCGGTGCAGCTCGGAATCAACCAGACCTTCGAGCTTTTCTTCGAAGAGAGGCGGCCCTTCTTCCTCGAGAGCGCTGACTACTTCGAGACCGGGGTCAATCTCCTCTACACGAGGATGATCGCAGACCCCCTGGCGGCAGCAAAGCTCACCGGCAAACTGGGGCGCCACACCATCGGTGTGATTTCCGCCTACGACGAGGTCACGAACCTGATTGTGCCCGGATCCGAGGGCTCCGACTCCGACACCTTCGAATCTCCCAACACGGCCTTTATTGGCAGATACCGCTACGACCTCGGGTCGGACTCGACGGTCGGGGCGTTCGTGTCCGATCGGCGGGGTTCAGACGGCTATTTCAACCGGGTCGTCAGCGGCGATGCGTTGCTTCGACCCACGGAGGCCGACTCGATATCCATCAACGCCGCGTGGGCGAGCACCCGGTACTCACCGGAGATGCAGACTGGGCTGAATCTCGGTGCCGAAGAGATTTCAGGCCACGGTTTCGAGATCGAGTATGTCCATACCACCCGGGAGTGGTTCGGCTTCGCGGAGTACACGGATCTGGCAGACGACTTTCGGGCGGACCTCGGGTTCATCCCGCGGGTCGGCTTCCGTGAGGCTGCGGCGGGTGCCGGATACCTCTGGTGGGGGGACGACGACAATTGGTACAACCGGCTCGAAGTCGGCGGCTTCCTGGGGCGATCAGACGACCAACAGGGCGATCTGCTCAACCAGAACTCGCAGATCTGGTTTCAGGGCGAAGGACCGCTTCAATCCAACTTCCACCTCGAGGTGGGCAACCGGACCGAAGTCTACGAGGGCGTCCGGTTCGACAATCTCGTCACCCCGTTCTTTTTCTTCCGGTTTCGCCCATCAGCATTCTTCTCGATCCGGGGAAACGGTCGTATCGGGGATGCGATCGACTACGACAATGTCCGTCCGGCCGATCAGGTCCTCCTCAGGGGCACGCTCGATTTTTCCTTCGGTCGTCACCTCGAGTGGGAGCTTTCACATTACTATTCGACCCTCGATGTCGAAGGCGGTCGGCTCTTCACGGCCCACGTTCCAGAGTCAACGCTGATCTGGCAGTTCAACACCCGGACATTTGCTCGCGCCATCATCCAGTACACCGACATCCGACGCGACCAGGATCTGTACGAGGATGTCGTCGATGAACTGGAGCGTGACTTCTTCGTCCAGCTGCTCTTTTCCTACAAGGTCAATCCTCGAACCGTGTTCTTTGCCGGCTACAGCGAGGGCGGCGCCCAGACCCAGGACTTCGAAATGACGATGACCGGTCGCGCCGTCTTCCTCAAGATCGGCTACTCCTGGCTGTGGTAACCGCCCGCCTCACCACCCTTCCAGGTACAAGTTTCACCCGCCCATCCACCCACCCAGGTACAGGAGTCAGGGTGGGGCGGTTGGGTCCTGAACCCTGTGCCCTGAACCCTGCACCCGGCTACGGGTGGGAGGTCAGGGGCGTTCCGGAGTTCGAATGCGGAGGCAGACGAAGAAGCCGACGAAGGCGATCGAGCCGGCGAGGATGAAGACCCACTGAAAACCGTATGCCTCCCAGATGTAGCCTGAGAGGATCGGGAGGGTCATCGCAACGGCGTGATCGATGGTGATCCCCATCGAAATCGTCGGGGTGATGTCGGCCGGATCGTCAGCGATTTTTTTGAGGTAGGTCGTGCGTGCGACCCGAAGCGCAAAGAGGATGATATCGAGAATGTATGCCCCGTAGAGGGCGAACAACACTCCGTTCCCCGAGAAGAATTCACCCGCGAATGCATAGGTCAGACAGATCCCAAGCAGTAGGAGTTCGTCTGCCGCAAGCACCGTCCGCTCGCCGAGCCAGTCGACGACCTCGCCGAGCAGAGGGCGCAGAATGACGCCAAGAGTCGCGGCGACGAAATAGAGGAGGGCAATGGTGCTCACCGAAACCCCGTGGATCTCGACCAGGACCCAGGCGCCGAAGGCGAGGAAGATCTGTTTGCGGATGCCGAAGAGGGCAGAAATCACATAGAACAGGCCATACTTCTTTTTGAAGACCAGACGTCTGGAAGGCGTATCGCCGCGCCCGACATCGAGCCCTGCATACAGCACCCCGGCGATCAGAGCACTGCCGGCAGCAATCGCGTAGAAGAGCGAAAAACGATCTCCGAGAGTCCGAGCGAGGACGAAAATGACCCCGACGCCGAGGATGGTTCCGAGGTTGCGCGCGCCGCCGAACTGACCGAGTCGACGCCCTTCCTTGCCGCCTTGAGCGAGCTTGAGCCCAATCGGTCCCTCGACCGCAAAGATGATGTGGTCTCCGAGGGACCATATGACGATAAATACGACCAGGGCTGCGTGGGTTGGAGCGAGGTAGCCGAGACCGAGAGCCCCGAGGGCCGTGAGCAGCATCGCCGCCGCGGCCATCTGTGCTTCGCGAAAGACGGTGAGCATCGCCCCAGCGACGAACATGATCAGAAAACCGGGGAGCTCCCTCGGGAGCTCGAGCCAACCGCGAGCTTCGGCGCCGAGGTGATGGATCTCGGCAAGGTAATTATTGAGGGTAGCGGTGAAGATACCGGAGGCCGCGCCGAAGAAGAGGGTAGCGAAGAGCGCCCGTTTGAGGTCTTTTGTCGCCATGATCCTCCACAAAAACCGTCCCTGCCGAACCGCCCGACATCATACGCGTATACTGAGCAGAGTCGAGGGAGAGAATATGGCTGTTTCGAAGCACGTGGTTGGTGGCGCTACTGCCGGTACTCTGCTGGCGGTGTGCCTGACGGTCGGTGTGGTGATTGCCCAGCAGGACCAGGAGGAGGCGCAGCGTTTCCTCTTTATCGCCGAACACGACGCTGGAAAGGTATGGGCCAACCTCACCTTGACGATCCAGAGGACAGGCGAGCCCTATTTGCCGATGGTGGTGGCGGTCGAAAATTTGCAGAGGAAGTCTATATCCATCGACCGTGAGAGCTTCTGGCTTTCAGATCTCGACGAGATAATTTACGTCCTGCCAACCGTCAAGGAAGTCCGGAAGAACTACGACAAGATCGCGATGGATTACCGGATGATCTCGTATTCGGGCATTCCGTGGGAGAACTGGCGTTGGACGAGCAGGCTCGAATCGTCGAGCTTCTTCCCTGATCTCCGATCTACGAGGGGCAACACCGTTCGAGACCATGTGACCCTCCGACACCTGCACGCGATGGTGAATCTTCTCTACTTCGAGAGGCCGCGAAACCTCCAGCCTGGACGACCGTTTTTCCTTGTCGTTCACCCGAAGGGTTGGGAGATCCCGATCCGGATTCGTATACTCATTTCGTAGATTTCTTGGGGCCTATGAACAGCTAGCGGTGTTTGCGAGCATGTGATAGATTTCACGTGCTCGGCATTTCTTGCCGGAGCCCCTATTTCGGAGTATTTATGGCGAAGCTGAAACCCTTCAGAGCCTGGCGTCCGCGTCCGGACGTTTGCGCCGAAGTCGCGAGCCCACCGTACGATGTTCTTTCGAGTGCGGAGGCACGCGAAATGGCTGCCGAGAACCCACTTTCATTCCTCCGTGTCGTCAAACCCGAAATCGATCTCGAGCCCGGAACCGACGTCTACGCGCCCGAGGTCTACGAGACCGGTGCAGCCAACCTCAAGCGGTTGGTCGATGACGGCGCCCTGATCCGCGAAGAGAAGCCGGCGTTGTACCTGTATCGACAACGCATGGGCGACCACGTCCAGACCGGTCTCGTGGCCGGCGCCAGCGTCGACGAGTACGAGGCGGATCTGATCAAAAAGCACGAACACACGCGCCCCGTGAAAGAAGACGACCGCACCCGTCACATCGACGCCCTCGACGCCAACACCGGTCCGGTCTTCTTGACCTACAAGGCGCGCCCGGAGATCGATGATCTCGTGACTCGGCTCACCACAGCTGATCCAACTTACGACTTTGTGGCGCCGGATGGCATCCAGCACGTGCTGTGGGTGATCGATAACGATGGTGACCGTGACGCGTTGGTCAGTGCTTTCGGGCAGGTTCCGGAGCTCTACGTTGCCGACGGGCACCATCGTTCGGCCGCGGGCACCAGGATTCGCGCGTTGCGGCGTGACGCCAACCCCGACCACACGGGCGACGAGTCATACAATTTCTTTCTGTCGGTGATCTTTCCCGACAAGCAGATGATGATCCTCGACTACAACAGGGTGGTCCGCGATCTCAACGGACTCGATCCGGATGCCTTCAGGACGACCCTCGGTGAGCGCTTCAAAATTGAACCGACCGAGGATGGCCGTCCAGCGCGTAGGCGATGCTTCGGGATGTACCTCGGGGGGCGGTGGTACAGACTCACGGCAAAGGACGGGAGCTTTCCGGCTGATGATCCGGTCAGCAGCCTCGATGTCGCTATTCTGCAGGACAATCTGTTGGCGCCGGTGCTCGGCATTGGCGACCCGCGTTCGGACGAGCGCATCGACTTCGTCGGCGGGATTCGTGGACTCGAGGAACTCGAGCGAAAGGTCAACTCAGGGGAATGGGCGGTAGCTTTTGCGCTCCACCCAACCTCTATCGACCAGCTCTTCGATGTGGCCGATGCGGGACTGGTGATGCCCCCGAAATCCACCTGGTTTGAACCCAAGCTTCGTTCCGGTCTCATCGTGAGGCCGTTGGGCGACTGAGGACAGGAGGAGGTGGCGATGAAAATTCTGATTTCCGATGCGTTCGATCCCTCTCTTCCGGCCAAACTCGAGATCTTCGGCGAGGTGACCGACGACAAGGATCGCCTTGCCGAAATAGATGCCGTCCTGGTGCGATCAAAAACGAAATGCACCCGCGAGTATATCGATCAGGCCAAAAACCTGCGACTGATTATCCGGGGCGGTGTCGGCCTCGACAACATCGACGTCGAGTACGCCCAATCGAAGGGAATCCAGGTCTTCAATACGGCCGAGGCGTCGGCGGTAGCGGTGGCCGAGCTCGCATTCGCGCTGATGCTCTCTGTGCCGACGCGCATGGTCGAGGGTCACCTCGGGATGACAAACCGCGAATGGCTCAAGAAGTCGCTCAAGCGTACCGAGCTGATGGGGAAGACTCTCGGCCTGATCGGCGCCGGCAACATCGGCACCGAGCTGGCGCGCAGGGCGATCGCTTTTGGCATGCGAGTCATCGCCTACGATCCGCTGATCAAGAACCATGAGTGTGTCGACCTTGTGGGTCTCGAAGAGCTGTTTGCGGAGGCGGATTACATCTCGCTGCATGTGCCGCTCACCGATTCTACGCGTGAGATGTTCAACTCCGAGACCATCGCTCAGCTCAAGGACGGCGTTGTGATCATCAATACTGCCCGTGGGAAATGTGTGTCGGAGAGGGAAATGGTCGCGGCGCTCGAGTCGGGGAAGGTGAGGGCATATGCCACCGACGTGTGGTACTCCGATCCGCCCGACGAGTCGTGCCCGCTTTATGACGCGCCCAACGTCATCATGACCCCGCATCTCGGTGCGTCGAGCCGCGAAAATATGTTGCGGATCGGCGACGTGGTCGTCAGAATTCTCGAAGATTTTGCGCAACAGACCGCTTAGGAGGGAACCATGACCCGTACCTGGAACTTCTTCGCCGGACCCGCCACCCTGCCGCCACCCGCCCTCGAGCGGGCCAGAGTGGAAATTCCCAACTGGGAGAACACTGGAATGTCGGTGATGGAGACCTCCCACAGATCGCCTGAGTACGATGCCGTTCACGAGGAGGCGATCAGCCTCATGACCGAGCTCCTCGGTTTGGACGACGATCATCAAGTGCTCTTCCTCCAGGGAGGGGCCTCGATGCAGTTTGCGATGCTGCCGATGAACTTCATTTCAACCGGTGGGTCGGCGGACTACGTCAACACCGGCACCTGGTCGCAGAAGGCGATCAAGGAGGCGAATATCATCGCCAGTTGCCGGGTCGCCGGATCGAGTGAGGATGAAGGGTTCACGAGGATACCGAAGCAGGTCGAGCTGGATCTCGATCCGAACGCGGCCTACGTCCACATCACGAGCAACAACACCATCAAGGGAACCCAATTCCACGATTTCCCCGACACCGGCGGAGTTCCGCTGGTGGCCGACATGTCGTCGGACATTCTGTGGCGCCCTTTCGACGCCAACCGTTTCAATCTCATCTACGCCGGCGCGCAGAAGAATATCGGGCCGTCGGGCGTGACCATCGCCATCCTCAAGAAGTCGTGGCTCGAGAAGGCCAACGAAAATCTACCGTCCATGCTGGCCTACGCGACCTATGCGGCCAAGAACTCGCTCTACAACACGCCGCCGACCTTTGCCATCTACATGGTGCGCAACGTCCTGGTGTGGGTGAAGGAGCAGGGTGGTCTGATCGCTGTCGAAAAGACAAACCGCGCCAAGGGCGATCTTCTGTACGGCGTCATGGCGGACAATCCGGACTTCTACAGTTGTCCCGTGGCCGAAGACAGCCGCTCCTACATGAACGTTGTCTTTCGCTTGCCTTCGGATGAACTCGAGGCGAAGTTCGTCGCCGAGGGCAAGGCGGCAGGCATGGTTGGTCTCAAAGGCCACCGCTCCGTGGGCGGCTGCCGAGCCTCGATCTACAACGCCATGCCCCTCGAGGGCGTCCAGGTCCTGGCTGGTTTCATGGAGGAGTTCGCCAAGAACAACGGCTGACGAAACCTCAGAGTATTCATCCGTTCGCCGGCGATGGTTCCGGATGCTCGATTCGCCGAGATGCCCGTTGCGGGATACTCGATTCTGGATGCTCGATTCTGGATCCGCCCGCCCAACCGAAGTCCATCAGCAGAATGGCGTGGATTCAAGATTGGACGGCGACCGCCTGCATCTGGGTGATTTTGTGGGGTGGGCGGGGGATCGAGCATCGAGTATCCAGCATTCAGTATCGAGAATCGGGTGGGTGGGCGGGTGTGCGCTACCATGAACGCCGTGAAACGACTGATCATCGCTGACTCCCACGTCGGCCAGGGAGCCGACGACGCGGGCGCAATGAGCTCTCTCGTGCGGCGTGCCGCAGCTTCGGGAGTGGTAGAGGTGGTCTACCTTGGCGATGCCTTCCAATACCTCATCGGCATGTCGAAGTTCTGGAGCTCCGGCCACCGCCAGGTCATGGAATCGTGGCGTGAGGTGCGCCGCCGCGGTGTCCGCATCGTGGTCATCGAGGGCAACCGGGACTTCTTCCTCGACGAACCCGAACTGGCGGCCGAGATCGACTGGAGCGGACGCGTTTACGAATTTGCCGACGGAGAGCTTCGTTATCGACTCGACCACGGTGACCTCGTCAACCGCCGTGACTTCCAGTACCGCTTCTGGTCCAAGGTCTCCAAGTCGTCAATCGCACATCTATGGGCGCGGCTCCTGCCGCAATCTCTGGCGGTTGCCATCGTTCGTCACATGGAGGCCCACCTCGCCACGACCAACCGCAAGTTCCGCTACACCAAGCCCATCGAGGACCTCCAGCGCAATGCCTCGGCGGCGTGGGCAGCCGGCATCAACGTGCTTTTCTGGGGCCATTTTCATACCCACTGGGAGTGTCGTGACGGTGATCGATTGGCAATGATCATTCCGGCCTGGCTCGAGACTCGAACTTCCATTCTCGTGCACCCGGACGGAAGGTGGCATACCGTCGATGCGGACCTCGAGAGGGTTGAGACCCCGGGCAAGGGCGACTGATGGAGAGCTTGACGCTCCCTTCCCATCGTGGAGGTCTGCAGGGAACGGTCGAACTGCCGACATCGAAGAGCCTCACCAACCGAGCCCTGATTGCCTCAGCGGTCGCCGGGGGTGGCACGATCGTGGCGCCCCTCGATTGCGTGGATACGAGAGTCCTTGCGGGCGCGCTCGAAGCCGCAGGGTGGCCGGTCGAGTGGGAAACCGAGATCCGGATCGGAGAGCGGACGGTTCCCGAGCAGACGGTATCTCTCGATCTGGCGGATTCGGGCACCGGTTCGCGGCTGATCCTCGCGCTGCTCGCCGCAAGTCCGGGGAAATCCGTCACCGACGGCAGCGCGCGGTTGCGGGAACGCCCGATGGCGCCGCTCCTCGAGTCGCTGGACCGTCTCGGCGCCGATCTCAGCTCGCGAAACGGGCTCCTTCCGGTGGCGATCGATGGCCGGAGGCTCCAAGGCGGTACCGTCGAGGTGGAACCCGGAGTCTCCTCCCAATTCGTCTCGGCCCTTGTGATGGCGGGCCCGTTGATGGCTCAGGGTCTCGACCTCGAGGTATCGGGATCGTTGCCCTCAACGCCATATTTGGACCTCACTGTGGATGTCATGCGCGCCTTCGGTTCCGAGCTCGAGGTGAGCGACGACAGGCGGCGGTGGAGGGTGCCCCCGACGGCCCTTGAACCGACCCGGTACCGAGTCGAGGGCGACTGGTCGGCAGCAGCATTCGTGCTCGCGGCGGTCGCGGTGGCGGGTGGAGAGATCGAGGTCGGTCCTCTCGAACCGGGGAGCCGCCAAGGCGATCGCGCGGTGCTGAAGATCCTCGCCGACGCCGGCCTCGATGTGGAATGGATCGAAGATCGTGTGATTGCGCGGGGACCGGTCACTGCTCCAATCGCCGCCGATCTGCGGCATACCCCGGATCTCTTCCCGGCCCTCGCCGTGGCGGCGGCATGCGCTCCGCCGGGTTCGCGATTCTCCGGCCTTGATCACCTCAAGCACAAGGAGAGCGACCGTCTGGCGGTCATGGTGGACAATCTCCAGCGACTGGGGGCAAGCTTGAAGGTCGATGGGGCCGAGTTCTCGGTGGTTGAGACCCTCGGCCCGAGGTCCGGATCGATGCCCCGCGTGACTGCTGCCGGGGATCACCGCATCGCGATGGCGATGGCCGTCGCTGCACTCGTTTCGGGCCCGCTCGAGCTCGACGACCCGAACTGCGTCTCGAAGTCTTTCCCCACCTTCTGGGCGGTCTGGGGCCGGCTATTGGGTGCAACGTGGGAGAAGGAGCCCGCGGGGTGAGAATCCCGGAACCGGCCGCCCTGCTGGTGGAGCATCCAGCGGTGCCGGTGCCGACGGTCAACGGAGCCGCTACAGAATCGCCGCCCGATGGCGATACCGTGTCCGTGACATCCTTGTCGCGGAGGGAACGGTTCAGCGCCGCCCTGCAGCTGACCGCTGCCGCCTCACTGTTGGCGGAGTTCGATCTGTGGCCGGGCCGGACAGCCATTCGGGCCGCGCGTTTTGCGCGAACCCCCTCTGGGTTGTGGGCTTCTCTTTCGCGTTTCCCGGTGCCGATATCCCGCGTGTACTCGCGACTCGGTGGAGGTGAGGGGGCGGCGGCGACGACCCGTGCGGCTGTTCTCGAGGCCATTTCCGATGCGGTCGGCCTTGCACCGGGGTTGATTGACCACCGCAAAGGCGAACCGGGGTTTTTTCTCGAAGCCGCGATCGCTCGCCAGTTGCGGGAATTGAAGGAACCTCTTGACGCATGCACGGCCCGCGCCCTGTGGGCTTTCCGGTGGGATGGTCTGCCGACCCCCGAGCAGGGAGCAACAAACTACTGGAGGGTCCCGATTCCACTGCTCGCGCGTCGCCTCGGCGGGTCACTGTGGGCCACCATTCGGCGCGCCCGGGGCAACGCCTGGCTGTGGGCGGTTGGTATGGGTGAAGAGGCGATCCCTCCGATACCAGCGATCGGCGGCGAGGGCACTTTGATTCTGGTTGGTGAGATCTCGAATGATGAGCTTGCCGCGGTTTCCCGCTGGGCCCAGCGAGACGGTTGCAGCGCCGTGGTCATCGGACGATTTCCTCCCGGGTGGCACCCGCCTGGTCCTCCCGGCTTCGATGCGCGGAATGTATTCCGCCATCTGGCGGTCACCGGGATGCCACTCGAGGATGCACGTCGGGTGGTCGAACAGCGAGAGGGCCGAATCGATCCTCTCGAACCGGCCGACAGGCGCGCGCTGACCGAAGCCGGGCGCAAGGTCTTCAAAACCGTTACGAGTCGCGTTCGTGCGAACCGCCGGGATGCCGAGCCGGATGTGTTACGGGAAACGTTGGCCCTCTCGCCGGATGGCCTCCCGCCGGGCTTCGTTGCCCTCCACACCAGACTCTCCGACAGGGTTATCGACGAGCGTCGGCGGGAGCTGGCAATCGTCGAATCTGGCGGCCGCTGGCGGTTACCGGTGATCTTTCCTCTCGAACCAAACCCGCTGCATCTTGCGGTTTCCGACCTCTATGCGGCAGACGACCCGAGACG
>Ga0316194_10003098_pt1 | contig 11607 bp, 12 predicted proteins | sample CroRivsedime1_MG_FD_204936 | JGI IMG/M metagenome (GOLD analysis project Ga0316194, IMG submission 204936) | Coastal sediment microbial communities from Maine, United States - Cross River sediment 1 | ecosystem: Environmental > Aquatic > Marine > Coastal > Sediment | place: USA: Maine... | reverse complement strand
TGGTGATGGCCACCCACGCCTGGTGGTATCCGGAAAAAAAAGGCGCCGAACCGGAACTCTACGGAACATGGGAACATAACATCAATATGCTTTTACCGATGGGTGATCAGGGCAAAGACGGGCTGGGCGCCCCGATTAAACACAATTTGTGCCGTATATATAAAACCGCAAATGATTGAATATTTTCGATTGAAGATTGAAGATTTAAGGTCAGCCAGCGGATCAATTTAAAATATCTGGGCAGAGAATGACGGAGCGAGGCGACTTCCATTTAAACTGGCCGTTTTCCAGGGCAGCGGCCGGGCTGACACCCGACACCTGAAACCTATATAAATTATGAGCGTGCTTGCTGCCCTCAGGGGCCACTTTTTCCGAGCGCAGTCTTGAAAAAAGCATATTAACTAGGAGACATAAACCATGGCTAAAAAACCGCAATATGGTCTATTAATCGATTACGAATACTGTACCGGCTGTTTTGCCTGTCGGGTGGCCTGTTGCCAGGAATATGGTCATGAAGCGGGATCTTCCGGTATGCAGGTCATTGAACAGGTTCAACCGCTGCCCAAGGGCAAGGCCTATCTGTGCTTTTTGCCGTTTCCAACTGAGCTGTGCGTTCTTTGTGCACCGCGCACCAAAAAAGGCCTTCAGCCGTCCTGCGTTCAGCACTGCATGGCCGACGTTATCCAATGGGGACCCCTGGAGGAGTTGACCAAACAGTTAGGCAAGAAACCGCGCATGGTGCTCTGGTCGCCACGGTAGGGACTTAGGAGCATTTATCTGACAACATGTTGTCAGAAACTGAAGGTTTCAGGTGTCAGTGTTCAGGTTTCAGCCCAGCCGCTGGCCTGAGAAGCGGCCTGTCTAATCGAGAAATAAACTGATTAACGTCGAACATTGACAAACTCGTAAAAAGTCCAAAATTCCGTTATGCCTGCGAAGGCAGGCATCCAGAACTATTTGAAAACACTGGATTCCCGCCTTCGCGGGAATGACGCCAAAGGACGTTTTAAGACTTTTTACGAAACCATCAATATTCAACATTCAATTTGTTCACGATGCCAGCCAGCGTAACACCCATAAAACTACAGCAACAATTTATTACAAGAACTAAACTTTTACTTGGTTTGCTTTGTGAATAAACAAGACTTTACACGCTAAATATCTTCTTTTATACTCCCTGCCGGAGGAAAGGTTTAACCCTTTTTCTTCCACCCTATCATAATTAGACAACACCGAAAGCAAAATCAGGAACCATTATATGCCAATTCTAAAGAGGCTTTTTCTTCTTTTAGCACCTTACTGGAAGACCATCATCATCAGCGCCGTTTTATTGGTAGGACGCGCCGGATTGGAACTGGTGCCGCCGCTTTTTCAAAAATCGATAGTAGATGAGGTCATCACCGCGCGCGATTTGAGTTTCCTGACAATTTTGATTATTGGCTTGGTTGGCGCCTATGCCCTGCATCAGGTGGTTCAGATCGGCGACAATTACGTACGACACACCCTGGGCGAAAAATTCATCCTGGACTTACGTATCCGGCTGTATGCCTATCTGCAAAAAATGTCTCTTTCCTTTTTTGAACGGACTTCAACCGGGGAATTAATGTCTCGAGTTACCAATGATCTCAGCGCGCTGGAAAATTTTGTCACCCATGGTTCAGCGCTCACAGCCGTGGATTTGATCCGGCTGGCAGGCGGTTCCATAATTCTTTTCGTGCTGGATTACCGCCTGGCCGCCCTGGTCGTGATTCCGATTCCTATTTTGGCTCTGGCATTGCGGCATTACAACACGAAAATACGGCCTGTCTACCGCGGCGTGCGTGCCCGACTGGGAAACATCAATGCCAAACTCCAGGACAACCTATCCGGCATCCAGGTCATTCAGGCTTTTGCCCGGGAAGATCTGGAACGAAAACGCTTTGCGGCCGAAAGCGAACGCTATTATCACGCCCGGGTAAAAGGGATTCGTTACTGGTCTGTTTTTTTCCCCACCATCGGTTTTGTGGGCGCCATGGGAACGGTTGCCGTACTGGGCATCGGAGCCGTGATGGTTGTGCGCGGTCAATTGACACTGGGTACCCTGGTGGCGTTTCTGGCCTATATTACCTCTTTTTATGAACCCATCAATCGCCTGACGGAGGTGGACAACATTTTTCAGGAAGCTATCGCAGCGGGTGAGCGGATTTTTGAATTGCTGGATGAAATAACCGAGGTCAAAGACGCACCGGATGCGATTGATCTGCCAACCATCTTCGGCGAAATGGTTTTTGATCAGGTTACCTTCCGCTACGGCACCGGTGACCGGGTTTTGCATACCATCAGTTTCAAAATGGCGCCCGGAGAAATGGTCGCCCTGGTCGGCCCCAGTGGCGCCGGCAAAACCAGTATTGCCAATCTGATCTGCAGATTTTATGATCCCATCCAGGGGCACGTGACCGTTGACGGCCATAATCTTCGCGATATCAAGTTGGCCTCGTTGCGACGTCAGGTAGCGGTGGTGCTGCAGGATTCATTTCTTTTTAATAATACCGTCAGCCAAAACCTGCTTTACGGCAAACCGGATGCCACGGCAGATGAGCTGATTGCAGCAGCCAGGACAGCCAATGCCTATGATTTCATTACAAAGCTGCCCGAGGGCTTCGATACCGAGTTGGGTGAACGCGGCGTCAAGTTAAGCGGTGGGCAGAAACAGCGGCTGGCCCTGGCCCGGGCGATTCTGGCTGATCCGAAAATCCTCATTTTAGACGAGGCTACCTCGTCCGTGGATGCCGAAGCCGAGTACTTGATTCAACAGGCTTTGGTGAGAGTTCTAAAAGGGCGCACCGCCCTGGTCATTGCCCACCGCCTGAGCACGATTCGCAATGCGGATAAAATTCTGGTCTTGGATTCCGGCAGAATCGTTGAAACCGGCAAACACACAGAACTGATTCAGCGTGGCGGTCTTTACAGCCGGCTTTATCAGCGCCAAATGGAATTGACGGCGGTTTAAAAATTTAGGTGGGCTGGTGAAAATCACCCGTAACATGTCACGTCTCGGAATTTCTACAACTCGTTGGAAATATGTCGTTTTTTGTGGCCATCCAGGTTGGGAAGCCACATGGAATGATGGAATAGTGGAATTTTGGCCTCCGGCTCGGAGAGAAGACTGTGTATGAAAATCGGAAAAAGGTCTATTCTACAAAAGTAGAAAGGGCCGTTACGGCCAGTTCAGCGGCCATATAGATCATTAAAAGGCCGGCCAAAATATCCGAATGCGATTGATAGCGGCGGGCAAAACCCGATGCACCGGTCCCCAACAGTAGCAGCCCTGGAACTGTTCCCAGAGCAAATGCAAAAACCATGGCGGCGCCATTAATTGGGTTTCCCGATGGCAGTGCCCGGGTAAAGGCGGCAAATGAGAGGCCGCACGGTAAAAAGCCCATCATCATACCCAGAAAGAGCATTTCTGCCTGTCCTTTATTTGAGAAAGCGGATTTCAGTAGTTTGTGGTATCCGGGTATTTTATCCGGCGATGCCATGGCCATCCATCCCGGTTCACTGATAATACCCAACCGGGACAGACCGAAAACCAGGAGAAATAAGGCCGCCGTGAAGGAAACGCCCATCTGAATTCGAGCAATCCAGACCGGATAATTCCCACCGCTTGCCCCGGCGATTTCTGCAAGACCGGCCCCGATTCCACCCATGATACTCCCAATGACCACATAGGTAAGGATTCGTCCCAGATGATAATACAGATGGGATCCAAATCGGCCGCTACGGGCAGGAAAGGCAATCACCAAGGGACCGCACATTCCGATACAGTGCCCGGTTCCTAGAATCCCGAGCATAAACATTGAAAAAAAAGTCAGATTATTCATGATAGCGAATAAACAATTGCCTAAAGTGATCTAAATTGGCTAAAATGCCTAAAATGAAGGAATGCTGCGCTTTATCTCTTTTTATAAAATATTTTGATCTGATAAGGTGACAAAATAAAATTATGTAAAATAAGTTTTAACCCTTACATTTACATGGATAGCACCTTCCTTTTGAATTGGAAACTTTATATATTTTTTTTGTGACTTGGTGTCTTAGTGGCTGAACTGTTACCATATTAGCCTCACCGGATTAAGATTTGACAAGACCGTTAGATTCCATTACAAACTTGGCTTTGAGTAAACCCCAATATTGCTTAAAGAAATCTGCTTCGTGAGCTTCATTACAGGAATTGTCAAGTGGAGAACGGATCCATGCAATTACAAAAAGGCACTAACCAAGGGAAAATCTTCAAAGGGGAATTTATCAAACGCATTATTCTGCTTGTCGGTATACTCGGGTTTTCAATTTTCCATTCTTCTGTGCATGCCGACGACTCAAAAGCCGGGCCTCATCCCGGACTGAAGCCATTGGATGAAAGGGGCGCCATGCAAATAAGCAGTCAGGACCGCTGCCCGGTGTGTGCCATGGAGGTCGGCAAGCACAAAAAATTTGCCTGTGCCGTTCAATTAATGAACGGCAATACGTTTTATTTCTGCGGCAGTGGTTGCATGATCCGTTCCTGGTTGCATCCGGAAATTTTTCTTGGAGCAGAGAAAGAAGAGCTTAAACGATCCGTGGTTCAGGATTATTTCAGCGGTGAACAGGTGCCCGGTCAATCGGTGTACTGGGTTGCCGGCTCGGATGTGATCGGGCCGATGGGCCCGGCGCTGGTCCCTCTTAAAAATGAGCAGGATCTGGATGTATTTAAAAAGCGACACGGTGCAAAAGCAGTCTTTCGTCTATCCGAGATGACGGATGAAAAATGGCAACAATTGACCGGAAAAAAAGCAGCCTCTAAAAAATGAAAAACTGGAATAATGGAAATTGGGTATGATAAGCGGATGATGTTCTGATTCTAATTTCTAATCAGTGTCATCTATATTAAAAATAGATCTCATTCCGCCAAACCCAGCTTTCCAACATTCCATTATTCCAGCATTCCAAGCGGCTTACCAAAATAATAGCCGCCAAAAGTCATATGCTTTCAAAACATTATAGTGGTGCTGAGACATTTAGCTTGCCGGCAGATCGGCTGGGTATGTCCAATACGGTTGGCATACTGGTGCTGGTTTTCGCGTTGACGGCCCTTATTCTCCTCTTCCTGGATTTCAGTTTCAGGTCGGCTGCAGATCAGGAAGAATGCCTTCAACTTGTTCGCGCGCTGGGTTTAAACAGTTTATCATTGGTGCCATCCGGTCGACCTCTGCGCAACCCCGGTGCAATTGACCCGTCAATCGATTTGCGTTTTGATCCCAAACTTTGGAGGACACAAAAATAATTCATAAAATATTAAGCATCCGTGCTTTTTTTCCACTATTTGCCTGGTCGGTCAGGGATCTGTTCCGATATCCTCTTGAAACCATTCTTCTTTTTCTATCAATCGTCGCATTGGTTACCATCCTTGGCACAGCCTTGATGATGAGTCAGGCCCTATCCACAACTGCCGGTCATTTATTAAAAGATTCGCCGTCCGTCGTTGTAAGGCGGGTAAGTCCGCTTGGGTGGTCTGCATTGCCTGCCGAGGAATCCATCCGTTTGGCGAAATCCGTACCCGGGGTGCTTCACGCCGGAATTCGAATATGGGGGACGGCAAACAGTCCTGGAGGACCGGTGACTGTTTTCGGAATTGATGGGTCCCATAGGTTCAGTGGCCTCACCAAAAGCGTGCCCTTGCCGAAGCGGGGCGAAGCCGTTCTCGGGGCTGGGATCGCAACGGGTGAGGACCCTGATTTTTTAAAGTTAACAGGGCACAATGCCCTGATTTTTAGAATAATCGACACACTTAAAGCCAAAACGAGCATGGTGGCCCACGACATGGTCCTGGTACATCCGGATGATGCCAGACAGCTCCTTGGGATTGCCGAGGGATATGCCAGTGATCTGATCGTGGAAGTGTTTCATGAAACGGAAGCAGAAGCAATTTTACCTGATCTTTCCAGGGCCTTTCCGTGGCCGGTACGCATGACCACCCGAAATGAGGCTGCCGGTATCTATACCTCCGCCTCCGCACGCCGAAGCGGCATCGTCTATATCACCATAATTCCCGGGATTTTGGCCCTTGCACTCATCGTCGTTGGCGTCGTCAAAGGTCAAATGGTGCAGAGCTGCAACGTCGGATTGTTCAAGGCCCTCGGCTGGACCACCACGAATATTTTCCAAATGCAGCTTTTGAAAGCACTGGTCATCGGAATGCCTGCCGTAACAGCCGGTATGGTTGTTTCATATGGCCTGGTTTTCCGGTCCGGATCTTCCTGGCCGGGCTATCTGTTTTTTGGATGGAATGATAATCCACCACCGCTTTTTCTGAATGCTTCCGGCGCTTTTTTGGTCTTAATCGAAGTGGCCGTACTTGTTTTTCTGCCGTATCTGGCTGCAGCCCTCTGGCCGGCTTTACAAGCGGCAGTTTCCGACCCCCAGGATTTTCTTGAAAGTTGACATGAGTTTGAGCCTGGTTTGTCAAAATGTCAGCCTTTTGCGTCGATGCGCAGATGGATCCGAGCGAGCGATCCTTAGGCATGTCGACGCAACGCTGAACGCCGGTGAAGGCGCCATGATTTCAGGCAAAACCGGTGCCGGCAAAACTACCTTGCTGCACCTTTTCGCAGGTCTTTTACGCCCCTCGCAAGGTCAAATTACAGCAAACGGCCAACCCGTTTCGCGCTGGAATACGGTTCACCGGGATCTTTGGCGACGACAGGTAGGTATTGTCTTTCAACATCCTCACCTTATCAACGACTTCACCGTATTTGAAAATGTAATTCTTCCGATGATACCACGGGGGACCTCACTCAGGCAGCTGCGAAAATTGGCCTGGGATGCACTCGACACCCTTGGAATCTCTCACTTGGCCAAACAAAATGTGCTGTCACTTTCAGGCGGTGAGCAGCAACGGGTCTCCATTGCCCGCGCCATTGTTTCCAGGCCAGCCATTCTGATCGCCGACGAACCGACCGCTCATCAGGATGATGAAGGGGCGGCCCTGATCATCGAAAAATTTGCCGGGTGGAAACTTCCGCATACCATCATGATCGTAGCTGCCCATGACCCGCGCTGGTCCCAGTATGGGAAATTTACCGACAAGCACTTCCATATAGAAAACGGACGCTTAAGGGAACTGCGATGATCCGGCATCCACTTCTTATCGCGGTGGTCGTCGGGGATTTGCTGAGTCTTTTGCTATGGTTTGGTGCGGCGACAACCGCATTTCAAATAGTTATCAAATGGGTCCCGCAATCAGCCAAACGAGAACAAATCCAACTTGAACGCAGGGCGGAAACAGCCAGGCTGTCAGCTAAATTCAGTCTCGCCGTATTTTTTCTATCCACGGCGTTGCTGATCATTGGAATCACTAATGTGTTACCCGAAATCGTTCCCGGTGCGATGTGCGGAACCGGCGTTTTGCAAGCCACCGATGGCCTGGTAGGCCGCGCGCTCATGGTTCGTTTTTTTGTTTTTTTTATCATGACGCTTTGGTTGACCTATGAAAAACTCAACCTCAGCCGACCGGATGCTCCCCTGACAAGGTATAATGCCCGCGTATTGCTTCTGGCGCTGCCGTTTTTTTTGCTTGCCGTCATCACGACCCTTAGAGGCATCCTTCGTATCGATTCTCACCAGCCGGTAGATTGCTGTGCAATGGTTTATGATCAGTTCGGCAGTCTTGCAACCGCCCGACAAATAGCCGGGATACCCAACACTTTTTGGATCTGGACCTTCTGGATACTGACTGCCTTGATGCTCTCGTGTGCCGTCTGGTCTTTAAGAACAAATCGAACCAAGGGGGGGGAGAAAGCCACCGGATCTCTTGCCGTCATCTCTGTTATTTGGGTACCGATTGCCGCCATAACCCTGGTACGGGTGTATGCCGCCTATTTCTATCAAGTTCTCCACCACCATTGTCCCTGGTGTCTTTTTCTTCCTGAACACAAATTTGTCGGAGTACCATTATTTGGTGCGCTGATCATTATCATTCTGGAAGGACCGATATCTTACCTGGCTGCCAAAATCGCTGCCAATTTTCCGGACCTGCTTACCAGGGCGAGGCGTCGATCGAGGCTTGCCGGTTTAAGACTCCTTTTGGCGGCAGTTGCATATACCGGTATGGTCGCTTTGCCTGCCCTTTACTGGAGGCTGCTTTATGGCGTATGGCTTGGGTAATCGGATAACACCTTGACGAAATTAAAGGTTACATGATAAAAATCGCCCATTAAAATCCCGAAGCGGTTGCGGTCTCTGCGCCCTTGAAAGCAGCCGCCACCACATACGAAGCGGATTGTAGCTAAATTCAGGTAATATGTAATATATCCCTGGGTTGAGCGGAACCCGGAACCGATCATTATAGGATGCGTCAAGTGTCGGAAACATTGTTGCCCGGCCATTTCACCGGACTGGCCCGCTTAAAACTTTTCTTTGCACTTTCGAGGACCCCTCACGGTTTACTGGACATGTGTACGCCCGCTTTTGGCGCGCTGCTGTGGCTCGGACAGTTTCCGCCGCTTCAAACCATCGTTATCGGAATCATCACAACGTTTGCCGGCTATACCGCCGTATATGCGTTAAATGATGTGATCGACTACAGGGCGGATAGAGAAAAGGCGGCCATGGGTGGATTTTCGAATACGGGCAACGATCTGGACAGCATTATCGTCAGGCACCCCATGGCCCAGGGCCTGTTGAGTTTTAAAGAGGGACTCTTCTGGGCACTGAGTTGGGCTTTGCTGGCTCTGATCGGTGCATATATACTAAATCCTGTCTGTGTTCTTATTTTCCTGTGCGGCTGCGCATTGGAAACGCTTTATTGCATATTGTGGCGCGTCAGCCCATTCCGTACCATCGTCAGCGGGGCCGTAAAGACCTCCGGTGCCCTTGCGGCTGTCTTTGCTGTCGATCCCCATCCCTCCGGGATGTACATAATTTATCTGTTTTTCCTGCTTTTTTTCTGGGAAATAGGCGGCCAGAATATTCCTAACGATGGATTTGATGTTGAGGAAGATAAACGCTTTAATGCCCGGACCATACCGGTCGTTTATGGAATTCAGACGGCGAATATGATCATTGTGGCAGCTGTTATTCTAACCCTGATCATGGGCACCGCAATTTTTTATTTATCATGGACAATTGATAGCTTTAGTTTTATCTTCATGTCCGTGGCTGTGGGGGTTTACCTGCTTTTGCTGCCGGCTTTAAAGCTTTATCAATCCCGCAAACAATCCCATGCCATGGCTTTGTTTAACAAGGCCAGCTATTATCCGGCGGCGTTGCTTGTCATCGTGTTGATTAAAATGATGGTTTAATTTTTGAGGGATAGCCAATATATTTGATATTTGCTTCAACTTTGAATCAACGTTGATCATTACTTCGATGCCTTGGGTAATGCGTAGGTTTCAGGTGTCAGGTTTCGGGTGTCAGGAAGGGGAGTCTCTAAGTCCTGAAACCTGAACACTGAAACCTGACACCTTTAGTTCCTGACAACATGTTGTTAGAAAAAACCTGATAAAGGCCTATAGGGAGTTGCGCATGAAAGAATTTGATGTGGATGAACTTGCCGGATACAACGGTGAAAACGGAAATTCCGTTTATATTGCCCACGAAGGCAAGGTTTATGATGTTACCGAAAGCAAGCTCTGGCGAAAGGGCCTTCATATGAAGCGCCACCATGCCGGCCATGATCTGACCAACGATTTGCAGGCCGCCCCCCACGAAAAAGATGTCCTGCAGCGCTATCCCCAGGTGGGGGTATTAAAAAAGGTAGCCGATGAGCGGCAAATCCCCCAGCCGATTGCCCGGCTCATTGCCCGGTTCCCCTTTCTCAGGCGTCATCCGCATCCTATGACGGTGCACTTCCCCATCGTTTTTATGCTTTTCACCGCAGTGTTTAATTTGCTTTACCTGATTACCGGCGTGAAGTCATTTGAGATAACAGCGCTTCACTGCCTGGGAGCCGGTATTATATTTATTTTAGTGGCCATCACCACCGGAATATATACCTGGTGGCTGAATTACCTGGCTAAAATGCTCAGACCGGTAAAGATAAAAATGCCGCTATCGATTATCATGTTGGCGACGGCCGTTATCATTTTTGTCTGGCGCATTGCGGTGCCGGATGTCCTGGTAAATTTCACCGGGTTGAGCAGTATTTATCTGTTGCTGGTCCTGGCCTTGGCGCTCATGGTGACCATCATCGGCTGGTATGGGGCGTCGATGACATTTCCGGTGGAAAAAGATTAGGAATATGGTTGAACCCAATCAGCACCATTTTTCCCGACCCATGGAAGCATTCATTCACGGCATTCCCAAGGCGGAATTACATATCCACATCGAAGGTGCGCTCGAGCCGGAGCTGATGTTTGAAATTGCCGCGAAAAACGGCCGTCAGCTTCCCTTTGAATCGGTTGCCGATATCCGTCGGGCCTATAAATTTAAGGATCTGCAGTCCTTTCTGGATATCTATTTTCAGGGGGCGCAAGTCCTGCTCGATGAGGAGGATTTTTACCGGCTAACCTGGACCTACCTCCAAAAGGCTGCTGAACAGAATGTTCGCCATACGGAAGTGTTTTTTGATCCCCAGACCCACACGGCACGGGGGGTCCAATTTGAAACGGTTGTGCGGGGAATTTACCGGGCCTTGACGGATGCCGGACGGCAAATGGGCCTGTCATCGAAGTTGATTATGTGTTTCTTACGGCATCTGAGTGTGGCAGATGCCATGAAGACCCTTGAAGAGGCGCTGGTGTTTAAAGATTGGATTACCGGGGTGGGGTTGGATTCTTCTGAATTGGGGTTTCCGCCTGAGAAGTTTACATCGGTATTCGATCGAGCACACCAAGAAGGATTTAAGACCGTGGCCCATGCCGGCGAGGAAGGCCCTGCCGAGTATATCTGGCAGGCCTTGAAGTTACTGAAAGTTGAACGGATCGATCACGGGGTTCGCTGTGTTGAAGATGCCGCTCTGGTGGAATATCTGGTGAAGAAGCAAATTCCTTTAACCGTTTGTCCGTTATCCAACATTAAACTCGGTGTTTTTGACCACCTCAGTCAGCATAACCTCATGCAAATGCTAAAATTAGGTTTGTGCGTAACGGTCAACTCTGATGACCCGGCATATTTTGGCGGCTATATCGAAGAGAACTTGCGAGCGCTGCACGAGGCGCTTGGTATGGATTTCCAAGATATCTATACGCTGGCCCGCAATGCCTTCAGGGCGTCATTTCTCGATCCGGCAGAGAAAAAAAAGTATATAGACGAACTGGATGAGTTTGTATCTGGTTTTATCTGACAACATGGTGTCAGAAAATGAAGGTTTCAGTGTTCAGGTTTGACAATTTCGTAAAAATTCGAATTTTGCCATTTTTCTGGATTCCCGCCTTCGCGGGAGTGACAATAATTCAATTTATATCAAGTAGATACCACAGGAGTCATACCCGTGAAGGCGGGTATCCAGTCTTTAAAACGACTTTTTGCGATTCCATCAGGTTTCAGTAATAAAAAATTTCAAATACCAAATACCAAACAAATCACAATGACCGAAATTCAAAATCCCAAACAATTGACTTTTGATCTTATTTGATATTTGGATATTGTGATTTG
>Ga0316194_10003095_pt1 | contig 11612 bp, 26 predicted proteins | sample CroRivsedime1_MG_FD_204936 | JGI IMG/M metagenome (GOLD analysis project Ga0316194, IMG submission 204936) | Coastal sediment microbial communities from Maine, United States - Cross River sediment 1 | ecosystem: Environmental > Aquatic > Marine > Coastal > Sediment | place: USA: Maine... | reverse complement strand
ATCTCGTTCGAATGGGACGACAAGAATGCTACGTCCAATCTGAACAAGCATGGAGTGAGCTTTCCTGAAGCCCAATCCGTATTCTATGACGATTACGCGATTCAATTCTTCGGTGACGAGAGTTCTGCCGAAGAGGAACGGTTATTGATGCGTGGGCGCAGCAATCGAGGCCGTATCCTGATAGTTGTGCATTTCGAGAGATCTAAGGGCGAAGTCATTCGATTCATATCCGCTAGAAAAGCTACATCCACGGAGCGGGTGTACTACAGAGGGCCAAAGTCATGAAGAAGGAATACGATCTCTCGAAGATGAAGGCTCGGAAGAATCCGTATGCTTCAAAGCTCAAGAAACAGGTCACTATCAGGATGGGAGAAGACGTCGTGACCTATTTCAAAGCGCTGGCGGAAGAAACCGGAATTCCTTATCAGAGCCTGATCAACCTCTACCTGAGAGATTGTGTTGCGCATGGTAGGAGGCCAGATTTGAGCTGGCATGACGACGATGCTGCCTAACAGATCCTCGAGACTGAATCAGCAGTATCGAGTGATCTACAGGATTGAGAAACAAGAGATTCGAGTAAAAACGATCCTTCAAGAATCTCTGGCATTCCTCAGCCTACGATTTCAGCCATCGAGCGCGACCGCATAAACCTGGGCGTTGAGCGGGCCAAACAACTCGCTCGTGCGCTGAAGTGCCATCCAGCGGTTCTGGTGTTTCCTGGTTGGGATGTCGGTTATGACTCTGTCGCCTAACAAAGCCATGAAGCGGACCTCGCTAAGCATCACCTTCTATGCTTGCGCAAAGAAGCCGCCGCCCGCGGTCGACCGCTTGTCGCGGCGTAAGGCGTCATCAATATTTTATGCGGCAGGACCGCTTTCAGTTAAGAGTCCTTTAATAGTGCTGTTCGACGTTCTAGGCTCTCTTCGCGCCAGACGTTCTCGGTAACGTAGTACTCTTCCACAGCCAGTGCATTTTCTGGTAGCTCGAACCACGGTTGTTTGGAAGCCGTATAAATATGCACGTCCGGGGGCAGTCGGCTCGGATCATCTAGTGTCCCGACTCGAATGAACCGAACCCTATCGTGAAAGACCAGATAGTAGCTCCAAAGAGCCACCTGACATTTCGGGCAACGAAAGATCTCCTGACTTTCCCCACTCGGAGAGGGCACAGTAACCCCTGCTACGTCGCCTTCGACAATGTGAACTCGGTCTTCTTCGATGAGAGCGTTTACAGCGAAAGCTGATCCGTTCTGGCGTTGGCATAGACTGCAATGGCAGCCGTGAACAATCAGCGGCTGAGACGTCATCCGATACCGAACGTAACCACAGGCGCAGGAGCCTTCGTGAGAACCTGTACTATCTGTCATCATCTTCCTCTTGGTGTATTGCGCACTATTTAAACATTTCCCGAGTATCTGGTTGTGGTCATGACACAGAAAAGCCGTCAGCCGCAGTTGGCAGCTATCGCGGCGTTGGGCGTCCCTAGCAATGCCTTTTCAACGCTTATCTCACGACTGGCTCCATCGCTATTCGATCGATTCCGAGTGAAATCACGCTCTTGGATGATCAGGTGTCCTCGGTGTCATCATGAGATCCGAGTTTGGGATGCTGGAGGAATCCGATATAGGGCGCTTGGCACCGTTCATCGATTGGGGCGATGTGCACAGTGCAACACATCGGCATGCTGACGATCTATCGGAGTCATACTGATGGCGCTGATACTCGTGTTCAGGACCGTCGTGAAAATTGAATTTCGCACTCCAGGACATTTCTGGGAGTCATTTGTTATTACGTTCAAGATAATTGTGGAGTGGTCGGAGTCTTTGCCAGGGGACGAATCCAGCAGGAGCGCGATACGCCGGCTCGAGGACTATTGGCGTAGAGTAGCCCGGAAGCAGGATATAGAGGCGTTCGGGCATCCTTAACCAGCAGGGACTATGTCGTGAGTGATGTTAAAAAGCCGGTTCTGGATTCCGAGGTCGCGAAAGTTGGCTGGTATAAGGGAACCGATAGGGAGATTTTCGGGCAGGCGCTTTGTGATGTTGGCGGGGCGTCCAGAATAGGCTTTGGCCTGGTCGAGCTGAGCCCGGGATGCAGCACGCGGCCAGCGCATTATCACACGCAGGAAGAGGAACACCTTTATGTGCTCGAGGGCGTCGGGACTCTGCATCTTGGCGCGGAATCTTACCCTCTGGTGAAAGGCAGCTACGTAAATTTTCCCGCCGGTCAGGCGGTTCCGCACTTCGTATCCAATGAGTCGCAGGGAGCGCTCTGGTACATCATGGTGGGGGAGAGAATCGACAGCGATGAAGTCGTGTACGTCGATGACCTCTAGCGTATTTGACACGGCCGCCCAGCGTGCCAGACTTGGAGCCAGCGAGCTTCACGCACAACCCTAAAGGTCGTCCCAAACGCGGCCCCGTGCAGGGCAAAGGGGAGCATATCCTCGAAGCGTCATCATCAGTTCCGCCTGGATGCGGGTTCGTTTGGGGAGCAGCGCACTGGGCTGGAAGGATCGATGACAGCCAGAAAAGATCTCAAGCGTCTCATTCGACAAAGAATGCTCCGGACCGGCGAGTCCTATATGGCCGCGCGTCGTCACTTCCTGATCGCGAAGGAATCACACATGACGAATCGTTTGAGCCAAACATCGAAGACCCTGCGAGATCTGCCCATAGATCGGCTTCAACTCACGTTGAAGACAACACGCACACTCAGAAATGTGGGTGTCGAGCGAACAGGTCAGCTGATCGATGCAATTTCCGACGAAAGGAATCCGCTGGGCCTGGATTCGATGCGGCTGATCGAGGTGAGGGACGTTCTGGCGAGCCGAGGGCTATAGCGACTGATAGACCTCCTCACGGTCGGCGGCTTCTCCGCAGGACACATGGATGGCAGGGAACAGGGAACGTACCTGGTGCGATAAGATCCGGGGCGTCCTCTCCAGGCTGGAAGGGTTCAACGCACCACAGCTCGGCGAGCACAGGGCGCTCAAGTGCCCGGAGTGGCTGTCTGTGCTGGACGAAGTGAATTACCAGGGCGCCAGCAACATCATCGTCAATCCCTGTCGCGAACTGCGCGCGTCTGACCGGATGCGGGTGAAATCGCATCCATACAGATTTATATGGAACACTGGAAGGATTACGCACAAGCGCACGCGGATGAAATCGAAGAAGCGGTCGTTGAAGTAGCAGCCCGGATCGAAAAGGCAATGGAAGCGCGCTTCATCGCAAAGGGACGGGACATGGATCAGACTCAGTGGTGACGGAACAGAACACATTGCTGATCGCCGCCAGCGGCGGGCCCGGTGCGGGCAAGACGACGACCCCGGACAAGCTGGCTCAACGTGGCTTTTCTATCGTTCCAGAAGTGGCCCGTGCGATCATTGCCGAACGTAAAGCGCAAGGACTGAGTCCGAGGCCTGCGCCCGAAGCGTTTGCTGATGCTCGATGTGAGTACGAGCTGATCGAGGTACCTCCCGGTGCGGTCGACGAGCGATGCGATTTCATCCTCGCGACCTTTGGTTTGGGGGACTAAGTGCAGTTTACGAAACGGCTGCGGGAGCCGATCCGGACCGGTGAGATCACCACCAGTATCCGTATCTGGCAGCGTCCGCGAGTCAAGGTAGGCGGTCGCTATCGGCTCGAGGGCGGATATGTGGTGGTCGATCGCCTGAGCGAGATAGGGTTTGAGGACATCACCCCACGGCTGGCACGAGAGTCCGGGTTCTCGGGCGTCGCCGAGCTGCTGAAGACGGCGAAACATGGCGCCGGGGAACGGGTTTTTCTGTTGGAGTTCCACTACGAGGACGGTACCTAGGACCATGCGGGCTGCCGTCGAAATTCGTCCAGCCGCGAGACAGGATCTGGCTATGCTTGAGCGCGACGTCAACGCAGCTGTCGACTCTGTGAGGACACTGCACCTACCGAGTATTAGGATGAGTACCAGTACCCGCTGCCGGAGGGAGGGATTGGCGTAGCCAGGGATCTGTGTCGTTACCTGCTAAAGCGTCTTCAGGCGTAAGCGGCCAACCGTCCACGTAGGCACGTGTGCAGCGTCGCTCGGAATCATTCCTGCTGTATGCTCCCGCGACAGACGCTGCATCAGAGGGGAACTGATTCCGCATGATTATCCGTGAGGCGACAACGGAAGACTTTGAGCCGATCTGGCCCATCTTTCATGAGGTGGTCGCGGCTGGCGATACTTATTCCTACGACCCGAACATCTCCAAGTCGGAGGCATTCCGGCAATGGATGGAGTTGCCCGATCGAACCTATGTTGCGATTGAAGATGACGTTGTGCTCGGCACGTACTACCTGAAGATAAATCACCAGGGTCCGGGCAGCCACGTTTGCAACTGCGGATACATGGTGTCAGGTGCGGCTCGAGGCAAGGGCCTGGCAACGGGGATGTGTGAACATTCGCAACGCATCGCGCTGGATATGGGCTTCAAGGCGATGCAGTTCAACCTGGTCGTGGAGACCAACGAAGGCGCGGCGAGACTCTGGCAGAAGCTAGGATTCGAGATCGTCGGTACCATCCCGAAGGCTTTTGATCATGTGCAGCATGGTTACGTGGGCGCGCACGTCATGTTCAAATGGCTGGCAGAGGGGGAATAGCGATGATCATGGGTGAATGTTTCTGTGCCGGAGTAACTTACGAAATAGAAGGTGCGCTAAAGGACGGTCGTGCCTGTCACTGCTCGAGATGCAGAAAAGCGTTCAGCGGCGCGAGTTCTGCCTATGCGGTGCTTGCGCCGGGTAGCTCGCTGAAGTGGACGGGAGAACTCGAGCCCGAGACATACAGCTCCATGGAAGGCTGGGCGATCGGCTTCTGTGGTAGATGCGGCTCCACCTTGTGCGGCATCTGGCAGGACGAAGTGCACGGCGTCACGCTGGGTTGCGTGAATGGCGATCCGGGAGTTGCCATCGAGCAGCATCTTTTCGTCGGCTCCAAGGCGCCCTGGGATCACATCGGTGGTGATGCACCTCAGCATGACAAATTTCCACCGGCAGGAGCGGTATGACGTGGTCGTGTTTCGGGTTGTTCTGATAGTGCTTTTCGCCTGGGTGGTGGGCTACACCATTCCCGTTCTGGCTGAGTATGGCCTGGCGCCCCTGTTGCCGACGTTCTTTGGCGACATGGCAGCGCTGACCTGGCCCGGTCAGTTCAATGCGGATTTTTTTGGCTTTCTCCTGCTCTCCGGCATCTGGGTTGCCTGGCGCAACCACTTCTCGCCAGCGGGACTGGCACTGGCTGTGTTGGCTGTGTTTGGAGGAATCCCATTTCTCACCGCTTACCTCTTCATCATGAGCTTCAGGGTGGACGGTGATCTCAAGGCGCTGATCCTCGGTTCCGGGCGATAGCTTCCGGTATCGCCGAGCGGCGCGGCATGGGCTTAATCTATCAGTGTGTTTAGTCGCCACTGGCCACTGGATGAAGCGCTCGTCAGTGAGATACTCGACCTCGCTGATCGAAACAGAGGTGCTGCGGGAGAATCATGCGATGCAGCAGTTGAACGAAGGGTCCGGATTCAAGGCCTCGGGCATGCGGTTCGACGAAACTGAGTCGAGGATCATCTACCGGAAATTCAAGGCAGAATGACGAATACGTGAAGAAGGAGGAAGTCCATGAGTAACGAAGTAGCGGATCGATTGGCCATTGCTGAGCTGATCGCAACCTATAACGATGCGGTGATGCGGTTGGACGCCGAGGCCTGGGGCGGCACCTGGGCAGAGGACGGGATCTGGTCCCTGCCCGGCATGGGAGACGGCATTGCGGGCCGGGAAGCCATTGTCGCAACCTGGAAGATGGCCATGGACCAGTTCGAGTTCGTCGGCTTCTTCGCCTCGCCGGGCCCCGTGCACATTGATGGCGATACGGCTCGAGGAACGCTCTATCAGCAGGAATTGCTCGTTCAGAAGGAAGGCGGTGAGCGTCAGGTGATCGGCCGCTATTCGGATGAGTACGTGAAAGTGGATGGGCAATGGCGTTTCAAAAAGCGGGTCTACGAGGTGCTTCGCGACAGCTGAACGCGCCGCTCTGGAGGGGTAGTTGCGGATGAAGTTCAAGGTGAGCGATCGATCTGCAGTGCAGGTGAGCGACGCGCAGGCGGCGGCTGAGTTCTATGGCGGCACGCTCGGGCTGCCGGTCTCTGAGGAAGAGGGATTTCATGCGGTGGACGCAGGTCCCCTCACCCTCTACATCGATCCAGCCGATGTTTCGGATGGCATCATCCTCGAGCTGGTGACAGATGATGTGGAGGCGGCCCGATCCTATCTGGAAGCGCGGAGCTGCAAGGTGCTTCGCTGGGAAGGCGCCGGAGGCGTCTGCCTGATCGAGGATCCCTTCGGCGTTCGATTCAATCTCTGGCAGGAAGCAGCGGAGGCATGATGATGGAACCGGGCGCGTTCACAGACGTACGGCAATCCGATCCTGATCGACCAGCATCGATAGGCACGTCAGCCGTTGAGCGCTGCGAGCAGGCCGGGTAACTCGGCGAGCGTTCCGATCCGGTGGGTCGCGGTGCTGAAATCCTGGCCGCGAACGAACTCGCTTTCCACAACCACGCAGTCGATCCCGGCAGCCACTGCAGATCGCAGTCCCCGCTCTGAGTCTTCGACGACGATGGCCTCGTGGGGCTCGGCGTTGAACCGTTCCAGTGCGGCGAGATACGGATCCGGAGCGGGCTTGGCCCGCGGGTAGTCGCCGCTGGCGAGCACGAAGTCCATGTGTGAAACGATGTTCCGGTCGCGATGAATGAGCTCGAAGTCATCGCGTTTGGCGGTGGTGACGATGGCCATGGAAAAATTCCTGCCGAGCGCCTCCAGCACCTCCGGCACACCGGGAATCTCGATGTCTTCCTCACTTAGGTGGCGCTGGTAGTCGATGTTCCGGGCATCACGTCCGGCTTCGATCTCGGCGTCAGTGGCTCCAAGCGCGCGGGCCCGCTCCCAGGCGGCGCGCCCGAGGGCCATGTCTGCCAGGTAGTCATCAAGCCGGAGGTCGACGCCCAGGCGGAGAATGTGCCGGCGGGTGGCCTCGAAGTACCAGGGCTCCGTATCGACCAGCACCCCGTCGTGATCCCAGAGAATATAGGACTTCATCGCCTCGAACGGATACCAAAAAGGGCACCTTAGCGGCAGTTGCGATCCGGATAAACGGCGGTGCTAGAATCGATGATCTTCACAGTGGGGGAGAGCCGGCGTGGAGAGGTCTGCCGAAGCACTGGTGACTGGCGTCAGCGCGCTGCTGCTGATCAGCCCGAACGCCGCTGATCTGGCGTCGTTTCATAGAGGTGTGCTGGATCTGCCACTGGCAGAAGAAGTCCACGAAGGGGTGCTGCTGCACTACGCCTGTGATCTGGGCGGCGTTCACTTTGCCATACATCCGAGCAAGGAGGGGCGAATGGTTGATTCTAGAGGCGTCGTGCAGGAGGTATTGTCGCTCATCTGGTCGGATGATGTCGAATGACGCAGCGAAGGCACCCGAAACATGGGGCCGATGGACAGTCGTGTGGCCCACAGCTTCACCGCCGTGGATCCGGACGGGAATCAGGGGTGGGTGAATGGGGAGCCCGGCTTTCTCGATTGGCTGCGTGGGGAGACGGGCGGGTGAGTGATCTGACGCTTTACCACGCGGTGCTCTCTGCCGATCGCAGCCAATACCTCAGGTGGCTGTTTTTCGCGCCGGTTCAGGACGTGGCGGCAGGCAAAGCGGCTGAGCCGGAAGGGTCTGCATGAAGTCGGTGCTCGGACTACCCGGCAGGAATCCGGAAACCGAGGCCTGGATGTCTGAGCTGCTGAGCGCAGCGGGCTGCGGGGATGCGGAAGTGGCGCGCTACGCTCACTGGCAGGAGGGTGGTGAGCCGGACGTGGCACGAGAAGCGAGCGGGCAGTCACTGTCCGGCAGGCGGCTGGTGGTTGCCAAGTCCATGGGCACCATGGTGTTGCTTGCGGCTGCGAAGCGAGATCATCCCGAGCGCGCTGTATTGATCGGTACGCCCATCAAGGCTTATTCGGAGGCTCAGATCGAGGCGCTGAAGACGCTGGCGGCTCGCCTGCCCTGCCTCTTTATTCAGCAGTCAGAAGATTTCACCGGCAGCGCCGCGTTGCTTCGGGCAGTGCTTGGCGAAGCGTCAGCATTTGAGGAAGTGCCCGGCTCGGATCACGTTTATGCGGATGTGCAGGCACTCGGTGCGTTGATCAGAAACTGGCGGGCAACGCACGATGGGTGACGTCGTTCGCTTCAAGAAGCCGTCCAAGAAGGAGAAAGCCAGGGGCAAGACACTTTGTGGGCGTGGCTTCCATAAGTGGGTGATTGATCAAGAGAAGCAGTTCGACGTTAAAGAAGGCAAGCTCATCACCATCCATCGATGCAGCCGTTGCGGAGAGACCAAGACGACGGCGACCTGAGCTGTGCGGACGAACGGAAACCAAGGGGAGACGATATGAATCAGAACGCCATTTTCGGCCCGTTCTTCGTGATGATGGGCCTGACGTTCCTGGTCTGGCTGTTCATGTACGTGAAACGGATCCGCTTTTTGAGCAGCCTGGACCTCGAGCCGAATGAGCTGACGCCGGCGAAGCTGTCGGAAATCTCGCCACCGGCGGTGGCTAACCCATCGGACAACCTCAAGAACCTGTTTGAGATGCCCGTGCTGTTTTATGCCATGGCGCTCTACCTGTTCGTGGTGGGTCAGGTGGACAGCCTGCATCTGATTGCAGCCTGGGTGTTCGTCACCTTCCGGGCGGCACACAGCGCCGTGCACTGCACGGTGAACGTGGTGATGCTGCGCTTCGGGCTCTATGCGCTCTCCTCTGCCGCGCTCTGGTTCATGGTGCTGCGGGCGGCGCTCGAGTTTTACGGAGGTTGATCAGATGCAGCTGGAACTTGCCAGATCGATTCTGTTCGCCAAGAACATGGCGGAGATGGTTGGCTTCTATCGGGATCTGCTTGACCTGGTCGAGGTCAATGTCGAGGCCCCCCTAGTGCGCTGTGACTTTCTCGATCCGGAAGGCAACATATTTCAGATCTCCAGTGAGTAACGGGCAATGTGTCGAGACATCCGAACGCTGCACAACTTTGTGAGCTGGTGGATAGTGCACGCGTGCTCAGAGCGCGACGATAAGAGGAGTTCAGATGGCACAACAGGCGATCCTGGTGATCGACATGCAGCGTGGCCTGGTGCTGGGCGCGCACCGCCAGGATGAGCTGGTGGAGACCGTGAACGGGCTGATCGCGCGCGGCCGTGCGGCTGGCCTGCCGGTGGTCTTCGTGCAGCATAATCACGCGACCTTCGAACCCATGATGCGGGGCAATCGGGGCTGGGAGATCTTCGCTGAGCTCGACCGGCAGCCGGATGATCCGGTTGTGGAGAAAGAAGCCTGCGACGCTTTCTATGAAACCTCACTGGACGCCACCCTCAAAGCGCTCGGCGCCGGGGAACTGCTCATCACCGGGTTGCAGACCGAATACTGTGTCGATACTGCCTGCCGCGCTGCGCTCTCCCACGGCTATGACGTCGTGCTGGTTGCGGACGGGCACTCCACCGGCGATTCGGACATGCCTGCCGCTGAGATCGTGCGTCACCACAACACGGTGCTGGCCAACATGGTGCACCCGAGCGCCAGAATCCGGGTGCTGGCAGCTGCGGAGGTGCCGGTTGGCGGCTGATCCTTCCTCTGATCGATTCAAGGCCATCCCCGAAGCACACCTGGTTCTCATCCGAGGCGCTGCCGGTGCAGAGGAAATCCTGTTGCTGCGCCGACTCAATACCGGCTACATGGATGGCTACTACTCTGTGGTGGCCGGTCACCTGGACGGCGGCGAGGCAGCCCGTGCAGCCATGGCCAGGGAAGCGATGGAGGAAGCGGGCTTAAGCATCGAGCCCGAGTCGCTTGCTCTTCACATCTTGCGGGGGCTGGCCGGGGAAGCTTATTCTGAATTCGGTTGGTCAGGAGAGGGGTAACTAACATGGCCGCATACATCGTCGCGAGAATCACCATCAACGATCGGGAACGTTACGCGCAGTACGAGGCCGGATTCCTGGAGATCTTCGCCGCCCACACGGGCCGGCTGCTGGCCGTGGACGACAATCCCGAGGTGCTCGAAGGCGAGTGGCGGTGCACGCGCACGGTGATCGCCGAGTTTCCGAACAAAGAAGAGGCGCTGGCCTGGTATCGCTCGGATGACTACCAGACGCTGGCAGAACATCGCTTTGCCGCGTCCGACGGCGAGATCGCCCTGCTCTCGGGGCTCGGCGAGTGAGTGTCGGCGCGCTGGAGGCGCTGGAACGGCTGCAGGTCGGCAACCGAAGATTCATCGAAGGGCATCAGACCCACTCGGGCATCACCCTGCGCGACCAGCTCGAGGCCAGCGCCCGGGCGCAGCGTCCGTTCGCCATCGTGATCGGCTGTTCAGATTCACGGGTGCCGGCGGAGATCGTTTTCGATCAGGGGATCGGCGATCTCTTTGTGATCCGGGTGGCAGGTAATGTGGTCGCGCCCTCGCAGGTCGGCTCGGTTGAGTTTGCGGCGGAGCAGTTCGGGACCGAGCTGGTCGTGGTGCTGGGGCACAGCAACTGCGGCGCCATCCAGGCAACCCTGGATCAGCTGCACCAGCCAAGCGACCAGCGGTCCCCCAACCTGCACGCTATCGTCGACAGGGTCCGACCCGCGGTGGAAGATCTGATCGGGGGTGATCTGGAGGGCGATATGGAGGCCATGGTGCGTGCCGGCGTGCGGGCGAACGTTCGTTCTTCCGTGGACCAGCTCCGGCACGGTTCAGAGATTCTCGAGAATCTGATTTCCGCTGACCGGCTGCACGTTGTGGGCGCCGAATACTCGCTGACGACCGGTCTGGTGGAGTTCTTCGAAGGAGTGGGCTGACAGGTTCGAAGAGGTGGTTACTTTTTACCTCGGCCACGTGTATCAGCCTTGAAGAACGCCAGTGCCCTTTGCCGGGCGCTGCTGTGCTCGACGATCGGCGCGGGATAGGAATGCGTGCCCAGCTCTGGTACGTAGCGGCGGATGTAGTCGTTGTTTTTATCGAATTTCTTCGCCTGACTCTCGGGGTTGAACACCCGGAAGTAGGGCGCGGCGTCTGTGCCGGTGGAAGCACTCCACTGCCAGCCACCGTTGTTTGAGGCGAAGTCTCCGTCCCGCAGATGCTGCATGAAGTGCCACTCCCCTTCCCGCCAGTGCACGAGCAGGTGTTTGGTCAGGAACATGGCGGTGATCATCCGCACGCGGTTGTGCATGAAGCCGGTTTCGGCAAGTTCGCGCATACCCGCATCCACCAGGGGGTAGCCCGTTTGACCTGCCTTCCAGGCGGCCAGGCCTTCCGGGTCGTGGCGCCAGGGCAGGCTGTCCAGCTCACGACGGAATGAGTCACCGCGGCTGACGTGCGGATACAGAGAAACGATGTGGCGGTAGAACTCCCGCCAGATGAGCTCGTTCAGCCAGGAGGCCGCAGCGTCCCCGGTCTGCTCGGCCTGGTGAAAAGCTTCTCTTACCGACAGCACACCCATGGCGAGATAAGGGGAAAGCCGTGAGGTGCCGGGGCGGCCTGGATAGTCGCGATCCGACTCGTAGCGGAGAATTCGGGCCTCGA
>Ga0316194_10003093_pt1 | contig 11619 bp, 11 predicted proteins | sample CroRivsedime1_MG_FD_204936 | JGI IMG/M metagenome (GOLD analysis project Ga0316194, IMG submission 204936) | Coastal sediment microbial communities from Maine, United States - Cross River sediment 1 | ecosystem: Environmental > Aquatic > Marine > Coastal > Sediment | place: USA: Maine... | reverse complement strand
CCTGCTGCTTGGCTTCGCGGACGCCAACGGCAATCCTGAGCGTCCACTCGATAACTTCGGAACGTTCTTCCGCGATGCCGAGTATTTCGCGCACCTCGAGCTCGGATGGATCGAATCACCGGATCGCACGTTTTCCGACCATGTTCACGCCACCCTTTGGTACGTGGACGAGCGAGCCGAAGCGGGAGTGCCGAGCGGCTGGGGCGCTGCGGTTTCCGCGAGCCGGACCTTCGCACAACGGTGGCTGCCCTTTGCCCGTGTGGGTGCTTCGAATGGAGGCGGTGGAAGGTTTCTTCAGTACGTGGTGGCCGCAGGAACGGGCATCTACTTCCGGCAGAAGGCAGACGTGCTCGGACTCGGCCTGAATTGGGGCCGTCCTTCGGCCAAGACGTACGGCTCGCAGTTGCGCGACCAGTACACGATCGAAATCTACTATCGAGCCCAGGTCTTCCGCCACTTGGCCGTCACCCCGGACCTCCAGGTGCTGGTTCGCCCTGCGGACAATCCCGAGGTCAGCGCGATTGCGGTGATCGGCGCGCGAGCGCGCCTCATCTTCTGAGGCGCCACTGCAAGCTCGAAGGCGCGGCGCTCCTTGTATTGCGGAAACCTCGGCGAAGCGCTAGTGTCTTACTGGTAAGACGCTAAGGAGACCACTCATGGGCAACATCGCGACCACCAAGCTCTCGTCCAAGGGCCAAATCGTCATTCCCGAGGAGGTTCGCAAGGAGCTTGGCCTCAAGCCGGGTGCTCAGTTCGTCGTCATGGGTGAGGGCGACGTCGTAATTCTGAAGAAGATCGAGGCACCGGACAGGCGAGAGTTCCTGGCGCTCGCCCGCAAGGTCCGAAGTCAGGCCCGCAAGGCCGGAGTGAAGCGGTCCGATATCAAGAAAGCAATCCGCGCATCCCGTCGTCGCGGATGAGAGTCGTCCTCGACACCAACGTCCTGATGTCAGGCATCTTCTTCGCGGGGCCTCCGGCAACAATCCTCGCGGCCTGGGCAGAGGGTGAGCTCGAGCTCCTAGCGAGCGTGGACATCCTAACGGAGTATCGCCGCGTCGGGTCACGCCTCGGGAGTTCCAGACTCGGTTCCTCGACGAGTGAACGGCCCCACCACTACGTCTCGGTGCGACACGGGCTAGTGATCGATGGAGCCCGAGCGATACGCGAGAAAACCGAGTGTCTGCGTAGGGTTAGCGCATCGCTGACAGTAGGGTTCGATTCCCACCGCCTCCACCACTTGAGACAAGTCATTGCTTGCGGCTAGCGACTTCGTCGATCGCCAGCGACCAAATAGTGACCATCGTCGGGTCGGCTCGGCGCCGGTTCACTCTGGTGCCCGCGCGGGCCGCATCCATTTCATTTCGAGGCGTCGGCGCTGACCCCATCGTGTTCCGGCTTCGCCCCGCTATCGTCGAAGCTCGGCGTCGGGATCGCGAAGTGCCGGGTCCAGCCCTCGACGGTGATCGGTTTGAATCGGCCTCGCTCCTCGATCGGAAAGCGAATCGGCTGGCCGGCCCAGACCTTCTGGAACTCCGAGTTTCGTACGACGACCTGGCCGTTGACGATGACGTAGGGAATACCGCTTGTCGGCTTGCCTTGCTCGCCGGCATTGTAGGTCGCTCTGTCAGTGACGGTCTCGGGGTCGAAGATCGTGATGTCGGCGACCATCCCCTCCTGCAACCGGCCGCGCTCCTGCATCGCCTTCACCCCGGTATCGCCGAGATGCTTGGCCGGCCAGTAGCTCATCTGGGTGATCGTGAACATGAGCGGGACGCCGTGCTCCCGGGCCAAACGAAACACCTTGCCCCGAGTGCCGGCTGTCCGCGGGTGGCCCTTGTACTCGGTGTCGGGCAGGTCCCACGAGTCGATGCCCTTGCCCGAGTAGATCGCATCGGCCGCGACGATCATATGCGGCATGCGCAGCCAGTAGGGCATCCACTCCTTGCGGTTCGGATTGAAGGCGAACACCAGGCGGCTCGGGTCCTTCTTCTTCGTCTTCTCGTAATCCTCTTGCGTCAGGAACTTGTCCGCGATCGGGTCGTACATGATCTCTTCGTAGGGACGGCCGCCGCCGAGAGCGGCGATCTTCTCCGGCAGAAAGAACTCGGACGAGATCGAGGTCGAGGCAGCCTCGTAGGGGTAGTACTCGGACCAGACGTTGAGGCCCTGCGCGCGGGCCTCCTGGAGCTTCTCCTCGTTCTCCCACCAGCCATATTCATTGTTGTGCAGGATGCTGACCGGCGCTTTGAGCGCCATGGCGTTGGCAAGGATTTCGCTGAACCCGAGTGGACCTTCGGGCGTTACGGTGTTGGCGTGGAAACGGACGTGTGCGCCCAGATAGCGGCCGTATTTCGCGCCCAGCTCCTGCGTCTTGAACATCTCGTAGGTGGTCATGCCGGGGGCCATGTAGCCGACGGTCGACGAGATGTTGAGCGCGCCCTGACGGAGCTCCTCGTCCATGATCCGGAGGATCTTGTTGAGCGCTTCCAAGTCGCTGCGGCTGTCCTGCCAGCCGCAGGTCCCGTCGGCGCAGGCTTGCGCGCGCAAGCCGCCGAGTATCTTGGGCGCGTCGTACCAGCCATCGATCTCGACCTCCGGGTCATGGACCTGCAGTCGGACAGCCTCCTGGCTGACGCCCGTGCCGTAGTTGAGGGGCCAGGCGCCCTCCTTAGCGTCGTACCAGGCGCCGACGCCGATCGCCCCGATCTCCAGATCCATGCCCGTGGTCACGCCGTCGAGCGCGGCAAGCTTCAGCGACAGCCCGTCGAGCGCGTGGAAGTGGAGGTCGATGAACCCTGGCGCGACGACATGCCCGGTCGCGTCGATGGTTTCCGCGCCCGTGAGCTCGTCCTCCGTGATGACGACGACTCTCCCATCCTTGACGCCCACGTTACGGACCGCATCGAGCTTCGTCTCGGGATCCATCACTCGTCCGTTGAGGATGACCAGATCGAGGTTGTCGACGCGGGCATCCGCTGCTGCCGCGAGCGGCGCCTTGCTGTCTGTGGGCGCCTGATCGACGGCGTCGGGGGATGCTCCCTCGCAGCCCATCAGCAGGAGGGTGATACAGATGGTTCGTGTACTCAGGATATGGAGCATGTCGGCCTCAGTTCAGGTTGTTCTTGTAGATCGTTCCGTCCTTCATGATGAAGACGAGGCTTTCGTCGGGCTTTGCTAGCAGCGAGATGTCCTCGAGTGGGTTGCCATCGACGATGAGCAGATCCGCATAGGCGCCCTCCTCGATGACTCCGAGTTTCCCTTCCCGATAGGGGTGGCGCTTCCTGCTTCTCTCGAAGAGCTCCGCATTGAGCGAGGTGGTTTGCTTCATGATCTCGTAGCCGGTGAAGTACTTGGAGCGTGCGACGAACTCCTGGCTCTGCATGGCGGAGAGATCGAGGGGCTTCTGCGCCATTCCCAGGATGTCGGTGCCCCAGCTGATCTTGAGTCCCAGCTTCTTGGCGAGGTTGAATGCATTCTTGGCGCTGGCCTGCGCCTGCTTGTACTTCTCCAACGCCTCCCCGGTCATACCCGAGACAGCCGGATCGACGGTGAAGGAAAGCCACTGGGACGAAAAGAAGACGTCCTTCTTCTTCATCAGCCTCAGCGTCTTCTTCGTGGCAAAGAGGGCATGCTCCACCGATTTCACGCCCGCATTCAACGCATTGCGAATCCCTTCATCGGAGTAGCAATGGACGGTGGCATAGGTGCCCCACTTCTCCGTCTCGGTCACGATGGCCCTGAGCTCGTCGTAGGTATACTCCGTCACGTCGAGAGGATCGTGAGCGCCGGTGATGCTTCCGCTGCCCATGATCTTGATTTGACTGGCCCCGTAGCGGAGGTTTTCGCGCGTTGCCTTCATCACCTCGGCGACTCCGTCCGCGATGGTCGTCCAACCTCTCAGATACGCCTTATCGAGCTGACCTGTGAAATGAGGCGACAGGTACCAAAGCCGAGGCTCGAAATCGCCGTGGCCGGAAGACTGAGAAACGAACGCACCCGATGGAAGGATGCGCGGGCCAGGAACGATACCTTCGTCGATGGCCTTTTTCAGCCCGAAGGAAGGCCCGCCCATATCGCGAACGGTCGTGAAGCCGCGCATGAGCATTCGCTCGGCGTTCACCGCAGCGACGGCCCCCAAGTAACCTTCTGGAGCGCTATAGATCAGCTGGTCGATATCGGAGCTCCACATGATGTGGACGTGGCTATCGGTGAGCCCAGGAACCAAGGTGCGGCCGCCACCGTCGATCACGCTTGCTCCCGGCGCATCGATGACACCGGCTGAGACCTTCTTGATGAGATTGCCCTCGACGAGCACGCTTGCATTCTCAATTCGCTGCTCGCGGACGCCGTCGAAGACATAGACGTTCTTGACAAGCGTTTGTGTAGGCTTCTTTGGATCGTCTGCGGCCGCGATGCTCGCGACAAGAGCGAGCGCTACGGCCAGGCATAGTCGTTTCCACGTGCGAGGCATTCTTTCGATCCCTTTCACCAGCCGTAGTTGGCCGCAAACATCAGACGGTGGGCGTAGCCACTCGCATCGTTCTTCTCCCAGCGTTTGCCGAAGTAGTATTCGACGCCGATGTCCATGCGGAAGAAGAATCGGTAACCGAGGTTGCCCAACACGTACAAGCCGCGCTTGTATGTCTCATCAGCCTGCACCCCGCGGTTGAACACCTGCTCCAAGCTCCCGACGACCTGGGTGTGGAGGTCATCGGTCCACCAGTGGTGGTAGCCCACGAACCCGCCGACCTGACAGAGGGGCAAGAGCTCGCCGGAAGCGTCGTCCCACACCGCGTCCTGAGGGAGCGTCGTCGTCGAGAGGTCGAATATGTAGCGGCCGGTGCCGCACCCGCCATGCACCTGATACTGGATCAGGTCTTGCCGCGGCCCGAGATTGTCGGGTGCCCCCACGTCCCTGAGCGTTCTTCGAATGTTGAAGCGCCCGGAAAGCGAGCCTCCGTTGCCAAACGCGGAATCCCGGTTGCCACTCGTCGTACTCTGCGCCGAGAGCACCCAAAGGAGCATGGCGGCCTGAAGGTGACCCCAATCCCCGCTCCAGGTGAGGCGCGCCGCGATGTCCGGCGCCCGGCGAATGCCGGTTCCGACGCCGGTGGCTGAAGCAGGGTCTTGAACCGCCGTATCCGGCTGCTCGATGCTCCCGGCAAATACAACGCTCTTGTCCTTGCCGAACGCGTAGGAAGCCTGAAGGAGCCCCTGCCGCGCACCGCTCATCGCGTTGGGGCCCTGCAGGTCGAGGATCATGGGCCAGACACGGAGATCGAGGAAGCTGCTCCACGCCTGACCAACCGTAAACGCAACTTGGCTCTTGGGGCCGACCCACGCCACGTAGGCCTGGTATAGACGCGGCGTGGGGAACACCCGGGCGGTCGAGCTCGAAAGGTCTCCGAAGAAGTCGAAGCTCAGGAGGGTGGAAACATCTCCCGCCTTCTCGGTGGCTGTTTTGGTTTCGAACACGAATCGCGACGGGCGGGGATCGAACTCCGTGTTCGGCGTCTTGTCGGTCGGCGCCGGAATGAGTCCCGGCACAAACCATCCGTAGGGAAACCCAGCGTTCTGGAAATCGTGGATGACGTTGAGCTGGATGAAGCCGCTGAACTTCAATTCGGTTCGGGTCTTGAAGAGCGGAATCCAGCCTTCGTCGGGCAATCGTCCGTTGCGATAATCGTACGGATCTCTCGAGAGGTCTTCGAAGACCGACGGCTCATCCGCCTTGGTCGGGCCCGATTCGTCCGGGTCCGGCGTGGATGCGCCTTCGGGCTCGCCGGCCTCGTCCTCGGTGTCGCCCGCCGTCGAAGGCGCCTCGGCGCCCGATTCGTTCTGGGGATCGGATTCCTGAGCATAGGTCTCACCGCGCCGCCAGCAGCCGAGTGCGGCAATGAGACTGAAGGCGAGTAGCCGATTCCGATGAGCGCGACGCACGGTGACCGGTCGGAAGCCTAGGGACCTAGCCGTCTACAAGCGAGCAAAGAATGGCCCCGTGGGCGAGCTGATAAGATCTGCATACCGAAATTGAAGATACCCACGAGCTGCGCAGGGGAGCTCTTCAAAATGCGTCGCCGTTTGGCAAGATCTGCATATCGAAAGACGTCGGTCTCTTTGCGGGCGGGACCTAGAGTAGCGCCCGAAGGATCGAGCGATGCCAAGAGCAAGTACGGCCCGCCTGCGCGTCCACGATGGCGCTAGTTTGATAACCGTTCGCGCGACCGGCGTACTGATTGCAGTGGCCTGTCCGCCAGCCCCGTTCTTGCAGACGACGATCCGCCGGAAGCGTCGCCCCGGGCTCAGTCATCGGACGGAGCCCGCGCTCACGCCTGCGGCAACCCAAAAGAACATCACCCGCACGACTGCGAGTACGTACCCCAAAGCAAGAACTTGGGCGACCTCCGCTCACCCCAGAGCCGGAGTGCAAGCGGCAACTCGGATCTTGCTTCCAAGCTCGCGAATCCGAGCGCGCCGGTCCTGCAGCTGACCACCTTCATGGATGTCACTCAGAACGGGGGTTCCCTGCCGGGCGCGCACCGTGCATCCTACACATTGAACGTCCAACCGGCCCTGCCGTTCCAGACCTATCGCGGGAACCTCCTTCTGCGGCCCTTGATCTCGTTCAATTTCGGTCAGCCCTACGTAACTTCGAGCGGAAACGTAGAAACCGCAGTGCAGTTTGGAAACATCGCCCTCGACAGCGTGTTCGGAAAGACGTTCAAGAACGGCTTGCTCCTCATGGGCGGGGTCAACACTGTGTTTCCGACCGGTTCGAAGCCCGAGCTCCGGGCCGACTGGACATTCGGACCCGAGATCGTCATCGGCTATGCCTCGAAGAAGACCGGCAACGTGTGGGGCGCAATCCTCGGCTACTTCTGGAGCTTCCCAACCGACGTGCAGTCGGTGGGCGGTCAATACTTCTACGCGATCAACCTAGGTGGCGGCTGGCAGGTCGCTGCGCAGCCAACCTGGTCCTACGTTCGAGACATCAATCTGCTGCGTTTCCCACTTGGCGTGGGCATCTCCAAAGTGGGCGCCCTCGGCAAAAAGAACTTCCCACTCAAGCTCGCCGCTCAACTTTGGGGCTACACGCCGCCACCCGACGGGAACGGCCCAGAATGGCAGGTTCGCATCACTGTCTCCCCCATCTTCAATCGGCCCTGGCAGAAGCAGGGCGCCGGGACCCTTCGCAATCGTCGCAAAGGCGGCAGCTAAGCTTTCTGTCGGGTGCCGTCCTCGGGCGCGTCGAGCAAGTCGTGTTGGCTACCAGGTTCCGGCTCTCGCCAGTGTCGTCGAAGGCGACTCCCCGAACAAGCGCCGGTACTCGACGGAAAACCTGCCAAGCTCGGTGAACCCCGCGACGAGCGCTGCGCGCTTCACGGCACCTCGTTCGGGGCGCGATCTCAAGAGAGCTGTTCGCGCCCGCGACAGGCTTCGCTTGCGGAAATACGCGACCGGCGGCTCCCCGCAGACGAGCCGAAACGCGCGATACATCGCCGCTTGGCTCACGCCGGCAGCCAGGCAAAGGTCCGCAAGCGAGACGGCGCCGCCTTCGGCCGCGAAGTATCGCTCCTCCGCCTTGCGAACGACCCGCGTCGGTAGTTTCGCCGAGCTCCGGCGAGGCGCCTCCGGTCGCGCACGCAGATACGCGTCGGCGAGCAAGCCAAACAGATCTTCGGCGACGCCCCTGCGCCCGGCCGCGCTGTTTTCCTCTGGATCGGCAGAGCGTTCCTCGGCCTGCTCGACGAGCCGCTTGCGAATGCTGAGGCCCACGTTCGCCGTCATCTCAAGCACAGCCGCATCCAAGACCACATCCTCCGGACCCTCTCCACGGAGCGCAGCCAGCGTCGCGACCAGTGACTCGCGGGGGAACGCGACGCCGATCGTATCGCGGCGCCCCCCAACGATGTGAAAGCTGTCCCCCTTCCCTGTCATGTAGAGGTGGGTCGGCTGCGCAGACTCGCCATTGATGAGGCATTCGTCCGCGCCAGCCCAGCTGACGAATGCGACGTAAGCGGCATCCAAGACTGTGACTCCTACGGACGCGGCATGGACACGCGCCCGAAGCAAGTGCACGTCGTTGGATGAGACGATCGACACGTCGACCTCGGAAGGCCCGGGTCCAAGCTGAGTCACGCTTTCCTCCCGAACTGGAAGAATGGGCTCGACAACTCCTCGGTAGTCGAGGACCGACTCTTTATGGAGTGCCGAGACCTCCCGGGCGTTTTGTTGCAGCATGTCGCGCATCGACTGCGATATTCTAAGGGCGACTCGTAACATCGGCTAGTCCCGTCGCCGCGCGTCTCCCTTCCACCGTGGTCAGTGCGCAAGGTCGATGGCGCTACGCCCCTCTATTGCGGAAACCGCGGCGAAGCGCTACTGTCTTACTAGTAAGAATCAGGAGAACACTCATGGGCAACATCGCGACCGCCAAGCTCTCGTCGAAGGGCCAAATCGTCATTCCAGAGGAGGTCCGTAAGGAGCTAGGCCTCGAGCCGGGTGCTCAGTTCGTCGTCATGGGTGAGGGCGACGTCGTCATCCTGAAGAAGATCGAGGCGCCCGACAGGCAAGAGTTCCTCGCGCTGGCCCGCAAGGTTCGAAGTCAGGCTCGCAAGGCTGGAGTGAAGCGCTCCGATATCAAGAAAGCAGTTCGCGCCTCCCGTCGTCGCGGATGAGAGTCGTCCTCGACACCAACGTCCTCATGTCAGGGATCTTCTTCACTGGGCCCCCGGCGAGGATCCTCGCCGCATGGGCAGAGGGTGATCTCGATCTTCTGGCGAGTGTCGACATCCTGGCTGAGTATCGCCGCGTCGGAGACCGTCTCAGGAAGAAATACCCATCGGTCGATGTCGATCCCGTATTGGATCTCATCATTCGCGAGAGCCGCATCGTGGAGCCAGTTCCGATAGAGGCGAATGCCTGCAGCGACAAAGACGACTTGAAGTTCCTCGCTTGTGCGTTGGCTGGCAGCGCTGAGTGTGTTGTGTCGGGAGATCGCGCCCTACTCCGTTCGTCTGGATACGAGGGGATCCAGGTCATGACGCCCAGGCAGTTCCAGACGCGGTTCCTCGACGCGTGAACGCCGGCACGACCCCGTCTGTGAGCAACACAGGTAAGCGGTTGACCGAGCCTATGCGACACGAAGTCAGTGACCAAATAGTGACCAGAGCCCAGGGCATTCAGCGGGATTCCAGGGTATTGCAGGGGACTAGAGTAAGAGCGCGGGTGGCGCGCTTAACATAGCGATACGCGGGAAAACCGAGTGTCCGCGTAGGGTTAGCGTATCGCTGACAGCAGGGTTCGATTCCCACCGCCTCCACCAAACAAGCGCAATGATTGCCGCGGGTTAGCGTTCTGAGAAACGCATATGTCATAAGAAATGTCATAAATCCGACCTGGCAACCGCTCCGGATCGACCTTCAAACAGCTCACCGCTTCACAGAGCGCCGGCCATTCCCAGGACGTGTAGATGTCGATGATCGCGCCGCGGGCGTTGTGCGTAATCTGCTCGAGGACATCGCCTCGGGCGCCGTTGCTGCGCGCTGCCGAGATCATGAACCTTCGGAGGCCGTGTGACCCCTTGTTGGGCAAGCCAATCAGCTCCGCGTCGCGCTTGTGCGCCTTCGTGGCTTGTGACTGCGTGCGTGCAGCCATGTTTTTCGGGTCAGGCACGATGAAGTCGTCGGGGCGCGGAGGACGGCCGTAGACCGTCTCGAAGCCCTTCCCTCGCCAGCACCAAAGGACCTTCTCGAGCTCGGGATGCACGGGCACCATGCGCTCCTTGCTGTCCCCGCTCTTGGCCGTCTTGAGAGGCTGGTCGTCGTACTGGCTGTGGACGCGAAGGGACCCCAGCGGTTTGGCGTCGGGCTTCCAGTCATGCCAGCGCCGGCCACAGGTCTCCCCGATGCGCATCCCGGTGAAGAACTGCAACGCATAGACCACGCGCCGATCCCAGCCAATGCGAGGGTCGATCACCAGCGCCAGGGCTTCGTCACGAGTGTACGTCCTCCCACCGCCCGAGCCCGTCGATGGAAGTCCGTCGCGGGGCGTCTGGGAGACCGGATTGACCTCCACGGCGCCCTCCAGCACGGCGAGCCGAAAGATCGAAGAGACGATGCCGATGCAGTTGCGCACCGACTTCGGCGAGATCTCGCCGCGCGCAATGAGCGTCTCGCTGAGCTCCAATACATCGAGCGGCTTGATTTCGCCGACGGGCGACGAGCCGATCAAGCGCGACACATGACGCCGGTAGCTCGAGTACTCGCGATTCGCGTTTCGCTTTCCGATTCGCGTTTGGCGCGCGTGCCAGCGCTTGGCGTAGGTGTCGAGGTGCGTGCGCGGGCTTGCATCGCGATTCACCTGAACACCTTTGGCCGCCTCACGCTTTCGACGCGTGAGGAGTCGGACCGCCGCTTGCTTATTCGTACCCGCATGCTCGACGCGCCACCTTCCTTCGGCGTCCTTGTATTGGACTCGGTAACGCTGAGCGCCGTCGTCGTACGTCACGCCCCTTGGAAGTGATTTCTTAGCCACCACGATCCTCCAACCACGCGATCACCGCGTCCTCCCGAAACCGAAGCGTACGCCCCGCTCGCACGCACGGACAATCGTCGCGAGACACCCATTTCCGCACGGTGTCGGCGCTGACGTCAAGCCGTGCCGCCAGCTCCTTGGTAGAAAGCAGCTCGGGGATCCGCTCGTACCGCGCCACCGCCTCGCTGACGGCATCACGAATGATCTCCCGCAGGTCGGTTCTGGTCGTGACGATCAGATTGACAGAGTCGCTCATGGATTGGGGTCCAGGTCGCGGTCAATGTCCATCATCCGGTCAATTTGTTCTGGCGTGAACCCTGGCGGCCGGTCGAGCGGCGGCGGGTAGAGCTTCAGGCGGCCGAGCACACTGCCCACAGGCTTGGGACCCCTCAACGGTCCCCGTTTCGACGGGGTCTCGTTGGGTCGCTGCGTTGGCAACGCCTGACCTCTGCGATGGAGGTCGGATTGCGTGCCTTCCTTCGCTCCGCGGCGTCCGAGTGCGTGGGCGTTGCAGTAGCGAAGAAACGAGCTGTAGGAGCCTGGAAAGGGATGCGCAGCCCGTGTCGCGTACGCCCGCCACACACTCCTCACGGAGCAGCCGCATTCGATGCAAGCCCTGATCTCCTCGAGGTGCACGCGGAAGTACGGGTACGCATGAACGAGCCGCGGGTCCACTTGGAACGGTTGCTTGTCTTCACTCTTGGCGGTCACTCCCTGTTATCGGTTTTGCCCCCCAAAAAGTTGCGCGAGCCACCCAGCGCCCTCCTTGGCGTTTTCTGTCACGAAGTGGCGCGAAGTGGTTCGCATTGCTGCACCTTGCGTTCTTTTGCCAAGAAGTGACTCGGTCTGACTCAGAATGGAAAGCTTTGCTTCAGTTCGCGTCAGAAGGATTCACTTTGCTTCAGACTTGCGCAGAAGGATCCAAGATTGTTCATCGTGCATCAAAAGGAACCGGACTCTGTTCGGGCAAGGCATAGTTTTGGCAGACACCAAAACTGCACGTCCTTCGTCTCGGTACTTCGTCCGAGCTCAGGCGTGATGACACGCTCAACGCCTGCGGCTTATTCGCGCGTTACAAAAAAC
>Ga0316194_10003092_pt1 | contig 11621 bp, 9 predicted proteins | sample CroRivsedime1_MG_FD_204936 | JGI IMG/M metagenome (GOLD analysis project Ga0316194, IMG submission 204936) | Coastal sediment microbial communities from Maine, United States - Cross River sediment 1 | ecosystem: Environmental > Aquatic > Marine > Coastal > Sediment | place: USA: Maine... | reverse complement strand
CTGTCGGTTATCGCGCGTCGCGCGCCGCATATCCCGGTGGTCGTGTTCCCCACCCCGGTACAGGGAGAAACCGCTGCCAGTCAAATTCGCCAGGCGCTCAAGCGAGTTGTCGATTTCGGGGACTGTGATGTGGTACTGCTGGTGCGTGGCGGTGGTTCACTCGAAGACCTTTGGTGCTTCAATGACGAGGCGCTGGCGCGGGATATATTTGCCTTTCCTATTCCGCTAGTCACCGGGGTGGGTCATGAAATCGATTTTACGATTGCCGATTTCGTCGCTGATTTACGCGCACCGACACCGTCGGTGGCGGCGGAATCGATTACGCCTGATATCAACGAATTGATGCAGGGCATCGACGACCGCGTCGCGCGCCTGCTCGGTCAGCTCGGCTTGCGCCTCGAACAATCCCGTGAACGCCTCGGCTACCTGCTGAAAGCCCTCGATCAACAGCATCCGACGCGCCAGTTTGAGCAATTGAAACTGCGTCTCTATCATGCCTATCGATCTCTGCTGGAACGCCAGCGGGCTCGGCTCGGCGAAGACCGACATCGCCTGCGACTGTGCCAGTCAACCCTGGCACAGAGCAGCCCACAGGTCACTATCGCTCAACACCAGCAAAAGCTGGCCCGTTTGCTGGAGAATCATCAATCATCGATACGGCAGAAACTGTTACTCGCACGCCACCAGCTGTCGTTGCACAGCAGATCCCTGGATACCCTGAGTCCGCTGAAGACGCTGGCGCGCGGTTTTGCCACCATCAGCAAGGATGACAAGCTGGTAACTTCGGTAACACAGTTATCACATGGCGACGAAATCGATATCACCCTCACCGACGGTAAAAAACGCGCGACAGTAGATTGATAAAAGGGGCAGGTTTAGATTTCAGCGGATAGCAACCCGGGACTGGAGCGGAGTCAGACCTGCGACCTGGAGGCCAGCCTGGTGACCGCAGCAGTGATTTCAGCGTTAGCGAAAGGTTTGGTCATGAACAGGTCGGCACCACACTCCAGCGCGGTTTCACGATCGATTCGTTGACCCTTGGCAGTCAGCATCAGCACCGGCAGGTTCTCTCCTTTCGGATCCGCCCGCAGTCGGCGCAAGACTTCATAACCATCGAGTTCCGGTAACATCAGATCCAGCACAAGCACAGCAGGTTGTAGTTCAAGGGCTGATTCCAGAGCCTGTCGACCATCGCTGGCAACGCTGATCTGGAAACCAGCTCGCTCGAGCAAAAAAGTAAGCGATTCAACGATATTGGGTTCGTCTTCAGCCAGCAATACGGTCTTGGTCATGACGCAGGGAAAATATCCTTTGATTTTTCGTTGCAACGATTAGACACCATCCATGGAAACACCGCAACTATCGGACTCCGGGCTCAGGGTCGAAGCAGAGAACCCATCCTGATTACCGGTAAATTATTGACATGATTCCTGCGTGCAGCCGGGCTTAATTGACAAAAATGCCAGGTTTAACCGGCAAAGTACTTGCCAATTTCCTCATTTTGACTAACTTCCCTATACCATATTGCGTTGCAGCATTTGACAGGTCTGCCCGCGGCGTACTGGTATCCCATCTTGCGCCAATTGACAGGAGTAAAGCATGCCCAAGGAGGCGTCCACCGCCCACCTCACGCTGGCACTGAACACGACGCTCGAGCGTGAATTCGTTTCACCACTGACGTCGATTCGCGGTGCTCTCGAAATCATGCGCGATTTCCCTGACCTGTCAGGCGAAGAGCGTAGTCGCTTTCTCAAAAACGCACTGCAAGATTGCGCGCGCCTGGAACTGGGTGTGGAGCATCTCGCTGCCACGGTGTATACCGCCGTTAACTCCCAACACCAGGATCAGTCACAGGCAAAGCAGGCGGAAACCGATTCCGGGTATGCCGATCGCATTCAGTTTTTCGAAGAATTGCAGCTCGTCGAGATCGATTTCAGCGATTTTGTGTTCACCAGTTCCAAAATCGTCAATGACTTCTACGATCTGCTGGACAGGTTGTTTGAAAGCTCCGGGCAACGCTGGTATGTCATCGTCAACTATCACAAATGCAGAATCTGGCCGGAAGCCTGGGTCGCATTCGCGCATCGCGGCAAAAAAGTCAATGTCAGTTACTCCCTCGGCACCGTGCGCTACTTCGACGCAAGCGCGGTCGACGACGATTTGACCCTGCTCAATGACCCGGAATTGCTCCCTTCACGCGACGAGGCTCTGGCCCACATCGAAGCACTGCGCATGGCAAATCGCGACCAATAGGCGCGGTATTGCAACAAGGCGGCGCACTCCATAGATATTCCTGTAGCATCTTAATTCTCTATTATTAGCCCTGTTTCTGGGCGAGACGTAAACGAAAAAAACTGGTTTTATCAGCGGCGAACTCGAGCGTCAGATCACCCCCCATATTGCGCGCGATCGCGCGGCTGATCGAGAGTCCAAGACCTGCACCATGATCCAGATTACTGCGGTGTCCGCGACTGAACTTGTCGAATATTGCAGCAGCTTCCTCGCGCTTGACTCCGCCACCATTGTCCAAAACATCGATATGCAGCGAATCGCCGCTGGACTCGCTGCGAATACTGATCACCGGTTGCTCCGAGGTGTTGTATTTGATCGAATTTGAAATCAGGTTGATCAGTATCTGTTGCATGCGATCTTCGTTAGCCAACACGCAGACGGGATCGGCGCTCGACTGGAGTTCAATCCTGACATCTTTCTTGCGGATCAGGCCGTCGAGTGTATCGATCGCCGCATCGATGACAGCGTCAGCCTCGACATTCGATAGCGGCATTTCCAGGAGGCCGGCTTCGAGCCGACTCATGTCCAGAATTTCATCGAGTAGTCGTGTCAGGCGTTGACTCTCCTCATAAATAATCGAGATAAAGCGATGTTGTTCATCTTCAGTCACCGTCTCCGGACTCAACAGGATTTCCGAAAAGGATCGAATCGATGTCATTGGCGTGCGCAATTCGTGGCTGACCTGGCTCAGGAACTCATCTTTCTGCAGGTCGAGTTGGCGCAGTTGCTGGTTGGCCTTGCGCAGCTGGTTGGAAATCTTCGTCAGTTCGTTGGATTTATTCGACAGTTCACGTGAAGCTTCCATCAGGCGCTGGGTCTCATCGGCGATATCGATCAACTCAGTCATGCTGATACTGCCACGTCCAGCCACCCGCACGACCATCGCATGGGCCGAGGCGGCACCCACGTTACCCGCCAGCACCCGCTCTAGCTGCACGATCATCGCGTCGGTCGGCCAGGGTAAACCGCTGCTAAGCCCCTGTTCGTGAGCCATGCTGTCGAACAACTTGCGCGCCGGTTCGGTGCCCAGGATTCTCTGTGCCAGCACAAACAGGTCTTCTGCGTTAGCCTGACCGGGCTCAAAACGGGTTGCCTCGTTAGACCGAATACGAAACACATCAACGAACAGCGCCCCCTGCAACCGATCCAGCGGGCTGGCCTCGGACAGAGTGGATACGACCATGAATACCAGGGTATTCACACCGAGACTCCAGATGACGGCATGCACCAGCGGATCATAACCAGCGAGACCAAATAACGCCTGGGGCCTCAGCGCAGCAAGACCGAAGAGGCCGTTGGTGAGAATATCCGCGCTCAGGATCACACTACCCCCGAAACTCGGTAGAAACAGCGTATATGCCCACAGCGCAAAGCCCGTCAGCAATCCCGCCATCGCACCATTGCGGGTGGCTCCGCGCCAGAAAATACCACCGAGAAGACTGGGCAGGAACTGGGCCACGCCGACAAACGCAATCAGGCCGATCGCGGCCAGTGCATCAGACCCTCCGCTAACCTGAAAATACAGGAATCCGAGACCGACGACTGCGGCAATACTGACGCGTCGCGACGTCAGTAGTATCTTGCGCACATCGCCACTGACTTCGTGGCGACCGTGCAACAGATACAGCGAAATTGGAACCACAATGTGATTCGATACCATCGTCGAAACCGCGATTGCGGCGACGATGACCATCGACGTGGCCGATGAAAACCCCCCGAGGAAAGCAAGCAGGGCCAGATCTTCACGCCCGAGCGATAACGGCAAGGTGAGTACGTAAAGGTCGGGGTTGGCTCCCTCTGGCAGAAACTTGAGGCCGGCAATTGCAATCGGCATAACGAACAGGCACATGCCGAACAGATATAACGGGAACAACCAGGATGCCGTCGCCAGATGTCGTTCATCGACGTTTTCGACCACCGTTACCTGAAACTGTCGTGGCAGGCAGATGATCGCGGTTGCCGACAGAAAAGTCAGCGTCACCCAGCGCGCATCAAAGATGTTGCCGGCACCGTAGATGACATCGGTATCGATGTTTTCGAACACTGAACCGACGCCACCTGCCACTCCGAAGACGACGAACAGGCCGACCGCCAGCAGGGCTGCCAGCTTGACCACCGCCTCGACTGCAATTGCCGCAACCACGCCGTGATGGCGTTCATTGGCATCTACATTACGCGTGCCGAAAAGAATCGCGAACAACGCCATCCCTCCAGCAATGACGAGGGCACTCAAGGTCAAGTCGACTTCACCCACAATGGCCTGGTAACTGCGCGTTACCGATTGCAGTTGCAGCGCGATGTAGGGCGTCGTTGCCATCAATGCCATCAGTGTCACCACTACAGCGAGACTGGAACTCTTGCCGTAGCGCGACGAAATCAGATCGGCAATCGAGGTGATGCGATGTACCTTGCCGATCCGTACCAGCTTGCGCAGCAGCCACCACCAACCGATGAAGACCAGTGTTGGTCCGAGATAAATGGTGATGAACTCGAGGCCATTGCGGGCAGCCGAGCCGACCGCGCCGTAAAAAGTCCAGGAGGTACAGTAAACCGAGATCGACAGCGTAAAAACGATCGGCGACTGGATCCAGCGTGCATGGCCCTGGCGTGCGCGGCGATCGACGTAAAATGCGAGCGCGAACAACAACGCTACGTAACCCAGGCACACTGCGAGCAGCAGATCGATGGAGAGCATCAGTCGGTACTGTCCATATCTTGCTGGTGTTGTGTGTCTTCCGGGTTATCCCAATCAGCGCTTTTCTGTATGCGTCTCGCCAGCGCAGCAGCGCCTGCGATCAATCCCGCCCAGACGGCGAACAGGTAAAACCCGGTGAACGGTATGCCTAGAATCCTGATGTCGAGCTGGAAAATGCCGGCCAGAGGCGGAGTCAACAACAGGCAACCAACCAGGAGCAAAATCATCGATCGGTCGCTGGTCTTGCGATCGGACAGAGGACGGATCTGGTCATGTGATTCATTATTCATGATATTGCAATCCTCTTTGGCGTCCGCACACTGCCGCCAGACCGAAAAGACTATCGCCGCTCGGGCCGATTCTAACCGCAACGGCCCGGATAATCACCCGTAACACCGGCATTCTCGCGCCCGTTATCCGGTCAGTGGATCTATGATCCGGTGCTCGCAATTTCGTCGTGGGCAAGTACGGCAGGATAAACCGACAGGTTCGAATGCGGTCACCCGGTCCGGGGCATAAACCGTGTGCCGGGCATCATGGTCGCTAAACACGCACATGTCGGTCAGATAATGCCGCGCCTGCCCGAAACCGATAGAACCGGTACTCGCGGCACGGGCGACGAAAACGAAACCCTCACCGGATGGCAGTTGCACGTGCTGACGCTGCACCGCGTGCGGTGCCTGCTGCGCTCGGTAGAGAATCCACAACGGACAGGACGAACCATAGCGTGGCACCACAAGGCCCGGCAGATTTCGCGACAGGGTAATGTTACCCGAGGCATTGGCCTGGTAAAAACCAAACCTGGGCTGGCCTTCGTCAACCGGGAGAGCGCTCAGACGCTCGCCTATCAACTGGAAATCGACGCCAAAATCGTCACTTAGCATTTCCAGGTCGTACTTAATTTCCGCCGCGCGCTGCTTGAGGGCTCCCATCGGAACCATCACGGCACCAACCGCATAGCGCAGCAGAATTTCGTAGGAACGGGTGCGCGCTACATCGGTTTCGAGCTGGGCTTCCGCAGATACGATTTTTCGTACAATCTTGTCAAGCCGGCTATCGACCAACTCCTGCGCGGCCTTGAAACGGCTGGCAGCAGTTCCCTCGGGAAGCTTCAGGTGCAGTGTTTCGGCCCGGCCCTCAATCTCGTAAAAGTGATTGTGACGGTTGTCGAACAAGGCATCGATTTCGTCCAGCGGCGTCAGCGTACGCCTGGCCCAGGCGGCATTGTCAAAATAACTTGCCAGCGCATCGCCCAGCTTACACAGCTGCTGACTCTCCTCATGCATGATGGTGTAGAACCGGTCGCGGGGGGCGGTATCTATCTCGGGATACTGGTCGATGATTTCAGACGCCGAATTAAGTGATGCGATACGGGTCAACATCTTGTGCACTGTTTCACCGAGGAAGGGATCGTGATTCAAGCGATCGCCAAGTATCTGGGCAGTGTTCGTCGCCTGGTGTTCGGAGCGCGATAAGGCCAGAATGCCGCGCGCCCATCCCGGGAAGCGACCGATTAGTTCGCCAATGCGCTTATCTTCAACCCCGAGGGCCAGCATTTCCGGGCTCAACGAGATTTCCTCGAGCGTTTCCAGCAGGCGACGATCAGCGGCGCCATCAAGTTGATCGAGCGGAAGATCGAGCGCATCGGCCAGCTTACGCAGCAGGGTGCCACCAATGTCCCGCTTGTTATGCTCGATCAGATTGAGATATGACGCCGAGATTTCGATCTGGCGCGCCAGATCAGCCTGGGTAATACCGATTTCGCGACGGCGTTCGCGGATTCTCGGGCCTAGAATATTGCGTTTCATGCTTGCTCTCGACGCACCAGACGAGTTGAGCCTAGTCAATTATTAACAAATTAACATTTCAACTGCTTGCTAAATTTACAAAAGTATTCTTATTTATCACATACTTATTGAATTATTACCTCCAGTCAATGATTCTTGCCCTGCTTAAGTGCATTCAATACGGCTCAAACCGTTATTTGCGACTCGGTAGCCGTACCTAAAATAACTCGGAGGACTCGTAACTAATGAGTAAAATTGATAACTCAAGGCGCAAATTTCTCAAGACCAGCGCACTAGTCGGTGTCGGCGTTTCAGCGCCACTGATTTTTACCAACGCCCATGCGGCATACCGCAACGAGCCGAAGGGTTCTACAGTCACCTTTGGTTTCAACGTACCACAGACCGGTGCCTATGCGGACGAAGGTGCGGATGAACTGCGTGCCTACGAGCTCGCAGTCCAGCATATTAACGGCGAAGGCGACGGCGGCATGTTGAATTCGTTCTCGTCAAAAGCGCTAAAAGGCAACGGAATCAACGGCAAGAAGGTCGTCTACGTCACCGGTGACACTCAAACCAAATCAGACGCGGCGCGGGCCTCGGCCAAGCGCATGATCGAAAAAGATGGCGCGATCATGATTACCGGCGGTTCTTCGTCCGGTGTCGCAATCGCAGTTCAGGGCCTGTGCCAGGAAGCCGGCGTTATCTTCATGGCAGGCCTGACCCACTCCAATGACACCACCGGCAAAGATAAGCGCGCCAACGGTTTTCGTCACTTCTTCAACACTGAAATGTCCGGTGCTGCACTGGCGCCGGTGCTCAAGAACGCATACGGCACCGATCGCAACGCTTATCACCTGACCGCCGACTACACATGGGGCTGGTCGCAGGAAGGCTCGATCAAGAAGTACACCGAGGCCATAGGCTGGAAGACGGTTGCTGCAGTGCGTACCCCGCTCGGCGCGGGTGACTTTTCCCAGTACATCACGCCAGTGCTGAACTCGGGCGCAGACGTACTCGTGCTGAACCACTACGGTAAGGATATGGTTAACTCGCTGACCCAGGCAGTCCAGTTCGGCCTGCGCGACAAAATGGTTAACGGCAAGAAATTCGAGATCGTGGTACCGCTTTACTCGCGCCTGATGGCACAGGGTGCGGGCGCCAACGTCAAGGGCATTTTCGGTTCAACCAACTGGCACTGGTCACTGCAGGACGAAGGCTCACAGGCATTCGTCAAATCCTTCGGCCAGGCTTACGGCTTCCCGCCGAGCCAGGCTGCCCACACTACCTACTGCCAGGCACTGCTGTACGCTGATGCCTGCCAACGTGCCGGCACCTTCATGCCGAGCGAAGTAGGCAAGGCGCTGGAAGGCTTCAAGTTTGACGGTCTCGGCAACGGTCCGACAGAATACCGCGCCGCCGATCACCAGTGCTTCAAGGATGTCCTCGTGGTACAGGGTAAAGAGAACCCCACATCCAAGTTCGACGTACTCGAAGTGGTTGAAGTCACCCCGCGTTCCCAGGTCGAATACCCGGCCAGCATGCTGGGTGGCAACCTCGGCCCGTACAACAACGGCTAGTACCACAGCAAAACAGAAAGTTTCTTCAAGCTATCTGTGAAACTGCTGACTCAGGGAATTTAGCGGCACAAGGACGTGCCACATTATTTTAAACCCCTGCAAACCATGCCGGGGTTCGCCGCGGTAGCTTTACCGCTGCAATAATCGAAACGATAAACGGGACTAACCAAGTGGACGCTTTTCTATTGCAAGTATTAAACGGCCTGGACAAGGGCGGCGCATATGCTTTGATCGCGCTGGGCCTGACACTCGTATTCGGCACTCTTGGAGTCGTCAACTTTGCTCATGGCGCACTGTTCATGCTTGGCGCCTTCTGTGCGGTGACGCTGCAATCTCTGCTAACGCTGGAGAGGGTCACTCTGGACCCTGAAAAACTCACGGCCTGGGGCACTCCGATGGAGATCCGCACTCCCTACATTGTTGAATGGTTTGGGGATTTCGGCCTGACATTAATCGATTGGTCGGTACCCCTGGCCATCCTGCTCGCGGTCCCGGTCATGCTGTTGCTCGGTGTAATCATGGAACGCGGACTCATTCGCCATTTCTATAAGCGGCTCCACGCCGACCAGATTCTGGTCACCTTCGGTCTCGCCATCGTGCTACAGGAAATCGTCAAGGCGCAGTTCGGGGCCAATCCAATTCCGCAACCGGCACCCGCGATTTTCGCCGGCTCGGCCGACATCGGTCTGATGCTGGGCTTTGCGGAAAATGCCGTGGTCTACCCCTGGTGGCGTATCATTTACCTGCTGTTTGCCGGCGCAGTGATCGCCTCCGTGTTCGCCTTTCTGCAATTCACCACCTTCGGCATGGTGGTGCGTGCCGGCATGGCTGATCGGGAAACGGTTGGACTGCTAGGCATCGACATCGACCGTCGCTTTACTATCGTCTTCGGTATCGCGGCCGTGGTCGCCGGGGTCGCAGGTGTTATGTACACGCCGATCCTGTCGCCTGATTACCATATGGGCATGGACTTTCTGGTGCTCAGTTTCGTCGTCGTAGTAGTCGGCGGCATGGGTAGTCTTGGCGGCGCGGTAGCGGCCGGGTTCCTGCTTGGAATACTGCAATCCTTTGCCTCGATGAACGAGGTGAAATCGCTGTTGCCGGGCATCGACCAGATTGTCATCTATCTGATCGCGGTCATCGTGCTGCTGGTCAGGCCACGCGGCCTGTTCGGGCGCAAAGGCGTAATGGAGAGCTAGACGATGATCAAATTCAATGTAAAGAACAAGGACCACATGCTGCTGATCGGTTTCGTCATAGCGGTCGCTCTGGCACCAATGATTTTCGCGCCAATCGGCGCTGGTTACCCCGATCTGTTACAGAAGTTTGCAATTTTTGGTATTTTCGCAATTGGCTTCAATATTCTGTTCGGTCTGACTGGCTACCTGTCATTCGGTCATGCGGCATTCCTCGGCGTCGGTTCGTATACGGCTGTGTGGACATTCAAGTTGCTAACCATGAATATTATCCCGGCATTGATTCTGTCCACCCTGTTCGCCGGTGTGTTCGCACTTTTGATCGGCTTCATCGTCCTGCGCCGTTCCGGTATTTACTTCTCGATACTGACGCTGGCGTTCGCACAAATGTCCTATAACCTGGCTTACTCGGTACTGACACCGATCACCAATGGTGAAACCGGTTTGCAGCTGACGCAGGGAGACGCGCGCGTACTAGACGGCCTGTTCGGCGTCACCCGCGGTGAAGCTTTACCATCAACTTCGCTGTTCGGTATGTCGATGTCCGGCTGGAGCGGGTATTACTTTTGTGGCGTGATACTGATTATCGCTTTCTATATTTCAATTCGAATTTTCCGCTCACCCTTCGGCATGATGCTGCGCGCGGTCAAGTCCAATCAGAATCGTATGTCCTACACCGGACTCAACACCCGGCCCTATACCCTGGCCGCGTTCGTTATCTCCGGCATGTTTGCAGGTCTTGCCGGTGGTCTGATGGCGATCACCGACCCGCTCGCGGGCGCGGAACGTATGCAATGGACGGCGAGCGGCGAAGTGGTGTTGATGACCATTCTCGGCGGTACCGGCACTCTGCTTGGCCCTGTCATAGGTGCCGGCGTCATCAAGTATTTCGAAAATATTTTCTCCTCGTTCAACGAGGGCATTCTGATGGAGGCGTTTTCTTTTCTGCCTGAAATGCTGCAGCACGCGTTGGTGTCTTTCACCGGACTGTTCGTCGGTGAAGGCTGGCATCTGACGCTTGGCGCATTGTTCATGGTCATAGTAATATTTCTCCCAGGTGGCCTGATGGAAGGCATCGCCCGAATCGGCAATGTAATCAGACGCTGGCGCAAGCCGAAACCCGCGGCGACCACCGAGGCCGATGCGGCCGTATCCGAGTAGAATCCCATGTCAATTCTTTCCGTTAAAAACGTAAACAAGCAATTCGGTGGCCTCAAGGCCCTGAACGAAGTCAATCTAGAGATCGAAGGCGGCACCGTGCACGCGATCATCGGACCTAACGGCGCGGGTAAGTCGACCCTGTTGAACTGTTTCGTCGGCCGCCTCGATCCCGATACTGGCAGCGTTGATTTCGATGGTGTGTCACTGCTTGGCATGAAACCGCATGAGATCAACCAGGTCGGTGTCAGCCGGGTGTTCCAGACGCCCGAGATATTCGGCGACCTGACCCTGGTCGAAAATGTCATGATCCCGGCATTCGCAAGCCGCGATGGCGCGTTTCGAATTAATGGCTGGAGGCAGGTCGCTGATGAGGCCAGCGTTCACGACAATGCCATGCACTTGCTCGAAGACGTCGGCCTGGCCGCAAACGCTAATACGGTATCGAATCAGTTATCACGCGGCGACAAGCGACGTCTCGAACTGGCCATGTGCCTGGTGCAGCAACCCAAGTTGTTACTGTTGGACGAACCGACCGCGGGTATGGCCCGCGCGGATACCAACAATACCATTGACCTGCTCAAGAAAATCGCTGAGCGTGGTATTACTATGGTCATCATCGAGCACGACATGCACGTGGTGTTTTCGCTGGCAGAAAAGATTTCAGTACTGGCGCAGGGAACGGTTATCGCCGAAGGCCTGCCCAACGAGATCAAGGGTCACCCGAAAGTTCAGGAAGCCTACCTGGGAGGAGCACACCTGTGAACGAAAGCAATCAATCCGGCGAAAGTGCGCCGTCAACCCTGATAGGCGATTCGGCTTTTACCGGCAAGGTCGCGCCCGGCGTCGATGCGGTCAGGGCGCAAGGTGGCCAGCGCGCCTATTTCTCGGTCTGGGACCTGCATGCCTACTACGG
>Ga0316194_10003091_pt1 | contig 11624 bp, 14 predicted proteins | sample CroRivsedime1_MG_FD_204936 | JGI IMG/M metagenome (GOLD analysis project Ga0316194, IMG submission 204936) | Coastal sediment microbial communities from Maine, United States - Cross River sediment 1 | ecosystem: Environmental > Aquatic > Marine > Coastal > Sediment | place: USA: Maine... | reverse complement strand
CGCTGTCCTCATTCAATATCATTGTTCAGTCTCCAATTTTTGTTAGAACCCATCTCAAAATGTCATTTGCCACAATCCGCCGGAGGCGGATAAATCTCTTTGCTGGTACCTCGCCGCGATTTTGGACCAAAATCCTATTTTTGCGATAGGTTCTAATTTAACAGAAAGGGAACTATGTTCTGATCAAGATGGGCATTCCGGATTTTTGATGATGAAGCAAATTGCAAACTATATGCCAGAACCTTATAAAAAAATGGATCGTTTAATCCCTAAATATTATGATTACTTGAGAGGCTCAGTGATGCAAGCAGGCTCAGCAGAACGTCAAATAATTGGCAATTCAAGCAAAAATTTCTTTTCGGCCGGAAAAACATGCCGGCACTTGCGAATGGGAACGCTCGTGAAATATTGAAATTCGAATGGAAACCAGGACAATAGTGAACACCTGCCATTCTTTGGCCTTCCGTCTCCCAAAGCCTTCTTATTTCAAACGCATTGACTTTCTTAAATATTTATGGATTCTAGGACAATGGATTTGATAAAACCGAATATCGAAGATTATCCGGGCAAGCACATCAAGTTGAAAATCGATAAGCATGATCTTGATTTCGCAGCGGCCAAGGATAATGCCAAGCAAAAGGCGAAAGAGATTTGCGATGATCCGATGCTGCTGTCCTGGTTCCAGGGTAAAACCGGCGAATCGTATCCGAATTTAGAATGCGGACCGGGTGGCAAGCCGGCCTGGATTGTCTATGCGGCGTCAAGAGGTGGCGACCTCACCATTGATATCAACGAAGGTCAATTCGTTTTTATTTACCTTTCGTTTTAGCAATGACAAAACGCGATTCTCATTTTTTTCATTTCCACCATTAAAAGGAATTAAAAGATGCCAGAAATGACGGTTAAACTGATTGAAGAGGCGTTGCGAAAAGAGGTTCAGAAGATAGATAAAAGTGTCCAGGTAGTGGCGGTTGAGCAGAGCAAAAAAAAGAACTTTTATCGGGCAACCCTCCTTAAAGACGGAAAGTCGGGCAGCGCAGAGCTGAAAAAGGATGTCATAAAGCAATACCTAGCCCAAGAAGGCAGGGGCAAGGAATTAAGAAGGGCGCTGGGCAAGGCGGTCAGCCATTTGAGCATAAGATACAAAAGATAGCTCATTTCAACTTTCAGCGCCATTTTGATTTAGCCTGTCGGGGAAAGGGCGTCCATGACCCAAGACCATATTTCCGGAATCGCGGATGAAATCGCACTCCAGCCTGCGGCTGTGCAGGCCACTGTGAGCCTGCTGAGGCAGGGAGCCACCATTCCATTCATCGCTCGCTATCGTAAAGAAGCCACAGGCAACCTTGATGAAGTGGCCATAACCGCCATCAGGGACCGCCTGAACCAGCTCGAAGAACTCGACGCCCGCAAGGCAGCTGTACTCAAATCTCTTGAAACCCATGGTCACCTTACAGATGAACTGAAGCAAAAAGTGATTTCAGCGGCCAATATGGCATTGCTGGAAGACATATACCTTCCCTACCGGCCCAAGCGCAGGACAAAAGCCATGATTGCCCGCGAAAAAGGCCTGGAACCCCTGGCGCTTAACATCCTGGAACAAACCGAGCAGGATCCCCTCCAGCTTGCAGCCGAATTTGTCGACCCTGAAAAAGATGTGATATCAGCGGACGATGCGCTGGACGGGGCGCGGCATATCATCGCTGAAATCATCAACGAGGATCCCGGGTCACGTGAAAAAATGCGTGATTTGTATTTTACAAAAGGCATCATACATGCCCGGGTGATTTCGGGAAAGGAAGCTGAAGGCGCCAAATACAGGGATTATTTTGACTGGCAGGAAGCGGCCGATAAGGCTCCCTCCCACCGCATATTGGCGATGCGCCGCGGGGAAAAAGAGACAGTCCTCAATCTGAGTATCACACCGCCGGAACCGGATGCGCTGGTGCTGCTCGAAACACTTTTTGTCAGAGGCGACAGCGCCGCATCGATGCAGGTTAAACTGGCCGTGCAGGACTGTTATAAACGGCTGCTGTCACATTCCATGGAAACGGAGATTCGACTCGCCAGCAAGCAGCGTGCCGAAAAGCAGGCAATCGAGGTGTTCGCCCGAAATCTGCGCCAGCTGCTGCTGACGCCACCACTGGGGCCCAAAAGGGTGATGGGAATCGATCCGGGTTTCCGAACCGGCTGTAAGCTGGTCTGCCTGGACCGCCAGGGGAAACTGCTGCACTACGACACGATTTACCCCCACAAGAATGAAAAGCAGGACCGCCAAGCCGCTGAAACCATAATCAACCTGGCTCAGCACCACAGGATCGAAGCGGTGGCGGTCGGAAACGGGACAGCGGGCAGAGAAACCGAGGCCCTTATTCGTAAAATCGAGGCCCTCAAGAAAATACCGGTTATGCTTGTAAATGAAAGCGGTGCTTCGGTGTATTCCGCGTCGGCGGCTGCCCGCCGTGAGTTCCCCGAACTGGATTTAACCATACGCGGCGCCGTTTCTATCGCCCGGCGCCTGATGGACCCGCTGGCGGAGCTGGTTAAAATCGATCCGAAATCAATCGGGGTGGGTCAATACCAGCACGATGTCGATCAGTCGGCATTGAAACTGGCCCTGGATGACGTTGTGATCAGCTGCGTGAATGCCGTCGGTGTGGACCTGAACCGCGCCAGCGCCGAATTGCTGGCCTATGTATCGGGACTCGGGCCCCAGCTGGCTTCAAATATCGTAACGTACCGCAATGAAAACGGCCCTTTTAATTCAAGAACCCAATTAAAAGCGGTTCCGCGCATCGGGCCCAAGGCCTATGAGCAATCGGCCGGTTTTTTAAGGATTCACGATGGCGCCAGTCCACTGGATGCCAGTGCCGTTCATCCCGAGAGCTATCCGGTAGTGGATGCCATGGCACGCGATCAGAACTGTGCGGTCGCTGATTTGATGGCCGATGCGAGTTTGAGAGCAAAAATCGAGGTGTCCAGGTATGTCACCGATCAGATCGGCCGCCCGACCCTGATGGACATTCTGGCTGAGCTGGCCAAACCGGGCCGTGATCCGCGTCAGGCATTTGAAGCCATCGAATTTGCCGAAGGCGTCAACCAGCTATCCGATCTCAAGCCGGGGATGAAGCTGCCGGGCATCGTCACCAATGTGACCGCTTTCGGCGCATTCGTCGACATCGGTGTCCATCAAGACGGGCTGGTGCATATCAGTGAATTGTCCGACAGCTTTGTTAAGGATCCAGCCGATTATGTAACCGTACAGCAGAAGGTGAAAGTGCGGGTCATCGCCGTTGATCTGGATCGCAAGCGGATCTCATTGTCCATGAAAACGCAATCCGATGCTCTGGCCGCCGCACCGCAGCTGAAAAAGAGACCCCGCAAGAATTTTGAAGCGAAAGGAAAAAGGAAGAAAACACGGAACACCGCCTTTAACAATCCGTTTGAAGAAGCGCTGAGAAAAAAAAGATGACCCCATCAGCTGACAAAAATACCAGTGAATTGTCTTCGTCCGCAGCGCAACCCATAAGCGTCCACCGTGCCTTCGTCTACAGTGCCAGCGCCCCCGGCCTGGGAGAGTTCTATGCCGGTTCCCGTATACGAGGCCTGGTAACTGCTGCGCTCTTTCTTTTTTTTACCGTCGGGTTGGCCCGCATGCTGTTTGTCATTCTGAGTGCGATGGTGAGCCAGATTTTTGGCAGCTTAACCGGGACCGCGCCCTCCGTAATGCCGCAGGTGCCCTTCTTTTCCATGGGAGTTTATTTCTTCGGTTTATACTTTATCTGGTTGTGGGCCATGATTTCCGCTGTCGATGTGGCAACCGAACAACGGCAGCGCAATGGCGGACCGCCACAGGCCAGTGTTGCGTGGGCGGCGGCGATTTCCTGGTTGTGTCCCGGTGCCGGACAAGTCTACACCGGCTCCCGGCGGTACGGGTATCTGTTATTTGCCGCCTATCTGCTGGGGCTATTGGCGATGGTGCCGGTCTACATCCAGCTGTTCCACAGCCTTTCCGATCTGGTTGGGAGCGGGCAGCTGACGCCCCATAACCCCCTGGCCGTGATCGACATCGTTCACAAACTGATGGCCAGAGTGGATCTCAGTTTCGGCAAGCTCTGTCAGGCGTCTGTCAAATATGTTGCCATCGCCGGCACGCTTGTCGCGCTGCGGCAAGGTCTTCTTGAAGCCGACACCCGCTGGTCCAGGCCTTCGGCAGCATACGGCGCAGCTCTCTTCGGACTCGGGTGGTTATGCCCGGGGTCCGGCCAGATTCTCCAGCAACGCTTTAGGCTGGGCTGGTACTTTCTAGCCGGCTACATCGGCACCACAGTGGCCGTCAGCGTTTTGCTCCACCTTGATTTCATTACGGTACCAACAGCCGACCTGTTGGGCTGGCTGCCGGTGGCCATCAAACTGAGCGCGATGGTCGCAGCGCCGTTATGGATGCTAAAAGACGGAAAAATGGAAAATGCGGCCAAACTTTGATGGGGGATTAACGCCCAATGCGAAAAAGAAATGGAAGCCGGCTTTGGCCCTTTTATTTCTCAATTTTCTAGAAGTGGTTTCAAAATCCCATCTGAGGCCCAATGGCTGCGTTGCAGGCTTCCGGTAAATGCTCACATACCCATGTATGCTGTGCTTTCCCGATCGGCCTGACGCCTTGCCCTTGGACCTGATCTGAGGTTTTGAAACCACTTCTAAAACGGATTTATTAATGAGATATCTGAAAGTATCAAAAACACCCGTATTGAATATTTTTGCGGGTCTGATGACCCTCCTCGTTTTGACGGCCTGCACCGCCCACTACGCGGTCAACAGCAAGATTGAAACCGTCAAATCGGTTGAACGCTATTCCCTGCGAAACACGGCGGGGCCGGAAAAATCTGATGAGCTTTTGCTGATTCTTACCTTTTCGGGGGGCGGAACCCGTGCTGCGGCATTATCGTATGGGATTCTGCAGGCGCTGGCAGATACTCAGATTGCCGTGGACGGAAAGCAGCGCCGCCTGTTAGACGAGGTCGATCTGATCAGTTCGGTTTCGGGCGGTAGTTTCACCTCGGCATACTACGGTCTTTTCGGCGACCGTATATTTGAGGATTTCGAGACCAAATATCTCCTTCGCAATGTCGAGAGAGAGCTGGCCTGGCGGGCCATCTCATTGTCGAGCTGGTCGAAGCTGGCGTCCTCGTATTACGCCCGATCAGACCTGGCCGCTGAATATTTTGATGAAATCCTTTTTGAAGGAAAAACCTTCAGTGATTTTCAGATCCCCCGGCTGCCGTTGATTGCCATCAACGCCACGGATATCGCACTGGGCACGCAATTTACGTTTCTCGGCAATCAGTTCGCCCCTATTTGTGCGGATCTTTCCTCGTATCCGGTATCACGGGCGGTAACCGCTTCGGCGGCCGTCCCGGGCCCCTTTTCCAGCATCGTTCTTAAAAATTACGCCGGCACCTGTGGTTATCAGCTTCCGGAATGGGCCGCCGGCGCAATTCGTGAACGCCAGGAATATACGCGCCGCTATCAAAACGCTAAAAACCTGAACAATTATATGGATACTGAAACATTTGCCTATATTCATTTATTTGACGGCGGCATATCAGATAATCTGGGCGTTCGTTTCATCCTCAATTACACCGCGCAGACGGAAAATATCTGGCAGCAGATGCAGGCCTTGAATCTGCAAAACACCACTAAACTGGCCATCATCGTCATTAATGCCAAAAACCGGATGAAAACCGATTTTGCAAAAGAACGCCAATCAGCGCCGATTATCGACACGATCGGCTTGATTTCATCTATCCCCCTGGATCGGTACTCATTTGACACTTTGGATTTGTTGCGACGGGATATCAAAGGCTGGGAAAAATCCATAACGGCCGAGCGCTGCAAAAATCTTAAGGCCGATTTTAATTCGCCGGACCGCAACTGCCCCGTCAGGACCTATTTAATCGAGGTCAATTTTGAGCAGACACCGGACGAATCTGAACGCCAGCACCTCTTGAGCCTGCCGACTTCCTTTTACCTCGAGCCCGAAGATGTCGATCGCTTGAAGGCCGCGGCGCGTGAGCTCCTGTCAACCTCCGCCGAATTTCAAAGGCTCGTCTCTGATTTGCGATGAAGGTTCAAAGGTTCTGGGTTCAAAGGTTCAGGGTTATTCGATATCGACCCTGCTCAACCGCCGCATCGCCATCTTTGCTAACGCAGCCACAATGACAACAGATAAAAAAGGCAAAGCCTTTGCCTTTTGATTCTGACAAAAAACTATTGTTGACACGAATATCTGGTTTCAGGTATCAAATAGCCTGCTGTGCGCTTCCTGAAGCTCTATTTCACACCTCAAATTCAATTTCACTATCTAAACTCTCTATGATCCATATTCTCTTTTTTACGACACCGCTATCTTCGATTTGCCATTCGCGCTGAAGTGACATCCGGTTCCATTTGAACTTTAACCAAACAATTTTGGTAAAGACTAAAATGGAGAACCCCCTCAAAATTTGCCTAACATTCTCCTGACAGGATCCATCTTCTGTTGGGAGCTAAAATCCTATCTCTATTTACCCTATCGACACAATTCTAATAAAGGAGGTACGACAATGGCTAAATATATATCTCTCGTCAAATACACGGCAAGGGGCGTCGAAAACGTCAAAGATAGTCCTAGCCGTCTTGATGCATTCAAACAACTTTGTGAATCGATGGGAGCAAAGGTGGAAGGTTTTTATCTGACGATGGGTCGATATGACATAGTGATTATTGTGGATGCACCAAACGCTGAAACTGCAGCAAAGGTCATTCTTACGACAGGGTCCAGTGGGGCAGTGAGCACCGAAACACTTCAGGCTTTTTCGGAGGAGGAATATCGGCAAATCATCTCGGAACTGCCATAGTTTCAAATCAAAAGTGATATTGTAACAATGCAGGGTCATCATCTGACCCTGCATTTTTGTTGCGCTTCTTGTAAAGGGAAAAACCGAAACGCCCGCGCTATTATCATAATTGAACCCCGAATTATTGATTTTGTAAAACTGATTGGCTCACATTGTTTGACCAGCTGCCTGTTTGCCGGATTTTAAAATAGCTGAAAATCTTTACGGCATGAAGACCCAAACCCCTTGACATTAATAGAAATTTTCTGGTATTTAAGTCTTCAAGATTGGCGAAGCTCTAACTTGACCGAATGTCCATTCTGAACTGACCACCAGCCTCATTCGCAGTACCTCGAGCAGTTAAAGAGTTCTACAATTTCGGCTCGCAAGCGACATGCTCACTTCCACATCCAATAGAAGCGGATAAGCCTTCTGATTTCGAAATGATCCTCCTCTGAATTTGAGAAGTGCAAACAGAGACTTTTATGTTTTAGAACCCATCTCAAAAATGTCTTTTGGCCCAATATCTTTGTTGGTGCCTCGTTTCAAATCCTCGACATACAACAGTATGCCTCCGGTTTGCGACCCACAAAGATTATGGGATCAGACGGGGAATCCAGCTATGCTGGAAAGCTCGGCCCCGCCGCAATCTTAAACCAAAATCCTATTTTTGAAATGGGTTCTAATAACTAAAAAGTAATTCTCAAACATTAAACAGCGAGGATTTAGGTATGGAAGAGAAAAAAATCGGATTCGTTTCCAATTACTTTAGCAAAATAGCAGTCGCTGCGGTTGAGATAACGGACGGAACCGTGTCAGTAGGTGATACGCTCCACTTTCTGGGGTACACGACCGATTGTGAATCCAGGGTAAGCTCAATGCAGATCGAGCATAAATCCATAACAGAGGCAAAGAAAGGTGATAGCGTCGGCATAAAGGTACCTGAAAGAGTAAGAGAAAACGACAAGGTATATAAAATAGTCACAGATTGAGAGGCAGGGGCTTTTCCCCAATCGTGCGGTTCTAATATTTTTGGATCGACAGCCGGCATTATTTGAAATGAGCTTATCCCGTGGAATTGGAAGTCGGAAAATAAAGGTGGGGTAATGGAGGGATAAGGAATGACAAAAAGAGAATATAGAAAAACATCAATGTCGGATTTTTCCAAATCGTATGGGCCAATTTTCCATGGAAAGCTATCGGTGCCGTATATGGCGGTGGTTATGCCTGCGCCTGGTTTGGTACGCTTCCAGATTGATTCTCCATTTAAAAAGATATGTAATTTATATTGCAAGCTAAAAAAAATTGAATAAAGGAAAACCATGAACCGTTTAATGAAGGTTTACGACAAATGCGTAAAACTACCAGCCGGAAAGCATATCTTCTCAAAAATGGTTTGCCTGAAAGCACCCTACTTCCGGACGATCAAGCCTCTGTTTATAGCACTAAGACCCGGATACTGTGAAATCACAATGAAAAAACGAAGGGCGGTACATAATCATATTAAATCTGTTCATGCGATTGCCATGTGCAATATAAGCGAGCTTGCCGCAGGAACGATGCTCGAAGCGACATTGCCGCCAAGCATGAGGTGGATACCCAAAGGCATGACTGTTGAATACCTGAAGATTGCCAGGACAGATCTTAAAGCGATTTGTGAAATTTCAACTGAGGGTCTTGATCATCCGCAGGAACTTCCAATGACTGTCCATGTTACGGATACAGGCAAAGCAGAGGTTTTTCGCGCTGTAATCACGATGCATATATCAGAGAAAGGTGAAAGGTAACCATGCTTAAAGTAAAAGATATCATGACAAAGGAAGTCATTTCGGTTTCTCCTGAAACGGAGATTACGGATGCCGCTAAAATCCTTTTAGAAAAGCGGATTAATGGGATGCCGGTAATCGATCCGTTCGGCAGGCTGATCGGCATTATCTGCCAGAGCGATCTTGTCGCTCAGCAAAAGGCTATCCCCGTTCCGTCCGTATTCACTTTTCTTGAGAGTTATTTACCGTTAACATCCATAAAGCGAATCGACAAAGAGATGGAAAAAATTGCGGCCTTAACGGTGAAAGAGGCCATGACACTCGAGCCGGTAACGGTTAGCCCGGAAACCGATATCGAAGATGTCGCCAAATTAATGGTCGACAAAAAATATCACACCCTGCCCGTCGTGGTGGGTGGCAAAGTCGTCGGAATTGTCGGCAAAGAAGATGTGTTGAAGACGCTGTTATCACGGCCGCAGTCAGGAGAAGAAATTTAGGGAGCGAAAATGAAAAAGTTGAAAATTTTTATGACTATTTTTTTAATAACGCTCTTAGTGATCGCCGCTATTTACGATTTATTCCCGGGTGTATCTTTCAAATGATCGAAAGACCAAAGGAAATGGCCGAAATTTATCTGCGTTTTCTGAATAGAACTAAAGATTAGCTATGAATACTACTTAAATGGTAATTAATTAACGGGTTCAAGGTTATACCAAAGATTGGAATACTGAAACTCCACTTCCTGAAATAAGAGGTGGGGTTTCTGGTTTTTGTGTATTATATCCCTATCCACAATTTTCTAATCATATAAATAGACTCATGAAATTCAGGCGATTTTGTGCTATTGTCTGGCAAGCTGCAGATATTCGAGGCGCATCGATGCCACACTTGCCAGTTCCATGTTAACGGTTTTGGGAGGATTTTAACACCGCGATGAATACAACTGATAAAAAGGAGGCTTCAATGGAGATATGCAAGACTGTCAATAAGATATCCTGGCGTCCTCATCCTCTTGTCAAGGAAGTAAATATTAAGCCGCTGGCAACAAAAAGTGAGGATGGTTTGAATGTTACCTGTATGTTAGTGAGGGTTCCAGCCGGCATAGAAATACCGGAACATATTCATGAAGAGCAGGTGGATATTCTGTACCCCATTCAGGGGGCGGCGGAAATGTATGTTGAAGGCACCGGAACATTTCCGCTGAAACCCGGAATTATTGTTAGAGTGCCCAAAGGTACAAAACATAAAATTTCGAATGTAACTGAAGAACTGTTAGTTTATGATGTATTTCAGCCGGCAACATTATAGGAAATATCACTGATAGAACTTGGATTTTAAATTTAATGATATTACATCGGTAATTGTCAAGCTTCTCTGAAAAAATGAGAGGTCGCGCGCTAATCGAATTATTGCTATTCTTTTAAGGATTTATCCATATCTTTCATTTTTCCTTCTTCCTTACAAATTTTACACCGCATCCTTCATGGTTAGACCAAACGACTTCACCTCTAAGTTGCAATCTTTTTTTAGTCTTGCAGGGTAATGACAGAATTACTGTCTGGCCAACAAGGAGTTGATTTTTTGTTTTAATTAAGATACCGGAAAAGCTTATATTTTGAGACGTACCTTTCAAAATTTGGTTATTCGCAGCATAATGCACTGATTTGGAAGACGGTTTTCGCGGGTATTTTCTTTCCTCAATTCCTTCTCGTTGATTTTCGCATTTTTGTTCTTTTGTGTTATCAACTGAAATGAATTTAATGCCATACCCATAATTATAAAAGGATCTTTTTAGTTTTTTTCGCCAGATTATCTCTGCCAACTTGCACTCGAATTCATCAGCGAATAATGCATTTGATGAATTCTCAATTCCAAGATAAATTTCAGTGCCCGGCTGCAAGATGCTGTCTGCTTCAAAATACATTCCATTTTTACTGTAGTTTAGCATCGTCGCCTTATGGGAGATCCCGGCTTTCAAATCTTTAACTGAAATGGGGCGAAATTCATCTGACCGGGCATTTTTTCTATTTTCGAGATTTTGGGCCTTTCGTTGTTTTTCATTTCGAGCCATAAGGTATTGTTCCTTTTGATTGAGAAAAAATGGTTCTAGTTCGCTGTTTCAAAATTTTAAAGTTTAATAGACACTTAAGCCGATATTAGGTTATCGGCAGCATTTATAAAAATCTTAACTCTCATTTTGAGAAAATGTAGAGGGGACGTTGGTCAAGAATTGGCATTTAAATCGCCAATTATTGACTTTGTAAAAACTGATATGCTTATATAGGTTGGTTGCGTGTCTGCTTGTCCTGTTATCCGTTTGCCCGAAATATGGAAGGTGCTGGCTATGGGATTGGTTAAATCGTTAATTCGCGGAATCCCTGATGATACAAAGGTTCTTGTGGTCAGCCTGTACGACCACGGGATGTCCCATGGCAAACAAAAGTTTATTTATGATGGTACGGCCATTATAAAAAAGGGGGCATTGGATAAAATCGAAGGGCCCTGCCCTGCTGTCGATGCGGGGAGATACAAATTTAAAATCGCGGCCGTCAATCAAGATGGCGTTATCATTGGCATTGGAAGTCGCGAAAGCTATTTTCCTGAAGAAAAGTAGAACTGTTTAAAAAATCCTGCCTAATTTTCCAATTGAAGGAGGATCGTATGGATTACGAAGTTAAAACTGTTAAAATGGATACCGAGTTTAAGGTCTGCCCGACATGTGGTTACAAAGATGGTTTTCATTCTATGTTCAATAAGGAAAATGATATCACCAAATGGCTTTTTATTTGCCCATCCTGTCATGATATTTTTGATATCGGGTTCACTGTATAAGGCCCAGGCTGCAAGGGATAAGGTATAGGGTTCCCCCCGCCACCAGAAGGCTTCCGACTTCGTTAGCCGCCGTCTTTAAAGCTTCCATCTTCGTTAAAACTTCGCCGGATAAGATGACCGTCAAGAAGCTCCGACAGGACATGCCGCAAGG
>Ga0316194_10003088_pt1 | contig 11626 bp, 8 predicted proteins | sample CroRivsedime1_MG_FD_204936 | JGI IMG/M metagenome (GOLD analysis project Ga0316194, IMG submission 204936) | Coastal sediment microbial communities from Maine, United States - Cross River sediment 1 | ecosystem: Environmental > Aquatic > Marine > Coastal > Sediment | place: USA: Maine... | reverse complement strand
AAGATTTATGGCATTTGAAATGAAAATGGGATTTTATATATTGCGCAACAATGAATTGAACGGATAAAACACCGGAGTTGATGAAAAAGATATTTGTTATCCTGTATCAGTTGTATAAATGGTTGTTTGTCTTGCCTTTCTTCCTCGTCAATTCCGTATTTTTTGGAATATTGGCTGTAATAATTTCTTTATTGACAAGTCGAAAAACTGGCAACTTTCAGGCAGGGGTAATGTGGGCGAATTTAAACTGTTTTTTAACGCCGGTTATTGTAAAAGTTAAAGGAAGAGAAAATATCGATCCCAATCAATCATATATAATCGTTGTAAATCATCAAAGTGCCTATGATATTATAGTGTTAAACGCCCGGCTTGGCATTGATTTTAAATGGGTGATGAAAAAAGAGATCAAAAAGATACCCGGTATAGGTTTTGGAAGTCAGGCTCTTGGCCATATTTTTATTGACAGGTCAAGTACCAAGGCAGCAATTGAAACAATTAATTCTATAAAATCAAAGATTAAAGATGGAACTTCCCTTGTTATATTTCCGGAAGGTACCCGAAGCCGGACACTTGAAATGTTGCCATTTAAAAAAGGAGCTTTCTGGTTTGCTTTTGACCTGAATCTGTCAATTCTTCCGGTAACCATTAATGGGACCAGGGAAATTCTGCCTTCCGGGACCATGAACCTGCTGCCTGGAAAGGCGGAGATCATAATTCATCCGGCCATAAATATAAACGATTATTCTAAGGATACCATGCCGGATCTGATTGAGAAAACCAGGGATATGATCATTAGCGGGATGAAGAAAAAATAATATCCACGGATAGTCTATATTTTCCCAGCATCACTTAACATTAGTCAGTATCTAAAAATCATATATCATTCCCGTGAGTAAGGTGATAGCTATAGATGCGAATGAAGGTAAAGGAATAAAAAAATCCCGATAGACAAATGCTACCGGGATAAATACTTTAAAGTTTCTACCAGTTAATTTACATTCATTAAAGATTAATAGGTATAGCTAACAAAAGCGATTTCCTTACTGTCAGGAGACCAGGATGGTACGTTTATAGTTCCCTGTCCGCCATAAAGGTGGGCAATGACCTTTATGTCACCGCCATCAGTCGGCATAAGCCTCAGCATTACATTTTTGTTAGGAGGATGGTCGCCAGGTGCCACTGGATCCACGTATGAAATAAAGGCAATCCATTTCCCATCAGGAGATGGGTGAGGGAACCAGTTCTGAAAGTCATCAGAAGTAAGTTGTTTCTGTTCAGATCCATCGATTTTCATTCTCCAGATCTCCATCGATCCGGATTGGCATGAATTGAAATAGATATATTTCCCATCAAGACTATAGTCCGGGCCATCATCCAGGCAATTGGAAGATGTCAGTCGAGTTTCCTTGCCCCCATTTCTCTTGATCTCATAAATGTCGTAAAATCTACTGACTTCTCTTCCTCCAACAAATGCCAGCTTTTTGCTATCAGCCGACCATCCATGCCAATAGGAAGGTCCCATTTCAGTAACAAGTTTAGGATTGCCCCCTTCGTATGGGATTAAGTAAATGCGGCTGCCTATGTCTTTATCACCGTTACTGGCTGCAATCCATTTCCCATCCGGAGAGATTCCATGATCATTGTTGAAATTACTGAGTTCTCCTGTTTCGACCGTGTAGGGTTCTCCACCGGAAACTGGAATTTTATAGAGTTTTCCACCTCCATTGAATAATAATTTCTGTTCGGTAAATGACCAGTTAGGTGCTTCAAAAAGATCCTCTTTCGTATAAATTTCACGTCGATTTAATGATTCCAGGTTTAGGGCCTCAAGTCTGCTGGTAACCCCTTCTCGTGAGTTTTCCTTTCCAGTCTCAGCGGGTACTGAAATTCTAACATTGTTGAAGATGATCTGTTGAAAGTTATATTCATTATGTGAGCAAACAAATAACCCAACGTAAACGCTACTGCTCATATCCATTGTATATTCCCCGACTTTCTTAAGTATTTCTCCTTCTTTTGCAACCTTCATAGTATAAGTATTACCCTTTCTTTCCAATTGTATTATATCCGGATTTTCCTCGGGAGCTCTTATCTCTGCCATCTCCCCATTGATTTTCTCACGGTATTGCAAAGAAGTCAAACCGTCTCCATGAACAGTAACTGAAACATGCGGAGCATTGGGATCAAGTCCCTGGCGAATCATCCAACCCCCTTTTCGATGGGGTTCCGGATTATCCCCAGTGAATTTCATTTTGGCATAAAGAATGAAATCCCCTTCTATAATCCGCCATAAATAGTGAAACTCATCAGAATTAAACCATATGTTCTCTCCGGATCCTCCTACGAGATATTCATCGGTACCCCTGTCATATGCCACTGAGCCATCAATTTTGACATCCCCAATGTCAGATTGCCCATCAAAGATGCCATAAACGGATAGTTGTGCCATAGTAGAGTTTATTGATAATATGCCAATAAAATTAATGAATAATAATATCCTTCTCATAGTATATTTATTTTATAGTAATGATAAAACACCTTTTACATAGCCAATAGATTCGGCAAGACCGGCTATGGGATCTTTTTCATCTTTCTCATATTCAAAACTGGCTACTCCCGAATATTTATTTTCCACCAAAACCTTTAAAAATGCCTGTATATCAATAACGCCTCTTCCAATCTCGACTGTATCTCCTTCAGCAGTTGATTTATCGACATCTTTCAGGTGTACATCCAGCAAGCGGTCAAAATATTTTAGCGCTTCTTTTGCAGGATCTAATCCTATTCGTTGCGTATGGCCAATGTCCATGCACATTCCGATCCTTTTATCTCTTTTTGCAACTTTATCGATTATGCTTTCGGGGCTGGGATATACATCATCTCCTGGTCCATGATTGTGAATTGCCACTTGTATGTTGGTTTCCTTCACTTTTTCTTCAACCAGATCCAGGAGATCATGATTTGGCACTCCAATTATAGTTTTCAGTTCTGCTGCTTTTGCATACCTGAATGCATTTATCACTTCATCTTCATTATTCATGTATATAACTCCGGCGCCATAAAGATGAATCCCCGCTTTTTCTACTTTGTTTTTAGCACTTAATATTTCATCATTTGTGTCCTCAAGTGGCATGTGCATGCTCTTTAAGGCAATGTAGTCTATACCTACCTTACCTGTCATATTAAGTGTCTCATCCAGGTTGAATTCCCTGAAAGTATAGGAAGCTATCCCAAGTTTAATTTTTTTATCGCCAAGTATTCGGGTTGATCCGCTTGATACTTTGGTTAAAAATGTGGCAGGAATGGCTAATCCTGCAATCTTTATAAAATTTCTTCGGTGTGTTTTTTTCATAGTTCTAATATAAAAATTGTGTTGGCATAAAATAGGTAAAATAATTTTAAAAGCCTAGAAGTGAAGGGAAGATAAAATATCAATCAGAGATAAAATTATGACGGGATATGATTGATCGCTAAAATGTGATATTACAAAGGAGATCATGCATGCCAGGACCTTTTTTCGTGATTCAGGAATTACGGGAAAGTACCTGCTGTACTATTCTATAACTTGAGGTATTATATATTGACCTGCTTCTGTATAGTTCGAAGCAGGAACAAATGAGATAAGGTTATTACTCTTATCGCTTCCTTTCGGGGAATGGATTGTATTAACCCCAAGGTCTATGGGATATTCAGGAGCATTGATCTCAGCCTGATTTGTTTTAGGATTCTGTGCCAGGAGAAAAAATATAAATATGAGCATAATGATTGATACTGTTCCATATTTTAAATAATGTCGCTCAACTTTCTTCATGAAATAGAATATCATGTAACTTGTTAGAATAAAGTATCCAATAAAGAGCAATTTGACATACAGATCATTTAGTATGGCAGAAACCTGCAGTGCAAGAACTGATATCGAAAGATAGATTATCAGCACTTTATATTCCCCGGGAGGTTTAAACAGTATTTCCTTTTTTCGCTGGTTACTATTGCCTTCCTTAGCGATCAAAAAAGCCGTCATCAATACAATCGTTAATGTTAAACCCCACTGAAGGACGTTTAGTCCCATCATTCTGTCATTCAGGGCTGGAAGTTCCACAGGATAAGTTCGGAATAAATGCATAAACAGAATGGCCATTAATACTACCATCGTAAACATAAGGCTATTCCCCGGATATTTGAATTTTGATGAAATATACAGGAATGCTGCTGATGTTAAAAAGGCAATTATTAAGGTATAAATTACCGGATTATTAAGCACCAATTCCGGGAACATGGACGCTGACAGATACATTGAATTCATTTGTAATAGTCCCATAGTTGTTGGAAGGGAAAGCTCAATCATCAATGATGACATAAATTTACTACTCAGCAAATATTCATTAATTTGAAACACAGCAAAGACAATAAATAATAAGCCAAGAATTTTATCAATAACTACATAAGGGATCCGGAAGGTGCTCTTCATAAGTTTTATCGCGATCAATACACCAAATACCCCTGGGAAGACACTCAGGCTGTCAAGGGATTCTATTCCTGGGAAATAATGAAGAAAACCGACTTTAAATACGGTCGTTAATGTAAGGTAAATTAATGAGATAGTGAAAAGGAGCAACAGGGATAAGATCGGTTGTATATTATGTTTTAAACTGATATACATGCTGGCAAACAGTATGCCGATATACGTAGCAGTAAATAGAATTTCCTGATTAGTGAATAAAAATAACTTATCAATCATTGATCTTAGGCCAGTTATAATAGATAGACACTCAATTGCTATAAAGGGTTTAAACGGGGCCTTAGTTTTTTTTAATATGCTTTAGTAAAGGGATTTTTTGATTTAATTAACAATCTAAAGATTATAATGTGGCACCCGTTATTGACCTCGTGAACCCTGTCACATCATATTGTAATTTAGGCCTATAATAGGGATTAAAAAAAATAATAAAAAGTTATAAAAATAACATAATATAAAAATATAATAACGTAAATTTGTTACAAATAAAAAATAAAGAGTTCTTTGAACGATAATTGAATCGATTATCTAAAGGGTCAATTTATTGATTATAGTTCTTTAAAACCCTTAATAAGGGATAATTTAAAGATTTCCGGGTCTATGACATCAACCGGAATCATTAATTAATTATTGATGCGGTCAGTTAGGCTTTTAATTTCATTTATAAGAACTAAAATTTTGTATTAATGCTTTACTGTTTAGTCGAAGCAAATTTTTAATAACCTAAATTTAAACAATACTCGAAGATTATGGCAGATGTTAATTCTATCCCAAAAAGTACCATTGGATTGGATACAGTTGGATTGAAAAATTTGAAAGGAGAATACTGGAATTTACCTACTCCTGCTTTGTATGAAGAAGCATTGAAAAGAAATGAAGGAATAGTCTCTCACCTTGGTCCCTTGGTAGTGCGAACTGGTCAGTTCACTGGCCGTTCTCCTAACGACAAATTCGTGGTGGAAGAAAAAACGAACAAAGATAAGATATGGTGGGGTAAGGTTAACAGGCCGTATGATGAAGACAAATTTGAAGAACTTGAAAGAAGGATGTCATCATATCTTCAGGGAAAAGACGTATTCGTACAGGATTGCTGGTGTGGAGCAGATCCAGAATACAGGATGCCTGTTCGGATTATAACCCAATATGCGTGGCATAACTTGTTTATTAGAAATATGTTTATCCAGGCGAAGCTTGAGGAACTGAAAGATTTTGAACCAGAATTCGTTGTAATTGACTGTCCGGGTTTCAACGCCAATAAAGAGGTAGACGAAACCAATTCAGATATTTTTATACTGGTAAACTTTGAAAAGAAAAAAGTACTGATCGGTGGGACTGAGTATGCCGGTGAAATGAAAAAATCTGTTTTCAGCGCCATGAATTTCTTCCTGCCATTGAAAAATGTAATGCCTATGCATTGCTCCGCAAACATCGGTTCAAAAGGAGATACCGCTGTATTCTTTGGATTAAGCGGAACAGGCAAAACAACCCTGTCAGCTGACGCCTCACGAACCCTGATTGGTGATGATGAACATGGATGGAGTGATAATGGTGTCTTTAACTTTGAGGGTGGATGCTATGCAAAAGTGATTAAATTATCCCCTGAAGCTGAACCGGAGATATATGATACAACACGCAGGTTTGGAACAATACTAGAGAATGTGGGTATAGATATGACCACTCGACGTGTTGACCTGGATGATGGATCATTGACAGAAAATACAAGGGCAGCATATCCTATTTCACATATTCCGAATGCATCAAAAGATGGAAAAGGCGGTCATCCTGAAAATATCATCTTCCTTACTGCTGATGCTTTTGGTGTATTGCCTCCGGTATCTAAACTCACACCAGAGCAAGCCATGTATCACTTCCTCTCTGGTTATACCGCCAAGGTAGCTGGAACTGAGAGGGGTGTGACAGAACCACAGGCGACATTCAGTACATGTTTTGGTGCTCCATTTATGACGCAGCACCCAAATGTTTATGCTGAGTTATTAGGTGAAAAAATCGAAAAGCATCAGGTTAAATGCTGGCTGGTCAACACTGGCTGGACAGGTGGACCATACGGTGTAGGTCACAGAATGAAAATACAGCATACCCGGGCAATGATAAATGCTGTGCTGGATGGCGATCTGGCCAATGTGGAATATGAAACAGATCCGATCTTTGGTCTTGAAGTCCCTAAAACCTGTCCGAAAGTACCAGATGAGGTATTGAATCCGAAAAACACATGGGAAGATAAGGCTGCATATGATGTTCAGGCCAAAAAACTGGCTGCCATGTTTAACGAGAACTTCAAGCAGTTTGAAGACCAGGTTTCAGAAGAGGTCAAAAATACTGCTCCAAAAGCTTAACTTACACAATAATAGTTAAAATCCAGGGGGTGCCTCGAAAGTGGCATCTCTTTTTTATAAAAGATGAGATAAAAATGAATTCCGGGTTGTTTAAGTAGGATCATTGAGCTAATATACAATGGATCTATTCCAATCTGGAAGCTATTTTTAGTGTCTTATAATCATTTATGGATAATAAAAATACATTTTATTAACATTTACCTTACTTTTGCGTTTAAAATTATATTCTAACAACTGAAAATATTATGAACCTTAGATCAAAACAATTTTATTTACATGGCCTGGTAGTGGCATTTATCGTCATGTTATCAGGATGTTATCCGAAAGGCCCTGAATATACATCTGATTATAGTCTGGTTGTATCAGATTATGCGCCGGAGTTTGATTTCGGCGCACAAAAAACATATTACATGCCCGATACAGTTTACCTTGAAACCAATGTTGAAAATCCTGATGCTGAGAGGATCAGAGAATTTCAAGAACTTATTCTTGAAACTATAGAGGCAAATATGTCGACCAGAGATTATCAACGAATAGATACTGCCGGCGCTCAAAAACCTGATTTAGTATTGGGTGTATCCGCACTTGCCGTAAATAACAGTGGAGTGGGTTGGGTTCCCAGTCCGTGTTGGAGTTGGTATTGCTGGTATTATCCTGGATGGTATCCCGTGGGATATTCCTACAGTACAGGAACAGTGATCATTCAGATGGGGCGGCCTGATGGAGTTATTGATTTTGAGGATGATGAAGCCAACCTGGTTTGGTTCGCCGGATTGGATGGTTTGTTGTCAAGTAATGTAAATAACAACCAGGCGGGTGTTACGAAAGGAATCAACCAGGCCTTTGAGCAATCACCCTATCTTAAATCAAATCGATAACCTGTTAACCTGAATAGAAAATGAAAAAAATAATAATATTAATAACGCTGATTGTTTTTGGATATAATTCATACAGTCAGAGTATGCACGGACTATCATACAGCATGGCATTGCCAATGGGTGAGACCAGTGATATAATCAGTAAATATCAATGGCGTGGATTGGCCATTGAAGGAAAATATTTTGTAGGTGATCAGGTTACACTGGGGTGGCAATCCGGTTGGAATACCATGTATCAGGGTGAATCCGGTTCATTTACTGAGGGTACCCTCACAAGAACGGGTACTCAATATTCGTGGTTGAATATCTGGCCTATGCTTTTCACATTTGATTATTTCTTTGGAACAGATGGGGATACACAACCATATATAGGAGCAGGTGTTGGTACGTATTGGGTTGAGCAAAGAACCCAGATGGGATTATTCGCTGATACCTACAGCACATGGAATTTTGGAATTGCACCTGAAGTCGGAGTTTTAATCCCCATAAACCTGTATTCAAATTTTTATGTTAATGTGAAGTATAATTATGGATTGAACGGGTCTGCAGATGTGAGTAATTATTCATGGATGAGCTTCAACGTAGGTTTCCTCTGGTATTAGATATACTGAGATAAAAGATATAAAGGCTGTCTGATCTGATTCAGATGGCCTTTTTTTATTTTATCATCTCTTCTCCTAAAAAGGTGGTCATATATACAGGATCTCCATAATCAGTAATTCCTTGCAGATCCAACTGCAATCTTTTGCCGTTATCAGAGTTAAAAAATTCAATTTCAACATTTCCCAGGTTATTCGTCATAACTGAAGGATCCCAGTATAAAGTGGTCCTTATGTCGGGATCTGAATGATCTTGATCGGGATTATCATATTTAGGGGAATAAAATTCCTTCACGACATGGTAGCCGGGAAGGTACAAAATATCATCAGCTATTCCCATATCATTTATGTCAGGACCTCTGGGACCTCTTCTGGTATAAATGGCAATCACTCCATTTGCCCCACGAACTCCGAACATGGCAGCTCCGGAATTCTTAATAACTTCAATGCGGTCAACCTCCCGTGGCACGATTGACATCAATGCAGAATTAAGCATTACATCTGAATTATCTGCTCCAGTAGAATCGTTACCAAAAGAACCTCCCGGTGTGCTTATTGGAACACCATCTACGAGGAAAAGCGGCTCATTGCTTCCTGAAAAAGTACTTATACCCCTAATTCTCACCGAGGAATTCATACCGGAACCCGTTACCATAACCCCCGGGATCCTGCCTTGTAATACTTGAAAAATATTATCTGCATTCCACATCGACTCATCAAGTATAAGCACATTATCGGCTTGCCCGTATATACGATCAGGCCTGATCTCAGTATCCCTGACAACAATTTCTTTTAGAATAATTTTATCTTCTACATTAGTTAAGGACTAGATCTTCTGCCGGTTATTATGTAAATCCAAATAATTCAATATGTTATCGTCTACAAAAAGAGAAGAACTTTCAGTATCGGGATTAATCTTTGGTGGAATCTGATCATATGGATCGAGGATTAGCATTGCATCCTCATCTTTACCCCTGTCATTCACAGACTTTACAATTACTTTAATTGAATCCTGAATGATCAGGCCGTTCAATTCGAATTTTCCATTTTGCCCGGTAGTGGTTTCCCAAAGCCCAAAAAACTCACTATTAAATGGTACAAATCTTAAAAAGGTATTGGGAACAGGCTTGTTTGATTTATTTAATGCTATTCCGTTTATATTGATCCCATTTTCATGAACATAAGATACATCGCCAATTTCTCCTTCACGAATTTGTTGCCAGGTGAATCTACGCCAGCCATGTGTAAGCATAAGCAGATCTAATGCAATTCTTGTTTCCCGGTCGTCATCAATAAAATAGTAACCTGGATTTGAGATAGAACCTTTAAGTTCGGAAGTCAATAACAGATTACTTTTAATGTTTTCCCTGGTTTCCTCTTTGATGAGATGTGCCGCATCTGTAATGGCCAGGGAAAAAGGAGTATTCCTTACAGCTTTGCCATATTGATCCTTTACCTGTAGTTTTAATGAGATCTTTTGGTGTGAAGTAAGAACTTCATTCTCGGTTTCCACACTTGCTGCGATACTCTGTCCATTGTTTATAAATACCAGTCTTTCACAAACCGGTATTTCCTGCATGTTGAAAAGGGTTAATTGGGCAACTCCATCATGAAATTTTGCTTTTGGAATTGATATAACAGCCACTCCACGCTTCAATTCAGCTTTCTCCCTATGAAAAATAATACCCCTTGACTGAGCAATTAAATACATTTCTGTATTATCCACAGGTGGGGAATTTTTAATCATTACCTGAATATTCCTGTCTCTTAGATTATTGACGGTAACAACAAATCCTTCAGTCCGGACTTCAGGAAATTCAAATTCTTTTTCAACTTTTCCGTATTTAGCAATGGCCTTGTACCCCTGATTTATTTGAGGACTTATAAAGAAACTTCCCATACCATCATGCCGTGTTTCAAAACCAGTTACCATTTTCCCATCAGCATTTACGACTTTTCCTTCGATTTCTATGCCCTTGCCATTTTGATCTATGGCTTTGAAAGCTACCTGGCTGGTAATGTTATGAACCATATGCCCCCCTTCCGGGAAAAACTGTACATCGAATTCAATGTCTTTTGAGCCTGATGTATAATTGCTATAGAGATCCTCATTCACATTGAATATTTCAATTCTTTTATCATAAAATAAATCGCTATCGTAGTTCTTCATCCAATTCGTATATGCCCTGATCCTGTATTTGCCGCTTTCAAGATCCTGGGGAATGTCAATATTCCCTTCACAAATACCGTTATCTATTAAAAGTCTTTTGTGCATAATAATTTCACCATCCGGAGATAGAAAATCAAGATATAATACACCACTTTGACCTGACCTGATCAGTGAGCCAATATTCACAATATAGGCATTGAACCATATCGTTTCACCATTGGCATAATAGGGTTTATCCATATGCAAATACACCTTTTCGCCAAATTTGGCAATTTTGGCCTGCATAAGGTCTAATATCAGTTGTTGCACGAAAGGATCTTTTGCCAGTTCATCCTTATCCAGTTGAATTTGTTCCCGGTCATTCAGATAAATCGTGCCAAAAGCATTAGCCGCTTCAAAAGATGAAATGATCTCATCTTCAACAGGCGTTCGCATTACAACCGGGTTTTCTTCCCAGAATCTTTTATTGTAGCCAATCCTGTCCAGTAGTTCACGATCGCTTTGTTTCATTCTCATTAACCTTCCCCCCAGACGCCTAAACTTTTCCGGAGTATAATATTCATAATATGTGAGAAATGAATTGGTTTCAACGGTACGAATGGGTACATCTTCAACCAGGTACTCAAATGTCTGACTCATGGAAATATAGTCCAGCAATATTTCATCTTCAGCTATTTTATATGCTATATCAATATTCAGCACATAATCTTTCCATGATCCTTTTGGATTTGTCAGGGCGATAATATCGAGGTTATCGTTCCTGATCTGTCCTTCGAGTTTTAATATATCATAGCTGTCTATATCTATAAATAATCTTCCCGACATAGCCGGCGTATAGATCTCTTCTTTTGGCGCGAAATTAACAACAGCCACTTTTTTTCCTTCAACATCAAGAAGTTCACTGATATACAAGTTATACAGTTCACGAACCTTTTCATTGACAGGCATTATGAACTTATCCGTTTCAGGCTGGAACATGGTCACCAGACGCGATAACAAGGTGAAGTTTTTGTTAAACACATAATCTTCAACTGCCTTCTCAGATTTCATTGCATAACGACCTTCCTGGATATCCCATTCAAGGATCCCCTGGCTTGAATACCGGGTAT
>Ga0316194_10003086_pt1 | contig 11629 bp, 9 predicted proteins | sample CroRivsedime1_MG_FD_204936 | JGI IMG/M metagenome (GOLD analysis project Ga0316194, IMG submission 204936) | Coastal sediment microbial communities from Maine, United States - Cross River sediment 1 | ecosystem: Environmental > Aquatic > Marine > Coastal > Sediment | place: USA: Maine... | reverse complement strand
GCGAGCGGGCCCCGCTCGCGAGCACGGGCGTCGCGACGGATTCTCCGTGTGCCTCGCGAGCACGGGCGTCGCGACGGATTCTCCGTGTGCCCTAGTGCCTGCCCCCTGGCGTCTCCCCATGCACCCAGACCCACGTACCGGGATTGTCCTCGGTCGCCGAGCCCCCGTGCCAGGTCTCGGGCAAGTCGGGGCCCGCCCAATTGTAGAGCCACTTCGCGTCCCTCGGTGCGAGATTGATGCAGCCATGGCTTCTTGGGCGGCCGAATCGGTCGTGCCAGAAGGCGCTGTGAAATGCGTAGGCTCCCTTGAAGTACATCACGTAGGGCACGTCCTCGAGCGAGTACGGCGGCTCACCTGGCTCGTCGTTGTCCATCGTCGAGGTGAGGTGCTTGCCGCGAATTCGGTGAAGGCCACGCGGCGTCAGGTAGTTGAACTCGGGGCCCGGAGTTCTGCTTCTTCCCGTTGAGGCCAGCGTCACGTAGCGCGCCTGGCGCCCCTCGTATGAGACCACCACCTGGCGTGCGAGGTCGACGTCGATCCAGCGCTCGCCCTCCGCGACGCCTTCCGGCGGCGCATTCGGTTCAACGACATCCACGGCGCTCTCTGGAACCAGGCGACCGTCCGTGAGTACGACGTAGTTCTGACCGTCGATGCGACGACGGGCTCTCATCGGCAGCCAAGTTCGGGGCTCGAGAGTTTCGCGGGTCGCTCGAAGTCTGCCACGCTCGGTCTGCCGATAGACCCGGCACTCTTCACCGCGAATCACTGCGACCGGCAGGTCCCAGTCGCGCCCATCGAGCACCTGCCCCTGGAACTCGCTCCATGGCTTCCGGCGCACGACCGAGTCCTCGACGAAGCCGTTCTGTTGGGTGCGCCAGAATGTGCGGCCCTCGCGCTCGAAGCTGCGGTCGAGGCTCACGTAGAATCCCGGACGGAGCATCCGAACCACCAGCGGGTGGTCGATCTCGACCGGCGCCGCCGGCAACTCGCTCGCATCGCTGTCCAATGGTTCCGGTTCCGGAGGGATCTCGTAGACCTCGTCCGGGCTTGGGATGCGCTTGTAGAGTGGGGTCTTTCGTCGGACGGTGACGTAGTCGTAGGGCATCACCGCCGCACGGTCGGCCTGCCGTGCGCGCAGCTCCGGAAGGCGCTTCCCGGAGAATACGATGACGTCGCGTCCCGCGCAGACGTAGCCACCCGTGTCGAGCTCGTACCAGCCGCCTTCGCACTCCTCTTGGCCGAGCGGCTCGGTCGTCGTCGAGTGAAGGAGCGCACCTGCACGCAAATACCCGATGCGCGCGCCACTCGGACCCGGGCTGTCTCGGATGGGTGCGACAAATCGCTTCGCGAACACCCTCTGCGGAGGCCCGAGGTCTCGCGGCCGTTGCAAGACCTTTCGCTGAATGACGTCGAGCGGCTCCTCGAGACTGCATCCGTTCGACGCAAGGGCGCAGAGCGTGCCCACAAGCATCGCGCAAGCCCCCATCTTTGCTCGTCGTATGCAGCGCACTGCTCTGGTCTGCTACGAACTGTCATTAGGATGCGCGTGGGTCAACAACTCGAAGTGTTCTCGACGAGCCTTGGTCTCGTGGCGTCACTCGCGCTGCATCTGGCCGCGTTCGCGTACATCGCAAGCGCGACGGCGCAGTTCGAGTTCGACTTCGACCTCACGCTCCCCGCGGAGGTCGAGTTCGGGGTCACGGACGGGATGGACTTCGCCGCAGCCCCGTCCGCTGCTGCCCGAGCCGTGGCCGCAACGAGCCCTGAAGACCCGAGTCCGCAGAGTGATGCGCTCATCGTCGATGCGGGGGTCCCGGAGGCCGAGCCCGAGCCGCCCCGACCACGCGAGCAAGCCAAGCGCCCTGAGGAAAAGGCTACCAGCGAGGACGCGCTCGACGCCGCGGATCGCGATCAGGACAGCCCGCTCGACGCGGTCGCCGCCCCGAGCACCGAGGGCCCTTCTCGCTTGCCTCCTGGCGCCCAGCTTGCCCTCCGCATCGACATGAAGCGCGTGCGGGAGTCGCCCTTGGGGCCCGACGTCACCCAGTTTCTAGAAGGAGTCCCCGACTGGCAGCTCATTCTCTCAGGCTCCGGCATCGACCCCGTCTCCGATCTGGACCGACTATTGGTGGCGACGCCCAATCTTCAGCGCTCGAAACTCGTGCTCGCCGGAAAACATCGCCGAGACGAGACGTTCTCGCGCAAGAGCGTCACGCGACTCGCTCGTTCGCGCGGCAAGACGGTTCGCTGGCAGCAGCGTAACGGAGTGCCGACGGCGCCCTGGTACAATCGCGACAGCACACCTCGAACGATCGGGCTCCTCAGCACGCATCACTTCAGCATCACCCGGCGCGAAGACCTGAAACGTGTCTTGGCCCTCGCGAAGGCACGCGAGCTTCGCGATGCCGAGCGCGAGGGGCTCGTGGTCGCTCGTGGCCCCGATGCCCTTCTCTCCATGGGCCCCGGAGAAGCCCTCTCACTCGAGGTCGAGGGTGTTCATCGATTCGTGCTCGGAAGCGTCAAACACGTCCCAGAGCGGCTCCGTGTCGCCGTATCGGAAACCGGCGCCGACCAAGCGACCGTCCGCGCGCTGGCAACCTATGGCTCGGCGGAGGAGGCCAAGGAGGCGGCGGCATACTGGAACAAGGTCGCCACGTTCTACTCGAAACAGCTCATTCTCTCGCTCGCGGGGTTCGGAAAGACGATCCGGCGAATGGAAGTCGAGCCGGATGAAGAGCGCGTACGAGTCACGTTCAAGCTCAACGCCGACCAGATCCGCTTCATCCTGAGCTACGCCGAAGGCAGGCTACGCGGCTCGGGCGGGGCGACGGAGCCGCGGCAACCGCGCCAACAATGGTAGCCAGACGTAAAAAAGGGGCCCGCAGGGGCCCCTTTTCACTCGATTCACAATCTCAGTGACTCAGAGGACGAGGTCCTTGAGCTTCTTGAGAGGAGTTGCACGAATCTTCTTCGACGCTGGCTTGGGCGGAAGCATCATTTCTTCGCCGGTTGCCGGATTGCGCCCCATCCGAGCGGGTTTCGCCGGAATCTTACGCACCTTGAGCTTAATCATGTCCGGAATGACAAATTCCCCCGGGCCACGGCGACCAAGTTCTTTCTTGACGAGATCTTGAAGCGCTCCGAAGACGCTCGTCACTTCCTTCTTGGTCAGGCCGCTCTTATCGGCCAGCTCACTCATGATCTGGGCCTTTGTCATTCGCTTGCCCGCTACCATAGTTCCCTCCTAACTCCGTGGCCTGTCCGTCGGTATGATCAAAAGCCCCCGAAAAGGAGCCCTGAACAGGCACGGCGCCATCTATGCCTGTGCTTTTCCGCGCTGACAAGGGCCTTTGTGAGCTTTCACGAAGAAAATTTCAGGGGTTAATCGATCCCGAGTGGATCGGAGAGGAGCGTCTCGGCCGGTGCCCGCGAAGCTCACCCGGTTTACCCACAGACCATCCACAGCGTGCTGAGCTAGGCGGCTGGAGCATCAACGGCATCTCGGCGTCTCGGCGAATTCGCAAGGGTTTCATATCTCTCCCGAGTCGATCCTACAAACCACCCGAACTTCTCAACCCTCGCTCAGGGGCTCGAAAGCTGGCTTATCCACAAGCCCGACCCCTAACGCGCGGCCGCCACGGCGGCGAGTAAACGCTCGGTTTCGGCGCTCATTTCGCGCTCTTCACGCTTGGTCGCGTGATCGTATCCGATGAGGTGAAGCAGGCCGTGCGCCAACAAAAACGTCACCTCGGCGATGATCGGGCGATCGTGTTCGTGCGCTTGTCGAGTGGCCGTGGGAATCGAAATGACGACGTCTCCCAAGAGACCGGGGTTCGGGGACGGCTCGGGCCCCTCCTGCATGGGAAAGGCGAGCACGTCCGTCGACTTGTTCTTGCCTCGATATCGATGGTTCAGGTCTTGGATCGTGGCGTCGTCGCAAAGGACAATCGAGAGCTCGGCCTTCTCGAGGTCGAGCAGATCAAGCATCGCCTCCGCGCGCCAGGCGAGCTGGGCGTGCCGCACGGAGCGCCGCTCGAGACCAGAGGATCGAAGCCAAACGGGCATCACAATGCTTCTGTCGCCCCGCCCGGCCTCCGTCAAACGGTGTGGGGATGCCCCCGCCCAAGTGGTTGCTATGCTCGCGCCGTGTTCGAGAAGGTTCTCATCCTCAGGCGAGGCGAAGCAGCGACTCGTGTCGCGCGTACTTGCAGGCGCCTAGGCGTGGAATCCATCGTGGTGGCGCCCAAGGACCAGCCGGCGAGCCGCCACATCGAGGCAGCGGACAGGGTCATCGAGGTCGACTTCAGCGACGCGGACGCCATCCCCGCAGAGCTGCTCCCCTCGATTCTCGAAGAGGCCGGCGCCGACGCTGCACATCTCGGTTATCAGGGCCAGCCACAGATGTTCGAGCTCGCCAGCGCCGCCGAAAAGGCCGACGTGGCAGTCGTCGGTACCGATCTGGATGTGCTCGGCGCCCTGACGGACTCGACGACGGTGAACGCATCGGCGGAGCGAGCTCACGTTCGCACGACGAGCGATGCCACAGGACTTCATCGTCCACGTGAGATCAGCGTGGTCGTGATCGCCGACTCGCTCGGGGCGACTGCCGCGATCGCGGAGTGCGATCGCAGCCTGAGTGCGCAAGGGCATACGCTCATTCACGAGACCCCTTCGCCAGAGCTGCTGTTCCGTCCGGACGGGGAGGCCTTTCGGATGGCGCTCTTCGAGAGCGCGAGAAGACTGGCGGCGGAGCTGCGCTATGCGGGGCTGCTCGAGATCGTATTTCTCGTCGATCCGCACGGGCTCTCGTGGGTGTCCGGCGTGAAGGTCGGGCTGCCTCGGCACCACACACTCATTGAGTCGGTGACAGGGACGGACTTGGTGGGGCTTCAGCTTCGCATCGCGGCCGGCGAACCGATCCCAGACGAGGTGGAAGCCATCCAGCCTCGCGGCCACGCACTCGACGTCTCGGTCCTGGCGCTCGACCAACTCGATGCGCCCGTGGCTTCGTATTCGGTCGCCCCCGCTCCGCAGGGCTTGATCGGCGCTACCACGTCGGCGACCGTCGGCTTGGCGCTCCCGGTAGATGACCGCCCTCTCATCACGAAACTCACCGCGCACGCACCGATCCGCCATCGCACCCTTCTTTCGATGGATCGGATGCTCGCCGAGATGCATGTCGAGCCGTTCGCGACGAACATCGACATGCTCCGTCGGATCCTCGGCGACTACTCGTTTCGGGCGGGCCAGTACGATAACGACTCGGTTGCCCGATTCGGCATCGCCTGAGGCCGTCCCCTGTTTCCGATCAGGCCGCGAACGTGGAGCGGGCCGCGTAGACGGCGCCGTCCCCGAGTTGCTCTTCGATCCGGAGCAGCTGATTGTACTTCGCGACGCGCTCGGACCGCGATGCAGAGCCGGTCTTGATTTGACCGACCCCAGTAGCGACAGCCAAGTCGGCGATGAACGTGTCCTCGGTCTCACCACTTCGGTGCGAGATGATCGAGGCGTAGCCGTGAAGCGCGCCGAGTCGAATCGTGCTGAGCGTCTCGGAGACCGAACCGATCTGATTCACTTTGATCAGGATGGCGTTTGCGACGCCGCGGTCGATGCCCATCTGAACGCGCTCGGTGTTCGTGACGAAGAGGTCGTCGCCCACCAATTGAACCTTGCTGCCGAGTGCGTCGGTCTGGACCTTCCAGCCGTCCCAGTCGTTCTCGTCCATCCCGTCTTCGATGCTGACGATCGGATACTTGCTGCAATAATCGGCGTAGATGTCGACGAGCCCTGCTGCATCGACGGGCTTCTTGTCGAACGTGTAAACGGCCTTCCCTTTGTCGTAGAATTCGCTCGCGGCGCAGTCGAGAGCGATGCCGATCTGTTCCCCCGGACGATAGCCGGCGGCTTCGATCGCGCGAGCGACGAACGAGAGCGCCTCCTCGTTGGTCGACAGATGCGGCGCGAAACCACCCTCGTCGCCGACACCGGTCGCGTGGCCGGCCTCTTTGAGTAACGTCTTCAGGCTGTGGAACGTCTCCGCGCCGGCCCGAAGGGCTTCACGGAACGAGTCGAAGCCGTGCGGCACGACCATGAATTCCTGGATCTCGAGGCCGCTATCCGCGTGGGCGCCGCCATTGACGATGTTCATGAGCGGCGTGGGCAAGACGCAGGCCTGAGCGCCGCCGAGGTAGCGCCAAAGCGGCAGGCCGACTGCATCAGCAGCGGCCCGAGCAACTGCCATCGAGACGCCGAGCACAGCGTTGGCGCCGACTTTGGACTTCGATGGCGTGCCGTCGAAGTCGAGCATCACGCGGTCGACCTCGTACTGGTCGAGCGCATCGCAGCCGACTACCTGGGGTGCGAGCTCTTCCACGACGTTTCGCACGGCCTTGAGAACGCCCTTGCCGAGGTAGCGACTCTTGTCGCCATCCCTCAGCTCCAGCGCCTCGTGTTCGCCCGTCGAGGCGCCAGATGGAACGGCGGCCCGACCGATGGCGCCGCCCATCAGCTCGATGTCGACCTCCACCGTGGGGTTGCCGCGGGAGTCCAGAATCTCTCTTGCGCTTACGCCGATGATCTCGGTCATGATTTCACCTCGCGAGGGCCTTAGCGGCTGTCCGGCGGCGACGCAAGGATGTGGGTGCCTGCCCCCATGTCGGTGCTAGGGTCGGCCGCGATGTACGCGCTTCTTTTTATTCCTTGGTTCCGTCTCTCGTCTTGGGACATCCCGCTACCGTTCTCATTGCCCGTCCTCGGCGACACGCTTTCGATTCAGCCGTTCGGTGTCCTCGTCGCCACAGGTGTCTTGCTAGGCGCCTGGGTGGCGGGTCGTTTTGCAGAACGGAACGGTCTCGACACGGTGGCCACCGGCGACCTCGTGACCTACGCGGTCGTCACCGGGTTCATCGCGGGCTACTTCCTGAACGGCATCCTCTACGAGCGAGAAACGTTCATGGCCGCGATGCGCGACCCGTCTCTGTTCCTGTCCACCTGGCTGGGCCTCTCCTCGTATGGAGGTTTCTTCGGGGGAATCCTGGGCTGCTTCATTTGGCGCTGGCGAAAGAAGCAAGACCTTCTTCCCTACGCGAATGCCATTTGCTTCGGCCTGCCGGTTGGCTGGCTCTTCGGTCGACTCGGTTGCTTCGTCGTTCACGACCACCCAGGCAAAGTCACCGACTTCTTTCTGGCAGTCGATGCGTATCGGTTTGGCGCGCCCCCGTTTCATCCGCGGCACGACCTCGGACTCTACGAGGTGCTCTATTCGCTCTTGATCATCGCCCTCTTCTTCTGGCTCGAGAGCCGCAAGAAGCGCCCCGTCGGCTTCTACTGCGCCCTGCTCCCCATCGCCTACGCTCCCGTTCGATTCTTCCTGGACTTCCTGCGTGCCGCGCCACTCGAAGGGGGTGACGTCCGATACGGTGGACTCACGCCCGCTCAGTGGGCGTCCATCCTGATGCTCGGCGTTGGACTCGCGGTCTGGCAGTTTGGGGTCAAGCCCCGTATGGCTAACGAACCGGCGCCGCCCGCGAGCGCCTAGGGCTCACTTGAGAGAGACCACGGTGACTTGAGGCCCGCCTTCGTCTTGGTTCGCCGAGCGAAAGCCGTCGACGTAGGTGTCGTCGCGCGAAAGGTGGCCATGAAGCGCGTCTCGTAGCGCGCCGCTCCCGATTCCGTGCACGATGTACGCGCATGGCTCGGCGTTGCCGTACATGCGATCGAGAAACGACTCGGCGAGCGCCACCGCTTCGTCAGCGCGGAGCCCTCGAATGTCGAGTGTGTTGTCGGTGGTGCGGACGCTCGGGCGAGCCTTCACATGGGCCCGCGAGACCTTGGCCTCCCGTCTCGCCGGTGCCGGCGCGTCCTTGAGCGCACGAAGGTCCGCCACGTCGACCCAAAGCTTCATCATGCCCGCGGAGACACGCACCTTGCCCCGAGCGGGCCCCTCGATGATGTCCGCGACGCTCCTCAGTCGATCCACCCAGACTCGATCCCCAATGCGCACGCGATCGGGGTCGATCGAAGTCGTCTCGACAGGCGTCGGCTCGATCTCGATTCGATGAGCGTCGATCTCGCCGAGAAGTGCCCCTCCGTCGCGCAGCACCTCAGCGGCGGTCTCGACCGCGCTGGGCTCCGGTTGTGCTTTGAGCGCCTTCCTCGCCTGCTCGAACTGCTGCTGAAGCTGCCTCGAGCGGTCCACGAGTTGCTGCGCCTCCGCGCCTAGCCCCTTCGCCTCGCGAGCCTTCAAGGCCTCGCGTCGCGCGTCCAGCTTCGCTCGGTCACGTACTAGCTCGTCGCGCTCTTCTTCGAGGGTCGCGTGCTCGCGAAGCGCAGCCTCGGTCGCCGCCTCGAGCTTGGCCACCAAGCTATCGAAGCTCCGCGACTCGTCGGGAAGCATCTTCCGCGCATCTTCGACCACTTCCGCCGGAATGCCATATCGCCGCGCAACCTCGAGCGCATTCGAGCTTCCCGGCACGCCGAACTTCATCCGGAAGGTCGGCGCCATGTTCTCGAAATCGAACCCGACTGCGGCGTTGTGCATGTCGTCGCGCTCCGCCGCCAGCGCCTTCAGCGCCTGGTAGTGGGTGGTGACCGCAACCGCAGTACCACGCTCGACCAAGGTCTTGACGATGGCGCAGGCAAGCGTTGCGCCGGCTTCGGGGTCCGTCGCTCCGGCAAGCTCGTCGAGAAGCACCAGCACTCGCTCACCGGCCTGTTCGAGGACGGCCTTCAGGGTGACGAGATGGGCCGAGAAGGTCGACAGGCTCCGGGCCAGGCTCTGCTCATCGCCCACGGCAGCAAGCACGGGCGAAAAGAACCCGCATCGACTGCCTTCTTCGGCGGGCACCGGAAGACCGGCGCGCGTCATCAAAGCGGCAAGGCCGAGCACCTTGAGCGCCACCGTCTTACCGCCTGCGTTCGGCCCCGAAATGACCAGCGCCTCACCTCCGCGAAGCGACAGGTCATTCGGAACTGCATCGCCCTCGCGAATGACCAGAAGTGGATGGCGCGCCGCGCGGAGCTCGATGCTTGGCTCCTGGCAAAGTTCGACGAAGCGCGCCCCGAGATCGATCGCCAGCTTCGCGCTCGCACTCCGCACATCGGCGTGATCGAGCGCGGCCGCTGCCGACTCCAATTGCCCGACGTACTGACGGACCAAGTCCGACAGGGCAGCAAGAATCTTGCGCTCCTCCCGCTCGAGCTCTGCGTGGGCCATCTTGAGGCGGTTTCCGCGCTCTACGAGCTCCCGTGGTTCGACGAAAATCGTAGCGCCGCTCGCGCTCGATCCATGAACGATCCCGTGAAAACGTTCGTGAGCGTCCGCGCGAACAGGGAGCACGTAGCGACCTTCTCGAATCGTGTAGAACGAGTCTTGCAGGATCGCGCTCCGCTTCAGAATGATGTCTTCGAGCTTGCGAACGATGCGACCACGGAGATTCGCCACCTCCTCGCGAAGACGTGCGAGCTCGCTGCTCGCCGTATCCAGAATCGAACCGTCGTCGCCGATGGAAAGCGAGAGCTCCTCTTCGAGACCATCGAGCGTCGGGTCGATCGAACAGGCGCGCTCGAGGTACGGAACGCTCTCCCTTCGCTTCGCGAGAAACTGCCGAAGCAACGAGGCGGCACGAAGCGTCCTGCGAATATCGCGGAGCGCGGATCCGTCTAGCACGCCCTCGCGCTCGAGGTGTCGGAGCGACGAGGCGATGTCGCAGATCCCGTCGAGCGGAATGGACTCGCCTCGTTCGAGCAGGTTCCAGGCCTCCCGGGATTCAGCGAGAGCTCGAGCGGCGTCGTCGTAGTTGTCCTCGATCCGCAGCACGAGGCTCTCTCGCAGAGGGCCTAGGCACCGCTCCGCGACCGCACGTTCCACTTGCTGCCATTCGAGGTCGGCAAGCGTCTTCTGCTCGGTCTCATTCACTGAGCCCACTCGGGCACTTTGAGATCGGAGCTCCGCGATCGGCTTGGTTGCCGCCGTTTCGGTGGTTCGCCGCCAGTGTTCGCGGCACTTGCGGCCCTCTTGGGCGCCTTGAGCTCGATCAGCACGGTCTGTTCCTCGGTCGGTGTGATCGCCAAACGTCCCCTGCGCCTCCCGAGCTTCGCGCGAAGCAGCAGTGTGGATCCCGCAAGCGCTTCGAGGGTGCATGGGGTTCGGTCGCATCCGGGTGTGCCGTCGCCGAACACCAGAGAGGCGCCGCTCGGGTCGGTGGCCACGTGGACGAGCACCGGACTCGGCTCGAGCAGCTCCGCCGGAGCCTCGAGCGCGTCATTCGAAGGCGGCGACTCGGCCGTGTCAGGCTCCGCGGTCGCCACAATCGGCGCTGGGGCCTCGCTCGGGCCCTGACTCGAGCTCAGCGCCACCCAGCCCACCGCGCCGAGAGCGCCCAGAATCGCAGTCGCCCAGAGCAGCTTCGGCGAACGCCTCCGCGGGACCGGGTCGAGGTATCTGAGGGAGCTTTCGGACTTCACCTCCACCGGGGCCTGAGCGGTGATGGGGCTCACGCGCCCCTCGATCGCATGCTCGATGGCTTCGGCCAGCTCGTCGCAATCTTGGTAGCGTTGGTCGCGATCCTTCGCGAGCGCCTTTCGAATGACCAGCTCGACCTCGGTGCTTAGTTTTGCGTGCGGATTGATCTCGCGGATCGGCGGGAGCTCCGAGAACAGATGTTGGGTCAACACACCCATGAAGGTGTCTCCCTCGAACGGAACACGCCCGGAGATGCACTCGTACAAGATGATACCGAGCGCGTAGACGTCCACCCGGTGATCGAGGTCCTTGCCCGCCGCCTGCTCGGGCGACATGTACTCGGGCGTGCCGAAGATCATCCCAGTCTTCGTGAGCTTTCGGCCGGGCGCTCCATCCAGTTCAACATCGCTCATCTTGGCGATCCCGAAGTCGACGATCTTGACGAAATCGGAGACCCCGTCGCGGGTCGTTAGGAAGATGTTCTCCGGCTTGATGTCTCTGTGAACGATGCCCTTGGCATGTGTCGCGGATAGCGCACGACAGCACTGAAGAACAATCTCGCATGCACGTCCGGGGTCGACAGTGGCGTCGCGGCCGAGGACGTTGGCGAGGTCTTCGCCGTCGAGATACTCCATGATGAAGTAGCTCGACCCGCGGGTCGTCTCGCCGAAGTCCGAGATGTCGACGATATTATCGTGACCGATGCGAGACGCGCTCTTCGCTTCCTGTCGAAACCGCGCGACGACCTCCGGTCGCCGTGAGAGCTCGTCTCGAAGCACCTTGATGGCGACGCGCTTGTCGATGTCGCGGTGCAGGCCCTCGTACACGAGCCCCATGCCGCCCTCGCCGATTCGGCGCTCGATGACGTAGCGGCCCGCCAGAACCGTGCCGATGAGCGGGTCGTCTGGGTCGATGGGGCTGGCGCTCATCTGCGACGTCGTCACGAGCCTCGTCGCATCGACCGGGCAAAAGACCTCGCCCCCACCGTAGTCGGCTCTGCATGCAGGACATACCCTCATGACGACAAAATGCGCGCTAGCTCCCCAAAATCACGGTAGCATCGCGATTCTCGGGGGGTCAACGAACGCTGGGCGATTACCTAACCGATTGCGAACCGAAACCAGCTTTGATAGGCGCACGCCGTGGGAACAACGGTACGATTGCTCG
>Ga0316194_10003084_pt1 | contig 11636 bp, 10 predicted proteins | sample CroRivsedime1_MG_FD_204936 | JGI IMG/M metagenome (GOLD analysis project Ga0316194, IMG submission 204936) | Coastal sediment microbial communities from Maine, United States - Cross River sediment 1 | ecosystem: Environmental > Aquatic > Marine > Coastal > Sediment | place: USA: Maine... | reverse complement strand
ATTGTGCGCGCTTGCGGCGCCGTAACGCAGCTCGAGGTCCGGGGCGTCGAAGATCAGCCGGGCACAGAATGACGAGAAGATCACCTGTTGTTGGAAGCCCAGCAGGTCCAGCGCTTGCGAGCGCTCCCTGCCGTTAAAGGCGCCGAGGGCGTCGTGCCATTTAGGGCCTCTGGTAAGGTTGTCGCCCAACTCCAGCAGCTTGCGAACCACATCTTCCGGATGGCCGTCGTGGCTGGCGTTGGCATGTGGATCGAACTGGCCGGTCAGTGCTTCACCGAGCGAAGGCAGCCGATTGCGAATGGTTGCGCTGGCGTGAGCGCTGAGAAAATCAGGCAGCTCCATCAGGTGACTGTCCGCGTCGAGAATCAGCCTCGTGCCAGCATAAGTCATGGATTTTCTGCCGGTTCCAGTGTTAGAAACAGTCTAAGGGGTTCTGCCCTTGGCCGACACCCGTTCAACCGGAGGATGCATGACCGAAAATCAACAGGTTCTGATCGACTCGATTCCCCAGGGCAAGCTCGCCGAAAGCGACTACCGGCTGGCAAGCGCCCCCTTACCCAAGGTCGCCGAAGGGGAGGTTCTGGTGAAGACCATTGCCTTTGCCATTACCGCCGGCACCCGGGCCGGGCTGCAGGGCAGCGCCAGCTACGCCGGCGCGCCGCAAACGGGCATGGTGATGAACGGCACCGGAGTGGGGGAGGTGGTGGAAAGTAAAGACCCCGAACTGCCGATGGGCGCGAAGGTGATGGGCCCCACCGGGTGGCAGAATTATTCGCTGCAGAAGCGAAAGCACCTTTCCGTGATTCCGAACGGCCAGGATCCGGTTCACTACCTGGGCCCGCTGGGGGTCAACGGTCTGACGGCCTATTTCGGGCTGCTGCAGGTTGGTCAGCCGCAGACAGGGGAGACAGTCATGGTCTCTGCAGCGGCGGGTTCGGTGGGCCATCTTGTCGGCCAGATCGCGAAGATCAGGCAATGCCGAGTCGTCGGGGTCTGCGGCAGCGACCTTAAGGGCGCTGTGCTGACTCAGCGCCTCGGTTTCGATGCGGCGGTCAACTACCGAGATGGTAACTACCGGCAATCGCTCAAGGAAGCAACGCCCGACGGCGTCGACGTCTACTTCGACAACACGGGCGGTGCGATTCTTGGATCAGCGCTGTTTCGGATGAACGTCGGTGGCCGCATAGCCTGTTGCGGCGTCGTTTCCCAGTACGACACAGATTCGCCCGAGCCCGGGCCGAAAGGCGTACCAGGACTGCTCATCAACAAGCGCCTCACCATGCGCGGCTTCCTGGTTTTCGACTTTGCGGATCAGTACGAGACTGCCCGCGAGGAAATCGCCGGCTGGCTCGCTTCGGGGGAGCTGGTTAGCCTGACGGACGAAGTTCGCGGGCTGGAACAGGCACCCGGGGCTTTTGTCGATCTTCTGGCAGGCGGCAATCTCGGCACCCGAGTGGTTCGTCTCGACTAGCAATGCGAATTCAGGCAGGGGAGTAATAGAAGATGCACGACCTGGTCATCAAGAACGCGACCATAGTAGATGGAACGGGCAGCCCGGCAACGAGCGGTGATGTCATCGTCGATGACGGGAAGATTCTGGAGGTCGCTGCAGCGGGGTCGGGCCCTGCGCAGGCCCGCCGTGTCATCGATGCCGGCGGCGATCTCCTGACGCCCGGCTTTGTGGACATCCATACCCACTATGACGGTCAGGTCTGCTGGGACAAGCAGGTCACCCCGAGCTGTTGGCACGGCGTCACCAGCATAGTGATGGGAAATTGCGGCGTCGGTTTTGCGCCGGTACGGCCTGGCACCGAGAGCAAGCTGGTGGAGCTGATGGAGAGCGTGGAGGACATTCCTGGCACCGCCCTCTACGAGGGCATCCCCTGGGGCTGGGAATCGTTCCAGGAGTATCTGGACTGCATCGACACCCCTTATGCTGTGGACGTGGGGGCACAGGTGCCTCACGTAGCCGTTCGCCATTACGTGATGGGCGATCGCTGCTACGACGACGCGACGCCGCAAGACATGGCCCTGATGCGTTCATTGACCCGTGCCGCGTTGGAAGCTGGCGCTCTTGGGTTCTCCACCTCACGGTTCTATGGACACATGGACAAAGCCGGCAATCTGGTACCAGGCACCCGTGCCGGTGCGGAAGAGATGCGCACCATCGGCGGTGCGTTCGAGGGCCTGGGCTTCGGCACCATGGAGTTCGTTTCCGACCATCTCCACGATCCGGAGGAGCTGGCCTGGATAGAGCACATCACGCGCACAACCGGATGCACCGTGACGCCCCTGACCACTGCGGGCTTCGGGCCGTTATGGGACCTCGCAGAGAAGCTTCACGGAGAAGGTTTCAGTCTGCGGCCTCAGGTTGGCGCCCGTCCGGCGTCGATACTGATGACCCTGGACGGGACCATCAATCCCATGCGCCAGTTCCCCGCCTACCGTGAGATCCACGAGCTTCCCCTGAGCCAGCGTAAGACGGCTTTGAAGAACCCGGAATTCCGTCGGCGGGTGCTGACCGAAGAACCCGTTCTGCCGCGCAACGCCGACGCGGTGCGATTCATCACAAATCATGAGCAGATGTACGTCATGGATGCCGCGCTCAGCTACGAGCCTGGCCCGCAGGACACGGTTGCCGCCGTGGCGCGGGCGCGGGGTATCGATCCCCGCGAGGTGATCATGGACACCCTGGCCGAAGGGGTGCCGCTGCTGGTTCTCTTCGGGCGTTACGACGGTGACCTGGAAGGCCAGCGGCTGGCGATAGAGCATCCGCAAAGCGTATTCGGCCTCTCTGATGGCGGTGCCCACTGCGGGGTACTGGTGGATGCCAGCGTGCCCACCTACATGCTCAGCTACTTCACGCGCGACCGCCAGCGGGGGCCACGCATGCCGCTGGAGTTTGTTGTGCACAAGCTCACCCAGGATTCCGCGAGCGTTTACGGTTTGAGAGACCGAGGCGTCATCGCGCCCGGCTACAAGGCCGACTTCAACCTTATCGACTATGAAGCTCTGAAGCTGCACCAGCCTGAAATGGTCTATGACCTGCCTGCCGGAGGCAAACGACTGGTGCAGAAGGCGGAAGGGTATCTGATGACTATCAACGCCGGAGAAGTAACATTCGAAAACGGCGAAGCAACCGGCGCTATGCCCGGTCGGCTGCTTCGCGGCGCGAAGGCCAAGCCAGTTTGAGCGGATTGATTCCCTGCAAGTTCCACTGGCTTTTCACGCCCGTATCTTCGTATGACGGTGCAACCAATGAGAGCGAGGGGAAGCCCAGGCGATTCATGCAAAGCATGGGGGCTAGCAGCCTTCGGGCAATCTATTGCACCATTCTTTTTGCCATCATGGCGCGGGCGTCAAATTCGTCGTCGCCTTCGTAACGGGGTACATAGGTCTCGTAGGCTTTGATCAATTCGTTGTAGCGCTCGGTGATACGCACAACATTGTGGGCGTGGGACACGACGTAATATTCGCCGGCTAGAATCTGTTTCATCGCGATATCAGTATAGCGGTCGGTATCCATGGCAAACTCCCCACCGACGGGGCCGGTCATTTCAGAACTGACGAAGCCCGGGCAAACGAAAGACACATCAATAAAGTCGGGTACTTCTTCGCGCAGGGCATCGGACAAGGCGTGTAGGCCGTGCTTGGCAGATTCATACGCGAACATGCCGGGCACGAAATTGTAAAAGGCGTTTTCTGACCCGACGTTATAGATGGCCGCTGGCCTACCCCGTTCGACGAAGCGTTTACCAAAGACGGACACACCGTTCCAAACGCCAAAGTAATTGACCTTCATGACGAACTCTATCTGCGCCAGGTCGGCGTCGATCACGGTGCTGGGGGGGATCAGGACCCCGGCATTATTCATGATGGCATCAGCACCGCCAAAGGTGTCCTCGGCAAAATCTGCCAGGGCCTCAACTTGTGCATAGTCGGCCACGTCGCAGGCAAATCCGGCGGCTGCGATGCCGGACGCCTTCAGCGATGCAACGGCTTCATCAAGCTTTTCCTGCCGACGGCCTGCGATAACAACCTTGGCGCCCAGATGGCCGAATCGTTTGGCGAATGAATAACCGATGCCCGTTGCCCCGCCGGTGATGACGACGACCTTGTTCCCGAAATCTTTCATGAACCACTCCTCTTGCTTTGGAGGCAGTGTACGGTTTCCCGTAGCCACTGCGCCTGCTCTTCGTCAGCCACCTGAAGCGCTCAGTGAGCGTCCGCTAATGAGGCAAGCGGACGTTCAGCGAAGCGGCAGTGAACTTCAGGCTGCGACCCATTACCGCCCTTCCTGTAATCTGATCATATGTGTTCGAAGCCCAGGGTGCCTACGGCAGCTTGATTAGCCGGATTTCTACAGGCCTTTGAAATCAGCCGGCCGTTTCTCCAGGAAAGAGCGAATACCCTCTTCCCTGTCGTCGGTATTGAAACAGTACTGCTGGCCCAGGAAATCAAACCGGCCATGCACGGCGAGGCTGGTCTCGAGGGCCTGGTAGATCATCATTTTGGCCACGCCAATTGCTACGGGCGCACCGGTGGTCATCTCCAGTGCGAACGAGCGGGTGGCTTCGCTAAACTCGGCAGCTGGAACCACCTCGTTCACCAATCCAATGTCTTTCGCCTCCTCGGCGCCAATAATCTTGCCGCCGAAAATCAACTCGCAGGCTTTAGCGGGACCTACTAGTTGTGTGAGTAGATATGCACCGGCCGATTCCGGAGGAATTCCCCGCAGCGTCCACACCGCACCAAATCGCGCGTTCTCTGATGCGATTCGCATGTCGCAGGCCAGCGCGAGACTCAATCCCTGCCCGACGGCGGCGCCGTTCACGGCTGCAATGGTTGGCTTTGGCATGTTGCGAAAAGCATGGGCAAATTCGATTGGCGCGAGCGGACCACGAGCGAGTTTGCCCAGGGGCGTGCCGCGCTGACGCGCCTCAGCCGAGTCGGCGGGTCGTTCCTTTACGTCTTCTCCCGCGCAGAACGCTCGACCCGCGCCGGTCACCACCAGCACGCGTGCGTCTGCGTCATCGCGCGTTCGGACAAATGCATCGTTCAGCTCCGTACCCATGCGGGCGGTCATCGCGTTCAGCGACTGGGGTCGGTTGAGTGTCAGAGTGGCGATTGCCTCGGTGCATTCGAGCGTAAGTGTCTCGTAGTCCATACCTGATCTCCCGTGAAGTTAGGGGATGGAATACTAACCCGATTGTGCTGGTGTGCAGCCCGTGTCGGTGCGTTCCGCTGTGCGAGCGTCTGTTGACACCTTTGTGCTCCGCTAGGCAGCCAGGTTGCACTGTTAATACGGGGCGCCAGGCGGAGGCCGACGCATAGCCGACAATCGAGTTTGAAAGAGGTGCCTGGGCACGGTCCTGGCCATCTGGATCCAGAAATTGACGTTCGACACGGTTTGCAGGTCACCCTGCTGGCATAATCTCCTGGATGCGGGAATAGCTCAGAGATAGAGCGCAACCTTTCCAGGTTGAGGTCGCAAGTTCAAATCTTGCTTCCCGCTCCATTCATCCGCCTTACGATCTTGTCTGGATTTCTGCAACCAGGGTAGATCAAGCAGAGCGCCTGTGCCGCACCCTTGCATAGGTGAACCCTGGATTTTGCTGTCGGGGAAAGGTGCTGTTTGCGCCAGTGTGCTACGATTTCCCGATGACCATTACCAACACGCGCATTGTGCTCGCCAAACGACCGGTCGACGAAGCGACGCCCGACTGTTTTGCAATTGAGACGGAGGAACTTGCCGAGCTTCCAGACAACCAGGTGCGCGTCGCCGTCGAATTCATCTCTGTTGATGCCGGCACACGTACGATGTTGCGAGGCGAGGGCTTCCATCATCAAGTCGGAATTGGCGACACGGTTCTGGCAGGCGGCGTTGGCCGCGTCATCAGCTCGACCGCTGAGGGTTGGCAGAAAGGCCAGGCGGTTCGTGGTGGTCTTGGGGCGCAAACGATCGCGACGGTCACAGCGGATCAGATCGAGCGGATCGATGACTCCGAGGTGCCGCTGAGCGCATATCTGGGTGTGCTCGGAGGATCCACGGGGGTGACTGCGTGGATCGGTATCAGGCGTGTCGCGAAGCCTCAGCCTGGAGACATCTTTGTGGTCTCGGCGGCTGCAGGCGCGGTCGGTTCTGTCGCTGGCCAGATCGCCAAACGCGATGGCGCCCGTGTGATTGGCATCGCCGGCGGACCCAGAAAGATGACGTATCTCATCGACGAGCTCGGGTTCGATGCGGCCATCGACTACAAAAACGAAGACGTGAGTGCCCGTCTGCGTGAGCTCGCGCCGAATGGGGTAAACGTGTTCTTCGACAACGTGGGTGGGCCAATTCTCGATGCCGTGCTCGACAATCTCGCTATGCGCGCCCGAGTCGTTATCTGCGGAGCGATCTCGCAGTACGACGACCTGGACAACGTAACCGGCCCGTCGTCGTATCTCCGCCTGGCCGAGCGACATTCAACCATGGAAGGGTTCGCCTATTTCCATTTCCCTGAAAGCATCGGTCCAGCCACAGCGGAGCTCAGAGAGTGGCTGGTGGATGGCTCGCTGGTCCTTGCCGAGGAAGTTCTCGAGGGAATTGAACGCTATCCTGAGGCGCTCCAGTTCATGTTTAAAGGCGGCAACCTCGGCAAGCTTCTGGTAAAAGCAGGCTGAAGTTGCCCCCTCCGATCCGCAGTTCGATCAGATTTTTCTGTAGCGTTCCTGATAGAACCTGAAGCAGCGTCCACTGAGCAGCCACGCGGTATCGGGGCTGACGCCCTGGTTTCTTCTGCCTAACCAGTTCCCTGCGGTGCCGGTTGCTCTACGAACAGATCGGGCTGTGGCGACGGTAAGAGATCGAGTTGGCGTGGGTCTCGAGTTTCCCGTTGTTGATCCAATTCATTGATCGCCCGGTACCCGGCATTGAATGGCCGTACGGGCTGCCGCTCGTGTTCGAACTGGCTTTCTTGATGAGCCATTTCCGTTTCCTTCCTCCCTTGGGAGGTCAAGACTAGTCTGGTTCTCGCGTGTCTGTAAAGCAGGCAGCACGTGGCGCTGCCCGCCTATTGAAGCTACCAGATAAACTTCAAATGTTTTATATAAATACCTATTAAATATATGATTTATAATAATATATCTATCTAACACTTCGGGTAAGGTGCGTATCTGAGCATTGCCCGACGGCTGCTCTGATTGGTGGCGAAACCGCTGAAGGTCGGGTCGGTCAGGTGTCCGCACGCCGCCAATTGATCGTGGCCCGGTGTCGTTGCTTTAACCTTATTCCTTGCGTGTTCTAGAGCGTCCCTGACGAACCAGCCCCCTGTAACGGGCCTCTCTCTCGGCCTTGCTACCCGTCTACCGAACGTATAGTCAGTCGGTCATACTTCTGCACTTTGGCTCGCACAAGGCCGATGAATTAGAGGACTCCAAATGACTGACGCCGTCTACCAGGGTCGCTGTTTTTGCGGCGCGGTTTGCCTGGAGGGGAGAGGCACGCCGAGCCTCTCCGGTTATTGCCACTGTCAGGACTGCCGCGACTGGTCCGGTACGCCCGTAACTTCGTTCGTGATGTGGCCACACGACGCATTCAGTGTCGTCCGTGGTAAAGGGGATCTGGCGCTTTTCTCCAGGACCCCCCAGACGCCGCGAGGCTGGTGCGCCCGCTGCGGAGGACACCTGGGCGCATTTCGCGAAGAGCAGGTGTTTCCGTTCGTTGCCGTCGGCCCGCACATGTTTCCCGATTTGCCGTTCGCGCCGGCTATGCATGTCTTCTGTGGTGAGGCCGTAGTGGCCGTTGATGATGACCTGCCGAAATATCGTGATCTGCCGGAGTCCATGGGCGGTAGCGGCGAGCTGATGCCCGGGTCTACCGCCGCATGACAGATTCCGCGCTGGACGTCGGCCGCGCCGCCATTGCCCGGTACCACTGGGAAGCGGGCTACGCGTCGCTTACCGTACCCGATCTGCAGGAACAGCTGACCGCGAAGGATCTGGAAGATATCGGCGAGGCCGCGTTCTGGACCAGCCGCCCCCGCGACTGTATCCGCTATCGCGAACGTAGTTTCGCCGTTTACTCCGAGGAGCGTCGACCCTGTGCCGCTGCCCGCCTGGCGGTGGCGCTGGCCTGGGATTACTTCGCGCTGAGCAGCTACGCGGTTGGCGGTGGCTGGTTGGCCAAAGCGAAAAGACTGCTGGCCGATCAGCCCGAATGTCGCGAGCACGGTGTGCTTGCCAACTCTATCGCGCATATCGATATTACCCAGGGCAAGCTCGACTCCGCTCTGGATCACGCGCGAGAAGCGTTCTCAATCGGCCAGCGTATCGATGACGCGGATCTCCAGGCAGCGGCGCTCAATACTGAGGGCGCTGTACTCATTCGGCTGGGTGAAATTGCCGAAGGCATGGCTCGTATCGATGAGAGCATGGCCTCGGCCATCGGCGGAGAACTCGCCCCCTACACCACGGCAGCCATTTACTGCACGACCATATCCGCGTGCCATCGCATTGGTGACCTTCGTCGCGCCACCGAGTGGACCGATGCAGCGGAACACTGCGCACAAAGGCCGGGCATGCAGGATTTTCCCGGCGATTGCAGAGCGCATCGCGTGAGCCTGCTGCGGGTGAACGGGCAGTGGGATGACGCCGAGGCTGCCGCCGAGCGAGCCGTATCTGTCGTGGGTGCCGAACCGAGTCACGTGGCGACCGTGCACCAGGAAGTAGGCGAGATACGCATGTATCGCGGTCAGTTTGCCGCCGCTGAAGAAGCGTTTCGTCGTGCAGAGGAACTCGGGCGATCGCCGCAGCCCGGTCGCGCTCTGCTCTGTCTGGCGCAGGGCGAAATCGATTCTGCCGTGTCCTTCATGGCAGCTGCTCTGGCGGATCAGTCCTGGGATCGACTCGCTCGGGCGCGTCTTCTGCCCGCCCAGGTCGAGATTACGCTGGCAGCTGGCCGGCTGGCGGATGCCCGCCAGGCGGCCGATGAAATGCTCGACATCGCCGTCACCTACGACACTACTGCGCTTTCAGCCGCGGCTCGGCAGGCCGAGGGGCGGGTGCTCGGTGCGCAGGGAACTGTCGCTGCTGCGACGAGCTGCCTGCGTGAGGCGACGCGGCTTTGGCTGGGTCTGCCGGCGCCTTTCGAAGCCGCTCGAGCACGTCTGGCACTCTGCGAAATCCTGCGTGGGGAGGGTCGGGTAGATGAAGCCCGGACGGAAGCCCAGGCGGCTCTGGCCGCTTTCGGCCGGCTGGGCGCTGCGCCGTACGGCGATCGCGCGGGTCGAATTCTCGAAGAGCTCGATAAAGCCAGGTTGGCGAGAACCGGTGAAGTCGTCCGCGTTACGCGCACTTTCATGTTTACCGATATTGTGGGCTCGACCAGCCTGTTGGAGGCAATAGGCGATGACGCTTGGCGAAACCTGGTGCGCTGGCACGATCAGGTGCTGCGCGAGCAGTTTGCGGCGCACCGGGGCGAAGAGATCGACCATGCGGGCGACGGCTTTTTCGTGGCCTTTGAGTCCGTAGATGCGGCGCTGGATTGCGCAGTCGTCATCCAGCAGGATCTGACGCGACACAGGCGGGAGCATGGCTTCTCACCGAGCGTGCGTATCGGCGTCCACCTGGCCGAAGCCACCAGCGACGCCGAAGGTTATAACGGCAGAGGGGTTCATCATGCCGCCCGTATCGGCGCTATGGCGCAGGGCGACGAAATCCTTGCCAGCCAGGAGACCATCCAGGCGGCGGAAAGCCCGCGCGCTTGCGGAGAAGCGCGTCGTGTCAGTTTGAAGGGCATCCAACAACCCTCGGTCGTGGTTTCATTGGCCTGGTAGTGCTCGTTCTGCTGCCGTTGCTTTCGGGACCAAGCCCTGTGCCGTCTTTTTCTTGAATTGGTGCGGGGTCAGAAAAAAGGATGAAGGCTGACTTGTTGATCCGGTGGTTCGCCTGCGGTTGCGATTGAGTGCAGAATGAGGGCCCGGTCAGAAAGGAGCCTGTTAGATGGTTACGGTATTAACAGAAGCGAGCGAGGCTCGGGTCTCGGCGGAGCAGGGTCAGACCCTCTGGCTGGCTCGAGGTGATCTCGAACGTGCGACCGGTTGGCAGATGAAGCCCGAGGGCTTCTGTAAGGATGACGTGTGCGTTCCTACGCCTCGGGGACAGGAAAGCGACTACCTTCGCGACGATGAGGTAAACGCTACCGCGTTCTGGCAGTTGATGGGCAAGACAGCGGTGGCCAGCCGCGACGGCGACGTCTGGTTCCTTGGTGAAGGTGCGGAACAGCGCAACGAAGCGTTGCTGTCTCTGCAGGCACCTGACTTTACGCTGTCTGATTTCAGCGGCAAGCCGCACCGTCTCTCAGACTACCGGCGCCAACGCATTCTGCTGATTACCTGGGCCTCGTGGTGAGGATGCCGCCACGATCTGCCAGTTTGGCAGACACTTTACGAAAGCGTTAAAAATCAAGACTTTGTCATCCTGTCGGTCGCTATGGATTCCGATATCGAGGCCGCACGTCCCTGGGTTGAAGCAGCCAACCCCACTTACGTGACACTCATCGACCAGAGCCACCGGCTGTCATCGCTCTACAACATGGTTAACGTGCCGCAGGCGGTGTGGATTGACGAGCAGGGGCGCGTCGTTCGGCCGACTGAGACGGGTGGGTCCATCGACGTGCTCCGAGAGTTCGATATGGAGAAGAAAGCGTTCAAGCCCGGTGCGATGGAACGCGCTCAGGTAGCCAAGGCAACCTACCTCGACGCTGTTAAAGACTGGGCCATTCACGGTGCCGAGAGTCGATTCGCCTTTGACCCTGACGAGTCCAGATCCCACGTCAAGACCGCGTCCCCCGATGTGATGCTGGCCCATGCGAAGTTCCAGCTGGGTCAGTATCTCGCCCGGAACCAGCGAACCGAGGAAGCGGAAGCGCTGTTTGCCGAGTGCCGGGATCTGCACCCGGATTCCTGGAACATCTTCCGACAAACGGCGGAGAAGCTGGAGACCGGTATCGCCGGTGGGGAAGAGTTCTGGGAGAAAGTCATGGCGCTGGGTGATAAGGAATATTACGAGAGCATTGACATGGATGGCTTGCGGTAGCCATTCAAACGATTTGTTGCTTGATCGCTGTGCACATTGACGGGCAGCGAACGCGCTCGTCTGCGGCGCAGTCGCGGTCGGTTCTCGAGTCCTAAGCCGCCCAGCGCGTCCGGCCGCTCATCGGCACGGCCTTGAGCCGCGGCATGACCTCATCAGCAAAACAGCGCATGTTGCGTTCGGCCTCGTCCGCCGGCATGCCCGCGTAGCTGAACACGCCGACAAAGGCTTCCGCGCCGATGCGCTCAGCGTTACGCACGATGGTGTCGTAGCACTGGTCGGGGTCGCCCCAGACCTGCAGATTGAGGAAGAACTCGATGGCGCTGTCCACGCCCTGGCTTTGAATGTTCTCGGCGAACCTGCCGTAGTACTCGTAGCCTTTCTGGCCCTTGAGGTGATTCTCGTGGAAGCGGCAATGGTCTAAAACTGTTTGCCGGTGTTCTGAAAAATGACGGCGCTGCCTACATGCATGTCTTCTCTCCCCACAGATAACGCTGGGGTGAAAGTACGCCAATCGAGATGTTCCGGTCCAGGGTAGAACGCCAACAAAAGCTTGGGGC
>Ga0316194_10003081_pt1 | contig 11640 bp, 9 predicted proteins | sample CroRivsedime1_MG_FD_204936 | JGI IMG/M metagenome (GOLD analysis project Ga0316194, IMG submission 204936) | Coastal sediment microbial communities from Maine, United States - Cross River sediment 1 | ecosystem: Environmental > Aquatic > Marine > Coastal > Sediment | place: USA: Maine... | reverse complement strand
GGCATATCAACAGTCAGATCATCGGGGCGTGCAATGCGTATTCATTCCAGTGATGAAAACCGGGTTTAACAGGGGGGGCTATGAGCCAACGCAAACCAGGAGACAGGCGACAGTCTGTAGGAAAACAGCTATTACCGTTCCGAGATAGCAATGGGGAGCTGGTGCCTGAAAATCGCCGCAGACAGCCCGACCGGCGCATGAACGGTATAGAGGAGGCGGAGTGGTTGGAAATGCCCGAAACGTCTGAAATTGCGAGAGCCGATAATCACACATAACAGGTCTTCCTTGCCGGCCTTCAGTTGTCAGTAAACCACGCGTGATGGTCAGATTGTAAGTAACGCATGTGTACAGGGTTGCATTGCGTTTGCTGGCCAATAGATACACGCACGCTTGCTTCTCCATGCCACCTTCATGAAAAACCATGGATTCTGGCATATACGGAATGACCTGGTCACAATATCAGCTTGTCTGCTACCCGGACGGTTTCCTGTATGCAGAACAGAACCCTCGGAATGATACTACCAAAAACGTCAATACTGGCGGGTGTGCACCGGCGTCTCCGCTTACAGCTGTCGTTGGCCTTCTGTCACGTTCCCGGTCAGTGATTTTCTGTTGCTGAAAACTGTCCACGAGACGGGTTTTATCTATAATGGCCACAACTGTTACGGAGTTGACTGTCCATGTCTGATTTATACCCCTGGCTTGAATCGAGCCGGGACTCACTGACCGCCGTCATAAACCAGGGGCGCCTGCCCCATGCCCTGCTGTTGACCGGCCAGCCTGGTCTGGGGAAAGGCGAGTTTGCAACTCATCTTGCCGCGCAATTATTGTGTGAAGACCGGACCGATGCTTGCACTCCCTGTGGGCGCTGTCCGGGCTGCCTGCAGTTCAGGGCGGGTACGCATCCCGACTTCTTCCAGGTCCAGCCGGAAGAGGACGCCACTGTTATCAAGGTCGATCAGATCAGGCAGTTGTCAGAGAAACTCTCGCTGAGCAGCCACCAGGGGGGGTACCAGGTGGCCGTGCTGAATCCGGCCGATACCATGAATCTGAATGCGGCTAACAGCCTGCTAAAGACCCTGGAAGAACCGTCCGATAACACGGTACTGGTCTTGATAACAGCACAACCTGCCCAGCTGCCAGCTACGGTTCGTAGTCGCTGTCAGCAGGTGCGGATAGAGATCCCGGACAGCAAGGTGGCGCTTGATTGGCTGCAGCAGCAGGGACATGGCGAAGTGGCACAAACCTATCTGCAACTGGCGCATGGAGCCCCGCTGGAAGCACTGAAACAGGCACAAGTGGATAGTATTGGTGCGCGGCGAGAGAGATTTGCCGCTCTGGTCGGCATTCTGGAAAACAGGGTTTCACCTTTGCTTGTGGCTCAGGGTTGGTGCAAGGATGAAGACATGCAGGGTATACGCTGGATGCGCGAATGGCTGATGGACCTGCTGAGAATCAGTGTTTCCGGACAGATAAACCAGGTACGAAGTGCTGATTTGCAGGATGGATTGCTGGCACTTGCACGCAGGCTGGATAACAGGATGCTTTTCGAACTGCTGGAACGTATTAACAGAACCTTGCGATTGACAGCAGGCAGTTTGAATCGCCAGTTGTTGACGGAAGACATCCTGCTGGCATGGGCAGCGCAGGGTAAGGGATAAATCCATGGACGCTAGAGAAAAGGCAGGCATGTTATGAGCACGGGATCAGCACCACGTCAGGGTATACTTTCACTCACCATCAAGGACAAGAGTGCCTTGTATGCCGCCTATATGCCATTCATAAAGGGTGGCGGTCTGTTTATCCCTACCAAGAAGTCCTATCGGGTAGGAGAAGAAGTCTTTATGCTGCTTACCTTGATGGAAGAAACAGATAAAATACCCGTCGCCGGCAAGATTGTCTGGATCACGCCTGTGGGCGCTCAGGGAAATCGTGCGGCAGGTATCGGGGTCCAGTTCAGCAACCAGGATGATGGTGCGGCACGGAACAAGATTGAAGGCTTCCTGGCGGGTGCTCTCGAGAGCGAACGCCCCACCCACACCATGTAAATTCTGCACGAGCCCGCATTTTCCGCGGGCTGGCTGTTTGCGGCACGTTGCAAACCCTTTATCATTCAACCTCGTTTTCAAGTGAGGTTGTATCATGCTGGTTGATTCACATTGTCATCTCGACAGACTTGATCTGGAGCCATTCGGCGGCCGTATCGAGGGCGTGCTGGATGCTGCCCGGGAGCAGGACATCGGTCACTTCCTGTGTGTCTCGATAAACCTTGAGGATTACCCGGCAATGCTCGGGATTGCCGAGGCACATGAGCAGGTATCGGCGTCCGTCGGATTGCATCCGAACGAGCAGGGTGGACACGAACCGGATATTGATGAACTGGTAGAATATGCGCAGCACCCCGGGGTCATTGCTATTGGCGAGACCGGCCTTGATTATTTTCGCAGTGAAGGTGATCTGGAGTGGCAGCGTGACCGCTTTCGGCGGCATATTGCAGCGGCTAAACAGTCCGGCAAGCCATTGATAATACATTCACGTGATGCAAAGGAAGATACCCTGCGTATTCTTGCAGAAGAATCCGCCAGCGAGATCGGTGGTGTAATGCACTGTTTCACCGGGGACTGGGACATGGCGCAACGTGCCATGGATCTGAATTTCCATATCTCCTTTTCGGGGATTGTCACCTTCAAGACTGCGCAGGTGCTGCAGGAGGTAGCCGGAAAAATTCCGGCAGACAGAATGCTGGTCGAGACCGATTGTCCCTACCTGGCACCGGTGCCACACCGGGGCAAGCCCAATCAGCCTGCTTATGTTCGCCATGTGGCAGAATTTATTGCCGAGTTGCGTGGCGAGACCTACGAACACATTGCCAGGGTCACCACAGAAAATTTCATGGCACTGTTTAACACGGCAGTGCGTGCAGGGTAACTGCGAACATTCTGCTATTGTTCTTCCGGCAAGTGTCGTGGACGGCGTTGCTCATCCACGGCAACATAGGTCAAATCGGCCTCTGTGACCAGGTGAGTGTGATGTGATTTTCCCTGTCGCTCTGCAAAGGCACGGACATTGATGGTCAGTGATGTTTTACCGATACGGGTGATTTTTGCATAACAGCTGATGACATCGCCGACAAAAACCGGTTTCCTGAACTGAAAGGAGTCAACGGCCACAGTCACTATCCGGCCCTGGGCACGACGCCGGGCGATAATGCTGGCGGCAATATCAACCTGTGACATTAACCAGCCACCGAAGATATCGCCGGACGGATTGGTATCCGCGGGCGTGGCCATGACACGGATGGCGAGGTCACTTTCAGCGGGGGGTAGCGCGGACATAAGGACGCTTCCTAGGAATGCCCCTCGTACATCTTTTCAATGTCTGCCGCGTAGCGTTCCATGATGCGGTTACGTTTCAGCTTGAGAGTCGGGGTGATGAGTTCATTCTCGATTGTCCAGGGTTCAAGTATGCAGGTAACGCGCCGGATGACGGCATATCCCGGAAATTCCGAGAGTTGCCGGGCGGTTTTTTCGCAAACAAACTTCTCGAATTCCTCTGACCTGTGTGCACTCGTGTCGGTTACGTCCAGGCCCTGTTTGCCGGCATAAATTTCCCACTGCTCCGGGTTGAGCACAATCAGTGCGGTCAGGTAAGGGCGGGCATCCCCGATGATCATGATTTGTTCGAACAGGGTGTCGAGCACAATAGCCATTTCCATGTCGGCCGGCGGAACCTTTTCGCCGTTGGCCATGACGATAATTTCTTTCAGGCGCCCGGTAATGTAGACATGGTTGTTTTCAATACGGGCCTTGTCTCCGGTGTGGAACCAGCCTTCTGCGTCAATCACATCGTTCGTGGCGTCCGGATCGTTCCAGTAGCCGAGCATGATGACCGGGCCACGTGCCAGTAATTCATCATTCTCGCTCACTTTCAGCTCAAGCCCGCGCAGCGGTACGCCGACGCTGCCCGGGTCATTGTCATCTTCCGGATTGGCCGTAAGGATCGGGCTGGTTTCGGTCAGGCCATAACCCTGGACCAGGTTGAGCCCGAGGCCGATAAAGACCTTCGCGATGGGCATGGGCAGCGGGGCGCCGCCAGAGGCGGCCATATGCATTTTACCGCCGAGCTTCGCCATGATCTTGCCGGCAACCAGTTTGTCGAGCAGCGGCCACAACAGAAAGGCTGGATGCCAGTTGCCACGACCCTGCCGGTGCAGGAAGCGTTTCCAGCCGGTATCAACGGCAAGGTTGAATAATTTGGTGGCTATGGGTTTCTTTTCTGCAAGTCCTGCCTGGATCTTGTTGTAGACGCGTTCGTAAATGCGCGGCACAGAAATCATTAACGTGGGTTTGATTGTTTGCAGATCTTCGCCGAGTTCCGGTATGGATCGTGCGTAGGCAATAGTTGCCCCGACCATCATGGGTATGTAGTAACCGACGGTACGTTCAAAGGTGTGAGAGAGCGGCAGGAAAGAGATGAGCAGGTCATCGGAGTACACTTGCACGATTTTCAGTGCACTTTCCGAGTCAAACAGGATGTTCCAGTGACTGAGCATGACGCCCTTGGGTCGCCCGGTCGTTCCCGAGGTGTAGACGATGGTGGCCAGTTCGCCGGAATCACCGTCGTCGGTATGCAATTCACCGCCGCTTTCCGCTAGCCATTCAGCAAGGCTGCGTACGCGGTGCTCGTCTTCCGGCACAGTGACGGGTTCCAGGGTGACGATGCGAACCAGGCCGTCCAGTTGATCACGCACGGTCAGCAGACCCTGCCACTGATCTTCCCCCTGCAGCAACAGCACCCTGGCACCGCAATGATTGAGGATATAGGCGGCACTTTCAGGCCTGTCATCGGTGTACAGGGGGACGACCACCAGGCCACAACCCAGGGCTGCCTGGTCAAAGGTGACCCATTCCTTGCAGTTGCGCAGCAAGATGGCGACGCGCTCGCCGTGTTGCAGCCCTTCCCGGGCCAGGGCATCCTGCCAGCGTGCCACCGCCGTCGCCATTTCCTTCCAGGTGGTGTCACGCCATTGTCTGTTGTTTGCATCGAACTGTCGGTATGCAACCTTGTCCGGGCTGCGCCTGACGCGTTCACGAAACAGACCGGCGAGGGTGCCGGAAACACTGGCAGGAATAATGTCGGTCTTTGCCTTGCTCATGCCTGCTCTCCCCCCGAAGATTTAATCAATGCCCCCCAGCCCTGATCCGGTTTGAAACGATCACCACGTAACGCTCTCAGGGTTTTAAGCTGTTCCTGTAATACCGATGCACCGATGGCATCCAGGTACTGCATGGGGCCACCACGGAAGGGTGCGAAGCCGGTACCAAATATCATGCCGGCATCCAGCAGGTCCCTGTCTGCAACAACCTGTTCGCGAACGCAGCAGACTGCTTCATTTAACAGGCGCAGTACCAGGCGGTTGCCGATCTCTTCCATGTTCCAGTTACCGCTGCCTACCCTGGGTTTAACCGGCTTGCCTTTTTTGTAATCATAAAACCCGTGCCCGGATTTGCGGCCAAGGTTACCGTCTTTAACCAGCTTCTTCAGTCGCTCCGGTACCGCGGCATTGAAATGGTCTGCCAGTATTTCTGCGACATGCAGGCAAACGTCCAGTCCGACCGTGTCGGCCAGTTGTACCGGCCCCATGGGCATGCCAAACGAGGTGGCGGCCCTGTCGATCAGGACCGCTGGCACACCCTCGGCTTCCAGCATCACGGCTTCCATGAGGTAGGGCATGAGTATGCGATTCACCAGGAACCCGGGGGTACTGGTGACAGGCAATGGCAAGCGGTCAATTTTACGGGTGAAGCTCATTGCCTGTGCCAGGACTGCCGGTGATGTGGACTGGCCATTGACGACCTCCACCAGTTGCATCATGGCGACCGGGTTGAAGAAATGCAGTCCCACCAGGCGTTCAGGTTTTGACAGGGCGCTGGCCAGTTCTTCCAGAGGAATGCTGGAGGTGTTGGTTGCCAGTATGGCATCCGGCTTCATATTGGGTTCAATATCCCTGTATAAAGAACGCTTTACATCTGCATCCTCGAAAATGGCTTCAATGACTATATCCGCCCTTGCCACGCCAATGCCCTTGTGGTCCGGCATCAGGCGATCCATGGCTTCATTGATCTTGATGGGGCGTTTGAGCTTGCGCATGAACAGGGCGTGGGCCCGTTTCATGGCCGGCGCAATTCGCTCCGGTGACTGGTCCTGGAGAGAAACGTGAAAACCCCGGAAGGCACACCATGCCGCAATGTCACCACCCATGGTGCCGGCGCCGATGACATGCACGTATTTGGGGTTCCAGCTGTTGTCCTTGCCCAGTGACTTGAGTCGTTCCTGCAGGAAAAACACACGTACCAGATTCTGTGCAGTGGCACCGGTGATCAGTTGTGCAAGCGATGTGGCTTCGGCTTCCAGCATACCGGTTTTATCGGTGGCATATTTGCGCCAGATGTCGATCATGGCGTAGGGTGACGGGTAATGTCTTTTCGATGCACGTTTTTCCACCTGCCTGGCGAATATCCTGGCGAGCAGGGGACGTACCAGAAGATGATTTGATAAACGGTCATACCAGGCGGGCTGGTGCGGTGGTGGTGCGTCCAGCACCATTTTGCGTGCACCCTCGCGCAGGTGCCGTTCCGGCACGACCATGTCGACCAGGCCCATGCGTCTGCCGGTTCGTCCGTCAATAGAGCGTCCGCTCAGAATCAGGTCCATTGCCTTGAGTCCGCCGATCAATGGCACCATGCGGGCACTGCCGCCCCAGCCGGGATGTATTCCCAGCTTGACTTCCGGCAGGCCGAGCCGTGTGCCAGGGTCATCACGGCTTACCCGGTAGCGGCAGGCCAGCGACAGTTCGGTGCCGCCGCCCAGGCAGAAGCCGTGAATGAGTGCCACTGTCGGAAATGGCAAGGCTTCAAGACGGTTGAAGACATCCTGGCCCATACGCAGAAATTCAAGCGCCTGTCTTTTGGAGGTGGCCTTGGTAAAGGCCGTGATATCTGCGCCGGCGATAAAGCCGTTGCTCTTGTCGGAGAGAATAACCAGTCCGCGCGGACGCCGGGCAGCAATCTGCTGCAGGTGCAGATCAAGTTGTTTGAAGACCTCGGCGTTCAGTACATTGGTCGTACCATCGGCCTTGTCAAAATGCAGCCAGACAATGTTGTCATCATCGGTTTCTGCGCGGAAATGTATATTTGTCGTGTTCCCCATGCCGCTTACCCCGTTGTCCTTTCAATCAACATGGCGCCGCCCTGTCCGCCACCAATGCAAATGCCGGTCATACCGCGTCTGGCATTGTTACGTTCCAGCAGTTTCAGCATGTGCAACACAATACGGGCGCCACTGGAACCGACCGGGTGGCCGACGGCAACGGCACCGCCATCGACATTCAGGCGTTCTTCGTCAATGGAGGTAAACGGGGACTCACGGCCCAGTTCATCACGACAGAAATCCGCATCTTTCCAGGCGGCAAGGCAGGCCAGTACCTGGGCGGCAAAGGCTTCGTTGATTTCAAAATAGTCAATGTCAGGGGTGTCGAGATTGTGGCGCTGCATAATGGGCGCCATGGCGTAACAGGGGCCCAGTCCCATCTGTGCCGGGTCCAGTCCGGCCCACTGGCTGTCGACGAGTTGCCCCATGACTGGCAGCTTATGACGTGACACCATGTCCTCTGATGCCAGCACGACCCAGGCGGCACCATCGGTAATCTGGGCGCTGTTACCGGCCGTTACTTTTCCAACCGGACGGTCGAACACCGGTCGCAGTTTTGCGAGTTTCTCCAGGCTTGAATCGGCGCGTACACCATCATCACGGTCGTAGACATTGCCGCGGCTGTCGTACATGACCTCGATTTCGTCCAGATGGCCGTTCTTGTGTGCATAATCCAGGCGCTGGTGGCTGCGCATGGCAAAGCTGTCCATCATTTCGCGAGTGATGCCAAAGCGGTGCGCCAGAATTTCTGCGGTTTGCCCCATGGACAGGCCCACGGTCGGATCGGTCAGGCCACGGAGCAGGGCGATGACCGGTTTGAAATGCCCGGGCCGCAGACTGCCGATGACCTTTAGTTTGGCGCCGGGGGTCCGTGCGTTTGCCAGTGCCGCCAGCCAGTTGACCATGGCGTCGTTGAACAGGACAGGGGCTCGACTCATGGATTCCACGCCGCCGGCCAGCACCAGGCTAGAGCGTCCGCTGGCGATATTCTGTGCAGCCGAGTCGATGGATTGCATGCCGGAGGCGCAGTTACGTTGCACGGTCCAGGCCGGCACCTGTTCACCACAACCGAGGCGTAGTGCCACGACACGTCCGATATTGGCCTCATCCGGACTTGGCATCATGCAGCCGAGGATGACTTCATCCAGTTCGGCGGCTGCAAACGGTTGTCGGGCGAGTAGTGGCTGACCGGCAGCAATGGCCAGGTCAGAAGCTGAAAACGGTCCGGGTTTTCCCCGGGCTTTTATAAAGGGTGTACGGCAACCATCAACTACATAGACTGGCCGGCCACCCCATCCAGATTGTTGTTCCCCCATTCTCTGCGCTCCTTGGTTAAGTATTCAGGGAGAAATTCATCTACCTGTATGGCAACCTCGCGTGCCGCCATGGCGGCATGAATACCTGCGGCTTCCTGCTCGGTGATGACGCCTGCTGTGACGCCGGCATCAGCATGCCTTTCCGGGTCACCGTGGGGCAGGGTGCCGGCCCGCACGGCATCTCGCAATTTACGCAGCGCCGGTTCTGCCGCCGCACTCTTTTCCAGGGCATCATCAAGCTGTGCAACGGCTTCCGAGCTAACAGCCGGAATATACACACCTTCCGTCAGACGGTCACGCAGGCTGCCGGGTCGCAGAATAAGGTCAGCAACCCGTTGTCCAAGTTCATCGGACGGACGCTTGTAAGGCTTGCCCAAAGGGAATGTCAGAAGGTGTGCCACACCGGCAACAAAACGATTTGGAAGATTGTCAAACACCTCGTGGAGTCGTACCTGGATGTTATAGAGGAGATCCTCGCAGGACCATTCAAGCAATGGCAGTTCATCATCGGGTGAACCATGGTCGTAATGGTGTTTCAGGACGGCGCTGCCCAGGTATAACAGGCTAAGCACATCACCGAGCCGGGCAGAGAGGGATTCCTTGCGTTTCAGGCCGCCGCCGACCGACATCAGGACCATTTCCGTGGTAACAGCAAAAGCCAGGCACATACGGGAGAACTGTCGATAGTAATGCCCGGGGATACCGTGTTGCGGTGCATGCAGCAAGCGTCCGCTGGTCAGGCTGTGGAACAAGCCGCGGCTGATATTGCTCATCACCAGGCTGCCATGGCCCAGCAGCGCTTTATCAAAACCGGCGACGTCATTAGCGGCGACCGATTCCATCTCCTTGAAGAGGAATGGATGACAGCGGATCGCACCCTGGCCGAAAATAATCAGGTTGCGGGTAAGAATGTTGGCACCTTCAACGGTGATGGCAATCGGCAGTCCCTGGTAACCACGACCGATGAAGTTGGCGGGTCCCATGCTGATGCCGCGACCACCAAGAATGTCCATGGCATCGTTGACGATGATACGCATGCGTTCCGTTGCGTGATATTTTATGATGGCAGAGGCAACAGAAGGGTCTTCTCCGCTGTCCAGTGCGGCCGTGGTAAAGCCACGCGCGGCATTCAGGGTGTATGTCGTTCCGGCAATGCGACCCAGTACCTCGCTGATGCCCTCGAATTTTCCAATGGGTATCCTGAACTGTTTTCTGACGGCGGCATAGGCGCCAACACTGCGGCTGACGAGCTGGCAGGATGCTGCGCTCAGCGCAGGTAAGGAAATGGCGCGACCATCGGAGAGGCTGTTCATGAGCATGCGCCAGCCCTGGCCAACGTAGGCCTGACCTCCGATGACCCGGTCCATCGGGATAAATACATCGGTGCCACGATTTGGGCCATTCATAAATGACTGGCTCATGGGGAAGTGACGCTTGCCTATTTCGACCCCGGGTGTGTTGGTTGGGATCAGCGCCAGCGTAATGCCGATGTCTTCCTGATCGCCCAGCAAGTGGTCCGGGTCATGCAGATGAAATGCAAGGCCCAGCAGCGTCGCCACCGGGCCCAGCGTGATATAGCGCTTTTCCCAGTTGAGGCGAATACCCAGCACATCATCCTTGCCTTTGAATGTTTGTTTGCAGACGACGCCGGTATCCGGCATGGACGCGGCATCACTGCCAGCTTCCGGACCGGTGAGGGCGAAACAGGGTATTTCTTCACCACTGGCGAGGCGCGGCAGGTAGTAATCTTTTTGTTGTTCCGTACCATAGGACAGCAGCAGTTTTGCCGGGCCCAGCGAGTTTGGAACCATAACGGTGACCGCAGCCGAAATGCTGCGGCTGGCAACTTTCAGGACGACCGCGGAATGCGCATTGGCGGAAAATTCCAGCCCGCCATATTGCCTGGGAATGATCATGCCAAAGAATCCGTTGTTCTTCAGGAATTCCCAGGTCTCGGGTGTCAGGTCACGGAGTTCCTCGGTAATCTCCCAGTCATTGACCATGCGGCATAACTCATTGGCGGGACCATCCAGAAAGGCCCGTTCTTCGGCCGTAAGTGTTGGCGCTGCAAAGCCCAGCATGTGATGCCAGTCCGGTCGGCCACTGAACAGTTCTGCTTCCCACCACACGGAACCGGCCTCCAGTGCCTCTCGTTCGGTATCGGACATTCCTGGCAAGATCTTTTTGTAGAGGGCGAGGAGGGGGCCGGTAAACAGATGGTGTCGCAGAGGGTCTGCAACCAGGAAAACAGCAACCACGAGGAAGATGCTCCAGGTGACGATCAGGGCCCAGGCAGGAGGCGCATACAGGATGCTCCAGTAGCAGAGCATGACAGTCAGGATTCCCGTCCACAGGTGGCGCGATGCCTGTCGGGCCAACATGAAGCCGATGGCGGTCAATGCTATGGGGAATTCAATCATCCAGTTCATGTCGGTCATCCTTATGCGGGTTGATCACACCGGTGCGTAATTTGACATAAGTAGCACTAATGAGTTGCAGTGGGCTCGAAGGAGGTCTCAGGTGCGCCAATACCCCGTCAACACTATTCCACCAAAGGTTGTCGGCATATCACCAAGAATAATAAGGCATTTATGCCGGGGTGCCTGACTTCAGTCATCCAGCATCTCCAGAGCCTTAAACAGTTTTTTGCGGGGGGTGTAGAAATGCGGAGAGAAACGGATGCCGCCACCCCTGAGGGCGCATGCCACATTTTCCTGCGTCAGCGTCTCAAAGAGTGATTCTGTGGGCTCGGTTAAGGGGCGGAAGGTAACGATGCCGGCGTGTTGATGACCGGCAGTCGGGGTTATCAACTGGTACCGGTCTTTTCGCTGTGTGAAAAAGTCGATCATAAAGCGGGTGTTTTCATGGACCAGTTGCTCAATTTTCGGCATGCCAACCTCATCTATCAATGTCATGCTGGCGTGCAGGGCATGTATGCCGGTCATATTCGGACTGCCGCATTCAAAACGACGTGCATTACCGGCAATTTCCCATGTGTGTGTGTCGAAGTTCAGTGCATCCTGCAGCATGTGCCAGCCATATTGTTTCAGGTCTAGGTCGTCCATGTGTTCCCGGCGACAGTAAAACAGGGCAATACCTTCCGGCCCCATCATCC
>Ga0316194_10003074_pt1 | contig 11649 bp, 8 predicted proteins | sample CroRivsedime1_MG_FD_204936 | JGI IMG/M metagenome (GOLD analysis project Ga0316194, IMG submission 204936) | Coastal sediment microbial communities from Maine, United States - Cross River sediment 1 | ecosystem: Environmental > Aquatic > Marine > Coastal > Sediment | place: USA: Maine... | reverse complement strand
AGCCCCAAATCACGTTTTGCAAACCATTCGGCTGCGCGTCCGTGTAGTTCAAGACGATGGCGTTTGAGCAGCGATGCATAGGCGCCCTCCTGAATCAGTGCGTGGGCAAATAGATAGAGTGACCCTTCTGGCCGCATCAGGTTATGCTCGACCAGGCCTTTGAACTCGTAGTCGGGCTGATCTATCAGGTAACGCAGGCTATCGGGATCGAGTCGTTGACCCAGTACTGACGCAGCACGTAACGCTTGCTTGTCCGCATCAGGCAGTTGATCCATGCGCGCTAACACCAGGCTTTTGATTGAATCCGGGATATTCCCGCTGGTGTTCTCTTTAACCCCCAGCAAGAGTTGTTCGAGAAACAAAGGATTACCCGCCGCGCGTGCGATGCAACGCCTGGCCAGGTCGTCGCCCGCGTCGATAAAACCCGACACCAGGCTCACGGACTCTTCTATGCGCAATGGGCCAAGATCCCAGGTCACAATCGAACTGTCTCCGGCACGCGCACGCCAGGCTTTATCAATAGGATCCCCCTCTGCACGCGAGGTCACGACCATCAGTGCCGGGCAATCTGCGACCGTTGCAGTTAAGCTTGCCAGATAATCCAGGGTGATTTCGTCGGCCCAGTGCAGGTCCTCGACTACCACGAGTAACTGCTCATTAGCGGCTTGCCTTGTCAGTACCTGCGTTAGTGCTGCGTGCTTGCCCGCGCTTCTCGATTCTGCATCCATGGCATCGTAGAGGGTTCGAAGCTCCAGGGGTTGCGTCAAGTCGAGCAAATCATTCAGATAGACGCGATGGTCCGAATTCGCAATTCCATCATTCAAGGCGGTGTTTAAAGCGGCTTCCCGCTCGCTTTTGCGGCTACCCGCTGCTATACCGAGCAGGCTTCTCGCCAGAGCAGGCACAGCTTCCTGGCCCTTGCCGGCGCCAAAATCGAGTACCAGTGCCCTATGCAGGCGGAATCCGCTTTCTTGCGCCAGTTGAGTAATCTCCTCGACCAATCGGGTTTTACCAATCCCGGCCTCGCCACGCACCAGCACGGCCTGCCCATTCCCACTTTCGATGCAGGCGGCAAGCAACCCACGAAACTGGGCTAATTCAGACTTACGTCCCACCATCGGGCGACGCACATTGTTGACCGGTAACCCGGCAGCCGAATGGACATTATTAAGATAGTGGACATTAACCGGTTCCGAGACCCCCTTCACCGCCACTGCCGGTAACTCGACTGTTTCGATCAGGTTTCCCGCCAGGGCTCGAGTCGTCTCCGTAATCATTATCCTGCCGGCATCGGCCGATTGTTCCATGCGTGCAGCCAACGGCACCGTCGGTCCGGAAGCGTCATACTCGGGTTTGTTCGGGTCGTCACCAACCTCGAGCACGACTACTTCGCCTGAATGCAGGCCGACTCGAATTTTGATGCGGGTGGCGTCAATTAGCCCTGATTCGCGCGCATAGGCATCGACGCTGGATTGCATGCCTAAAGCGGCGTGGCAAGCTTCCAGTGCATGCCGTTCGCTGGCAATCGGCGCCCCGAACATAGCCATGATACCGTCGCCCATAAAACGGCAAACCGTACCTCCATTTTCCTCAACCGCCTTGCACATGCATTGTGTAGCGCGGTATAGCAGGTCGTGGGCATCTTCCGCATCGAGTTGTTCGGTAATCGCAGTAGAACCGACAATATCGGCGAACAACATCGTTACGGGTTTGCGTTCTCCGGGAGTTCGTGACCAACTGGACGTATCATCGCCAGCCACCGAGTCGATAGTGGAACTGGGTTTGCTGGCTGTCGACACAGCTACTGCCTGATCAGAATCAAGGTTGCCGACCGCTTTCAGAATTTTCAGTCGATGACCGGCGGAGGCGATTCCTATGTCCTTTAGCGTCTCCTGGTCGATATCATTTATCAATTCCCAGTCAATGTCATTGTCTTCGAACGCGGCTGCATACTGGGCTAGTCCGAGGCCTTCAAGCCATGCTGAGACCTTTGCTGACATTATTGATTACCAAATCCATTCCCGGCTGACGAGTATACCGAGCTTCGCATCGAATGTCCTTTGCAGGCACTTTTAGGCCTATGCTCATTCAATTCTGAGCGGCTGCCTTTTACAAAGGAGGCACTGAGAACAGAATCACAGGAGGCAGCGCTCGGCATATTTCGGACCCCCATATATTTACGGTGGGCGGCCGAGAGTCACCCGAAGCAGTCGTTGCGGGCTTGAGCCGCAGTACCTATTGATGACGCCTGCTGCGAGAACCCGTACGACGCCTGGGATGCTCGTGGACAAGGCGCTCATCCTGAGCAAGAGTAGTTGAAGAAGCTCGAACAAGATAGAATGCTTTGTATGCAAAACTAATGTTTAACTGAACGTCTCGTAGCGATCTGCGATTTGTGAAATGAAGCAGATACCGACAAATTTCAACCTACTCGACCGCCCAATTTACTCAATGACTCTGCCATCTAGCCAGGCTGAATCCTATCGCAAGATTCATAATTTACACGCGTCAATCCGTAAATTCTCGTGGCGGTTGTTTCTAGTAATAGTCATAAACAACATGGTCCCTGCTGCAGATGTATACAGCCAGGATCAATCAGAAGTTGAACTGACTAATTTTGCATTTAGTAACTACCTTGGCACAGGTTTTTATGCTTCCGGTAGCGGAGATGTTTTTATTCTCAAAATACCCATGTCTACGACACTCAGGCCGATGACAGACAATGAATCAGGGTGGGTCTTCCAATATCCGGTCACACTAGGTGTTTCAAACATTGATGATACTGCCTCGAGAAGCACTCCTGACCTGAATGATGTCGGAACACTCAGTATTGTTCCGGGAATCGAGTACCTTTATCCGGTATCACCAAACTGGCAGCTCATACCATTTTTCGACCTGGGCATAGCCAGAGATTTAGCCAATGAAGAAAACGTTCGGGTACTGGGGGCTGGCATAAAAAGCTTTGTTACTTTTGATTTAGACGAAAAGTGGCTAACCCTGGGAAACAGGCTGCTTTATGCCGATCAGGAAAATATTGATCGGGGCAATCATTCTAATTTCGCGGTTTTTGAAACTGGCCTGGATTACAATTTTCCAACAAAAACTACGATTAACGGATCAACGATATATGTGAGTTTTTACTATATAAATTACTATTATCTAGACGACCTGGTCCTGGTAGATTCCCTAGACAACCGAATCTCACTGGAAAACAAAAATGAATTTGGATTTACCGTAAGTTTACCGAAATATTCCTGGTTGCCAGATAACTCGCGACTAGGATTTGGCGTTCAAGTTACCAGGGATGACGATTTGTATCGACTGGTATTCGGAGCGCCTTTTTTCTAGCCATTGTGGGAATATATTTCGTTCGCAGTAACTTCTGTCGGAGTTTAGGGAATATAGGCACCTCGTCGTTTCGTAGCTATCAAAAGGATCAGCGTCGGTCGTTTTTGTGTTTAAGATGAGTGTCTCTTAATGGCCGAAGATTGTCTCCCACTTTGATGCATGGGGGTCTGCTGTGGGCACTTCCCGGTTTCTGACGTAGTGGATTTGAGTGTCCGTTTTCTCCATAGCGGTTACTGAAAGACGCATCCCAGGGGCCACAGCACTCAGCGGACGCTCGATATATTTCGACGAGCGATAAATAACGACCCAAACGAGACCGTCGACGCCGGCTAAATACAATACACTCATTTTATTACGGCATGACTGGGATAAGGAGATTCGATAATCAGGGGATTGAATGCATGTAATATAGCGTTCGCACCTTAATATTCTAATAACCAGCAAAGGGGAGCGTTATGAAAAGATTTTTCACTATCGTTGCATTTGGGATGCTGTTGCCAACTTTATTACTAGCAGGTGATCCTCGCACCCACATCGATGAAACCATAGTTAAATTTGTAGCTGCCTTCAATGCCGGGGATGGCGGGACCGTTGCCAGCTTCTATACTGAAGATGCCGCACTTTTTCCACCTGGTGCAGCTCGCATCAATGGCCGTTCTGCAATTCAGACCTTCTGGCAAGGCGCAATTGATTCTGGGATGACGATCGATGATCTTCATGCCGTTGAGGTAGATTCCAGGGGTGATATCGCTGGAGAGATTGGTATTTTCGTTCTCAGCGCTCCTGGTGAAAGCGGTCAAACCAAAATACCGGGACAATACATCGTAATCTGGAAGCGCACCGGCCACATCTGGCAACTCCATCGTGATATTTGGAATACGAACTGAATTTGGTAAATCGAAGGCGGTTAGAATTCGAGGGCCTGTTAGAGGCGAATGTGATGAAAAGCATCAAGCAGATAAAATTGAGTTACGGGCAAGTCAATTTCAAAACAGCACTGATTTATTTATTAGTTCTCAGTACCGGTCTTGTTATTGGTTTTGCGAATGGCAGTTCCCACAGGCAGCCACCGGCAGAGCATGAAGGCGTGAGCGTAGTTTCGCTCGGTCAACTTGAGGATTCATCTCTTAAGATTCAAATTGGACTGGAAGGATACGAGATGAAATTAAGGGAGGTGACAGTAGCACCCGGAGGCGCTATCAAAGAACATAGTCATGCTACTCGTCCTGGGCTTGTACAGACTGTTTCAGGTTCCTGGGTTGAAGTTCGAAATGGTAAGGAAGTAAGCTACCCAGATACCAAAAAAGAAGCCTTGATTGAGGATGAGAATACCGTTCATTGGTTATATAACGACGGAAATGTTCCTGCTGTAGCGATTGTTTGTGGTCTTTCGAAGATAACTCAATAGCAGTCGCCCGAAACCACTACTGGTGAGGTAGCGTTCGGCACATACCGGTCGCTGAGAAATTTGCGGTGAGCGGCAAAACCCGACCCAAAGGAGCCCCCCACGCACGTCAATTAGCAAGAGCCGAAGCGAGTAACCGTCAAGCCTAGTGGCTTAAATTTGACAGAATTGGTTGGTGGGAAGGCGTAATTTTGGGCGTTTCGGCCGAAATCAGGCTGATTTCTAATACTCCAGGACTGGATAGCGTCATTCATATCTTTCTTTAACTTGCGGGAATAGTGAAAAAAGATGTTAATCTTTCCAATACCCGCTTTGTCTAAAATATACCTTATGAATGCGCGTAATACCCTGATACTGGTTGCGGTATCACTTATGCTGACGGGCTGTTCCAGTGTCATCTGGGATGAAGTCGACCTGATGCCGCCTCCGGACGTGTATGGCGACGGCATGCTGAATCCGCTCCCCGCGCAGGATCCTATGGATCTGATTCCTTACCAGGGATTGCTCTACGCGACGGATCGACGGCCGGCCGGTCCAGATGACAATGAAAAATATTACGCCAACGATCGCGGTCAACTCGTACGCCTGGGTGTCGCACGAATCTCTCTGCATGAAGCCGATGTGAACTGGGCCGAAGTCAGGAAAATATCCCTGCTGAAAAACCGCACTGACAAGTACCCATTGCGTGTCACAGGGATTCAGGAGTATGGCATCCTCGAGGATACGATTCCAGGCTTTGCAAAGCGCGAGGACTATGGCGATGACCAGCTCGACGGCGATGAGGAGTTTGCTGCGGCGGTCAATGCGCAGCTCGCGAGATCAAAACGCAAGCATGTGTATGTCTATGTGCACGGTTACAAGGTGGTGTTTGAAAACCCAATGCTGGTCGCTACGGAGCTTTGGCATTTCCTGGGCTACGACGGTGTCATGATCGGTTTTTCCTGGCCGTCGACACCAAGCAAGTGGGCTTACATTAGGGATACCGATACGTCTAATGGATATGCCCGCCATTTTCGCAAGTTCCTCGAGTTTCTTGCCGAAAAAACGGATGCCGAGGAAATTCACATTGTCGCCTACAGTAATGGTACGCGACTGGCGGCACGAGCATTCGAGCAGCTCGCTTTGATGAATGATGGCAAGCCGCGCGAGGAAATCCATGCGCGGCACAAGCTTGGCAACCTAATACTGGTTGGCAGTGATCTCGATCGCCAAGTATTTGCGTCTTATTTGGCAGACGGCGCCTTCGATGTGCCGCGCCACATGAGTATCTATGTGTCCGACAAGGACAAAGCACTTGGTTTTGTGCGCTGGCTGACGCGTCACGAGCGCCTGGGCCAAGTCATCGATGAAAACAAGTTTTCGCCAGCTGCGAAGCGCGCGCTGACGGAAAACAAGGACTATATCAGCATGATTGACGTGTCGGATGCCGAGGGCGCAGATACCGGTAACGGGCACGGATATTTTCGCAATAGCCCCTGGGCCAGCAGCGATATCCTGATGACGCTGATGTATGATCTTACGCCCGAGCAGCGCGGTCTCAGGCTAAAAACATCAATGCCCGTGTATGATTTCCCGCCCGATTACATGAACAAGCTCTGGGCGGCACTGGCGGAGGTTAACCCCGATTTTCGTCGTGCCTATGTGGTGCGCCAGATCGAACAGAGCGGCGATCAAAGACCGTGATGGGCGCTCGATGACTCGAATTGCTCTGATCCAGCAACATTGACGAGTTCCAAATCTGGGCGAAGGTCGTCACTGACTTTAACGTAACGGGTGTCGGTTCTGGGCACTTCTCGGAAGCCCATTGAATAGCTGTTAGTGTCCGCTTTATTGCGACGCTTTCTGGCGTGCTAAGTGTGGCATTAGCGATAAGGTTCAATAAAGCGTCTCATCGCATCAGCGAAAAATGCGCGTGCCTGCGCTGGTGACTTTTTGGAGGCGTCGAACACCAGTGCGGATAACTCGCGTCCGAAGGTCTTGCGTAGTTCGCTTTCATCTTCGTTACGCTGCGGTATCGCCATCACCGAGTCGCGGGTGTAGGTGGCCACAACGCCGTCAACCTTACTGGCGCGTTCGGTGGTTTTATAGTCTTCCCCCTGTTCCAGTGCCTCGATGTTTTCGGTTATCAGGCGCCGCATCATTACCACGCCGCGATCCCCGTGGTTCTGATTCCAGCGGGCGCTTTCGGCAATATCTCCCTGCCCGGCGATAGCCTCGTAGTCTCCCGGTACCTGCTGGCGCTCGGCATAAGGACGTTCATCTTCGGTCTGGCCGATGAAATCGATCTTGCCGACGCCGATCTGCGCCGCATCGCCGTTTTGCTCACGATCAAGTTCTTCATTGAGATAACGCCAACCGATCATCTGCGTATGGTTGTCATCAATCGGCCGCATCCAGCGCGTGAGCGCGGCGCCAAGAAAGGTTTCCTCGTCTTCGGCGCTGAGCCACAGTGCACCGGTCTGATTCAGATTGGGCAGGATAACGTCCGTGGTGCGCACCCAGAGCTTGTCTTTCCAGCGGCGCACATTAACGTTGATCATGCCGATGGGCGTTTCCACGTAATCGAGCTCCGGCAGTTCGCCCCAGGATTCGGAAAACTGCGCACCACTGACACGAGTGTGCAAAAAGCAGGAATGGGTCGGGTCCTGGGTATTGTCGAGTAGCTGCACCCAGTTGCAGGGGAAATGCAGCGAGAAGGGAACCATTTGGGTATCCGGCTGGTGGTAGGAATCCAGCTCTACGAAGTCGGTCTTCTCGTCGGGTGGACCCATCCAGGTGAAGATAATGCCCTGGTATTCGTGCACCGGGTAGGCCGGATGGCACATGCGATTTTTCAGACTGCTATGGGGATCGTTCGGTGTGTCGAGGATGCGGCCGTCGCAGGCGAAATGCCAGCCGTGGTAGCAGCACTGGATACCGACGTCGGTCGGCAGGCCGTACTCGAGCGAAGCGCCGCGATGACTGCAGTGTTTATCGAGCAGCCCTATGTCGCCCTGCTGCGTGCGAAACAGCACCAGATTTTCGCCCAGCATGGTGACGGTTAACGGCAATTCGCCGAGTTCGCTGCTGAGGCAGACCGGCTGCCAGCTGCGGCGCAGGTACTCGCCACCCGGTGTACCGCGGCCGACGCGTATCAGTTTTTCATCGAGTGGCACCTGCGCCTGTCGATAATAGCCGCCATAGGGTTGCTCGACGCGCCTGACTTTGCGGCTTGATCGAGCGAACTCGGTAATGCGACTTTTCGACATGGAGCAATTCTCCTCGACTGATTGAGATCTGTGGTTGTACCGGAGCGGTTGCCGGCTCGGCTACTATAATTCCGGACTGCAATGATCGCAATCTGCCGGTCACGAGATTGTGCCTGTTTGTCATCGCAGGTGACGAGCGATTAGCTTGGACGAGCGTTTATGTTTGTACAATCGAGGGTTTTGTGGCGAGTGAATGCGGTCGAATTTAGCGTCTGGGTTAATGCTGCCCGGAGTGTCGATTATCCAGGCAGGCTGGAGCATCTCTGTGCGCCGCTGAGCGGCTGTTCTATTGTGTCGGCGGCAAAAGCAAAAGCAGCGGTATGGGGCAAGTGGCGGCCGGGCAGGTCACCACTTGTCAGGGTTTGGCTTACGCGCCAGTCTCTATATTTGGCGGCTTACTTTGCAGCTTATTTTGTAAACCGGCGAATCATTCGTTCAACGCCGATTACCGCTTTGTAAACCGTTTCCGAAATCATTACCGAGAAGGTGACGGGGGCATTCTGGTGGTGGGTATTTGAGTGGTTCATGTCTTGCTCTCCTGGTTGAGTTGCGGTGTTTATCTGGATTGAAATATAGAGGCGGATAGACAATGCTACAAATGATACTTACTTAAGTGATAGAATAGTTTTACTTAACCATAACTATTCTATTGCTGCTGATGCGCAAACTACCGCAATTAAACTCGCTTCGAACCTTCGAGTCTGCCGCCCGTTGGTTAAGTTTTTCTAAGGCAGCGGAGGAGCTCCACGTGACTCCGGCAGCGGTCAGCCAGCAAATCCGCCAGCTGGAGGACTATCTTGGGGTCACCCTGTTTCATCGACTGACCCGGGCGGTCAGGCTTACCGAGGAGGCGAGGGCGGTGCTGCCATTGCTGACGGAGGGTTTTGATCGCCTTGCGGAAGCTGTCGAACGCCTGTCTGTGACCCAGGAAACCGGAATGCTGACCGTCAATATGGCACCCACATTCGCAGCCAAATGGTTGCTGCAGAGGTTGCCGGATTTCTCCGAAAAGTATCCCGATATCGATGTACGCCTCGATGCTTCACTGGTGCCCCGCGACTTCGACCGCGAAGATATCGATATCAGTATTCGTCTCAGCCAGGGCGATTATCCCGGTCTTTACCAGGCGCGCATCTTTGGTGAAGAATTCAGCCCGGTTTGCAGCCCGGAATTACTGGCGGGCCCAAAACCGCTGCAGGTTCCCGCTGACCTCAGGCAGCATCGTTTGCTGCACATCGACTGGGGCGAGCTGGACGGTGCGGTTCCCAACTGGAGAATGTGGTTCAGGGCGGTCGGTGAAAACGACGTCAACCCGGCGCCCGGCCCACATTTTACCATCGAGAGTATGGCGATAGAGGCGGCAATCAGCGGCAATGGCGTCGCCCTGGTGAGTCATCATGCCATTGTCGAGGATTTGAAAGCAGGGCGCCTGGTCAAGCCGTTTGATCTGGCGATGCCCGTCGACTACTCTTACTGGCTGATCTGTCCGCACGAGTATTTGCGTCGCGCCCGGGTGAAAGCCTTTTGTGACTGGCTGCTGGAGCAGGCGGCAGACGACTCGCTGGCCGCGGTCAGGGAGTAGTGTTCGCTGCTTGGTTCGATTCAGGCCGGGATTTGATTTCACTGATGTTTATCGAGCCATCGCGCTATCGCGTTACCAGTCCAGCGCCAGGTGTTCGGCTATATCGATGAGGGTCGGTTTATTGCCCTGGTCGGCGCGCCGTAACGCGTCGATAAATTCGTCACGCGTGTTGACGCTTACCGCCTCGCAGCCAAAGCCTTTGGCGATAGCGATAAAATCGGGAGTGTAGATATCGACGCCGATAGTCGGAATGTCGCGCTCCAGCATGTAGCGCTTTATCTCGCCGTAACCCTGGTTGTTCCACACCAGGATCGGGACTCCGAGTTCGAGTTCGACCGCGGTCGCCAGTTCCGCGATGGTGAACTGCAGGCCACCGTCACCGATGAGTGAAACCACGGGCGTATCGGGCAGTCCCAGTTTGGCGCCAAGCGCGGCTGGCAATCCATAACCGAGCGTTCCGTAGCCGGTCGACGAGTTGAAATAGCGCCGGGGTTGAGCCGCTTCATAGAACAGGTTTGCGCCGTAAACCGGTTGCGTTGAGTCGCCGGCCACCACCACCCCGGGCAGGATGTCTGCGATCAGATCGACGAACAGGCCATGTTTGCGGTAGGCCGCGGGTGCGAGTGCGTCGGAGTCATCGCGCAGCGTGATGACTTCGGCTTCGTGATTGAAAGGCGTGATATCTGCCATGGCCTCGCTCAGCGCTTTCATTGTCAGCCCGGCATCGGCACAGATCGAGATCGCCGGCAGCACGTTGCGTGTCATTTGTTCGGGTTCGATGTCGACGCGGATCACCTGGCCGCTCAGTTCGAGTTTGTCGTCGAACAGCAGCGTGTCGGTTTCGCCGAGTTCGGTACCGATGGCGAGCACCACGTCGGCCGCCTCCAGTGCATCGAGCACCGGGCGTTGTGGCAGACGGCTGCCGAGGTTTAGAGGGTGATCGGGTGGCAGTACGCCCTTGGCGTTGACCGTGAGCGCGGTGCGTATTCCGAGTCGATCCACCAGCTGGCGCGCCGCGTCGGCTGCATCCTGGGTGCCGCCACCGAGCACGATGAAGGGTCGCGAAGCGCTTTGCAGCAGTGCTTTTGCGTCCATGATCGCCTGCGCGCTGGGGCCGGAGCGATAGCGTTTGCCGACTTTGGGCAGGTTTTCGGCAGACATCGGTGCAGTGATGACATCGAGCGGCAGTTCGATGTGCACCGGGCCGGGGCGGGCGCTGTCGAACACGGCAAAAGCACGTGCCAGCACTTCGGCCAGTTCACTGGCGCGCGCGACGGTGTGGCTGAAAACGGAGACACCTGACACCAGCTGGCGCTGACTGGGTAGTTCGTGCAGCCGACCTCCACCGAGCGCCAGCTCATGAGAATTATTGACGCTGGAGATAACCAGCATCGGCACCGAGTCCGAGTAGGCCTGCGCCATGGCAGTAATGATATTGGTCATGCCAGGCCCCGAGATAATGAAACAGGCGGCCGGTTTGCCGGTAGCGCGCGCGTAACCGTCGGCCATGAACCCGGCACCCTGCTCGTGGCGCGGCGTGATGTGGCGCAAGCCCGTGTTGGGCAGCCCGCGGTAGAGTTCAACGGTATGCACGCCCGGAATACCGAACACGATTTCGATGCCATAGGATTGCAGCAGCTCGACCAGAACCTCGCCGCAGGTTTTTGATGCGTCTTTCGTCATAACCTTTTGTTCCCCACTAATCTGATATCCAGCTACTAGCTGACGGTCGCGCGCTCTGAATTAGCGTGGTCGTCGCATTGAAGGCTGCGTCACCAACCGTTGACGCGGTCCCAACGATCGCTGACCTGGCCGTTTTCCAGCACATTAAAATAGTCATAGGCGGCGGCCGTCATGCAGGCGTGGACGGGGAGTACGCGCAGCAGCGAGCCGACCGGAAATCGCGCATAGTCGGAGTCGTCACGGACTCGCACATGCCCGTGTTCCTGGCTTACCGAGGTGACAAACAGATTCGGGATAATGCGACCATCGGCGTCACACAATTGTCCATAACCTACCTCGGGCCGAAACCGGTCAGCGCTGCGGTCCTTGGAAAGCGCGAGGCC
>Ga0316194_10003073_pt1 | contig 11650 bp, 10 predicted proteins | sample CroRivsedime1_MG_FD_204936 | JGI IMG/M metagenome (GOLD analysis project Ga0316194, IMG submission 204936) | Coastal sediment microbial communities from Maine, United States - Cross River sediment 1 | ecosystem: Environmental > Aquatic > Marine > Coastal > Sediment | place: USA: Maine... | reverse complement strand
ATAAAAAGTAGTTGTAAATTATCTCTGCGAGCTTTGCGTTCTCAGCGGTGAACTTAACTGTCACCAGAAAATTTCATACAAATGGCATCGAATTTCATGAAGTTTCACACGAGCGCCGCCGCTGGCCTGAAAAGCAGCCAGTCTGATCGATAAAGAAACTTTGGCAAGGTGGATTCACATGATGGGTTAATTAAAAAATGAACATCGAACATTGAACGTCCAACATCGAATAATGTATTCTGTCAATTTAACTTAAAGACTGAGCAAGACTACTTCGCCAGACTGGCTATGAAGGCCAAGAGCGAATATACCCTTCGAAATTTGACTCGACTGCCTTCGACAGGCTCAGGCCCCCTGCAGTCGTTCGACCCTGAGTTTTTCAACCAAGAGCTCACGACCGAAGGGCTTATCGCAGGCTGCGGTTCGCAATTTTTAAAATAGATTAAGCGTAGCGCCATCAATATTGGACGTTCGATGTTCGACGTTCAATCTGTTTACTGTTCCGGCCAGGCGGAGTCTCATACTAAGTTTCATAAGAGTATCTGACATCTCCTTTCCTGACACCCGACACCTGAAACCTTTGTTTTCTGACAACATGTTGTCAGAAAAAACCAGCTAATGGCCTAGTTCCGAAACTATGCTATTGGCTTCAGTTCGGGGTCAACTTGAGTTTCTGGCCGGGCTGAAGGGTCGCATTGGGATCCATATTGTTGTAATTTGCTAACTGGTCCAGTGTCAGACCGTATCGGCGGCTGATCCCCCACAGGGTTTCTTTCGGACGAACCTGATGGAATTCGGCTTTTGTTTCCTTTTGAACCGTTTTAGCCGGTCGCGGCGCTTGAGAGGATTTTTGATATAACACACTTAATTCTTTTATAATTTGATCGATTTGGGTCGTAACCGTCGAATTGAAGCGATCAAATCGCTCGCTGATTAAGTTCAAATTCTGTTCCTGTTTGCCGAGTCGTTCAAGGGCTTGGTCGATTGCGTCAAAGGATGCCAGTTTTATTTCCAGCTGCTCAATTTTTGCTTCGAGTGATTGCAGCTGTCTGTTGCCGACGGTATTTTTGGGGCCTGATAAAAAGACCACAAGAAGGATAACGATTAAAACTAACCCGGCACCGCCGATGGTTAAGGGTGTTAAATATTTTTTACGGAAAATATCTGAATGATCGTCGTAGTAATCCTCCTGGTTTAACTCCCGTTCATCTTCATCGTCATATTTGTCATTGATAACAAAATTTTCGTGGTTCTCAAATTTTGGGTCGACCATGATAGCAATACTTCCTTAATTTTATGGATTCGGGTTTGCGCCAAGTTTAATTAAATGCGTGTAAAGTTTTTGATAATCCTAATTGGAAATAAAGGCAACAGGAAATATTAGCCGGGTGTTTTATAACTATCGGTATTTTGCAGCTGCCAGCGAGCGACTGCCAGCAGAGCGGCCAGGGTCAGGAGAAAATACCAGGGAAACCAGCCGATTGATTTTATAAACACTAAATTTTCAATCCCCACGTGACTTAAATCGGGATAGGCGGCGGCAAGTTGCGGCCGTAGGAACACCAACAAAATTGAATATAATACGCCAATTAAACCATAGGCAAGATTGAATGACAAGCCCTTAAAACTCAATACCGTGGCCCGTTGGTGCGAGGCGGTGATACGATTCAAATAATGGCTCTGGAAAAAGCGGCCCATATACATCACCACGGAAAGCAGGGCCACCGGAAGCAACCCGATGATCGGCAAAAAAAATGTTATCCCGATCAGGCCGATGAGGCTGACGATGGCCATCACTGCCAAATTATAGGCCGGAGAGTGCCGAGTCACCATTTTGTATGCCAGCCAGGGGATTATCATACCCAGCATCGCTAATCCTGAGCCGATCAAACCGAAGGATGCCTCCGGCAGGTTAATGAGCCGGTAGTACTGGCTGCATAAGGTGACGACCATGCGAATACAGTTGTCAAACATAAGACCTGCAAGAATGATCACCAGGGCAAAGGGGGTTTTCAATATCCAGCCGCCTGCCTGAAGGGTTAATTTAAAGGCCTGGACTATCGATTGTCCGGAATGTTCTGATGGATCGCATTCGGGTTTAACCGCCGGCTTCTCTTCTTCAAGTTTCAGGGTGGTCAGCAGGGTCATGATGGCCATTATGAAGGTGAGATAAAGCGGAAAACGCAGGGTGATATCCTGGGTCAGATGTATATTCAGTCCCAGCGTATTTGCCAAGCGCTGCATCAGCGCCGGATCATAAACGGCGGCACCAAGACTCATGGCGCCGACGTAGGCTATGGATTGAATCCGCATTTGTTTTTCGAGTACCCGGGGCCAATCTCGAGCTTCGCCTTCTTGTTTCAGAGCATCGTATGCAATGGCCTCATCAGCCCCGCTGGCAGCTGCCTCGGCTGCTCCGCTCAAAACCCGGTTAACCAGAAATATTCCAAAGAGCAAATCGGGGTTACCCATAGGGACAAAACATAATAGCGCGATTTCAATCACCATCAATATCCCGGTTAGGACTAAAAGATTCCGACGGCCGATGGTATCGGCCAGTGCACCTGAAGGGACTTCCAGCAAAACAATGGATGCCGCCCAAGCGGCATTGAGCAGAGCAAATTGTTCGAGGGTCAGACCGAAATCTAAATACAGGATGGTGAAAACAGGATAATAAAATCGGGCGTTGAAAAATACGCGAAAGGCGATGAACAGGCGAACATTTCGAATCACAAACGGTGATTTCTTGTTGGACGTATCCACAGGTCCTTTTACGATCAATAAATTATCCTTTTTTTCTATCAATCACTTCCTCGGTGATACTCCGACCTTCATTTAGGTGCTTTTCGCCGGCTTCGTTTTTGTTCGTGTTGGAGCCTGCAAGCACGCCTTCCAGCCAGATACTTGGAAAAATAAGCAAATCATAGAGATTGATCACAAATCTGCCGGTATAGTATCCAATGTTTCCGATCAAGCGGAGCACAAAGGAAAACAATCTGAGTACACCGGTGATGAGAATTCCCAGAACCGTGCGGAAAGACGACACAAAGGATTCCAGTGGTATCGCCGCAAACGCCAGAGCAAAGGGAAAGATAAAGCTCATAATGATTTGACCCATAGCGGGCATCATACCGCCCGACAGGCTCTGTTCAGCACCTGCTATTGACTGGCCGAATGTCCCTAAATCCCGGAAAATGCGATCACCCGCAAACACCAAGGCCGACTCGGTACCCGCCAAAATTGCCAACAGCGCGAAGGCGATCCAGATTATCCGGCGTCGCATTTTATCGTCCAGACTGCCGATGGTGGGAAAAAGACGCGTGATTCGCAGTGATTCCATTATAAACAAGCCCATGGTCAATTCAAACAGAATAAATATCAGCACGGCGACATCCGATGTTTTATAGAGCCCGATATAGCTTGAGCTGCCGATCATTTCCGACATGGGAGATGCAATTATATTGAAATTGATGAAGGCCCCGCCAAAAGCAATCAGCAGGAACAATCCGGAAATAAAAAACTGGGTCAGTGAAGAAGATGAAAGTAGCCTGGCGGCCTTATCCGTCTGCATACGAATTTGTTCATATTCATCCATATAGCGGTCAATACTTTTAGCCCGCCTGTTCAGGTTGCCGATGGCATTGCCGACATCATTGAGGGTCTTATCCACCTTACGCCAAACCGGCAGCATTTTCCTTAAGATTCCATAGCGTAAAGAATTAGATTTTCGGTAGTTGTCAATGGCTGACTTGTGTTGCTCCGTCAAGGTGCGGTTGATTTCATCCAGCATATTGGCAACCATGGAATCGCCGGTATGTTTGATACCGGCAATCGATTCGATGATCGGCCGCCAGTTCGGTAATGACGGGGGAACATCCGCACTGGAGCTGTAGTCCTCATCCAGGCGGGTGGTGAGTTCCAGCAGCCGGCGCTGAAGATGCGGAAAACCTGCCAGATCTCTGACAACGGCTGAGTTGATGCGATCGAATTCCCTTTCCACCAACCGCTCGGCTTTCTCCAGGCCGGCGGCCATCAGAACTTCGCGGTTGCGCCGGGCCAGTTTTCCTTCGGCTGAAAGCACTGATGTCGCAGTCAGCCGCATGGCATTATGGACAATCTTGGCCAGGGAACCCACCGCGCGATGAAAAGGTTTGCGAGCGAAATAAAGTGCGGCCAGCAGCAAGACAATCCATATCATCATGGATAGGAAAGGGTTTGACGTAATACTCAACATATTGGCAATTGGCATGCCACCTCCGTTCAACCGGCTTACTCGGACTTTTTTATATTACCTTCGAAATTTTCAGGATTCTTGAAATACTTATCCGGGTCCTCCAGCAGGGCTTCCAGTCTGTAGCGGTAAAATCCGATACGGGCGATCTTATTTCTTTGAGATCCGAAGTATTCCAGCGGTTGTTCTTCAAGTTCAGCGATTTTCTGTTCAAGTTTTTCCTTTTCAGCGGCAATCTTTTCTGCCTGTGTAGGCGGTCGATTTATTTCCGCCTCTTCAGCTTGCAGCTTCTCTTCCAGTTGCTGTTTCTCATAATTTTCGTCTGTTTCTTTGATAAATTCTTGCACCTGTTCTTGCTCTGCTTCGGTCCGCTTTGTATCCGCTTCTTCATCGTGCCGGGATGTCTGAGATTTCGTTTGAACCTCGTAGTTTTCTGCGCTTTCAGGGGGGTGATCACTGTAATGCTTAACGCCCTTTTCATCGGTCCAAATATAAATCTCAGCCGCCAGGCTTGAAACACAAAAAAAGGTTATAACACCAAAAAAAGTTAAAACGGAAATGATTAGAATATTAAAGAATTTCATTAGCCCTCCTATTCCTTTTGTTCGACGAAGAATTTAAGCATATCATTTTTTAAATAAATTTTAATAGTTTACCAATGAAGTGTCAATATTATTTTTGTTTCTGATTCTCCTCAACTGCCACGAACAGCAGCATGCTAGCATTTTTCTCTTTCAAATTTTACCGGAAATGTTCCATTTGACACGACCCACCTTTTTATTCTAACATCAAAAACCCTGTTCTCTGGGCCTCCGGCTCAGAGAGCCAGGTCAGAGATAATAGGCCCTGACATGAAAACAATAAGAAGTATCGATGGAATTAAAAAGGAATTAAACCAATGAAACAACTCCTCAAAACCGTGTTCTACGACAAGCATGTCAATCTGGGTGCCAACATGGTCGAATTTGGCGGTTGGGATATGCCGGTGCAGTATGAATCCGGCATCGTGCAGGAGCATTTAAGTACCCGCAGGCAGGCGGGGCTGTTCGATGTCTCCCACATGGGCCGATTCATTATCGGCGGGGCCCATGCCCTTGATTTTCTCCAGTATGCCCTGACCAACAATGCCGCCGCCCTGGAAATCGAAGAGGGGCAATACACGATGATTCCCAATGAAAACGGCGGGGCCGTGGACGATGCTTACCTCTACCGCTTTGTTGAGGATGAATACCTGCTGGTCGTCAACGCCGCCAACCGTGAAAAGGATTGGGATCACTTGTTGGCGTTCAAGGATAAATTCGGCCCGGTGGTGATCGAAGATCGCACCATGGAAATGACGATGCTCAGTCTGCAGGGACCCCTATCTAAAAAAATTCTGTCCGGTCTGATGGATTCCGGGCGACTGCCGGAGCCTCTGAGAAACTACTTGAGCACCCTCTATATCGATGGGACTCGAGTTTTTGTTGCGCGTACCGGCTACACCGGCGAACCGATTTGTTTTGAGCTCTTCATCGACCGCAAGGATGCTTTAAAGGTATGGGATTTGCTGCTGGAAAAGGGTGCCGTGCCGGTGGGTCTGGGGGCACGCGATACCCTGAGGCTGGAAGCTGGATTGCCACTTTACGGTCACGAATTAGGTTTGGAACCGGATGGTGTGGAAATACCGATTTTTGCCTGTGATTTAGCCCGTTTTGCCGTCAGCTTTTCAGCGCTCAAGGGAGAATTTGTCGGAAAACAGCCTTTGGTGAGACAATTTGAGGCCTTAAAAAAGATCGTCGACAGGGACTATTCGCTCATAGAGGACCTTCCCTGCCTGATTCAGCCCATCGAACTGACTGGCAAAGGTGTTGCACGAGCCGGGGCCGGCGTGTATCGCGCACAAAAGAAGGTGGGATATGTTACCAGCGGCACCATGGTCCCATATTGGCAAACTGAAGGTGTCGGGCTTTCATCCATTCAGAGCGAAGATCGGAAAATGAGGGCCATCGGGCTGGCCATGATGGACAGCAATCTGGTTGAGGGAGACGAGATCGAAATAGACATCAGGGGTAAAAGAGTGGCGGCCGTGATTGTGCCATATCTTATTCGAAACGAAGCTCCGCCGTTTTGCTGGCCCATTAAAAGCGATCAGCAGCGGGAGGAAAAAAAGACGATCTGTGCCAGCGAAGAAATGACAGACAATGTCCGCGCACTGATTGAAAAGGCGGCTGCCAATACCCGCTGGCGGCAGGAGCAATGCATTAATTTGATTCCTTCGGAGCAGACCGCCTCAGCCATGGTTCGACGGCTATCCATCACGGATCCGGCGGCACGTTATGCCGAGCACAAACAGGTTAAGGCATTTAAAGAAGCGGATGTTTTCTACTACCAGGGCACGGATTTCATTTGTGAGGTCGAATATCTGCTGACGTGCGAAATGCAAAAGTATCTGGAATGCGCCGAGGTTGAAACGCGTGTGATATCGGGCCAGATGGCAAACACAGCGGTTTTCAGCGCCATGGTGGACTACCTGAACCGGGCCGATCGCAAGAGCGAACAGCGCAGAATTCGAAAAATAATGAACAACCATATCATCAAAGGAGGGCATCTGAGTGCGCAGCCCATGGGGGCATTGCGAGATTTTGTGATGCGGGATCCCAAACGGGAAAAGCCAGCGGTGATCAACTTCCCTGTATTGGCAGACAACCCATACAAAATCGATATGAAAGAGACCCGGGATCTGATTATCGAACACCGACCCGAGTTGATCATACTCGGCAAGAGTATGATCATTCAGCGTGAACCGGTGGCTGAAATCCGCGCAATTATCGATGAACTTGCGCTGAGCTGTATGTTGATGTACGACATGGCCCATGTTTTGGGATTGATCGGGCCGTATTTTCAGCAACCTTTCAAAGAGGGCGCGGACATTGTGACCGGCTCTACTCACAAAACCTATTACGGCACACAGCGCGGAATTATCGCTGTCAATTGGACCGAAAACGACCTGCGCTATAAGTTCTGGGAGGCTATTCAGCGTCGGTCCTTTCCGGGATCCATGAGCAATCACCATCTGGGAACCCTGGTGGGGTTGCTCATGGCTGCATATGAGATGAACTATTTTAAAGACGAGTACCAGAAAAACGTCCTGGCCAACGCCAAAGCTTTTGCCCTGGCACTGAAGGATTGTGGTTTGGCTGTGGCGGGCGACCCGGAGGTATCCTATACCGAAACCCATCAGGTAATCATTGACGTGGGATATGCCCGGGGACCTGAATTTGCCCGGCGCCTGGAAAGCAACAATATTATCCTCAATTACCAGGCAGCTCCGGAAGAAGAAGGATTTACGGCAGCCGGGTCCCTGCGGACCGGGGTGCAGGAGATGACCCGCTTTGGGATGAGAGAAGATGATTTTAAAGAACTGGCTCAATACATAGCGGATGTCATTTTCAGGGATAGCAATGTTAAGCGGGAAGTCAGTTCCCTGCGCAAAAAATTTTTAGATATGCGGTACTGTTTTGCCGGCGGCGAATTTGAAGATCTGATGCAAACACTCCATAAATTGACATGATAAAAGGAGGCAGCAATGGGGCAGATCAGGATGACCGGAGAGATCCGCACGGACTATGATTGTGAAACCAGTGGTCTTCCTGCGGAAAGGTGGGCGGAAGCTGTTTTCAAGATCGGTGAAGAAGAGATTATCCTGGAAGTCAGTGTCGAAAAAGATGTTATCATCGGCATAATGGCCGGGGAAAATGCCTCATGGCGGGGTACACTTGAGGGGTTGAAAAAGACGCTCCGAGGCGACATCGAAGTAAAATAGGTGTATACACAATATCAGAATGAAATCCCTGTTTTCTGGATATCTCTGTTTCATGAAAAATAAAATAGACTGCGCAGCAACGCCACCATTTTTTCCGCCATCAACAGATGCCCCAATTTATTGGGGTGAAGACCGTCTTCTGAATAATATTTTGCCCGGACATTTCTATTTATGTCCAAAAAGGGGTGATGGAAATCAAGACAGGCAATGTCGCTTTCTTTGGCTGCAACAACCAACGCGTCTACCAGTTCGGATAGTTTGTTGAGGCATTTATCCCACCCGGCGATGGGTGACATCATATTTTGATGCCGGATGTTTTCCATGCACAGGGGTAAGGGCAGACCCACAAGCGGGACGATATTCCGATGCTGGGCCTGGCAGGCCATGGCGAATATATTGGCCAGAATCAAATTGATATCAAGATCCCACCATAAATCGTTGGTTCCACCCAGTATCACCACCATGTCAGGCTGACATCGAACCACGTCCTGGTTAAAACGGCCCAGCAGTCCGCCGCTGGTATCCCCGCCGATACCACTGTTGATGACGGTTACCTTAATATTGTTTTCAACCAGGTGCGGCCAGGTATAATTTTTTTCCAGATCGGAACCCTCGGTGAGGCTGTCACCATGGCATACAATTGTTCTCATAATTTTTCTTTCCACTTTGAAATAAGATCTTTGGCGAACTTGAACATTGGCTTGCGAATGTGAACCTTTAAGAGCAGGTTTCCAGGTTTGCCGCCACCTTTGCCGTCCTGGCCCATTGCCGTCAGTCGAATCTGCTGACCTTGGCGGACACCGGGGGGAATTTTTACCACCAGTTTTTTTGATTTATGGCGCAGATAATATGCATAAGGACCTCCATACAGCGCCTGCTGGGGATCCAGGTAAAGGTGGTCGTGAACATCGGTTCCATCTTCAGGCAATTGGAAACCGCTGATTTTTTGCAGCAAAAAGCGGGAAACTTTCCCGAAATTGCCACCCAACGGGAAATTTTCCTGTTGTCGATAGCCGGTCCCTGTGGCCGGTCTGCCGAAAAAATATCCCTTGGCCGAAAAGCCCGGCTTCTTAAACTCGAACTGACGGTATCCCCGGCCGTAAAATTCCTTGAAGATCTCGTTAGAGCCTCTCAACCCAAAATTCCTGGCCATTTCTTCAAAAATGTGATTGATGTCCGAACCGCTAAATATATCCTGTTCGGAATAATTATTTCTAAAATGCGAATAGGCCGAGGATCCGAATTGATTTTTCAGGGTATCATATTCGCGTTTTTTGGCTGAATTGGAGAGAACGGCATAAGCTTCATTGACCTTTTTCATCTCCTCGACCGCGCCCATGTTTTCCTTGTTGCGATCCGGATGGAACTTAAAGGCCAGCTGCCGATAGGCCTCTTTGATCTGCTTAGCCGTGGCGCTTTTATCCACTCCTAAAACTTGATAATAGTCCTCTTGCACCATTGTCTTGTATTTCCTTTTGTCCGTGCGAATTCATGGGATAAACAGTCATATGTTAAGGATAACCTACTATAAGTCAACGTTATTCGCGGGTGAGTTTGCTATCGGAAATCCTAATAAAGAAACAGGTGGACATCGAGCTCCGGGTCTAAAGCCAAATGAGGGAATTCCAGATCAGAGATGACCGTGCTTAGCAAATCCGGAAAGTACCAACCAGGCTTTGGCATCAAATTTTAATGCCGGATTCTCGCACAGCCGGGATGCCCGGGATGGGGAAATGAGCTCAACCTCGATGAATTCAGAACCGGTATTGCGGGCAGTGGAGGGATTGCCGTCGCATTCAACATACACCATGGCCACAGATTCATCGCTCATACCGGCAGAGGAATATATTGACGGACTGATTTCGGTAAACCGGATGACGTCCAACCCCGTTTCCTCTTTAAGCTCACGACGGGAGGCCTGCTCGATGGTTTCCCCTGCATCGATCAGACCGGCCGGGAAACCATATTCAAAATCCGCCAGCGGTATCCTGTACTCTCTGGTGATGACGATTTTATTTTCCTTTGAGTGCCAGGGAACAATGACTACGGCATCGGGTACCGCAAATTTATTAGTGATGCATTTGGGCTCTTTGGCGCGGGAGGCGACCTGCCAGGATCTGTTGCGACCGTTTTTATCGACATATGCAACTTCAAACAAATTCAGCCATTTTAAATCCGTGAGTTTCTGGGAGCTTCTGATTATCACCGACATGTCCTCTATGTTCTGTATTTATCAATATAATAAAGGGTTGCGCCTACAGGCGCAAACGAAAGAAATAAAATGTTGAGCAGTGGAATCAGAAAAAGAAGGCCGAAACCCAAATGAAAGGGAAGCGTGCTCATTAATAGCCGGAAACGTTCTTTGAAAGGTGCCATCCGCCGGGCAGGAATCAGATCCGTATTGTCCCAGGCAAGAAAAATAACCGCTGCCGCCGAAGATAAAATTGTTACAATCGGACCCAGGGGAGTCAGCCAGCTGAGTCCAATGAGCACTAAAGACAACAGGACGGGTAAGGTTGTCCGGGGGATTTCCTGTTTAATCAAAAATAAAAATTGCCGCCACCAGGGGATTTTATTCGTCTCCCGTATACTGCCCGTCACTGTTTTCTCGGTAATTCTAGACATCAGATCCATGATGAAGACACTGAAAAGAATTTGAGAAACCAGGTAAGACAAAACAATCGCACAGCCGACTAAAACTGCCGAAAGCATCCAGGAAAGCAGGTACCATAACCATATAAACCAGTGACTTTCAGGTTTATGCCACATGAGGTTTAAAATCTCTTGATGGTAAACCAGAATCAAACCGGCGGAGAGAATAGTGATGATGATCACCACCATAAATCGAATGATCCCTAACAAAAGCAGTTTAGGCGTTTTCAACCCCAAACTCAATCCTTGCAGGTTATATTTTATGCCGCTGAGCAAGTTCATTCGCTAAATTCCTGACCCGGATGAACGGAAATTGATTTAGGCATTAGTTTGTTCCGCTATATCAGCCTGTTATAACAAGAGACCGAATTAGAATAAATGTGACTGAGTAGAATTCATCATAAATGCCTACCGAAAGTGGCGATAATTGTCAATATGCATCCTGCTCAAGCAGGAAATTCGCGTTTTTGATCGGCGAGGATCTAAAGTATATCATTGTTTTTACCGATATTATCCTTAATTTACAAACGACGAAGTATTGGTAGCCGTCGGCGGGTACCATCATCAACCCCTTATATTATTCTGAAGCGACCGGGATACTCGAAACCGATGGGGTAATTTCGACAAAGATGACGCTATTTATTGTAACGAAACCATCTAAGTAAAATGGAAAAAGAATATGAACGCCAAAACGGCCTGAGTTGCGGCTCATGTGAGTCTCCTTACACGGAAAACCGCCGTGGCATCGATCGCAGGACGAATAACAAAGCGCGATTCAAATATTTGTTGTTCAATGGCCGCAGAGAGCGTTCCCGACGTGACGAAGACAGTGGAAAGGTGTTTATTTTCGACCGTTACAATCAGAAATTTTTTTTGGCCATAACAGTCATCCTGATACTGAGTGTTTTGGATGCCGTGTTAACTCTGACCGTAATTCAAAGGGGCGCCAAAGAGCTTAATCCGGT
>Ga0316194_10003071_pt1 | contig 11653 bp, 10 predicted proteins | sample CroRivsedime1_MG_FD_204936 | JGI IMG/M metagenome (GOLD analysis project Ga0316194, IMG submission 204936) | Coastal sediment microbial communities from Maine, United States - Cross River sediment 1 | ecosystem: Environmental > Aquatic > Marine > Coastal > Sediment | place: USA: Maine... | reverse complement strand
CCTGCAGGATATTCCGAGCTGGTGTCGGGTTCACGGCCACACGCTCGTCGCGAGTGAGACCGTGGAGAATGAATCCGGGGGAGGACTCGTCTACCGTTTTCGGATCCAGGTCAGGGGTGATTAGCGTAACGCACCACAAAAGTGCGATCACTTAATCCCGCGCGCTTTGCGCACCATATAGGTGTATTAGTGAGCGCTTACATACCTGGATTGTAACGGGAATAGACGGCTCTCTGATGGCGCACTAGTTGCCTCTACGACGCACCATAAAGGGTACGTCGGCAGCCTCCGATCGACACTTGATCAAGAAGTCTACTTAGACCCGCCATCGCGCAAGCGAGCGATAAACGAAAAGGAGCTGGACAGAGATGTCTGAAAATACACTCAAACTCATTAAAGAAAACGACGTTAAATGGGTCGATCTGCGCTTTACCGACCCGAAGGGCAAAGAGCAACACACCACGGTTCCCGCCGGGAAGCTGGACGCCGATGCGCTCACCGACGGCTTCATGTTCGACGGCTCCTCGATTGCCGGATGGAAGTCCATCAACGAGTCCGACATGATCCTGATGCCTGATGACGACACGCCCGTCATCGATCCCTTCCGTGACGACACCACCCTGAATCTGCGCTGCGACATCGTGGAACCTTCCACCATGCAGCCCTACGACCGGGATCCCCGCTCAATCGCCAAGCGCGCTGAAGCCTTCCTGTCCTCCACCGGTATTGGCGACACCGCCTACTTCGGCCCGGAGAACGAGTTCTTCGTCTTCGACGACGTTCGCTGGAAGGTCGAGATGAGCGGCGCCTCCTATCACATCGGTGCCGAGGAAGCGGCCTGGGAATCCCACAACGAATTCGAAGGCGGCAACCTGGGCCACCGTCCGTCCGTGAAGGGCGGCTACTTCCCGGTCCCGCCGGTAGATTCCGCGGCCGACCTGCGTTCTGCAATGTGCAACGCCATGGAAGCCATGGGTCTGGAGGTGGAGGTGCATCACCACGAGGTCGCAACCGCCTGCCAGAACGAAATCGGCGTGCGCTTCAATACGCTGGTGAAGAAGGCCGACGAAGTGCAGATCTACAAGTACTGCGTGCACAACGTGGCCGATGCCTACGGCAAGACGGCCACCTTCATGCCGAAGCCTCTCGTGGGTGACAACGGCAATGGCATGCACGTGCACCAGTCCATCGCCAAGGGTGATACCAACATTTTCCACGGCGATGCCTATGCAGGACTGTCCGAAACCGCTCTGTACTACATTGGCGGTATCATCAAGCACGCCCGGGCCATCAACGCCTTCGGCAACGCGGCTACCAACTCCTACAAGCGTCTGGTGCCGGGCTTCGAAGCCCCCGTGCTGCTGGCCTACTCGGCCCGCAACCGCTCCGCTTCCATCCGGGTGCCGTACATCCAGGGTGGCAACCCTCGTGCTTACCGGGTCGAGGTGCGCTTCCCGGATTCCACGGGCAACCCGTACCTGACGTTCGCCGCCATGCTCATGGCAGGCCTGGACGGCATCAAGAATGAGATCCACCCGGGTGACTCTTTCGACAAAGATCTTTACGATCTGCCACCGGAAGAACTGGCCGACGTGCCGACGGTCGCCAGCTCGCTGGAGCAGGCCCTGGACGCGCTGGACCAGGATCGCGATTTCCTGAAGGCTGGCGACGTGTTCAGCGATGGTGCGATCGACGGCTACCTGGACCTCAAGCGGGAAGAAGTGGATTACCTCAACGCCACCACCCACCCGGCCGAATTCGAGATGTACTACAGCGTCTGATTTCGTCTGGAAAGCAGGGCCGTCTGGACGGCCCTGCTATACCCCAGAAACCTGACAATAGCCCCGAAACAGTTACGTTTCGGGGCTTTTTTTTGGCCTTTGTGGTTTCAATTTCGCTAAACCGATTGCGGTTTCAGGGCCCAGCGGGTGGTAATCTTGTGTGAATTGGCAGTATGGAAATGGATCGGAATCGACCATGACAGCAATAATCGAAATATCGGCATCAAGCCTGCGCGCCCCCTCACGCGTCGCGCTGGCGCTTGGCTTCATCGCTGCGCTCAGCCTGCCCGTGCCGGCGGAGAGCCAGATCTTCCGCACCGTGGATGAAGACGGCAACGTAGTGTTCACCGACATCCCGCCCCGGGAGGACGATGAGAACGCGGAGCAGATCGTCATCGATAACCCGAATTCCTTCGCCGTCGAAGAGGCTATTCCCAAGGCTGACGCCTGGATCGTCGAGCCCGAGGAAGGTGAAGGTGAAGAGGCAGAACCGCCTTTCCGCTACAACGCGCTGGAAATCGTCTCCCCGGCCGACGATGAGCCTGTCCGGGAGAATGCCGGCAATATCACCATCGTTACCAACGTCAGCCCCCGCATGCAGCGCGGCCATGTGGCGAGACTGCTGATGGACGGCAGCGTCGTTCAGGAAGGGCCACAGGCCAGCTTCGATCTGGCCAATGTGGACCGAGGCACCCATACCATCGCAGTCGAGATCATCGATGAACAGGGCCAGGTGCTGATCCGGACCGAGGAGTCCACTTTCCACATGCTCCGCTTCGCCGGAGGCGCGGGCTGACCCAGTCGTACTGATCCTGCGCCGGCAAACCGAGCCGGCGCGCCATTCCCAGCCCATTCTTATCAAACCGATCGCACCGGTCAGCGCACCGGTCAGCGCTCCGGTCAGCGCACCGGTCAGCGCACCGATCAGCGCACAGAGTCGCACCATTATGGTGCGAAAATGTAGTATAATGCATTCCAGGGTCGCACCGGATGGTTGCCTTTGCACTTAAATCCAGCTTTTATATTTATTGGGTTTTCGAGTAAGTGAACGTTTACTTACACCCGCCGGGAGCAGCTCCCGAAAACGGTGCGAAGTTGGACCGTATCTTGCTATTCCCTAACGACAGGATGCCCGGGAAGAGGCCTTGAGCGAAGAAAAAATCACACAGGCCGACGTGATCGACATGCTGTTGACCGCGGTGGTGGTCGTGGGTCCGGATCTGCACATCGTCTACATGAACCCGGCGGCGGAGTCCCTGTTCGGAACCAGCGCCACTCGGGCCATCGACCAGAGCGCTGAAGCGCTCCTCTACGATGACGGCTCAAACGTTTTTGGCGTGCTCAAGGACGTATTCGAATCCGGCCTGACTCTGACCCGACGCGCCGCCGAGTTCCGCACCCGGCAGGGACAGGAGGTGACTGCAGATCTGACCATTTCCCTGGACCCGATCATGGAATGTCTGGTGGTGGAGCTGCAGCCCATCAGCCGGCTGGTGCGCATCAATCGGGATGACCGCGCCCGCTCTTCGTTCAAAACCACGCGGGAGTTGATACGGGGCCTTGCCCACGAGGTGAAAAATCCCCTCGGTGGCCTGCGCGGCGCCGCCCAGCTGCTCGAGCGGGAACTGGGCTCAGCAGACCTGAAGGAATACACCCAGATCATCATCCACGAGGCAGACCGACTTTCGGAGCTGGTGGACCAGCTGCTCGGGCCCAATAAGCAGCCTCGAACCGGCAGCTTCAACATCCACCGGATCCTCGAGCACGTGGTCCGTCTGGTGGAGGCGGAATCGCCAGGCGCACTCACCTTCGAGCGCGACTACGACCCCAGCCTGCCCGAGCTTTTCGGCGATGAGGATCAGATCATCCAGGCTCTCCTCAACATGGTGCAGAACGCCGCCCAGTCACTGATCGAGCATGGCACACCGGCGCCGTCCATCACCCTGAGAACCCGGGTGGTGCGCACTTTCACCATCGACAGCGTGAAGCATCGAATGGTGGCCAGAATCGACATCATCGACAACGGGCCTGGCATCGCAGATTCCATGATCGATGAAATCTTCTATCCCATGATTACGTCCCGCGCGGATGGAAGCGGCCTGGGCCTCGCCATCACTCAATCCGTCATTGGCCAGCACGGCGGCGTGATCGAATGCGAAAGCCAGCCGGGGCGCACCTGCTTCTCCGTCTTCCTGCCGCTGGAAGCTGAAGAGCTGGCCGAAACGGCCGCGAACAACGGAACTGAGCACGAATGAGCAATCGAGTCTGGGTCGTGGACGACGACCGATCCATCCGCTGGGTACTGGAGAAAGCCATGACCCAGGCGGGCATCTCCATCTCCGCTTTTGCCTCGGCCGACCATGCCATGCACCATCTGCACGACGAGCGGCCGAGCGCGGTGATCACCGATGTGCGCATGCCGGGCACGGATGGCCTCGATTTCATCTCCCACATCCACGAGGCCTACCCGGATCTGCCGGTGATCATCATGACCGCGCACTCGGACCTGGACAGCGCCATCAGCGCCTATCAGTCCGGCGCCTTTGAGTATCTGCCAAAGCCGTTTGATGTGGATGAGGCGCTCGCCATCGTCAAACGCGCCATCGCCGCCGCTGCGGAGCTCGCCGGTGAGGAGCCGGACGACCCGGGCGTAGACGAGCGAACGATGCAGCAGGAGATCATCGGCCAGGCACCTGCCATGCAGGAAGTCTTCCGCGCCATCGGTCGCCTTGCCAACTCCAACGTGAGCGTGCTGATTCGCGGCGCATCCGGCTCCGGTAAGGAACTGGTGGCTCAAGCGCTGCACCGGCACAGCCCGCGCGCCCAGGGCACTTTTGTGGCCCTGAACATGGCCGCCATCCCCAGGGAACTGGTGGAATCAGAGCTCTTCGGTCATGAAAAGGGCGCGTTCACCGGCGCCAATACCCGGCGCGTCGGGCGTTTCGAGCAGGCCAACGGCGGAACCCTGTTTCTCGATGAGATCGGCGACATGCCTCAAGACACCCAGACCCGCCTGCTCCGGGTGCTGGCGGACGGCGAGTTCTACCGGGTCGGCGGCCACTCTCCGATCAAGGTGGATGTGCGCATCATTGCCGCCACCCACCAGAACCTTGAAGACCGGGTGCGTGATGGCAGCTTCCGGGAAGACCTCTTTCACCGTCTGAACGTAATCAGCGTGCACGTGCCGACCCTGGCGGAGCGTCGCACGGACATACCGCTGCTGGCCCGCCATTTCCTCGACCGGGCCGCCACTGAGCTCGGCGAGGAGCCGAAGATCCTGCGCCCGGAGACCATGGACTATATGAGCGCCCTGCCCTGGCCGGGCAACGTACGGCAGCTCGAAAACACCTGCCGCTGGCTGACCGTGATGGCCTCCGGCCGGGAAATTCATCCTGGCGACCTGCCACCGGAGCTCAAGACCGAGGTCGAGGCGGCGGAAACTTCAAACGGCGTGCGCTGGGAGAAGGCGCTGGAACGCTGGGCGGAACAGGCCGCCAGCGAGCAGATCGACAAGCCGCTGCTGGACATCACCACCCCGAAGTACGAAGAGGTGATGATCCGGGTGGCCCTGCGCCAGACGGGCGGCCGGCGTCAGGACGCGGCAAAGCTGCTCGGCTGGGGGCGGAACACGCTGACCCGAAAGATATCTGAGCTGCATCTCACCGATCTGTGATCGAGCGGCTATGATCGGCCTGCCGCCAATGGATGCGCCGAATGCCGTTCCACATCGTCCTCTACGAACCGGAGATTCCCCCGAACACGGGCAACGTGATGCGCCTGGCCGCGAACACCGGGGCCATGCTGCATCTGGTGGAGCCTCTCGGCTTCGAGCTCGACGACACACGCATGCGCAGGGCCGGGCTCGACTACCGCGAGTTCGCCGACGTGCACCTGCATCCGAACCTGGATGCCTGCCTGGCCGAGGTCGGCCGGGATAGGATGTTCGCGCTCTCGACCCGCGGCTCACGCCTCTATGCCGAGGCTCAGTTTCGAGAGGGAGACGTACTGATGTTTGGCCCGGAAACCCGTGGGCTGCCCCAGCCCCTGCTGGATGAGCTGGGCCCCGAGCGGGTGCTGCGCCTGCCCATGCAGCCCGTATCCAGGTCGTTGAACATGGCGAACAGTGTGTCTGTGGTGCTCTACGAGGCCTGGCGTCAGATTGGTTTCTCTGGTGGTCGGTGAACGCTCCGGAGATCGCTGAGGCCTGACCGGGCGGTCAGTGCTTGATGGGGGCGTCGCCCGACTCCGTGGCTTGCGCGGCCTGCGCCTCGGCGTGGCGCATGGCTTCCTCGTAGGCTGCTTCGAAGTTGATGGGGACCAGATTGAGCGGCGGAAAACCGCCCCGTACCACCAGCGAATCCACCGCCTCGCGCACAAAGGGGAAGAGCGTGGTCGGGCAGAAAATGCCCACCGTCCGGCGAATGGCTTCTTCCGGAAACCCTTCCATGTGAAAGAGCCCCGCCTGCTGGACTTCGGCAATGAACGCCGTCTTTTCAGCCAGCTTGGCCGTCACCGTCACCGTAACCACCACCTCGAAGTAATTCGGCACCACCTGCTCGGAGCGGGTGTTGATGTTCAGCTCGATCTCCGGCTTCCACTCCTGCTGGAACATGGCCGGCGTGTTCGGCGACTCGAAAGAGGCATCCTTGAGGTAGAGCTTCTCGATCCGAACCTGTCCCTGGGCCGGGCGATCTTCCGGCGTCGACTCATCGCTCACGATTTCACCACCGGCAGGCTCTGATTGCGCCACTCGGCAACACCGCCCGTCAATCGGCTCACCTGCTCAAAGCCGTTCTTCCTGAGCAGGGTCCCGGCGGCACCCGAGTGCTGGCCCATCTTGCAGGCCACCACCAGTGGCCGGGTCTTAAAATCCTTCAGCTCCGAGAGCCTGGACTCCAGGGCCGAGTAGGGGATGTTGATGGCGTCGACGATATGGCCCGCCTCGAACTCTTTCTTGTCGCGAACGTCGAGCACCACCGCATCCGAGCGATTGACCAGATCCACGAGCTGCTGAGCGGATACGGACTGTCCGCCGCGTTGGGTCTCGTTCCTGATAAACAGTGCGAGTATCAGGATAAAGGTGCCCACCAGAAACGGATGATTGCTGATGAAGGAAAATAGCTGATCCATAGTTGTTAGCTGCCGTGCCGGGTCAGAAGCCGATCGGGGCCGGTTTTGCCAGCGGAATTCTCGGCTGAGTGTGCGAAAAAGACGCGCGATTATACACACCGCAACCAGCGCTGGCCCTGTGCCTGCTAATCGACGCCTTTCTGCTAAAATGCCGAGCCTTTTCAGCTACCCCGGTCAGGCAATTGAAGACACCCACGGTACTCGTCGTTCTGGATGGTTTCGGTTACAGCGAAGCCGTGGAAGGCAATGCCATTGCAGCCGCCAGCACCCCGAACTGGGACCGCTACTGGCAGGAAGCCCCGCACACGCTGATCTCCGGTTCCGGCACGGATGTGGGTCTGCCCGACGGCCAGATGGGCAATTCCGAGGTGGGCCACATGAACCTGGGCGCCGGTCGCGTGGTTTATCAGGACCTCACCCGCATCAACCGAGCCATCGAGCAGGGCGAGTTCGCCCGCAACCGGGCGCTGAACAAATGCTTCGATCGCCTTGAAAACTCCGGCGGTACCCTGCACGTGATGGGGCTCCTTTCTCCCGGCGGTGTGCACAGCCATGAGGACCAGATCTTCGCGCTGCTCGAGATCGCCGCGGAGCGCGGAATCGAGCGCGTCATGCTGCACGCATTCCTGGACGGACGGGACACGCCGCCGCGCAGCGCCCGAGCCTCGCTGGAAAAGGCCGAGGGCCTGTTCGAAAAACTGGGCAACGGCCAGGTCGCCTCCATCTGCGGCCGCTACTACGCCATGGATCGGGACCGGCGCTGGGATCGGGTGAATCGGGCCTACAAACTGCTGGTGCGGGGCGAAGCACCTTTTCATGCCACCTCCGCGGTGGATGCGCTGGATCAGGCATACAGCCGCGACGAAGGAGATGAGTTCGTGCAGCCGACGGCCGTGCACGCGGAAGGCGAGCTGCCGGTGCGCTTCGCCGATGGCGATGCGGTGGTGTTCATGAATTTCCGCGCCGACCGCGCCCGGCAGATCACCCGCGCGATCACCTCCGAATCGTTCGATGACTTTGACCGGCGGACGGTCGCGAACCTGGCCGATTTCGTGATGCTCACCCGCTACGCGGACGACATCGACACTTCCTGCGCCTTTGATGCGCCTGTGCTGACCAATACGCTCGGCGAGTACATCGCCGACCACGGCAGGACCCAGCTCCGAATAGCGGAAACGGAAAAATACGCCCACGTCACCTTCTTCTTCTCAGGTGGCCGGGAAGAACCGTTCGCAGGCGAGAAACGACTGCTCATTCCCTCACCCAAGGTCGCCACTTACGATCTGCAGCCTGAGATGAGCGCCGCCAAGCTGACGGACGAGCTGTTGGCCGCCATAAAGTCCGCCGAGTTCGATCTGATTGTCTGCAACTATGCCAATGGCGACATGGTTGGCCACACAGGCGTATTCGACGCCGCCGTGCAGGCAGTGGAAACGCTGGATGAGTGCCTGGGCCGGCTGGAGACCGGACTCGCCGAGACCGGCGGCCAGATGCTGATCACCGCCGATCACGGCAATGTCGAGCAGATGCTCGACCATGTCTCCGAGCAGGCTCACACGGCCCACACCAGCGAACCGGTACCGCTCGTTTACCTGGGTCCCGCCGAAGTGCAGCTTGCCGACCAGGGCACGCTGGCCGACGTGGCGCCGACGCTGCTCGACCTCATGCATATGGACATCCCGCAGGAAATGACCGGAAAATCCCTGGTGACCATTCCGGCTCCGGCGGACTTGTCGAGTTCGCCGGCGAGCGCTTGAACCGAACCAGCCTAAGATTGTTCCGACCGCTCCGACTGGCTGCCTGCTTTGCCGGCGGCCTCCTTTTCTCCCTCCCCCTGATACCGGCATCCGCCGCAGAACCGGATGATCCAGCCGCCGCAAAGAAGGCGCTGGATGCTGTGGTGGAACGCCTGAACGCGCTGGACCGCTGGATGACGGATGCCGAAAAGCAACGCGTCCGCTGGGAACGGGACGTTCAGGAAAAGGACAAAGAAGTGGCCGCCGTTGCCCGCACGGTGGAGTCCGCCAACAAGGCGCTGAGAACCGTCGAGAGAGAGATCAACGATCTGGCCACCGAGCAGAAGACCCTGGAGGCCCAGCGGGCCGATCAGGCCGAGCGGATCGGCGAGCACCTGGCCGCCAGCTACCGCATGTCCGGTCAGGACTTCCTGAAGCTGCTGCTCAATCAGGAATCACCGGACACCTTCGAGCGCATGGCCCGCTACCACCGTTATTTCACCAATGCCCGGCTCGAGGCCCTCGATGACTACCGGCAGACCCTGGACGATCTGGCGGACAACCGGTTTCAGCTCGAGACCCGGGCAGAAGAGGAGCGCGCCAGGCGGGAGGACCTGAAATCCCGGGAGCAGGCGCTGGTGCGGGAGCGGGAAGACCGGCGCGGGTTGATCGCCGAACTCGATCAGGAAATGGGGGACAAGACCAGCGAGCGGAAAAGGCTGGAAGCGGACCGCAGCCGGCTCGAGCAACTGTTCGCCGAACTCTCGCGTCGCGCCACCGACCTGGACGGCTCCGCATTCGTGGCCCGGAAGGGCCGGCTGCCCTGGCCGCTGAAAGGCCGGGTCACCAATGCCTTCGGCCAATCAAGGGCCGATGGTCGTCTGACCTGGCACGGCATGCTGATCGCAGCCGACGAAGGTACGGAGGTGAAATCCGTGTTCAGAGGCCGGGTGGTATTCGCCAACTGGCTGAGGGGATTCGGCCTCCTCACCATCATCGATCACGGCGGCGGCTTCATGACCCTTTACGGCCATGCCGACGTGCTGCTGAAAACCGTCGGCGACTGGACCGAGGGCGGCGAGGTCATTGCCCGGGCAGGCAAGTCTGGCGGCCAGCAATCGAGCGGTCTGTACTTTGAAGTACGTCAAAAAGGCGCAGCCCGCGATCCGATAGGATGGCTGCAAAGGCGCTGAGCCTCCAATACACTCCTTATCCATGCACCTGCGTCCAATCACACTCATCGGCATCGTGCTCTCCATGGTGACCGGTATCGCTCTCGGCATCTCCGGCTACCACCGGTGGATGGATTTCCGTGGGGAGTCGCCGGAATCCCAGGCCTTTGACGAAGTCCTGAACCAGGTGCACGCCAGCTATGTGAACGAGGTGGATCGCAGCACCCTGGTTTCCAGCGCGCTCCGAGGCATGCTGGACGAGTTGGACGACCACTCGAACTACCTGGACGAAGGCGACTATGCCGACCTTCAGGACGAGACCAATGGCCGGTTCGGTGGGGTGGGTGTAGAGCTCGGGCTGGTGGACGAATACTTCACGGTGATCGCGCCCCTGGACGATACGCCGGCGGCGAACGCCGGCCTCGAATCCGGCGACCGGATCATCGCCCTCGATGCCGAGTCTCTGGCCGGCAGAAAGCTGATGGAGGTGGTGTCTCTGCTCCGCGGCGAACCGGGCTCCGACGTGGCGCTCACCATCCACCGCGAAGCGGAAGCCCCCTTCGACGTGACCCTCACCCGTGCCGAGATCACCGTGGCCAGTGTGCGCAGCGAACTCATCGAACCGGGCTATGGCTACTTGCGCATATCCCAGTTCCAGTCGAACACCGCCAAGGAGTTCAATCGCGCGCTGGAGGCGCTGGCCGACGACAACGACCAGCCTCTGGAAGGCCTGATCCTCGATCTCAGAAACAATCCCGGTGGCGTGCTGCAGGCTTCCGTCTCAGTAGCCGACACCTTTCTCTCCGACGGCCTGATCGTCTACACGGAGGGCCGCCTGCCGTCGAGCCATCTCAAGTACCGGGCCTCGGGTCGGGATGCGCTGGCCGGCAAGCCCATCGTGGTGCTGATCAATGCCGGCTCCGCTTCAGCCGCCGAGATCGTGGCCGGCGCTCTGCAGGATCACGACCGGGCCAAGCTACTCGGCGTCACCAGCTACGGCAAAGGTTCGGTTCAGTCCGTCATGCCGCTCACCGGCGACCGGGCGCTCAAGCTCACCACCGCCTACTACTACACGCCTAGCGGTCGGACCATTCACAAAGCAGGCATCGAACCGGATGTCGTGTTCGAGGCAGGCGACGACGAATCGGCGCTGATGGCAGAGGCACTGGCGCTGCTGAAGGCAGCGGAAACAGAGCAACACACGGAAGGCATGCACGCCAGACTCTGATGCCGCCAGAGCCTTAATGCTGGCATTCCTCTTCCATCACCTCTATTCTGCAAAACCTGACGAGCCACGGATTCGGCAGCTTTGCCCAGCCCTGACCCTGTTAGGACATCTCCCGCTCACCAGGTCTCTCCCTGGCACTCACTCACCCCCGCTGATTTTGTCGCCTTCACGCTCTGCGCTGTTCTCTCCTTGCTGCTGCCGCAGATCGGCCGGGCCAATGATCTGATCCGCGACCTGCCCGCAACGGAATTCGCAAACACCGCGCGACTGGCCATCGTCGTCGACGATGTGGGCTACAGCCTGCGCCGGGCAGAAGAACTCCTGGCCCTGCCGAAAGCGCTCACACTCGGCATGCTGCCGTACGCGCCGCATGCGCTGGAAATCGCCGAGCGAGCCCATGCCTCCGGCCGCGAGATCATCCTGCATCAACCCATGGAGCCGGTGGCTGCGAACCGGATGGAGCCAGGCACGCTGGCCCTCGACATGTCGCCGGAGCGCTTCGATGCGCAGTTCGAAGCAGCCCTCGAACGGCTGCCGAACGTGACCGGTGTGAACAACCACACGGGCAGCCTGCTCACCGCCCACCGGCTGCCGATGGAGCAGCTG
>Ga0316194_10003070_pt1 | contig 11657 bp, 9 predicted proteins | sample CroRivsedime1_MG_FD_204936 | JGI IMG/M metagenome (GOLD analysis project Ga0316194, IMG submission 204936) | Coastal sediment microbial communities from Maine, United States - Cross River sediment 1 | ecosystem: Environmental > Aquatic > Marine > Coastal > Sediment | place: USA: Maine... | reverse complement strand
CTGGGCATATGGTTTTGGTCTTGCCGGTCTCGGCATGCTCAGCGGGCTGATCACTTTTGTGCGAGGCCAGCATCTGTTTGCTGACGCTGGACTGCCGCCGAATCCCCGGCATCTGAGCAGTCGCAGTTTTGGCATCAGTCGGGAATGGCTCGTTTATGCAGGTGGGCTGGGCGGCATCGTTGCTGTCTGGCTGCTGGTGCAGCATCGCGAACTGGTAGGTCAACTGCTGTCAGTGACCAGTGCGGTGGTTGTTGGCGGGCTCATCTGGTTTTCCATCCAACGCTGCGCACCCGTCGAGCGTGATCGCATGCTTGTCGTACTGTTGTTAACTGCAGTTTCGGTGGTGTTCTGGTCGTTGTTTGAACAGGCCGGCAGCACCATGAATCTGTTTGCGGATCGCAATGTGGATCGGGAAATCTTCGGAACTACGATCCGCGCATCTCAACTGCAGTTTGTGAATCCGGCGTTCATTATTCTGCTTGCACCGGTGATGTCTGCGCTCTGGCTGCAGCTCGGAAATCGCCACCTTGAACCGAGCACACCGATGAAGTTTGCTGTCGCAGTACTGCTGGTTGGGGCCGGCTTTGCTGCGCTTGTCGTGGGTGCCCAGAGTGCAGGCGATTCCGGCAGAGTCGCACTGGGTTATCTGGTGTTCGCGTATTTTCTGCACACGCTCGGTGAGCTGTGTCTTTCTCCGGTCGGGCTGTCTATGGTTACGCGTCTGTCTGTACCCAGGGTGTTGGGTCTGATGATGGGAGTCTGGTTTCTGTCGTCTTCCGTGTCTCATTATGTCGCCGGGCTGATCGCGGCGATGGCCAGTATCGAAGGTGGAAACCAGGCGGCGAGTGTGGATTCACTGCAGGTTTATTCAACAACATTTCTGCAGGTGGCAGAAATTGCCGCGGTTGTTGCGTTAGGGGTTCTGGTTCTTACACCAGTGCTAAAGCGCAGGATGCATGTCGAGAGCTGACTACCCGATCAGAAATTTCAGGCAACGGCATTCTTCTAGTACTTCGTTCAGAAGTTTGTCAGCGCTTAGTTCCTGGTACTGGTTTTGCAGCGCCTGCAGTGAGCGGGCATGGTGTTTCTGTGGCTTCTGGGTCCAGTCTCCGCTGCGCAACGTAACTGTGAACGACTCTGTCTGCTGCCTGATCGCTCGTTCGTTGGCGACGCTCCAGGGCAGAAACAGGCCTGCGACCTGGTCGATCAGCAGTGGTTTCAACGTGGCCGACAGAGTCGACCAGGATTCAAAGTCTCCGGAGCTTTCCGGTGATGCCATACGCTTGATCCAGGCCAGCGTGCTCGGGGCCTGGTGTTCGAGGATGTTCCGCGGTGTGGGGTCACGATGAGTATTGTAGAGTTGTCCCCACAGCGCAAAATCAGCGAAAGCCGGTTGCCGTCCGAACAGGTACTCCCGCTGTGCAAAATGTGGTTCCAACAACGCCAGGGTATCTTTGAAAGAATCTTCAATCTGCTGCGCTATTGCAGCTGACGAGCCAACAAACCACACCCTGTCGACCATACGCTCCCGTATTGTTCGGGCGGCTGCCGCGAGAGTCTGTTCATCCTGGCCTGGCGCCATCCGTTCGGCCAGGCGACGAGAGCAGGCCAGCTGATCGGCCTCGCGTGCCCAGCGGTAGTGAAACATCCATTTGTTGCCCCACTCATCAGCAAACTCCTCCAACAACGAACAGATGAATCTGCAGACGTTATCGCTCGGGTAGATAGAGGGTTCCGGATGCCTGGCTTCAATGGTCGTTATGATCGGGGTTGAGTCCTGAAGTGCCTGATCGTCTGGTGTGACCACCAGCGGGATCAGGGGCAGCCTGGCGTGCCGTTGATAGAGTTCGGGTACATCTGCGCGACTCAACCATTGATGTGGCAATTGCTTGTAACGCAGATACGCGCGCACTTTCACCGAGTAAGGCGATTCTTCGGCGCCTATCACTTTGTAAGCAGCGCTCGTGTCGCCCGCAGTTGTGTAGTCTGCAGTCATGTCAGACCCTCTCCCATGTCCGGGGTATGGTCTGCAGGCACCTTTGTTTTGTCAAACGCGAGAATGTGAGTGGGGTTGTGTTTGCTAAGCGAGCAGCTGCGTGAATCTGTCAGCCAGGAACCGATCGATCCATGTTGGTTGCCAGGGTGTTTGAATGAACGCGCAGTGACCGCCATGGCGCAATGCGGTGACTTCCAGTGAACCTGGAAGATTGCGGAAGTTGTCAGCGGGAATCACCGGGTCATCTTCGCTGAATACAATGCTGGCCTGACACTGATCCAGCTCGCTGCCGGTCAGGGTGTAGGCGGCAAAATATTCTTCGGTGCTGGCATAGTCAGAATACTCGCGGATAAAAAAATCGGTCATCGCACTGACAGTGCTCAAGCGCAGTGCTGTATCGAAGCGGTAGTGATCGGGATAAGCCAGCTGTTTACGGCGCATGGCATTCTGCCACTTACGGACGAAAAACAGCCGGTATCCGGCCCAGCCCAGATCGATCTGCTGCATTGTTGTGGCCGGATTCATTGCCGGACAGATGGCAATTGTGTCGATGCCAAGTTCGCGGGCGACCCTGAGCGCAAAGTTGCCACCCAGAGAGAACCCCGCAACGCCGCAGTTGCCGGTGGCGTGCTGGAGGCGAATGTTCGTCACCGCCTCGACGACTTCCCCGGTGCGGGCAGCGTTGTAGAGTTCCTGGTTAAGGTGAGCGGTATCGCCGTGATCGCGCAGATTCAATCTCACCACGCTGAAGCCCTGTGCCCAGAGCTCCGCGCCGGCTGACAGCACATAGCCCGAGTCGGCATGGCCCAGCCAACCGTGGATCAGAACCACCGTGGGGGCGGAACCGGGTTGGGCACTTACCCAGGCTTCCAGCTTGACGCCATCGCTGCAGGTAATGATCTCCTGACGACTGACCGCAAGCAGGCCGGCGGCCCGCTTCGCTACCCAGTAGCCGCGTCCGCGACTGCCGAGCAGAGTCTGAACGTGCGGAGATCGCAGAGCTCTTGGCGGCAGAAACTGATGCTCAGTCATAGCCGCGTGTGCCTGTGAAGGTCTCGACTCAAGGCAGCAGGGCGCCGCCGTCTACGTCGATTGTGGTGCCGGTGACATAGTCATTTTCGATCGCGAAGATGATGCCTGCGGCGACCTCGTCTGCACTGCCCACACGATTCAACAGAGCGCTGGCACCGGCGCGCTCGAAGAACGCTTCCCGGGCCTCCCCTTCAACAGGGAACATCGGTGTGTCGATGGTGCCTGGAGACACAACATTCAGGCGCTTGGGTGCTATCTCTGCCGCAATCGCCCGCGAGAAGCCCTCCACTGCGTTGCCAACCGTTGAGATAGCGGACATACCGGGCTGACATTTGCGGGCCGGGGAACCGCTGACCAGCACGATGCAGCCGTGATCACTGAGATGTTCACCGGCGAGGCGAACAGAGTTCACATAGCCCCAGAGTTTCCGGAATGAACCGGTGAAACCGTCCAGATCCATCTGCATAAAAGGGCCGGTTGCCCGCTCACCGCCGGTTGCCGCGTTGACCAGAATGTCGAAGGGCGCAAGCTCTGCGAACAGAGCAGCCATGGCTTCGCGATCCAGGGAATCCAGCTGTCGGATACTGGCTTCTTTGCCGAGTACCGCCTCGGCGGTGGCGCGATTACTTTCGCTGCGACTCATGGCGATGACTTCTGCACCTTTCTCAACGAGCATTCTGGCCGCCGCCAGACCGATGCCGGAAGTACCGCCGATAACCAGCGCACGTTTACCTTTGATGTCCACAGTGATCTCCTTCAGTCAGCATTGATAATTGATAGTGGGGTGTCGCTGGTGATCCGTCGGCCGTGAATACCCTGGGCCGACAGCAGCGCCGGAATGCCGTTTTCACCGAGATAGTGCGCAGCGCCGATCAGCACGAAGTAGCTGCCTTCACCTTTGGTGATGATTTGTTGGATTCGCTCAACCATTTTCACGTTGCGCTGGTCGAGCAGTTGTTCATTGAACTGACGTACCAGATCAGAGTCTCCCGTCTGGGCTTCGAACAGTTTCTCCAGCGCCGCATCATCGCCGGACAGCCAGGCCACCAGCAGGCCGGTCAGGACTGGCTCAATGGCCATTTCCAGTTCCAGAGTGTCGGCGAGGAGTTGAACCTGCACAGGCATCGGCTGTTCGAACAGCAGCTTCATCTGGCTTTCCAGCGTTTCCAGCTGCATCACTTCCCGTGAACCGACCTGCACCAGGTAGTGTTCCTCCACACCATGTTCCGGCAGATAGCCGAGTGCGAGCAGTCGCGCAACCACCAGCTGGTTCATCAGCAGACTTGGTTTGAGGCCGTCGATGGCCGCGCCGCCCAGGCCATAGCGGTCAAGGTGGCTGCGAAGCCGTTGGTACATAGGCTCGGGCAGCACGTCGGTCAGCTGTTGCCCTGCAGGCAGACGGGCAATCTGCAATGTCTGCTGCGCAATATCCTGGGGACTGTAGGCGTCTGTGTTGACCTCAAGAACCAGATGGTCGGTGTCAGCGTACGCCTGTTCATACTGTATCGGTAGCGGATAGAGGCTGGGTTTGAGCAGGTGAATAGAACCGGCGAGAAAGACAGTTGATTTAGGACCCTGATATTTCCACAGGTACAGTGGGTGTGGTGAAGATGGCACCTGAGCCAGAATGTCGCGGCCGCGGGTGACGGTTTCTGAATTCAGCTTATGAATTTCACAAAGGCCCGCGTCCACTGGGCGCTGCGCATCGCAGCGCTGCAGCGCTACGGTGGCGGCGGCAACGTCATTGCTCTGACCGTAGGCGATACCGATGATGCTGTCGTTGTCTGAGCTGATTGCCAGTGCTTTGGCGCCGGGCAGTGAAGGGTACTGATCCGGAGTCGCGGCTTGTCCATAGGCTGCCTGGGCCAGCATCCATAAACTGAGGAGTGTCCAGACATACCGGAACCGAGGCTTCATCCGTGCTGTACGTCCTGAGGGGTCTCACCAGCTGCAATAATTGCCGACTTCACGGCATCGAGCGTCGCATCGAGGGTCGCTTCGTCGGTACCGCGCATCACCAGGGAAGTGCCGTAGCGTTCCTGACGAAAAAACGGATAGCTGCCCAGATCCACGTCCGGAAACTTTGCCTGGATCTCCGCCAGGGCCTGGGCGATGGTACTTTCTCCGAGGAAAGCGGTAACAGAACGCGACCGAACTACCGGACCACTTTTCAGTTTGCCCTCCAGACTGCCGAGCATGGCCTTCATCACCCCTGGAATACCCGCCATCACGTAGACGTTGTCGATGCGAAAACCGGGTGGACCGCCGGTAGTGTTGTCGACCAGTGACGCACCTTCCGGGACCCGGGCCATGCGCATCCGTGCCGCCATAACGTCCGGGGGGGCTGGCCGCGTTTCCAGCATCCGGGCGATTTCCGGGTGGGTGACCAGTGGCACCGCAAACGCTTTGGCAATGCACTCGGCGGTGATGTCGTCGTGGGTTGGACCGATACCCCCGGTGGTGAACACGTAATCGAAGCCATTTCGCGCTTCGTTGACGCTGTCGACGATAATTTCCTCGACGTCAGGCACAACCCGGGCTTCGCGTACCTGAATGCCCCATTGGCCGAGGGTCACCGCAATATGCTGCAGATTGGTGTCCTGGGTTCTCCCGGAGAGAATCTCGTTACCGATGATGAGTACACATGCGGTGACGGCGCTGCTGTCCATAGTCGTCTAGCCAGGTGGGTCGGGCGGTCAAGTATAGCGGGCTGGCAATTTTGATGTCATAGCTTGGTTCCGGACGACTTTCTGCATGTCCCTTCAGCGCTGTGATTGCTACCCGACAACGGATTTTTCACTCGTGAATTGTCGAGCCTCGCCGACAGCAGGTTGAGTTCTGAAGAATTCGGAGACGCCAACGCACGTCGTATCCAAGCATCGTACCAATCGAGCAGGCACAGCAAAGACGTGACTCACGTCACGCAGTCACCAATTCCTTACGTGGTTTACAAAAACGTCGACTTCCTCACGGGAATGAATCCGGAGATACCTAGACTCAGACGAATTCTGTAGCTAGGTGGACCGTGCTCAATCTGGGCCTTCCAGCCGCAGTTGGCAACGAATGGGACGACGGACAGGACGACCGATGGTAGGGCAAATATTGGAACAAGATCTAGGGTGGACAATCAGACACCAGCTCAGCCGATTTATAGCGGTGGTGGCTGGCGTTGCTATACTTTCTGCTTGTAGCGGCGGCGGCAGCACCGACTCGATGGATGCTTACAGCAGCAATTTGAGCGTGTCGGGAAGCGTGGGTGACGGACCACTCGTCAACGCGGATATTCAGGTCGTTGACGCGACCGGCAATTTAGTCATCGCAACGACCAGTGATCTGACAGCCGGCTATCAGCTGGTGATTCCGGATCGCACGCCACTGCCGGTGACCGTAACAGCCACGGGCGGGACCGACCTGGTAACAGGTCGAGCTGCGGAATTTCCGCTGAAGGCAATTACTTTTGGGTCGGGCCCAGTCACCTTGAATATGACGCCGTATACCACGCTGGCGGTGGAGCTGGCCAGTTGCCGGAATGAGTTGAATCCTAACGGACTGAAGAAAGCCTGGACGACAATTGACGAGCAGTTGAACCTGGGGTGGCGGTCCGATCAGGTTGGCGATCCAATGACAGCTGCCATAGACATGGGGAATGTCGCAACAATATTGCTGTCCAGCGAAGCGCTCGGAGAAATGTTCAGGAGAATTCATAAAGCGGTTGCTGGTGCTGGTCTGGACATTGCACCAGAAGACCTAGTGACTTACCTGGCCTGTGACCTTGCGGACGGGCGTCTCGATGGCTCTGGAACAGCTACCGGCCACAGACTCACTGTCCCTGCTGTCGCTGCGAAGCTCAGCGTACAGCTGGAAGTTCTGGCAGGAAATCTCCATGTCGATGATCAGCCCGTGGCCGATGCGCTCGATAGTGCAATGCGCACAATTATGCCAGCCAGCGAAGCCAGCGTGCTGGAAGTTGCGCCGTCTGAAGCGCTGATAAATCAGGTGTCGGAAGGCTTACGCGTATTTCAGGGTGCCTATCCAGACGCGGAGTTGCTGATGCTGGAGATTGCGTTACGTGATGCCACTGAAACTACCGCGCGTGGTCTGATTCAACCCAATCTGGATACGGCTGCCCGGATCAACCTGGACAGCCTGGCCGCTCGAGTAGCCTTGGCCGATGATGCGCTGCATGAGGCTGTGTGGCAACGGATTGTGCAGGTGCGCGACGCCCGAGCACCAGTGGTTTCCCTGTCCGCTGACAATACAACCGTCAGTCCCGGCAGCGTTGCGAATCTGAGCTGGGCATCCAGTGATGCTGATCAGTGTGTTGCTTTGGGTAATTGGACCGGTGTTCGGAATACTGAAGGCCTGGAGAGAACTGAACCTGTATCCGCGCGGTCGAGCTATGAACTGGTCTGTGTAGGGCTGGGCGGTACTAGAGAAGCTACGGTTGTTGTCGAGATCGAATCGGATAGCGCCAATGAGACTGATAGGGCCCCAACCGTCACGCTGACCGCATCCAGCACACAAGTACCATTTGGCGGAAATATCGAACTGGCATGGTCTGCGGTGGATGCAGATAGCTGTTCGGCAAGTGGGGGCTGGGCTGGCGCAAGAGGCATAGAAGGTGCTCTGCTCATAGGGCCATTGACCGTCAACCAAACCTATGGACTGGACTGCCGTGGTCCGGGTGGCGCTACGTCAGAATCAATCACAATAAATGTTGAAGTACGCAATTTACTAGAGGTGCCGGGTACAGATCCAACGCCATCGGAACCGGAAACCGGAGCCGCTCCGACCGTGACTCTGCAGGCATCACCGGAAACCGTTGATGCTGGCGGCGCCAGTGTTCTTTCCTGGTCAAGTACCGGCGCGGACAGTTGTACCGCGTCCGGGGGCTGGAACGGTTCCAGGTCGAATGCGGGATCCGAAGCGATGACCAACCTTACGCAGGCTAAAACTTTCAGTTTGAATTGCACTGGTCCTGGTGGCAGTGCAATTGCGATGGTGAGCATTGCTGTAAACGGCAGTATCGTGTTGAACTGGCAAGCGCCGACACAGAATGTGGACGGGTCAGCGCTGACAGATCTAGGCGGATATCGTCTTTACTATGGGTTGGCGTCGCGAGACTATTCAGACTCTCTGGAAATTACGGATCCTGCTGTTGTCCGTAAGGAACTGATCGTGCCGAGGGGAACCTACTATGTTGCCATGACTTCGCTGGATTTGGATGGCAACGAAAGTGCCTACTCGAACGAAGTCGTAAAGATAGCTCAGTAGTCTGGTTGCCTGAGTGTTCCTGAGGGCACAATCTCGCTGCGCAATCCTCGTTGCAGGTGTGATCCAGTTCACACCTGCAACTGTCCGACTACCGCCAGTAAAGGCTTCTCGATAGCTAACGACAAGCTGAGGTTCGTGGCGCCTGATAACCGGGTGTTGAAGAGCCGCTTACAGAGCATACAAGCCACCTAAAGCCCATACATGCCAGCCACAGAAGTTCGGAGCAGTCCGGGCAGAATGGATCTCGAAAGGCTGAGGAGGGCGCAATGGCGACTCGCAAAGACGAACAAGCAAAAACCTGGTTCCGCTCGGATAGAGTGTTCTGTTCCGACGGCGTCTGGTACTTCCATACCCGTGAAGGCGTTGATGTAGGTCCTTATCGCGACAGGTTCGAAGCCGAAGTGGATGCCGAGATGCTGAAATCAGTGCTGATTGGTGTCTCTGCAGATCTGGCTCAGCGGGTGATTCGCGAGTTCATGCTCGACGACCGCACAACGATGGAAAATCTCAAAGGCGACGCTTTCACAGACTACCTCGTTGAAGAAGGTGTCAATGCGATCCAGGGAGCTGGTGCCTGACTCTTCGCCCGACTCGCTGCGCGCACCTGTGGTTTGCCGATGTCGGTTGGTGACAGCACGTTTTCAAGGATGGGGTTGCATCAGCGGCCTTGGAAATCTGGGGTTCTCTTTTCCTTGAAGGCGCGCCGGCCTTCTTTGTAGTCGGCGGAATCGAAACAGCCATCTACCAGCGCTTCTACTGCCTTCACCTCTGCTTCCCGGCTGCCACGCTCCCAGGCGTTGATGGCTGCTTTGGCCGCTCGGACCGTCAGCGGCGCGTTTCCGGCGATCCGTTCTGCATAGGCTATTGTCTGCGTTTCGATACTGTCCCGGTCGACGATGAAATTGATCAAACCCAGTTGCTGGGCTTCATCAGCTTCCATGAAACGGGCGGAAAACATGATGTCGCGGGCTCTCGCGGGTCCCACCAGTCTGGCCAGTTTGGCCAGGCCCGGAAACTCGTAACCGAGCCCCAGTTTTGCCGCCGGGATGCCGAATCGTGAGTCGGGGGTGGCGAAGCGGATGTCGGCTGACAGCGCCGTCGCCAGGCCACCGCCGATGCAGTAGCCCTCGATCAGCGCAATCAGCGGTTTTTCAAAGTTAGCCAGCCAGTGGTTGGCGCGTCCGGCGACGATGCCGTACTGGTCTTTCTGCTCAGCGCTGCCTCGTTTATTGTCAAATTCGGAGATGTCAGCGCCGGAAATGAAGGCTTTGCCGCCGGCACCGCGCATGACGGCAACGCGTACGTCAGGGTCGTCCGCATAACTTTCGAGCACATCGCCAATGCCCTGCCACATCTCCAGTGACAGCGCGTTGTGGCGCTCCGGCTGGTTAAATATCAGCCAGCCAATGCCGTCATCGTCAATGCGGCCGATAATTTTCTGGGTATCCAGTTTCAGTTCGCGACTCATCAGCATCTCTTGTTCGTTCAACTCACAGATCCAGCGGGGACCCTAAACGCTTGGTCGAACTTTGCCAACTGCGATTGATTAGCTGAAACTAGCTCAGTCAACACGAGGGTGCTATGGATTTTCAGATAACAGATGAGCAGCAGCTGATCCGCGACGCGGTACGCAAGGTGTGTGCTGGCTTCCCGGACGAGTACTGGGCACAGAAAGACGAAGCCCACGAGTTTCCGTGGGATTTCTACAACGCGATGGCGGAGTCGGGCTGGATCGGGGTGGCGATTCCGGAAGCCTATGGTGGCAGCGGTCGGGGCATCACCGAAGCCAGCCTGGTGCTGGAAGAAGTGGCCGCCAGCGGTGCAGCGATGAACGGCGCAACAGCGCTGCATCTGTCCATCTTCGGCATGCACCCGGTGGTCAAATACGGCAGTGAAGACATGAAGCAGAAGTATCTGCCGGCGGTAGCCCGGGGAGAACTGCACGTGGCCTTCGGGGTAACTGAACCCAATGCCGGCACGGACACCACAGCAATTGAGACCTTTGCGCGCAGGGATGGTGATCAGTACCTGGTGCGGGGGCGCAAAGTCTGGACAACCAAAGCGCTGGTTTCGGAACGCGTGCTGCTGCTGGTGCGAACTACAGCGAAAGACAAAGTGGAGCGACGTACCGATGGCATGACTCTTTTACTGGCAGAGCTGCAACGGCCTGAGGTGGCAATTTCTGCGATAGACAAGCTGGGCCGTAACGCGGTGGCGACCTGCGAAGTCGTTTACGACGATCTGCCTGTTCAGGTGACTGATAGGGTCGGCGAGGAAGGCAAAGGCTTTAAGTATCTGATTGATGGACTCAACGCTGAACGCATTCTGATTGCCTCTGAAGCGCTTGGGATTGGCCGGGCGGCGCTGCGCAGAGCGGTGGACTATGCGAATGAGCGGGTGGTCTTCAATCGGCCGATTGGTAAGAACCAGGGTGTGGCGTTTCCGCTCGGTGAAGCAAAAATGCGGCTTGATGCGGCCGAGCTGATGATCCGCAAAGCCTCATGGTTACTCGACAGCGGCCAGCCCTGCGGCGCGGAGGCCAACATGGCCAAGTGGCTGGCGGCCGATGCCGCGTTTCAGACCGCTGATCAGGCATTGCAGACTCATGGTGGGTTCGGCTATGCCAAGGAGTACCACGTCGAGCGTTACTGGCGGGAGGCGAGGTTGATGCGCATTGCGCCGATTTCGCAGGAGATGATTCTGAATTATGTGACCGAGCATGTGTTGGGGTTGCCTCGGTCGTATTGAGCGGGCTCCTAAGGTTTTGGGTCTGCTGGTGTTTTTTGCTCCCGTCGCAGAGCCTGCCGGAAGCGGGGTGTGTACTCGGGCTCCCTAGGCACTCGATTGTGGTGCGGTCTGCGCCGCACAAAATCATTGGCACTCGCCGCTGCGTGCGCACCCCGCTTCCGACCTGCTCCGCTAACGATGTTGCGTAAGTTGCTGGTGATCGCTGCCATCGGCGCTTCGCGCTGCGGCAGAGGCCGTCAATACTGAAAGTGGAGACCTTTCCAGCCGCTTCCCCGTCGACGGGGTGGTGGGATTGCTGGCACGCACGCAGGGTGAGTGCCGAGATGAAAGCGAGGCGCAGACCTCGGTTTCAACTGTGCCTAGCGAACCCGAGTACGTGCCAGCAATGCCGCCGCAACGACGGACCCCTGAATAACGCTCTTGCGGCCGATCAGGCAGTGCAGACACATGGCGGCTTCGGCTATGCCAGGGAGTACCACGTCGAACGCTACTGGCGGGAAGCCCGGCTGATGCGCATTGCGCCGATTTCGCAGGAGATGATTCTGAATTATGTGACTGAGCATGTGTTGGGGTTGCCGCGGTCGTACTAAGCGATTGGGATCTCGGG
>Ga0316194_10003068_pt1 | contig 11661 bp, 12 predicted proteins | sample CroRivsedime1_MG_FD_204936 | JGI IMG/M metagenome (GOLD analysis project Ga0316194, IMG submission 204936) | Coastal sediment microbial communities from Maine, United States - Cross River sediment 1 | ecosystem: Environmental > Aquatic > Marine > Coastal > Sediment | place: USA: Maine... | reverse complement strand
GGTAATACTGTGCATACCAAGGATGGCACTCTGCGGCGGGTTGATTATAGGTGTCGACAGCATCGATCCGAATACACCGCCATTAGAGATGGTAAAGGTACCACCGGTAATATCTTCTATCCTCAGGCTGTTCTCCCGGGCTTTATTTGCATAATCGATGATCGATTTCTCTATATCTGAAATAGACTGGATATCGGCATCACGTATAATCGGCACAACCAGGCCATTCGGCCCCGATACTGCGACACCGACATCGTAGAAACCATGATAGACGATATCATTGCCATCGATGGATGCATTGATCTCCGGGAAACGTTTCAGTGCTTCTACGCTGGCCTGCACGAAAAACGACATGAAACCGAGACGCACCCCATGCTGCTTCTCGAAGGCATCTTTATAGCGTGTACGCAATTCCATCACCGGCTTCATATTTACTTCGTTGAACGTCGTCAGTATGGCTGCTTCCTGTTGTGACTGAACCAGTCGCTCTGCTATCCGTGCACGCAGGCGCGTCATCGGCACGCGGCGTTCCAGGCGTTCACCAGAGACTTCTTCCTGCTGTTTTGCTACCGGCACCATCTCGTGACCGGACTCTTTAACTGGTGCTGGTGACGATAAATTTTCAGCGATGTATCTCTCTACATCCTGCTTAATGATGCGGCCATTTTTTCCAGTGCCGGTCAACTGAGAAGCATTGATAGAATTCGATGCCATCAGCTTCCTGACTGACGGACTCATCTGTGGTGGCTCCGCTGATGAGTTTTTAGATTCTGCAGCCGTCTCGACAACCATATTAGCGGTCGCCCCCTGCTTTGCTGAATCATCGATGACGGCGAGTAGCTGGCCTGCGGTTACCGTATCTCCGACCGAGAACAATAACTCCTGCACCACACCCTGTTTGACTGATGGCACTTCCAGTATCACCTTGTCAGTTTCGAGGTCGACCAGGACCTCATCGACACCGATGCTATCACCGACCTGCTTGTACCAGTTGGCGACGACTGCATCGGCAACGGATTCAGGCAATACAGGGACTTTTATTTCTATGCTCATATTTAGTCTTCCGAGATATCGAGGGCTGTGTGAATTATCTGCTGCTGTTCCTGTGCATGCAATTTTGCAGAACCGACAGCGGGCGCAGATGATGGCTGCCTGCCGGCATAGGCGAGCTGCCAGCGCTGATCTATCAGCACGGGTATACGTACTTTGCAAAAGTCCCAGGCACCCTGGTTCTTAGGTTCTTCCTGACACCAGACAAGGTTATCGGTATCGGTATACTGTGCTAACAGGGCCTCCAGCTGCTGGCCGGGGAATGGATATACCTGTTCGATACGCAGGATAGCAATATCGTGAATACGGTTGACCCGTCGGGCCTCAAGCAATTCATAGTAGATCTTACCGCTACAGATAATGACGCGCCTTACCTTGGTATCAAGCTCATCGACTTCAGGCAGTACCCAGTTAAAGCGGCCATTTGTCAGATCTTCGAGCGTGCTCACACATAGCTTGTGCCGCAGGAGACTTTTCGGTGTCATTATAATAAGCGGTTTGCGGCAGTTGCGTACCATCTGCCTCCGCAACAGGTGAAACATCTGTGCCGGCGTACTCGGCACACACACCTGCATGTTATGGACTGCACAGAGCTGCAGATATCTTTCCAGCCTGGCCGATGAATGCTCTGCACCCTGCCCTTCATAACCATGCGGTAATAACATCACCAGGCCACTGGCACGACCCCATTTATGTTCACCCGCTGATATAAACTGGTCGATCACCACCTGTGCACCATTGGCAAAATCACCAAACTGCGCCTCCCATAAGACCAGTGTCTCAGGCTCGGTCGTCGAAAAACCGTATTCAAAACCCAACACCGCGACTTCAGATAACAGTGAATCAAATACACGGAAGTTCGCATTATCATCACCCAGCTCTCGCAGCGGGTCATACGATGAACCATCCAGCTGGTTATGCAATACTGCATGGCGGTGAAAAAAAGTACCACGCCCGCTATCCTGCCCGGAAAGCCTGACCGAGAAACCATCTATTAACAGGGTGCCGTAGGCCATCAGTTCAGCATAACCCCAGTCTATCGACAGGGCACCCGCCGTCATCTTGATGCGGTCTGCCACGATCTTTTCGACGCGCGGATGCAATTGAAAATTTTCAGGCAGCTTTTCAAACACAGCACCCACCTCACGGATAACCGGTAAAGGCACGGTGGTATCGACATCGTCCAGGATAGAATCAGACAGGTACTTTTCCCACTTAACATGCGTTGACTGGTCGGCCAGCGACTCGGGCAGTTTATGCGGTACTACGCAGGTACCTGACTCCAGTATCTTGCGCACACTGAGCGCCATGGTGTCACACTGTTCCTGCGTTAATACTTTTTCCTGTATTATTTTTTTTGCATAGATCTCTCTCGTGGTTTCCAGCGCCTTGATCTTCTTGTACATCATCGGCTGCGTTGCCGATGGCTCATCCGCTTCATTATGTCCATGCCGGCGGTAACACATGATATCTATGACGACATCTTTCTTGAATTTTTTACGGAACTGCAGGGCAAGCCGTGTCACCATCACTACGGCTTCCGGATCATCACCATTGACATGGAACACCGGTGCACCGACCATCTTTGCGATATCAGTTGAATAATAGGTCGAGCGTGCGTCATGCTGAGCACTGGTAGTGAAACCTATCTGGTTATTGACGATGATGTGTACCGTACCATGGGTCAGGTATCCGCGGGACTGAGACATCTGCAGTGTCTCCATGACAACACCCTGCCCGGAGAAAGCAGCATCACCATGGATCTGCACCGGAATAACCTCTCTGCCTTCCCGGTCACCACGTCGCCACTGCCTGGCACGCACCGCACCTTCTACCACAGGCCCAACGATCTCAAGGTGCGAAGGGTTAAACGCCAGCGCCAGGTGAACAGGGCCTCCCGGAGTCTCCATATCAGAGGCATATCCCAGGTGGTATTTGACATCCCCGGTGAGCTCATTGATCTGCTTGGTCCCTTCGAACTCACTGAATAATACATCCGGTGTTTTACCTAGTATATTCACCAGCACGTTCAGGCGTCCACGATGCGCCATGCCGATGACGACTTCTTTTATCTTTATTGTCCCGGCAAATTGCACCAGTTCATCGAGCAGGGGGATCAAAGACTCGCCGCCTTCCAGCGAAAACCGTTTTTGCCCGACATACTTCGAATGCAGATAACGTTCCAGGCCTTCAGCATCAGTTAACTGCTGGAGTATGTTTATCTTTTCCACATCACTCAGTTTCGCCCTGCTGCGCGATCTTTCCAGACGTTTCTGAATCCAGCGTTTTTCTTTTGTCTCCAGAATATGCATGTACTCTGAACCGACAGTACCGCAATAAGTCTGCTGCAGTAATCCCTGGATCTCCCTTAGCGTCAGACATTCCGCCGATCCCAGGGAGCCGGTTTCAAACTCGGTATCGAGATCACTCTCTGACAGCGCGTGAAATTCCAGCGACAGCTCTTCCACCACAGCTTCACGTCGGCGGCCCAGCGGATTCATCTGTGCCACCTGGTGGCCGCGAAAGCGGTAAGCATTGATCAGCTGTAATACGTGAACCTGTTTTTTTTCGTGATCGTAATTCGTCTGCGCTTCAAAACCGCGCGCATGTTTCTGCCGTGCATAATTAACAAAGTAATCATGCACCTCTCGCGGTGAAATCTCGTGGTTTGGTGTCGCTACTTTGAACCCGTTATCAAGCTGACCACTCGTGGATGCGCTCTTAGACCTGGCAGAAGAATGCAGGTCGTCGAAATACTGGCGCCAGTGTGTCTGCAGTTTATCGGGATCGGAAATATAGGTTTCATACATCGACTCTAACCAGGCAGCACTCTCACCATAAACTGCTGAGTTCTCCCAGAGCTCTGACATACCCGTTTTAGTTATTTGAGCCATTTCACATTCTTCACGATCAATTAGTGTTTATTTTAATTGTAGATGCAGTTCAGAAAAGTACACGTTTTAACCGCCTATTATTCACTCAACAGCATTAAAAACAACAGTTCAGCGGACGTTTGGTCAAATTAATCTTCATTAAGGAATTATTTATACGATGTTGCACGAGATAAGACACACGAGACAGACTAATAGAAGCTATAACAAGCGCTGGTTCACATGCTGCGAGATGGATCTTTTTGTCTGGTTAAGAGTGGGTGTGCCGGTAAGATTCCAGCTGACTTACGAGAAACTGAACAGTGAAAAAAGCGATCAACTGGGACCTTCACCAGGGCTTCCATCATTACCTCGTCGACAGCGGAGAGGCCTTACCTGGCCAGTATAAACAGACACCCTTACTGATTCCACTGTGTAACCAGCACGAGCTGGCGAACATCGCCCGTGAGTTTCTCGCCGCCTGCGAACAGATAGATATCGGACTATCCGACTTTATCTACGCTCGCCTGATGGAACAACCGTTAGAACAGGTGAAGCACAATGCAATGCATACAGGTCAGCCTTCTCTGTGACCGACCCTGAAGCTGCCGTTATCTGTGCCAGGTAACTGCTTATCGGGACGAACAATGGTGACGGCAGACTTCGATAGTCGAACCACTGCCAACGGGCACACTTGTCAGGTTCGAGGACTTTAACCTCACCTGAATCGTACTCACAGGAAACCAGCAGTGTAATATGTTTTTTCTGAGCGACGTCGAACTGGTTATCCGTATAACCGAGATGTCGTAAACCTTTAACCTGTATACTGGTCTCTTCCAATACTTCACGCCGCGCACACGCGGTGACCGACTCATCGTTTTCCAGGTAGCCACCGGGAAACTGCCAGCAACTAGCCTGTTTTGTTGAGAGACGCTCACCGAGCAAGATCTGTTTATTTCGCCATACCAGTACACCGACACCAATGACTGGACGGGGAATCGAGTTTTCAGTCATCGTTTAAAGTGCTAATGGGAGTAATGAAGCTGGCAGCTCAATGATCGAGCGATACGTTGGCCGCCACTTCTACACGATTTCTGCCGTTGCGCTTGGCATGGTACATCGCTACATCGGCAGCAGCGATCATCATATCAAGAGAGTATCCCGGCTGACGCCCGGCGATACCGAGTGATATGGTAACAGCAGGCAGCTGCCTGTTATCCAGCATACCCGGATCGGCTTTTGCAACGTGGTCGCGAAGGCGCTCGGCAATAATCTCGGCATTACTCACGGTGGTCTCCGGTAGCAGGACAGCAAATTCTTCTCCGCCGAAACGCGCGACCAGGTCGTTCGGTCGCAACGGGCTTCGAATAGCGTTCGCAACCGTTATCAGAACCTGGTCACCCCCCAGGTGGCCATATTCATCATTATAGTTTTTGAAATGATCGACATCGATCATGATCAAAGCCAGCGGCAATTCGTCACGCTCGCTGCGCTTGATCTCACGATCAAAAGCATCATCCAGCCAGCCTCGATTATGCAGTCCAGTGAGGGCGTCTGTAGAAGCGTAACGCTGGTATTTACGCTGCATCTCAAGACTGTCAGCGATCACCAGGTCACTGTAACGGACCCGTTCAGACATAATGTACAACAGGTTTCTGGCTATCTCATGCGAGACACTGACCATGCGCCACAAGATCTCCTGTTCGATCACCAGCACCTGGGCTTGTTCTGTCGCGCTGACCTGAGCCGAAGGCACGCGACTGTCGATGATAGACATCTCACCCACACATTCTCCTGGCTCAACCGTGGCCAGGGGGATATCATCATGCGAGTTTAACTGGATAGAGAGGCGGCCTTTCAGCAGGATGTATAGATAGTGATTCTCAGCTTCCGTCGATAATATGATTTCACCCGCAGCAAGCTGGCGATACTCACACTGGTCTAGCAGGTCGAGCAAAGCCGTATTATCAAGGTCGACATTTCTAAACAACTGCAGGCGAGACAGTAATAATTTGTCATGCTCGATTGTTAAGGCTTCCACTTCTATTTACACTCATTTATGTACAAAAGGTATACTCTAATATACAGATGGCTGATTAGACCATGTTTTTAAATCTGATTCAAAATGAAATCACGTGAAGTAACCGAATGAACAGGAGCCTGAAGATGCAACAGAGCCATAATAATGTCAGCATTCACAGCATGGAACTCGGTCCGATGGAAAACTTCATCTACCTGATACACGATCACGCAAGCAATACTGCCGCCATCGTTGATCCCGCCTGGGAAGTCGACGAGATGCTCGATTTTGCCGATACCAGAGATATTAAGATCACCGATATCCTGCTCACGCATAGCCACCATGATCACATCAATGGCCTGCAGCAGACACTGGAACACAGTGATGCCAGGGTCCACCTGCTCAAACCTGAAGCTAAATTCTGGGGAGCCAACCTCAGCAAACCGGTATTGCACCATGGTGCGGACCAGATAAAGCTCGGCGACAGCCTGATCGATGTACTGCATACACCCGGACACACACCGGGCTCTGCCTGTTACCAGGTTGGAAACGACCTAATCGCCGGAGACACATTATTTGTATTTGGTTGTGGCCGCTGTGATCTGGCGGGCGGTGATCCTGAAGAGATGTTTCAGACACTGAAAAAGTTAAAGACGGACCTGCCTGCCTCGACCATCATTCACCCGGGGCATAATTACGCCCCGCAGTCACCAACTTCAAACTGGCAGACCCAATGTCAGGGCAACCCGTTCCTGCATTTTGACGAAGCTGAAGATTTTGTTAAATACCGCATGCATGTACACGACAAGATCAGGGAAACACCCTATGATGCTGTTTCAAAAGAGGATGCACGCAAGTCGATAAAATGACTTGTGTCTAAGTTATACACAAGACACAAGATATAGTAAGCGAATACCCAAAGAACTAGCTTGCCATAGATTCATCTAAAACAACATAAAGAGAAGGCTTTAAATTATTGATATATAAGGAAATATTAAAAACCCTTATTTATTGTAGTTTTTTTATAGAACTAGACTAATGCTAACACTAGAGGCAAGCGGCATTTTAATCCACAAAGTTATCCACAGGAAAGATGGACAAACTGTGTGTAACTCAACGCCTTAATCAGCGTCAGTTAATTCAAGCCCTTTGTTATGTGTTTCATTGATACGCTTTAACAGGTATCGGAAAGGTACCATTGATTCATGGTATTTTTTCATCTCAGCGACATAAGGAAAATCACCGGTCGCGAACTCGTAACTACCGTCCTTCATAGAGTCATAGATGTCTTTTAGATTTGTCTCGAGTACTTCTACCAACGGCCGTGCCTCAGCCATAAACTCTTCATCAAATTCGATCGCCTGACGCAGATCGAAGGTCTCATCGATTGCCTGCTTGATCATGTCAACATATTCTTCTGTTGAATGTGCACGCACAATTTTATTATTACTTAACATACTAACCCTCATTAAAAACCTGATTTAACGTTGCCGGCGGCGTCTACCCTGAAACTGAACCACCGACTGAATAATTTCACTGTATGGCAGAGCATCCAATGTACCATAGCTATCGAGTGCACGACTGATGATCTGGTCGATACCCTCTGTCATCAGTGTCTGCTCAAGGCTGCTTTCTTCACCAGTATCCATTAGCTTAGCCAGCCCTGCCAGGCCGCCGAGCTGTACGCGTATTTCCATGTTATGCGGTAACGGTCCTTTTATCTCATGCAGCTTGAGAACAAATATTGAGTTTTTCCTTAACTTTTCAAGTACTTCAGTGCATTTTATTGACGATTCCAGATTGCTGCAGGCATAACCTTCGCGGTCAGCCAGGCAGAAATGTCGGGATAACCGGCATTTTACCTGGTGATCAGCCTGATGATTTACCAGGGCTTTCTCAAAAACACAGCGGACAGAAGCCAGCTCCCTGTAGGTTGACTTATATTCGTCCTCCTCCATAGCGCGTTATTTTTCATGCTCCATGACGACAGGTTTTTCACGGTAGGCCATCAACTGCTCTTCCGCTAATAGCTGGTTTTCAGCAAACATCACTTTTATGATACTGGTATCGTTGTCATCAAGTTTAGCGCGCTGCTCCTTTGCAAAATTCTTGGCATCACGAAATGATTCGTAGTCACCGATCAGCTCCAGATTTTTTACCAGCTCCATACCTTCAGGAGATGACATCTTAAAAACATAATATGGCATATGGATACCTCTTTTACCCTGTCTCAATCTATCTTCAGATTTGTTAAACTCGTCATATTCTGTTCCGGCTAATCACAGAATGGGTCGCGGAACGCAGAAAAGTGACCGACATTATACCGATTGCCTTCAAACACTAAAACATCACATTATGAGTACAGATTTTCATACAAAGGAACACGAGATACTGGCTACATTACGTAAGGTACTATCCGAGGTAGTTCGTGACACCACGCCACCGCCCGGGCGCCCGCACCCATTGAAGCCGCAGACGATCGAAAACGTCAAGGTGTGCTTTCAGCTGATTACCTCACGTGAAAAAGAGATCATCGAAGATGCCGGCGGCAAGATGGACAAACGCCCGCGTTATGCCGATGAACCGAAAACCTCGCAGGTAGTGCAGTTCATCAAGCCAAAAGATAAGAACTGACCTGTCTATTCAGTCAATTCTTTCAGCTGCTGTCAATCATGTTCCAAAACAGGAACATGAAGGTCTTTTCGTCTACACTCTTAGTTACCAGATAAGGGCAGGAACAAGCTATGAGTGAAGAATTGTTTGATGTCGTTTTTTTCGGCATTTTACAAGCCGGTAAAGATAAAGAAACAGTGATACAGAATATGGCCGCTCTGTTCAAAACAGACGCGAGTAAGCTAGTACCTTTTTTTGCTGGCGGCCGTAAAGTTATCAAAGCAAAGATCAACGCGGCTGCAGCAGAAAAGTACAAAGCCGCACTGGAGAATGTCGGTCTCGTGATCACGGTCGAACCTGTCGCAACCGCACAGAGCGAGTCACCGACAAAGGCGCCAGCCGATACTACAGCGGCCGGAAATGATCAGACCAGGAACAGCGATATCGATACTGGCGATATGACTGTCGCACCAGTCGGTGCCGATGTACTAGAGCACCCTGTCGAAGTTCCCACGCAGAAGATCGAAGATATAAGCAGCATCACCATGGCGGAACCCGGTGCCGACGTGATCGAACATCCAGTCGAAGTAACGCCACAGAAAATTGAAGATATAAGCAGCATCACCATGGCCGAACCCGGTGTTGATGTGCTCGAGCATCCGCCAGAAGTGGTGCCGCAGAGGATCGATGACATCTCGGACATCAGCCTTGCTGAGGTCGGGGTAGATATTATCGAAACCCCCCAACCAAAAGAAAAAGCGAAAATCCCGGATATCAGCGAGCTGTCACTGGATGATGAGAAATAAGGATTACTGAGGGATTTTTTCTCTTAAGGCATCACGATCAAACCACCATTCATCAACCGGCACGATCGCTCCCAACACCAGTGACAAACGCGGCAGGAATACATCCGGATCCAGCAGTTCCAGGCGTTCCATCCATGCGCTTAGGCCTTCCTGATCTTCCACGCCAGAATGCTCTTTTGCCACATTAGCCAGTAACTGCTTGGTAAGGAATGTCAGGCTCTTATGCTGATCTTCAGCCGCACGCACATCAGCCACATAGTGCGCCGTAGTGGCTGCAACCGCAGCACCGTCAGCTTTTGCCGGCGTTTCATCGATCACGTAACTCAGCATGTTTACAGTCAATGTAGGATCGATCGGATAGGTGACTGATAACCAGACACCATGTGCCAGGGCAATAATAGAAGCTGGCTGTGCACTCTGATAAAGCACATCACAACATTCGACGGCGTCCTGCCACTGTTCTAATTCGATAAATGTATCTAGAGCTGTACGGGCTTTTTCCCAGGACTCATCTGCACGGCCTGAGCCGACCAGTGCTTCGGCCACGTCAAGCTGCAAGCGTGCGCGCTCCAATGGCGGGGCACTGGCTTCGAGCTCATCGTATGCCGCCTGTTTCTTCTCCAGGTATTTCCGGATATCTTCTTTTGACTGCTCGGGTGACGAACTATCTATCAGCAGATCGTCGAGTTCTTTTTTGCCTGACATAGTAAAAACCGTTAAAACTTAATAATGATTGCGCTTTTTACAGCATTTTAGCATCAATAGAAACACGCTAATTGCAGGGGATTGTACCCTGATTTACCCTGCCTTTTGAGATATACGCTCTAAGGCGGCGCGCAACTGCGCTTCATCGATCGGGAAAGTAAGCGATGCATCAACATCAAAACCCTGTAAAAAGCGCTGATATTGTGGACCGAACTCCTTCTCATAAAAAACGATCATACCAGCATCTGTAACACCCTGTGTACTCGACAACAACGTTTCCAGGCTACTGGTACGATCTCGAAAGTCAGACTGAAAGTTAAATTCCGCCACCATCACTGCCGGTCTATGCTGCCTGATCAGCTTTACTGCTTTACGAACTGTCTCGGTCTTTACCACCTGGTAACCGAAAGACTCATACAACGGTTTAAAGTCGGGATATCCGCCAATTTCGACGATCGATAAAAGAACCGGTTGTTTACCCGGCAATTCACTACTACTCATTCAGATAAAGTCCGTTAAAATACGATACGTATCATATCGAATTATCATGCAAACTTCTGACTAATTACGTCACTGACCTGGGTACTAACAAATGGCCGGAAAACTCATCGAACCCAAAGTCATCACTGACCTGAAACAAAAAGTCGTCTGCCTGTTACCGACCGGGTTTTATTTTAACGATGAACGCTGGGAGATGATCTGGGATAGATACGAAAAGAAAGGCGATACATTAACCATGGCTGATCTAAAAGCACTGTTTCCCGATGAAGAGACCGTACAGAATCCGGCCGAAGATACCGGTGAGACTTTTAACCATAAAAAACAGCCATGAAAGACTGTTAGCGGCATCCAGATTTAAACCTGGCAGCTGGACCGGAACATTCCACCGATTTAGGCTTAGCCTCTTCGGCGGCCTTCGCCACCGCTTCTTCTGCAGCTGCCAGTTTTGCCTGCTCTTCGGCAGCCAGCTGCTGGAGACGCTGCGCCTCCAGCCGCTCAAGTTCAAGGCGGCGCGCTTCCTGCAATTCTTTCAACCGCCTTTCTTCATCGAGCTGGATCTGCATGGCACGTTTTTGCTCTTCTAGTTCTGCGGCTTCAAGCCTGGCACGTTTGGCGGCCTCTTTCGCTTTTGCTTCAGCCCGCTTAGCCTCACGCTCTCTCTGCTTTGCTTGTTCAACTCGTTTTAACTCTTCCGCACGGGTTTTCTCAGCCGCTGCTTTGGCAGCAAGGGCCGCAGCGGCGGCTGCCTGCTTCTCTGCTTCCTCGCTGGCACGCTTTTCTGCTTCTGCTTTTGCTATGGCGGCATCACGCTCACGTTTTAGTGTTTCCGCTTCGATCTGTAACTGCCGGTATCTCTTCTCTTCCTGCTCACGCTGTAACTTTAACGCTGCTTCGGCAGCAGTATCATTAGTTACATCGGTAGCCACCGGTTGGTCATCACCGAGTGTTATTGCGAACACGATCATAACCACACCGATGATAGCGGCAATAACACCATATTTGATCAGCTGCTTTCTGACGGCCTTACTATTATCTTCATTATTCGCTGCTGTTTTTTTTTCGTGAGAGCGGACTGTTTTTTCAACGGAGGCTAGTG
>Ga0316194_10003067_pt1 | contig 11663 bp, 8 predicted proteins | sample CroRivsedime1_MG_FD_204936 | JGI IMG/M metagenome (GOLD analysis project Ga0316194, IMG submission 204936) | Coastal sediment microbial communities from Maine, United States - Cross River sediment 1 | ecosystem: Environmental > Aquatic > Marine > Coastal > Sediment | place: USA: Maine... | reverse complement strand
CACAAGCGCTTGATTTCCTTGACCTTGGACAAAAATCCTCATTTCTGGATTGGAAACACCAAATGGTGCCCTTCTTTGGCAACGGTCTTTTAATGACGGGCACTAGCAAACATAGTCTGGTTTTTGGTGTCAATACCTTGTATAAATTCATCTCGTTCTTTCAGTATATATCTTTAAGCGAGGTAAGTCCGGCAGCAACAGACGGTGACCAGCCCTCGATTTTGTGGCTGACAAGGTCTTGGGGCACCTCTGCAAGAAAATATTCTTCACCCTCCGTCGGAGCGTTGACCACCCAAAAGCCGCTGCGGTAATCGGTCGCGCGCGTTATAAACAGTTCATTTTTGGCGCGCGTCATGGCCACATATAAAATTCGCCGTTCTTCCTCTTCGGAGTCAAGTTCACCATAGCTTCTTACATGAGGATAGGTGCCCTGCTTGGCACCGGCCACATAGCAAATGGGGGCTTCGGTTCCCTTTGCGCTGTGTACGGTGATCAAGGTGACGACATCTTCGGCCTCAAGTCTGTCAATTTCCGTATTTGTCATCGGCTCCAGGGTAAAGGCATCAATAAATTCCACCAATGATTTGTATCGCTCGGCCACGGTGGCAAGTAGCTCAAGATCTTTCCGTCTAAACTGCCAGCGGTCATACCTGGACTCAAGAACGGGAGCGAGGGTTTGAATGGCGATTTCCAAAGCCTTCTGTGGTACCGCGGAGGTTTTAATCAGACGTTTGTATCCGATCACGCCGGGATGTCCCGGACCTAGCCGCTGGACCAATACCTCGAGCGCATTCTTGGCATTCGATGCAACGATGGCCGAGACGATCTTCTCGGCGGTTTTGGGGCCAATTCCCGGCCACAACTGCAAATATCTCATCCAGGCCAAATCGTCATCAACGCTGCGGGCGGTCCTTAGAAGGGCTAAAATATCCCGCACATGGGCGGATTTCGTTAAACTGGTGCCACCGATAAACACATAGGGAATTTCACGCTGGAGAAACTCCGCTTCGATGGGTTTGGCGTCATATGCGGTGCGGACAAGCACCATCATATCCCGCAGGGGCGTATCGGACTCATGCTGTGCTATAATTTTATCAGCGATCCAGCTGGCCTCTTCAAACTGGCTATCAAAATCTACCAGTTCCGGGACTCTGTCGGCATTTCCGCGGTGTGCAACCAGCCTGTTTTTGTAGTCGAGGGGGGATCGACCTAACAGCCAGTTCGACAAATCAAGGATTTCCTGATAGCTTCTGTAATTCTCCGACAACGTTAAAATTTCGCTGTTTGGGAAAAGCTTATCGAAAAGATAGACGTGTTCGAAGTTGGCGCCGCGGAATCTATAAATGGATTGGGCCGGGTCGCCGACGCAGAATAAACGAACGCCTTCCCGTGAGAATTGTTTTAAAATCCTGAATTGCAGCGGGTTGGTATCCTGCATCTCATCGACCAGACACTCCTCAAAGAGCTTTGCCAGGTCTTTTCGGAGCGCGGGCTTCTGTTCTAAAACGCCTCCAAACACTTCCAGTAAATCATCGAAATCCAGATAACCGCGTTCCAATTTCATATTTTGATAATCGGCAAACATTTCGGAACACAGTTCGATATATTCCCGGCTTAAATCGCTATGATGGCTGAGATACTCAATCGGCTCCTGGCATGTATTTCGGCAATACGAATAGTATCGAATCAGCTCGGCGGCTTTGGGTACCAGTTTCTTGATGAACTTGTTTTTTTTTCCAAGCCGTCGATTGCGAACAAGGCTCATGAGGGCGTTTTGATCATCGACGTCAATCACGTTTAGACCCTGAATTCCAAAACTAGTGGGTATTCGCCGCATGACCCTGAGGCAAAAGGCATGGAACGTTCCGGCCTGGACTTGATAGGACGCCGGACCAACTTCAGATTTCAAGCGGATTTTCATCTCCCGGGCGGCTCGGTTGGTAAACGTCATCATCAAAATTCGGGAGGCGTCCACCCCTGATCGGATGAGATTGGATGCTCGGGCAATGATGGTGCGGGTTTTTCCACAACCCGCCCCGGCCATAATGAGAAGGCTCTTCGCAGATCCCCGATACTGTGCGGCGGCCTTCTGCTGGGGATTTAACTCAATGACGGCGCTCATACGACTGTTCTCCAAATAAACAGGGTTATGTCAGAGGATTCCAAAATGTGTTTTTAGGATAGCATGTTACTGGAAATTGTCCAGCTGAGAAATATTATCCATCATATGTCCCAATTTTGGGTGAAAGGACGGATTTCAAATCACGATTGATTTCCTATCGTGTTTAATGTATCCACATTCTATCTGTAGTGTTTAAAAATTGGAGAATGGGGAGATTCTTTCTATTTACCAAATTTATGTAGATTGTCGAAAAAAGGGTATAAAGAAATGTTCGCTCACCTTGACACTGGCATTTCTTACGACCTATTTCATCGGAATGCTTTAATAGCAATGGAGAGAGCAGAAAAAGTCATGGAGAGGACAAGCCAATAGAAAATACGGATCACATGGAATTAGAAATAAGTTTGGAAGACGATATTGAAACTGGCGAGGTAATTGAGCTCTACAAAGCCAATGAATGGTCATCAGTAGAAAAACTCGAGAAACTAATCCCTGCACTAAAAAATTCAGATGCATTAGTTACGGCAAGAATTTCAAGCAAACTTGTTGGTATTGGTAATGCTATATCTGATGGCAGTTTGGTTGTCTACTATCCACATATGCTTGTACACCCTGATCATAAAGGAAAAGGGATTGGGCTTTCAATGATGGAATTTCTACAAAAGAAATATGAGTCATTCCATCAACAAATGTTAACAGCAGATTTTGATTCAGTAGGATTTTATGAATCCTTGGGCTTCGTGAGAGCAGGAAGAACAGTCCCTATGTGGATTTATGGCGGGAATGAGCATTGAAATAAAATCTAAATCATCAACTGATACAAATTGGTCGATAACCGGATAGTGATGTGATCCTGGTGGTTGTCTATATCACGTTATGACTTTATGTCCTTGGGGCTTGGAGAACTGGAGTGATGAAAAATAACCGATACTCCAGTGCTCCAATATTCTTAAATCGGATATAACTCTCTTTAAGATATCGCTATATCGATTAACCTTCAAGATGATACTTTCTCTTTTCGCCATCTAAAGAATGCACCACGGCCTGGATGGTTTTTAGATTTTCGCCATTTTTTATCCGTTTTTGGAGTATTATAAGTCAAACAATTAGCCAAAAGATGTTATCGAGATAGCAACCAGAAAATAAATAAGGCAAGCCATCTTTTTTATCCAGCCCATACCATCTATTTACACCTCAAAATCCAACCATAAACGTCTGCAAAATTTAATGCTTACGAAATTTTTAGATTTCTTGCCAAAATGTGGCGGACAAATTTCAGGTTGGATGAACAAATACAAAATAATATCAAACGATTCACCGGATTTGATATAGGGCACGAAATCCACAATTAGGCCTTTATGTGGATTGGCCAGGGGGAACCTATAACCACCGGAAGTTGTAGGTTCGTTCAGCAATTCTTAACATTTTGATATCGTCGTTATTGCGGATTAGTTCGCCCAATTCAAAACCTCCCAAAATATTTAGCAATGTTTCCATCATGCATGTCCATCCAGAACACACACCCTTGCAAAATACCGCGTAATGCCATATGCAATATACAAACATCGAATTCGAAGACTGTAAAGTTTATATTGCGTGTTTTCTACGCGCTGCTATTTTTAAGAACCTGACCAAAAAGAATAAGGCGAAAACCAATTGGTAGTAGCCCAATCTGCAATCACAGTATAGAGGTCCCTTACCAAAAGGGCTCCAGATACAGATGCGGTGATTGTCGTCGACAGACCGAGCGCCGTCACCAGAGGAACACCTAAAACCGGCAATATAATGCTTAGCCCAAAGAGCGCAGCTCCTAACTTTAAGCGCCAGCCTGCTGCTGGTTTCTCCGCTGGATTTGTATGTTTACTCATATCATTTCTCCCTATCAAGTCTAGTGGCGGTGAGGATACAGCAATATCTTGCCGCACTGTTGACTGGCTGAGATCTTGAGGGCTTCCAATGGCGTTTTTGGGATCTATTCTCTGGCAAGTCTCCTGGTTCTGCTATCCATTGGTGGTGGTGGTCAAACACCGGCGAAGGTCGACAATTACATAGAAAAACACTTTTGGGAGGTTTAAAATGCATCGATCTACCTTTTCGTTTCATCTCTTAGCAGCATTGACATTATTTATGATCGTCGGCTGTGCCGCAACCTTGCCCACTAACTTTGATCGACCCGAATCATACGCTTTGACCGATACGGATGATACTGATCTCGGCCGGGCCCGCGTAGCGGAACAAGCCGCCCATCCGGGAAAATCCGGCTTCTATTTGTTGGATGACGGCCTAGATGCCTATGTGGCCCGGGCGGTTTTGGCCCGTCGCGCCGAGCGCAGCATCGATGTTCAATATTACCTGTATCACGATGATTTGGTCGGCAAACTGTTTTCCCATCTGCTGTTGGAGGCCGCCGACCGCGGCGTGCGAGTGCGTCTGCTGATCGACGATATGGACTTTGAGGGCCGGGATCTGGAATTGGTTGCGATGGACAGCCATCCCAATATGGAGGTCCGCATCTTCAATCCCTTCAGCCGCAGTGTCGGCCGAATTTCTCAATATGTGACTCGAATGGGCGATGTGACCCGGCGCATGCACAATAAATCATTTACGGTGGACAACCAGCTCACCATTCTTGGCGGGCGCAATATCGGCAATGAATACTTCGACGCCGATCCTGATCTGGCTTTTGCCGATCTGGATGTTCTGGTCATCGGGCCGGTGGCCCAGGAAGTTTCTGCCGTTTTCGACCGCTATTGGAACCATGAATTGGCTTATCCGGCTTCGGTCCTTCCCGTAGGAGATCCGCCGACACCCGAAGAGATTAATGAACAGCGGGAGCAATTAAACCAATTTGTAGCCACTCAACGCGATTCCGAGTATCTTCGGAAGCTGCGCAATTCCGATCTGGCAAATAAAATCCGAAATAAACAGGTTGAGTTCAAATGGGGAGATGCAGAGGTTGTGTTTGATGAGCCGGAAAAGCTGCAGCATGATTTCAGCAAAACCGAATATCATCTCGAGCCCATGCTCGCACCCTATGTGGACGGGGTACAAAAAGAGCTGACCATTTATTCGCCATATTTTGTGCCGGGCAAGCCGGGAACCGCTTTTCTGGTCGAGATGGCCCAGAAAGGCGTACGGGTGCGCATCCTGACCAACTCTCTGGCCTCGAACGATGTCGGTATCGTGCATGCCGGCTATCAAAAATACCGCAAGCAGCTGCTGCGCGGTGGAGTCGAGCTTTATGAGCTAAACAAGAAGCTGACCCGCAAAGAGCGCAAAGGAAAAAAAGGCAAAAGCGGTTCGTCCAAGGCCAGCCTGCATGCCAAATCGTTTGTCTTCGACCGAAAGCAGGTATTCATCGGCTCCTTGAATCTCGACCCCCGCGCTACAGAGCACAACACCGAAATCGGCGTGGTTTTTGAAGTGCCTGAAATGGCAAAAGATATGGCATTGTGGTTTGACGAGAACATTGAAAAGATTGCCTTCCGTTTGGAACTGAAAAAAGAGCACGACGGGTATGAACGGCTTTACTGGCACGGTTGGGAGGATGGCAAACCAGTAGTTTACTCCCGTGAACCTCACACCGGCTTTTGGCGGCGGTTTGGCATCAGTATTATGGGTGTCCTGCCGATTGAATCGCAATTATGATAAGATGCTAGTCTTCTCAAATATCTCAAGATTGAGGCAATTTGTGTGTGACAAATAAATATCTTACGTTTGAATCTATGCTTAACCCTACACGAAACTTGTAACAATGAATTTAATTCATTAACGATCGAAATGTTTGAAACCTTCGAATCAACGGCATAATCTACGCCAAGAAAAACTTAAGTCAGATCACTGTATATTATTTCTATCAGCCTGCACCCACCGTGCGTCAGGATTATCCCGCTCCGGATCCGGGATATGCTTCTAAACCAACCGACCATGGCACTTTGGCGGAAAGTGAATCTGCATTCGCCCAAAAGCATGGAACTCAAAAATCAGGTTTTCTGCTGCTGGACAAAAGCGAGGAATCTCTGAAATGGCGGTTAGCCCTCGTTGATGCAGCACAGCACTCATTGGACGTCCAATATTTTTCTGGTATGCAGATGATGTCGGTAATTTGATTTTAAAACGGTGCCTGGATGGAGCCAACCGCGGTGTCAGGGTGCGATTAATTGCTGATGGTATGGTTTTGATCGGCGAAGGAAAAAGCATCGCCGCCATTGACACCTATTCCAATAACGATAGAAAATCTAATGCTCCCGGAAAATAGCTGGCACGTGCAGTTGGACGAAAATGGCAAACCGATTTGGGTGTCCGGTGATAAAATTCTAACCAGGCAACCGGCGCAGAGCTTTTGGCAACGGGTGCAGGATGTTTTTTTTAAACTGTTTCCCAGAAAATATTTTTGAAGGATACAATAGATGATTCATGTGAGTGTAAATCAATGAAAAGTGCAGGTTAGCAATTGACATCCATTAACTCTCCAATTTTACATTGCTTTTGTTAACCTACAAAAGTGTGGCGGCATTAGACTGTGGATTAGCCAATCCATTATATAATTTTAGGCCTGCGGTAGTAGTGTAAGTTTCGGCTATGTACACAACTCACTGCCCTTATCTTGGATTTTAGATTACACTTAGAAATTTAAAAGAACTGAATCATATTATTGACCTGCTATTGACCCACAATATTACATCTTTTTTTGAGATTATTTTAAGCTAAAAAATTTCGATTTCTCCGTCCCCACCCAAGGTGGGCGTTATTTCGCCAACCACGCGTTTGAGCGCCTGAAAACAGGTTAAGCCTTCGTTTTCCATTAAACCGGTTTTATTTCGGCGTGCATTGTTTGACATTTTTCCATGGAATCCGATAATATCGTAGTTGGAAATTCCATCAGTTCCTTGATTGTTTGTTCAGGAGCTCGTTCTATTGTCTCTACTGTTATAGCCATTTGTGACCTCCTTTGGCTTAAAAATAGTTTGCAAACCGTAGATTATAGCAACAGGTACAAAATTATGGAAAACACCTTTATTGACGAAATATCAAATAATTATAGATGGATAACCCTAACCGGTATGTCTGGTTTAGGAAAATCTTATTGGTCTAAAGTACTCGCGACGAAAGGATACAAAAGGTTTTGCTGCGATGATATGATAGAAAACAGAATTGTAAAATTAATCAACATCCAAGATAAAAAAGAGATAGACCTTGGAAAGTGGATGGGCTTTCCCTTTGAAAAGAAATATAGAAGAAAGGAAAATATCTATCTTACATTCGAAATCGAAGTTTTAAGTGAAATCATATCATATCTTCAAACTGCAGATCCCTCTGAAAAAATCGTAATTGATACAACCGGATCGGCGCCATATTCGGGTGACGATATCATGAAACGATTAAAAGCGCTTTCATGTATTATACATCTCTCCGTATCGCAAGATCAGCATTTAGAAATGCTTAAAAAATACACTAATAATCCAAGGCCAGTACTATGGGGGGATCTATATGTCAAGAAACCTTTCGAGACGGAAAAAGAAGCCTTGGCACGTTCATATGAAGCGCTTTTAATCCACAGGGAAAAACTTTATAAAAAATACGCACATCACTCCATCCCATATAGTGCTCATCGTACATAATTTGCAATGACCAGGTTTTTCAACCGTCAAGGTTTAAGAGCATTTAATTAAACTTTTCATCGCCGGTGCATTCCCGCTAAGGGCTTCAAATGCGCCGGTAATTTCATCGAGGGGACGCACCTCCGTGATTATCGAATTGCAGTCAATGGCGCCGGAAGCGACCAGTGCGATGGCCTGATCAAAATCCTCCGGTTCGTATACACGGGCTCCCAAGAGCTCGATTTCCCGCCAGAAAAATTTAAAAAGATCCACGGTTGGCTTGGTGCCGTGGATGGCGACCATCACGATCCGACAACGGGTGGCGGCCGCTTCGGTCATCGTGTCGACACCGGCCTGGGTGCCGGACACTTCAAAGATCACATCAGCGCCTTTGTTAGCGGTTTGCTCATAGATCTCGTCTGCGACATTCACCTCCTGGGGGTTTAGAGTTGCGAAACCTAACGATTGCGCCAATTCCAGACGGTAGGCGTTGACTTCCGACAAGACGACCTTTGCGCCGAGGTGCTTTGCCACCATGGCAATGAGCATGCCGATGGGCCCACCACCGATTACCAGGGCATCTTCACCGACGACCAGCCGCGCCCGCCGCACATCGTGGCAGGCCACTGCCACCGGCTCGATAAGGGCCGCATGTTCTAAACGTAGATCGGCGGGAATCTTGTGTAGGGCGTCAGCCGGCACGGTCCATATTTGTTGAAAGGCACCGTCGATATCAATGCCAAGGACCTTAAGGTTTTGGCATATATGGGCATGTCCCCTTTGGCAGGCAGGGCAATCGCCGCAAGCCGAAAGAGGGCGGACAACCACCGGATCGCCAAGTTCGAGGCCTTGGATATTTTCACCTATGGCGATAATCTCGCCGGACATTTCATGGCCGATTACCCGGTGGGTTCCGACCCGGGCATCCATGGCACCGTGAAATACATGGAGATCACTGCCGCAAATCCCACAATAGGATACACTTAGCTGGACTTCGTCCTCGCCGGGCTCAACAGGTTGCACGGATTCAATCGTAAATCTTTTATTTCCCGTATAATATGCTGCTTTCATAAATTCCACTCTTGGTAAAAAACTGCCACTGCGGCTTTGAATAAACCCCTTAGGTGCAACGTCGGGGTAGACCGGCCTAAAACAGTCTGGCCTTGCCTGTATTTTTTTTCATTTCTTCGGCGGCGTCTACCACTGCACTTTTTGGGGAGACTTCCGGTGTGCCGACACGCCACCAGGTGCTGTAACCGTGGGTCATACTTTTGGGAGCCGTATGTACCTCAATCAGGGTACTGACCGGACTGTTTTTCGCTTCATTGAAGGCAACTTCAAACTCTTCGGCGCTGGATACTGACCAGGATTGACAGCCATAGCTTCGGGCGTTCATTGCAAAGTCGATGGGCAACACTTTGCCGTCGAGTCGATCGGATTTGCTGGTGCGGTACCGAAACTGGCATCCAAAATGAGGAATACCTTGTGATATTTGAAGGTTGTCGATGCAGTCAAAACCATGATTGTTGAATAAAATGATGTTGATTTTAATACCTTCCTGAATGGCGGTGACGATCTCCGAGTGGAGCATCAGATAACCACCATCACCCACCAAACAATAAACCTCCCGATCGGGGGCTGCCAGTTTGGCTCCTAAAGCCCCCGAGACTTCATATCCCATGCAAGAAAAGCCGTATTCCAGATGATAGGTATCTGGTTGGGTCACCTGCCACAGTCTTTCCAAGTCGCTTGGCAAACTTCCCGACGCCGCAACCACAATGGCATCTTCTGCAATCAACCCATTATTCAATTGACCGATCACGCGCGTTTGGGCGTATCCACCGCCGCCGTCGTCATGGCTGTAAATACGGTCGACTTCGTTTATCCATTGATTCCGTAGCGCTTTGGCCTCCTCTCCCCATTTGGATTGGTAACCTTGCCCGGAAAGCATTTCAGCAATAGCTTCCAGCGCTTCACGGGCGTCGGCCAACAGCGGCTCAGAGTCCATTTTGTAGGCGTCAAAGTTGCTGACGTTAATACTGAGCAGTTCAACTTGGGGATTGTGAAAGTTCCACTTGGAGGCAGTGTGAAAGTCGTTCAAACGGGTGCCAACGGCGATCACCAGATCGCTTTGATGAGAAATTTCGTTGGCGGCAAGGGTTCCGGTTACACCAACGGCCCCCATGTTCAGTGGATGATGCCAGTGAATTACACCTTTGCCTGCCTGGGTCTCGCAGAAAGGAATGTTGAATTTTTCAGCAAACGCGGCCAATGTTGCGCCGGCATCAGAGTAGCGGACCCCGCCTCCACTAATTAGCATGGGCTTTTGTTTACGCCGGATCAGTTCGGTTGCCTGGCGCGTAGCGCCGACTTCCAAGGGTCGTCGCGTTAGACGGTGCACCCGGCGTTTAAAAAAACTGAGCGGATAATCGATGGCCTCGGCCTGAACGTCTTGGGGCAGACACAGACAAACCGCTCCGGTTTCGGCGGGGTCGGTGAGTACCCGCATGGCATTGATGGCGGCGGTCATCAACTGTTCGGGTCGGATAATGCGATCCCAGTATTTGGTTACGGCTTTAAAGGCATCGTTGGCGGTAATATTAAAGTCATAAAATTGTTCAATCTGCTGTAGGACCGGATCCGGCTGACGGCAGGCAAAGATATCGCCCGGCAAAAAGAGTACCGGGATCCGGTTGACGGTTGCCGTGCCGGCGGCGGTGACCATGTTCAGAGCACCGGGACCGATGGAGCTGGTAACGGCCATAATTTTCTGACGTTTGTGCTGCTTGGCAAAGGCAATTGCCACATGGGCCATACCTTGTTCGTTATGTCCCTGGTAGAACTTAAGCTGGTGATCCTTTTCTTCTAGCGCCTCTCCCAGCCCCACCACGCAACCATGCCCGAAAATGCCGATGACTCCCTCCACGAATTTGATTTCTGCATCATCAACAGCGATATATTGATTGTCGAGAAATTTTACTAGAGCCTGAGCCATTGTGAGTCTGATGGTTCCCATGAATAATGCCTCCTGTTATTATTATGATAAGCACTGATCATTTCGGTGCAGGCCGTCGATCTCGGTAAATTGTTAAAAACCGCCATGGCTATCAATAAAGTCAATAGCTTCCAGGCGGGTCGGAAAAACCGCGGAACATCCGTGCCGCGTTACGGTCAAAGCGCCACAGGCATTGCCCATCTGGCAGCATCGCTCCCAATCCCACCCCTGAAGATAACCGTAGATCAGGCCGCTGGCAAAAGCATCCCCGGCTCCCACCGTGTTGAGGACTTCCACTTTAAATCCTGCATTGTGAATAACATCATTCTTAGAACGATACACACTAACACCCCGTTCGCCACGTTTGACTACCAACGTGCGCCCGCCGTGACCAGAACGAAGTAAATCTGCCAGAAATGATGGAAGTGCTTCACGTTGGGCACGGCTAACCGGTTTGCCTTCCATGATTTTTACCGGATCCGGGTCCAGTAGGGCGAAAAACTCTTCTTCAGTGCCGATAATCACATCCACACTAGGTAGTATTGTTCGAATGTTCAGACCGAAGTCCCAGGGTTCTTGCCACTGATCGGGCCGTAAATCCAAATCCATAAATGTCGTAACGCCCCTTGCGCGGCAACGCTCGGCAACATACAGCACCGCATCGCGACAGCTGCCCCGACTCAGTGCCGTTCCCGAAATCATAAAAGTGCGTATCTGGTCAAAGGGTAAATTTTGAGCATCTTGAACAGTTATTTGGATATCGGCCGGATTTTCACGGTAAAATACCAAAGGAAACCGATCCGGCGGCTGGACCGAAACTATGGCCAAACCGGTCTGGGTGTTGGGTTTGCGATAAATGAACTCGGTATTCACGCTCTCCCGTGCCAGGTAGCGCAACACAAAATCGCCCACAAGGTCTTGACCGACAGCGGTTAAAACACCGGAT
>Ga0316194_10003066_pt1 | contig 11669 bp, 8 predicted proteins | sample CroRivsedime1_MG_FD_204936 | JGI IMG/M metagenome (GOLD analysis project Ga0316194, IMG submission 204936) | Coastal sediment microbial communities from Maine, United States - Cross River sediment 1 | ecosystem: Environmental > Aquatic > Marine > Coastal > Sediment | place: USA: Maine... | reverse complement strand
TGTGCGTAAACGTTGGGATGCCCTGGTCCGACAGAAAAAAGTCTATACATGGCCGGATCGACCAGTGCTTTTCGACACCCTTGAGCAGATATGTATCGAAGCGGGATACACCTCGCCCTTGATGTTTCTCCACAACAGCCCAGGACTCTTGCGTGTTAAACAACAGGGTACACAGAGTAAAGCAAAGTAAAATGAAGTTCTACCGATTATGATACTTTCTGCAAATCACAACCCCACCCGAACCTGTGATAAGAGAATAATATTCACCGCTAAAAACTACGCCATTCATATGTGGACGCGGGTTCGACTCCCGCCGCCTCCACCACAATATTCATAATAAATTCAATTGGTTAAATCTGACCATGGGCACGATTTTAGGCCATTGTGTCCAAGAATGTGCCTATTTGTGTCCAAACTTTTGCTGGTGGATTCCGAATACAACTTCTCAAAAGCGCTGCCATCGCGTCGGGTCAAGTTCGGAATGTAGCGGCCGTAGGTCTTGTAAACCATCGAGGTATCCACATGTCCCAGGGTCCTGGCGACCCATTCGGGGGTTTCCCCTGCAGCAAGCGCCCAGGAGGCAAACGTGTGGCGGCATTCGTACATCCGTCGGTAGCGAATCCCGCTTTTTTTAATCACCCTCGCCCACATCTCTCTGAGCTTGTCCTGAAGGATGGGTCGCCCAAAGGTGTTGATAAAAACGTAAGGCCTATTTAATTCTTTGGTCTGCTCCCATTGATTCAGCAGCGTAGTTCGCATGCCCGGCCTGATTTCTATTGCCCGCCGGCTGTCTTCGGTTTTAAGATCTTCCTTCTCCCGGTTACGCACACGGCTTAGCTCGATGTGAATGTATTCGTCATCGACAGCAGTCCATTTTAAGGCTACCTGTTCAGAAGGCCGCAAACCGGTTTGAACCGCAAATTCAAAATAGTTCCGGTACCATGTGGGTATGAACTCTATCAGGCGGCTCCATTCCTCAAATCGGAACGGCTGAACGGCAATCTTTTTTGGTTTAGGCAGCTTTAACCCGACAAACGGATCGACAAAATCCAACCAGCTGTATTCGTCAATCGCATCTTTTACAATTGCCCTTAAAGGAATCATGATATTTTGGATGCGCTTGGCCGACAGCGGACGGTCAAATTGATTCTTTTTTCCTTTCAGCGTGGCAACGAATTTTTTCATCTGGAGCGGACTAAATTCACTAAAGGGCATACCATTAAAGTACGGGATGTGGTGGCAATTAAGAATTGAGGTATAATCACGGATCATGCTGACACTCATACCCGGTTCCATCTCCTTTAACCACTTTTCAACGTAATCAGTAAAGACAACTTCCGTCGGGTCTTTTGCAACGGTTCGGCCCTCAAGCTCGGTGAAATAATCCTTTTTTTTGCTGTGCGAGAACCGTTTAGCAAATTCAAAGATCCCATTATCAATTTCGGCAACAATCAAATCGAGCTGATTTCTAATTGTTTTGCGACTGAGTTGGGTATCATCCAATCCAGTGGGCTCGCGTACCCTTTCACCAAGGTATCGAAAATCAACCCATAGCTTTCCGCCACGGCTATACACCGATCCTTTTTTACGGGATTTCGTGCGCTTGCGCTTTTGGAATTCGTTGTTTTCAGTGCGGTATTGGGTAAAATTAATGATTTTATTCTGCTGCATACATACCCCTTTCCGCTTTTTCAACCACCCCCTTTCGGTTCAGATGTCACCATCAATTGGTTAGCATGAACCTGGAGGATGAGTCAACCAGCTTAATTAAATGTTTATGAGGCTGTTGCCCTGTATAGAATTAGCAGCCGGCTTTCCATAAAGCCATGCTTCAATGGCACTCCACACGAAAAGCAGCTTTCGTGAGGTGGGTTTGACATAATGTACATTTTCTACGAATTCGCCTTTCCACACCAAGTTTCTAATAGTGCCCGGCGTCATTTTAATACGACTGCTAAGTTCTGTAATTATTAAATATTCTTCCATTTTGATATCTTAGTTTTTCTTTCAAAATTATATAACCAAAGACACCATTCGTGTGCAAAGGCAGTCTTGCCATCTGGGAGACCGCTTTCTTTCAGCTTTAGCAGGAGGCCAGCATCCAGGATGGATGACATACCGTCACCGGAATCACAAATGATCAGAATGAATTGAGCCTTCTGGGTATCTATGCGCTCAGTTGCACGATAATTTGTGATTTTAAAGGCCACCCCGGCTCCTAAACATATTATCTTTTTATCAACCATCGATTTTACCCGGTCCATTGTGTTGAAAGGTTAGACGGCCTATTTGTGGCCCATTCCCATGAGCTGGTTGATTGTAATGTTTGACCCGTACAATGAACCGATAAATAAATGGGATTATAATAATTTATTGCTCTCAATCGAATGTGTTAATATCTCCATTTAAAATAGTTACTTCAGGACTCATTTTGTTTTGCCTCTTAACTTTAATCAATCCTGATTTCTCTAATTCTTTCAACCCTCGATACTTTGCATATCGATCCAATCTCCACATTGACAGTGTACGATTTGTTGCCTTAAAGGTTTTCTTTTTTGTTAATCCGCTCAAATGCCATAAATACAAACCTACAGTAAGGGCAGTCGGCGAAGTTTTCCTAGCAGATGCCAACCAATGGATTGGGATTGGACCTTTTAAAAATGGACAATTACTTTTTTTGCCTAATTTTTTTTCATTATTAATAACCTGAAGGAGGTCGCCCGATACCTGCGGCACTTTAAATTTATCGTCCATACACATATAATTTTATATAAGACTATTTAACATACATATATATAATAAGACCTGATGTGCAGGTTCTTCTACAGTTCTGTAATAGAATCCGCTACAGCCTGTAGCGGAATATACTACAGATTTTTAGTCAAAATATCTAAAATCGCATTCCACGTTTCTTCCCCCCGTCTATCTGAAAATCGATCCGGATATTTTATTTTCTCGACATCGGTATTCAATCCAAATCCACTTAAAACAATTTTGCTCGCCTGTTTCATGGCATTTTGTGCAATACAAATTTTATCGTCCAGTTCGTCTATAGGAGCCTCAATTAAAATAGCATCGTGAATAGGGGCGCAGATATTCACCCCTTCGTTTAAAACTAAAATACAGGCCAATCTCAACATTTCAGCGCCGTTAGCCTGAATTAAAAAGTTTCGCAGCATACGTGGATTTGGATTTTCATTAACCTTGATTGTCCACCCAAAAACCGTCCAGAGTTTCCCGTAAAACATTGCATAGTCTAAAGCTCCGTTCGACCACCACCAAAATCGTTGATATGTATCTTGGTGCTTTTTTAATAAATTTCTGGCTTCCAACACTGACTGCTGAATACGATCTGCCAAAGCCTTTTCTCCCATTCCGTAGTTGACACCCAATACACACGCTTTGAACCGATCTCGTTCATTACGGTGACTTTGTTTAGTAGCGTTGGGAGGTACAGCCCCGGCTTGTTTGCCGAAAGCCAAATAGGGATCACCAGACCGATAGGCATCCTGCATATGCAAATCCTCAGACAGTTTGGCGGCTATTCCGAATTCCTGCTGGCTCCAATCGATATATGCTAAACCCATTCCCGGTTCCGGTTTAATTAAACTGCGCAACCAGGTAGCTGTACCAAAAATGAATTTGCTATTGCTTGGTGCGTTACGGCCCGTACGAGTTTGAAAAGCGGAAAGTAAACATCGATTTCGGCCGTCTTTACCAATAGAAAGTTTACTCAGCTTCAATTGAGATAAAATTGACCTAAGGTCTCGTAACTGCTGTAATTGCGGATGTACTTTAGCCATTTCTTTAAAAGTGTCATCGTCGGTTTTTAATGTGCCGGTCTCTAATTTCGGCCACGGTATATTATTATCGATGAGATACTTTTTGAATAACGACAACCGAAAATGCCCGTCCTCAAAAACTTTGTAATTGACGTCAACATTTTGGATCAATTGAGTTTTAATCAGTTCCCAATTTTCTTCTAACCGATTGAACAGTTCTATATCTATTGGAATCCCGCGGTCTTCAATTTTAGCTACTGCCGCCATGTATTGTCCCCGAAGCAGTGCTCTTTTTAGATTCAACTTAGGAGCCATTTTTTCAAGCAGTAAAACCAAGGCACTTACATCACTTTGGCAGTAATCTAAAATCGCCTCGCGGTCATCATTAGACCAAGGGCCACCACTCAAGATCAAATCTCTCATCGCCTCTTTTTGTAACGCGCCGATACTATCAACACCGAAATAGGTTAAAGCGCCAATCAAGCCTTTACCGCACGGCAGCGGCAAGCCATTTGTCAAATTTCGAAATTCTGTATATAGATCCAAAATGTGAGTGGGTAGGGGCCACTTCCGAGCCAAATGACAGGAAAATTCAGCACTAGAATAATAAGCAACGAAAAGTGAATCCGGGCCGATGCTATAGGGCGGGCTTTGCATCTTTGATAATTCGTCTTGCCAAATACGCAAAGTCCGTCCGGTCAAAAGCTCGTGTGCAATTAAGCAGACAGGAGTTGGACGGTCACCTGAATTCCCGTAAAATTCAAAATCGACCGCCCAGATCTCCTGAAAGATCTTCGACGCAAATTTCAAATTTCACCCCGCAATCTTTGAATAACGGGGTGATCAAAAGTGTTTATTTGATAATCGCCAAAAGCGATTCTTAAAATCTCTTGGAAATTAATATCAGGCCATTCTGGTTCTGGTAATTCGCCTGTGGGGGTGAAAATCTCGTATGCTCCTAAAGAGCGATTCGAGGCAACCCGGACCCATTTCTCAATTGCTAGTTGTGCCGCCTTGTGCGCCGACCGGTTCCACGCATCCAGGCGGCCGGTTTCATCTGCCAACCGAACAGGCCACAAAAAGGGGACATCCTGACGGTTGATTGCTGTGTAAAGCATCTTTGGCGTGACCTCTCCGGGCAGCTCATGCCAAAGGTCTGGTGAAATTAAATAATTTTCACCTTCTTCTTTGAATTCTAAAATCGCTGTAGGTAAACGATATGAGTCGTCAGGATGGACTCGTATGAAGTCTTGGCGGCCGGGTTTTCGGATTGGAATTGTTGAGATCTGTTTCTTGACCCCGATCGACTCCGAAAAATTCTGGTCCAGTTTTAACTGATCAATATTTTCAAAAAGATCTCCATCCAGCTTATGCTCGATTTTTACGACTTTCTCTTCAGACATTTTTACTCCTCCTTTTTAAGTAGTTTTTTCAAGGTTTTCATCTCTTTCCTTATTGCTTCCCTGTAGACCTACTGCTCAAGCCATTCGATAACCTTTTTCATAATATAAACGAATATTTTTTGCCTTAGGCGTGCAATTCGCATTTTCTTTGGGTGACCAAGCAGTGCAGATCAAACATCTCCAATGGATTGCTTTTCGCCTATTTAAGGTCAACGATTTTTTGACCTTTTTTGCCAAGAATTTTACCTTCAACTATTGGCTTCCTGATTTTTCAGCCAGGCCAACACATCATCAAGGACAAATCGACAGTATTTACCAACTTTAATTCTTGGCATGGAATCCGGCCCGGTCTCCCGAGTCCTGGAATAAATCCAAGATTTAGGAACGTTTAGAGATTCTGCAATTTCAGTTACAGTTAAAAAATTGCGGTTCATGGTAGAGCCTCCTTTGTTAAGAAATAAAAAAACCCATCTTCACAAAACTATCTTGAAGATGGGTGCTTTAAATCAAACAACAGAGAGGTATGTCAAAAAAAGTGTAGTAACTGATTAAATCGCCTGAACTGAGCAATATGTCAGTTCAGGCGATTTGGTCAGTTCAAATCTTTGAATCAGCCTCGATAATATTCTCCGCTTCCTCTCTCGTGCAACCAAGATTATCCATTAAACTTTGAATATTTAATTCACGAACTTTAATACCTTTTTTATCTTTATTATCCCAATAGTATTTTTTGACATATTTTCTTCTGACCTCCTTTGGCATCTTATTTTTAGGTGAGCAAGTAGGACAGTATTTAATTCTTTTATCCTTTCTTTTAGAAATGAAAAATCTATTGCACAGTTCGCATAATTTTAGTTTTCCCAGATCATCACTCATTATAAATTCAGCCAGACTATATCCAACATTTTTTCTAACAAACCAATTGAACCGTGTTTCAAGTTCGCAGGGGATCTTCTTGCCAATTCGATAATCATCTTCCCAACTACTTATGAACTGAGTTTTCCTTTTCAGCTCTCCATTTTCGCTTAATTCCATCTTAATGCGTAGACAATCAGTAGCGAAACGTAAATGATTATTCAGGGTTACAGCATTTTGATATTTTATCGATTCTGCTTTTCTTAAAATTGGATTATTCCCAGGGTTATAAGCTGAAAGACATTTCTTTCGATCAGGAGGTTTTTTTCCAGAAACTCTAGCCCATCTGCAATCTTGAAAAAACTTATCTTCTTCTCTGTCATGCTCTCTTGAAATTTCAGCAAATAATTCGTTCAATTCGGCATACTCTCCACGTGTCAAAGATTTAAGCATAGCCACAAAACTGAGTTGACAGCATTCATGGCATTTTAACTGTAATAAAAGGTCCAACCCGCTTGATTTTAATACAGCATTCAATTTGTTTCTAATAGGAAAGCAACCCTCTTTTTTAACATTGCAGCCAATTTTTGGAATAAGATAGCCATACACAGCACCATAAGCCATTCTTGTGTAGTTGATTTTTTTTAGGTCGAAATTTTTTTTAGAAATTAATTCTTTTATGGCTCTGCTGGCCTTTTGGGGATCATTTAATTTCGCTATAAATTCAACTAAATTAAATACGAACACTCCCGGATATCTGGCAAAAAGCTCATCGGAGATGACATTAGCAATTTCCTGGAATACTATACCGATATTTTCTGGATTATCCATGAATGGATGGTTGGCATATGATATAAAAAGTCTTTCCGACAATTTACGTCTCCTCAAACTCCCTAGTTTGTTAGTTCGGGAAAACCGGCCAGGATAGCCGCGTTTCGGGGTGAAATTGCTATCCCCAGATATGCAAATCTCATTATGGGAAAAGTATATTAAGAAAGGAAATAATAAATCAATAGATATTATGGTCAAAGGTTTTGCAATCTCGGAACGTCTGTGGTTTTAACTCGGTATTTTCAGCAAGCAATTTTTCATTTTCCTTTAAGCTGATAAGGAGCTGCTCGATGGCCTATATGCGGGTTTCAGGCACCGAGGGTCCGGCGGAATAGGATCCAGTTTTCCGGATTTGGGCTATAACATCATGGGTTACCCAATGCTCAAATTTCTTTGCCTCTGGTTTTTTGACTTTAATTGCAGGTGGTGAAAACCGTGTTGCTGATGAAAAATGAGATTTTAGCTCAATGAAACCTCCCATATATCTTCCTCACCGTCCCTGCATGACATAGGGTGACCAGATCTGCGGCACATGGTATTTATCATTGGGATGCGCGATGAAATACAGAGGACCTTGATGCAGGGCTTGCCATATGGGCCCTGGGGCTGATACAATACCGCCAGTACGCTGATGGATGTCTGGGTGTCCGGGTGCTCTTTGCACAGCAACTTTTCACTGAGCTGCAGAGCCTCTTTATGCAGCGGCTCAGTCTCAACGTAACTCGGGAGTAGGCGGTCGGAATGGCGCAGAACAGGTGGCCGATTTGAACGTAATACACAAAAAAACCGGCTAAGGACGGCCTTAACCATTATCAAGGTATTAAGGTGCTGCGAAATGGGAGAAAATGGTAAGGGTAACAACGGGTATGATGCCAAGATTTGGGATCAAATTCAGGCTGAATGGTTAGCCGGACAGCTATCCCTATCGGATATTTCTCGAACCTATGGCCCCTCGCGCTCAACAATTCGAGCAAAAGCGAAAAGGTTCAATTGGCCGCCGCGGGGATCCCTGGCCGATGAGGTTAGAAAGGAAATCCAATCACAGTTGTTGGATGACGGGGGTGCTCCAGCAAGTGCTCCACCCTTACAGGCCGATGAAATTATTGAAAGCGCCGCCAAGCGGGGCGTTGCCGTTGTAAGGCGTCAGCGCGATTTATTAGCGCGACTTTTAGGTGTTGCAAGTGTAACCCTTAAAGAATTGGAAGAAATGCAGCTTATCACTCGGGAAACATTAGAAAAAAAGCGCACCAAAGCCCAGGTGCAACTGGTTGCAGCCCTTACCAAGGCGAAACTTGACGGTATGAGGGCAGTCAGCCAGGTCCTAAACCAGGCTATACCCCTGGAAAGACTCGCCTATTCTCTCGATGATGACAAAGGCGGCGCGGTAGCTATCAAGTATGTGGCACCCAACTATAAGAAACCCCCTCATTCCGGATTGTCAGAGGATCAATGGGGTTAAAAAAGGTACCCATGATATGGATCTAATGGAGCGAGTAATAATGGGCATAAAACTCTGAAGATATTAACTTTTATCCTATATAAGGGTGGTATTCAAGCAACATCCCCCGAAAGGCTTGTCCTAAATCCTCAAACGTGGGTTAAAGCTCCGAAATTAAACGCTTTAATGGCATCGCAATCGAAAGGCTATCCTATCCTCCTTGCATCCGGACCGGGCCACCGTTGAGCCTGCAAAAATCAGCACTTAAAGCCCTGGAAATATTTGCTTTTTTTAGATACTAAGCCTCCGATCCAAGACCGGAAATTTGCAAATGAGCAAAGCAGCGAGAATAGAATCAATCCACCCCCCGGGTGCTATAATCACCTTGGGGCTTGGCTGAGGACAAATAAACAGACAAACCCTTGTGATTTAAAGAAATACGAAGAGTTGGCTGAATGGCCATAGTGGCAGGTATGTAAAGCTATCGCTCTGACATTTAGATTAGGCAAAATTAAAATAAAAAGGGCTTGACAGAGAGAATACTCATCCTTAGATTAGCGACGCTCTACAATAATTCAGTTTGAATTAATGAGATTGGACAGCCTAAAACCTCAATAGTTCACCCTTTGGCTGTGATGAAAGCCAGGATGCTGCTTTGAGCCTGTCGCACTTATACGAAAGTGCAAGGTTGTCCCCTTCAATGCTTCCTTCATGTCCTCAAGAGGCTGCTGGAGGCTCTGAGAGAGGGGGGTGCAAGTTGGTGTTATGCGGTAAAGCTCCCCCTTCTTTTTTCCCTGCCCTTTTCACCCCCCTTCGACTCATGGATTAAGTTGAGCCAAGTAAGACCGCCATTGCTTTTTATCTGAATTAAGATTCTCATCTATTTTTACGATATTTCTCCGAATTGTTGCGATTCTGGTCGGTGGGAAATTAGTAAAAATGCAATTATAACGTAAAGCAGCCGGTTACAGTCTATTTAAGCGAAATACTAATTTTAATGCCGGCACCTTTTTGAGACACTTTTTTGGATGCACACGCTTACACTTGGGTACAAAACCGCCGATTTTTATAGGGTGCCGGTGTTGCCAGGGTCTGATAAATTTGATTTATGTAAACTTAGAAGGGATTTCCCAGACCCAGTTATAGTTGATTTCGGTCGATTATTTTAAGTTTTAGCACCGTATTTTTTTAAGGTCATTGTGATTGCCAATCCTAATCCACACCAGTATCCTCAAACATTCAAGTTTAAATTAATAGCCGAAATGTAACCTATTGGAGCAAGGTTAGAGTTATAGGTTGGGGTGGCTAATCTATACTTTCCGTGCCGCCGCATTATTTTAGATTGGCAGAAGCAATCTAAAATTTGAGGTTTTATGGATGTCAATTGCTAATCTACACTTTTCCCGGCTTTTCATTCTCTTGAGTCATCCATTGTATATTTGTAAGCACAATCTTCAGGCTGCAATCAATAAAGAGGATTGTGAATTGATAGCCGTTGATTCTACCCAACACCCATTGTTAGTTTCGTGCCTAACAACATAACGAGAGCAAATCTAAAATATATACTTCCTCATTTAAACTTTGCGCTGATAGCCCAAACTGATGCCAAATCCCTATGAGAGCAGAGGTGTTTGTCTACTTTTTAGCGGGAATGTTTAGCCCCAATTGCCCGATGCTCTGCACGTCACAAGGATGTTTTTTATTCGCACCTAAGTGTACAAACGGTGCTAACAACCCGATCGGGCCAACCGCGAGGACGCTAAGAGACTTGGCGGCTTCGGTCACTAAAGAAACCTTGTCCGGGCTCACCTTGGGGTCCATGACAGTGCCGCTAACTCTCAGATTTGTCGCAAGGCTCAGGCTGGGATGCTCGGGTTTGGGTACAAGTAAAAAATTGATCTGTTCGGTGCCCAGGTTGATCTCGCCTCCACCGGCCAGGATGCCTGCCCGGGTATTGAACACAAATGCCTGGCTGGCGGCCACGCCCTCTTTGATATCGAACTGGATGACGGCACATTTTATCTGATCAACCGCTTTGGAAGGTTTCCAAAAATGGACTACCTTTTGGGAGAGACCTACCGAGAGCATATCGAGGTATTTGGTTAGGTACCCTTCACCCATTACTGCACCGATGGAGCCGTCGAGATTCGCCACCAGACTGCTAACCGAATCCCCTTTGCTTTTGCCGTGGGCCGCGATATCAACGATGGCCCGAACCTGATCGCTCTTCCCCATTTCTTTGAGAAATTCGCCCAGATTAAAATTTTGAACCAGGAAATTGGTGCTCACCTGGGGGGGTGATCCAGGATCGACATTAAGACTTCCCGAAATTTTCGTCTTTTTATACGTCGCTTCGAGCTTATCAATGCTGAAATCATGGTCCTCGAGTTTTAGTGTCAGGTGACCAAATGCAAAACGCGCATCTTTGGCATGAATGTTTCTTGCTTTCAGCAAGATATCGGCGTCCACCTTCTTCAGGAGATCCAGAGGCAGTGGAGCATCCGAAAACAAACGGCTCTTTTGCTTAGCTTTATCAGCAGGTTTTTGTTGGTTCTTTTCGAAGCTTTTCATCAGGGTGGTGAAATCGACCACCGACGACTCCAGATGTGCGGTAATTTTCGGGCGCTTGCGAACCTCCACCTTGACCAGGCCTTTAAAATCACTCTTATCTATATTTGCCGAAAACGGGCTCAGCAAAATGGCTTTGGCCGAACCCGAAAGCTTAGCGGTCGCATCAAAGGGACCCAGCTCGGGAAGCTCTGCTCCGACCAGCGACCCAATTTGGGCCAGTTCTTTACCGGTAGCTTTTACCTTGAAATTTATGCCATTCAGAGCCGGCAACTCCTCAATCCCGCCGCTTAACGTCAGATCCAAACTGCCCCGGTTTGCGCTGCCCTTTGCTTGCTGAAGGGACAAGGATTTAGCAGAACCCGTCAGTCGGATCTCGACAGCGAATTTATCGGTTGCTGGCAACTTTTGGCCAATGATCGTGCCAATCTCCGTCAAATCTTTTCCGGAGCCCTTCAGCTTCAGATCCATACCGCTCATGCCTATTAAATCTTTGATCCGGCCGTTTAAAACGACGTTCACGCTTCCCCGGCTGGCACTGCCCTGTGCTTCTCGCAGGGACAACGCTTTTGCGGAACCTGTCAAACGCCCCTGAACCGCAAATTGATCGGTTGCCGGCAGCTGCTGATCGATGATCGGTCTAACTTCGGCCAGATCCTTGCCGGCCAGCCTGGACTGCAGGTCCATGCCCCTGAGGGTAAGCAGATCTTTAACCGCGCCGTTTACAGTTATGCGCAGGCTTCCACGGCGGGCGCTGCCCTGAGCTGTCTGCAGCGTGAGCGCTTCGGTGGA
>Ga0316194_10003061_pt1 | contig 11675 bp, 11 predicted proteins | sample CroRivsedime1_MG_FD_204936 | JGI IMG/M metagenome (GOLD analysis project Ga0316194, IMG submission 204936) | Coastal sediment microbial communities from Maine, United States - Cross River sediment 1 | ecosystem: Environmental > Aquatic > Marine > Coastal > Sediment | place: USA: Maine... | reverse complement strand
CGGCAACGAGGGTCATTTGGCGTCGAGGCTATCCTGATTGTCGATGGTGAGTTCGGGCAGGTCGTCTGCTGGTTCGATACCGAAAACCCGGCAGAAGAAGGCGTACTCCGACTCGATGGTGCGGATGATGTTCTTTGCGTCCCTGAAGCCATGACCCTCGCCGGAAAACTCCAGATAGGCCACGGGTAAGCCCTTCGCTCGCAGCGCTTCTGCCATGGCCTGGGACTGATTCGGTGGCACCACCTTGTCGTCGCTGCCCTGAAAAAAGATGACCGGGCAGTTGAAAGCGTCCAGGTGATTGATGGGCGAACGCTCCACGAGTGCCGCCTCTTCGCCCAGCAGGCTGTTCAGGTATTGGGATTCGAATTTGTGCGTGTCCCGGGCCAGGGCCGCGAGATCGCCGATGCCATAGTGGCTGGCGCCGGCCCGGAACGTGTGCGTTGTTGTCAGAGCGGCGAGGGTCGTGTAGCCGCCAGCGCTGCCGCCGCGAATGGCCACCCGGTCACCGTCGACCTGTCCGGTTCTGACGAGGTGTCGAACGCCATCTTCGCAATCGGTGACGTCCACGATCCCCCATCGGCCGTTGAGGGCGGCGCGGTAGGCGCGACCATAGCCGCTGCTGCCCCGGTAATTCACGTCCAGCACTGCCCAGCCGCGGCTGGTGTAGTACTGAATGGCGAGGCTGAGGGAGGCGGTTGTCGCCGAGGTAGGGCCGCCGTGGCTCAGCACCAGCAGAGGTGGCCGCTCTCCTGCGGGTGCCGTGCAGGCGCTGTTCGCGGGTTGGTAAAAATAGGCGTGTGCCTCCTGACCGTCCCGGGTCGGGAAGGTGAGCGGCGTGCCGGTGGCCAGATCGTGCGGCTTGAGTTCGGGGCCGCCGGCGGCCAAGACGGTGGTGGGCTCGCCGCCGGAAAGCGGCATCTGTTCAATGGCAGGCATGCGGTCGCGAAAGCTGGCGATGTAGTACAGCGTCCCGTCGAGCAATGTGGGGGTGGCGAAACTCAGCCGCGCGCCCCCCGCGTCGGTCAGTGGGGTCGCCAGCGTCGTGCGTGTGTTGACCAGCACCAGCTCTTCGCCGCCGGAGCCGTGCCGTCGGACGATGGCGTGCTCCGCGTCGGCCAGCAGGTAACTTCTGGCGTCGAATGCCCAGGCCGGTCCCGCATAGTCCGCGCCGTCTTCCAGCACGCAGTAGATGCCGCTCGTGTCGAATCGATAAAGATTCCAGAAGCCGTTGGCGTCGCTTATGAAGAGCAGGGCTTCGTCGGTCTGCCAGAGTGGTTGCTGCACCGACTCCCGGGCGCCGCCGGCGATGGTGTGCAACTGGCTCAGCTCGCCGGTTGGAGTCAGCTCGGCAAGCTCGAGCATGGTCCCATCCCAGGGCATGTTTGGGTGGTCCCAGGCGACGAAAGCGAGCCGACTGCCATCTGGCGAAAGCCTGGGCGACGCGTAGAAATCATGCCCTTCCGCGAGAATGGTCAGCTCACCGGTCGCCAGGTCCACGGCGCCAATGCAGTTCTCAGGTTCCCGGTCTGGATGATGACGTTCCACAACGCTAAGCAGACGGTTTCGAGTGGCGTCCACAGTGAAGTCTGCAAAGCGGATCTCGGGGCCCGAATGGGTGATCTGATGGACACTATCTCCGGCGCTGCGGTCAGGCGCGCCGTTGACCCGATAGAGGTTCTGATCGGCGAAATTGACGAAATAGGCGTCGCCATCATTGACCCTGAAGGCGCCACCGCCGTACTCGTGGACACGGCTGCGGACGTTGTAGGGAGCCGGTGTGAGTGCCTGGGCCGAGCCTCCCTCGCCGGTCATGAGCACCGTTCGACCGCCTTCCTCCGGCCGGCCTTCCAGCCAGTAGAGGCGCTTGCCATCGGTGCTCAGTCCGGACAGGGCCACCACGCCTTCGACCAGCGCCTGGGCGCTGATCGAGGAAGGCCAGCTGCCGTATGGGCGTTCGGCTGAAATCGAGTCGGTCATGGTCGTAAGGCGGTCCGGTTGTGCACGGCGGTCCAGCGTTCATGGTCGCGCCACTTGCCGTCGATGTAGAGAAAGTTCTGGGACAATCCTTCCCGCTCGAATCCACATTGCTGCACCAGCGCGATGGACCGGTGATTGTCGGGCTGGATGTTCGCCTCCAGGCGATGCAGGCCGAGGCTGAAGAACGCATAGCTCTTCACCAGCTCCAACCCTTCGCGCATGAGTCCCTGACCCGCGAACGGTGCGCCGGCGTAGTAACCGAGCGAGGCCGAGAGGAAGGATCCGCGGATGATGTTGTTGATGTTGATCACCCCGGCGATGGCGTCATCTGAGCGGGTGCAGACCAGAAGGCCCTCATGGTCTTCCCGCCGCGTGCGGTTCAGATAGCCGGTGAAGGTTGCCTCGGTCACGGGCGGTGAGATCCAGGGATAATGCAGATGCTGGCTCGCCCGCATGAGCTTCAGAAACTCCTGCCGGTCTTCACCGCTTACCGCTCGGAGATAGACGCGGCCGGGTTCGGGCGCTGTCTTAGGTCCGGTCATTCGCTGGCTCATCGTCGCTTGTCGTCCGCCTGCTGTCGGCCTGCATCTCGGTCTCCAGCACGAAGATCTCCCAGAGCGAAGGCGGGATCATCGCCAGGCCGAGTATGAGCACATGCAGCGCATGGGGTCGGTAGCCATTGTCCACGAACCAGATCCCCTCGAAGGAGAAGCCGATGGCCCGCCACATCATGAGCCCGGCCGCGGTCAGGGCGAAGCCGATCATCAGCAGCAGGAACCGGGTCAGGTACTTCATGGACAGAGAATATACACAGCACCCCGGTGCCGGAACCAGGCGCGGCTGAAGGCTTCCAGCGGGTAGCGGCGGCTGACTGTGCCGTGGTTCGGCGCGGCTGGATCGTTGATGAGCACCTCGTTGCCATCTACTCCGGTGACGACGACCAGATGCCCACCGGTTGCATTCATGGGCGCGCCCGGCAGCTCGCCGGCTGCATAGCGAATGCTGGCCACCAGCGGCAGATCTCTGGACAGGCATTCGAGCGCCGGCGCCCAGTCTTCGAACAGCTCCACCGCACCAATGAGCCCGACGTTTGCGGCTGAGAGGACGGCGAGCGGCCAGAGTCCGTACATGCCGGTGACCGGATCATGGCAGTTGGCGATAACCTGCTCCGTAACGACTTGCCGCCCGTGGGCTGCCAGGACCATGGCCGTGGCCACGGGCGAGCAGGCGCGCGATGCGATCCTGGGATTCTGCAGCATCTGGCTGATGCTCGGGAGCGGGCGATTGACGATGGTGGTTGGCAGCGACTCAGGCGGGCGTACCTTGATTTCGGTCGACCGGATCGAGATCGTCAGAAGATATCTCGAGGGGGCAACCCGGGTGTTGAGCGCACAGTGGAGCACGGCCTGTCGAACCTTCTTCTCGATGTGGAAACAGTCGATGGCCGTCCGGACCCTGGCTTTCCCGCCATTACTGGCGCGCTCGGCCTTGTCCTCCCCGCGCGGTGGAATGGGCGCGAGCGGAAAACGTTCGCCGTCGGCCTCCAGGGCGAAGACGAAGCGGTGGCCTGGGGCGTCCAGCAGCGAGAGGCTGGGCGCGATCATCTCACCGGCCGGCAACACGCCCAGATCGATACGGAAATGCCAGCAGTCAGGCGTCTCCTGTACGCCGGCAGGCTGCCAGTCGGCCGTTGATGAGATCTCGAGCGGGTACTGGGTTAGAGTCTGGGGGTCTGCGAATCTCAAGCTGGACATGGGTTATGGAACTGGTCCTCTACAGTACTGATCACTGCACCCTCTGTGATCAGGCGCTCGAGCTGCTGTTCAGTATGCCAGAACTGGCCGGCCAGGCCGTCCGGGTGGTGGATGTGGCGACGGATGATGCACTCCTAAGCCGCTACGGTGAGCGGCTGCCCGTGCTCGAGCTGAACGCTGCGGCGGAAGATTCGACAGTGCGCATACTCGACTGGCCGTTTGATGCCGGCTCTGTGCTCGGTGCGCTGCAGGCCGTCATGGGAGATTGAAGAGTTCGCGGGCGTTCCGGGTGCTGGCTGAGACGATCTCGGCCACCGGCACGCCGGTGGCATCGGCAATGCCTGTCGCCACGTAAGGCAGCAGGGCCGGTTCGTTGCGGCGGCTGCTCGCACCGGGCGCATGTTCCTGCTGCCAGCCTCCGGGGGCATTCTGGGGCAGCAGGAAAGGGGCGTCCGTCTCGATCAGGAGCCGGTCCAGCGGGATACGCCCGACCTGTTCCCTGAGCGTCTGCCCCCGCTTCCGGTCGCAGACCCAGCCCGTGATCCCGATCCGGCATCCGAGCGCCAGGTAGCGATCCAGATCCTCGCCGCTGCCGGAGAAGCAGTGCACGACCATGCCTTTGAGGTTGTCTGCGTGACGCTTCAACGCCTCGTATACCGCACCGTTGCTGTCCCGGTCGTGCACGAATACCGGCAGGCCGATCTTGCCGGCGGTGCACAGCTGAGTTTCGAAGACCTGACGCTGCACGTGCGGCGGCGAGAAGTTTCGATTGAAGTCGAGCCCGGTTTCGCCGATGGCGCGCACCGCAATGTGGCGGGCGAGGTCCTGGAGCCGGTCGCTCAGGTCGCTCGGGGCCTCCTTGGCGTCATGCGGATGCACGCCGGCCGTACAGAAGAGGTCATCGGCGCTGGCGCACAGCTCGACGGCCGCTGCAGTCATGGGCAGGTCTGTTGCGGTAACGAGCATTCGGGTCACGCCGGCCGCCCGGGCACGATCAACCACGCCTGCTCGATCGGCATCGAACTGGGGATGAAGCAGGTTGGCGCCGATATCGATCATCCGATCTGCTCCGCTGCCAGCCAGCGACGGCGAACGATGACGTATTCCACATCGGCGCCGGGAAAGGCATATGCCGGGTCCGCATCTGCTGTATCCATGGCTGCGATGCTGGCGGCGTCCATGTGAAAGCGGCGCTCGAAGCGCATGCCGAGCTTCTGCATCACGCGGATGGATCCCAGGTTGTCCTCGTAGGTGGTGGCCACGATCCGTTCCAGGTTGCCCAGCCGAAAGCCGCGGTCGACGAGCAGTCGGCAGCCTTCGGTCGCCAGGCCCTGACCCCAGCTGGGCTGCCTGAGCCGGTACCCGAGTGCTGCTTCTCCCGGCAGCCCGTCGATCGGTCGCAGGGAAAACCAGCCGACGAAACCGTCCGGCTGCTCGGCGGCCCAGAATCCGAACACACCGGCCTGATCCTGCTCGCGGATGAAGCGAGGCAGGATCTGCCGCTCAATGGTTTCCCGGGGCGTACCGGCGCCTCCGGTGATGAAGCGCATGACGGCCGGGTCCGCATCCAGATTGAACAGATCCTCGGCATCCGACTCGGTGAAACGCCGCAGGCGCAGATGATCTGTGCTGAGCTCTGTTTCGCTCAAAGCCTTAAGGGATGCGGGTCTCGTGGGCTTCGAGCATGGGCCTCGGGCTGCCCCGGCGCTGCCCATAGACCTGGGTGAAGGCCATCACGTTCTTGACGTAGTTGCGTGTTTCCCGAAACGGGATGCCCTCGATCCAGACGTCCATCCATTGACCGGAGACATCCTTAATCCAGCGGTCCACCCGGTGCTCGCCGGCGTTGTAGGCGGCGGCCGCCAGCGGCCGGCGGCCATCGTAGCGAACCAGCAGGCTGGCCAGGTGATGACCGGCCAGCTCGATGTTGAGGGCCGGATCGTAGAGATCTGAGGTGGAGGGTTCGTCCAACCCAATCCGTCGCGCCACCCGTTCTGCGGTCGGATGGATGAGCTGCATGAGCCCTCGCGCATTGGCGCTCGATCGAGCTCTCGGGTCGAACAGGCTCTCCTGGCGGGCCACGGCGAACAGAAAGTCGTCCGGCACCGTGGTGACGTGACTGACCCGTTGGAATTCGTCGGTATATGGCTCAGGGAAGCGCAGCTCGAGGGCGTCTCTGAGCGCGGCGGCGTTCGCCGTGCGGATGGCCTGGGATGTCCAGCCGATCTCTGTGGCAAGGCTGGCGGCAATCGCCTTTTCGCGCTCCGAGAGGCCGGGCAGCAGCCGATACCACTCCCGTCTGGCGTTTATCCGGTCACCCACCGCGTACAGCTCGGTGGCCCGCCGCACACCGGGATCGTTGCGGAGCCGGTTGATTTCTATCGGACTTGCCGGTACGGGCTGGTGATTGAGGCGGATGGGCTGGCCGAGCTGCTCCGCTGCCAGGAACCCGTAGTAATCCCGATTCTCTGCCAGTGCGGCATAGGTCAGGCGGGCGCGGTCAGAATTCAGGGTGGTCTGTTGCAGGGATCGAGCCAGCCAGTACTGCCAGCGCTCTGCGTCCCGATCGGCTTGAGGCAGCTGTTCGATCCAGTAGCTGAGATCCGGCCAGCTCTGCTGAGCCAACGCCGCCAGCGCCAGGTCCTCCAAAGGCATCCCCTCGGGCAGGGGCTTGTGGTCCGGGAACCTGCCTTTCCGGGCGTGCCCCACCAGCAGGGCTGCCTCCACGGCGAATGCATCTTCGCTGCTGAACTCGTGGCTGTCCTGGAAACTCAGCCAGGCACGGCTGGCCGCGTCCGGGTCCCGTTTCGCCAGCCGCGTCAGGCCATGCGCGATCACTTCCCTGGAATAGCGGGTGTCGGTGCTGAACCGGCTGGTCTGACTGAGAGCGCTGGGAGACACATGGACGTTGTAATAGCTCTGGGCCCAGAGCTTCACGTTCGGGCTCTTGAAGAACCGTTGCAGGTAGCGGGCGAGGGTTCTGCTGTTGGCGTCCAGGGCGAGCCCGAGACGCTCCCAGACCATGGATTCGGTCAGATAGCCGCGGTTGATCCAGATCTCGAACATTGGATCGCAGGCTTTTGGCTGGGATTTCGCCACCAGCCAGAGCTCGCCCACCTGCTTGAGTGCCGCGTTCTCGTTGCCGGTGCCGAACAGGGCCCGCAGGTGGTAGCACTTCAGCTCCGCGTTGCTGGAGGGCTCGTAGTGGTTGAGGAAAGTGTCCCAGCGACGCTGCTGCCCCAGGCGTTTCAGCCACCGGTTGTAGACGATGTCCGCCACCGGCAGGTCCGCATACCGACTGCGGAACGCCGTGACGACATCGGCGTCCGCGGTGGAGATCTGGCTCTGCAGAGCGTAGTAGTCGAGGTAGGGGTGCAGCGGGTAGTCGCGCAGCGACTTGCGCGCCTCGTCGAATGCGGAGATCCGCCCGGCGGTCAGATGATCAAGCGCTTTCTTATAGGTTGCCCGTTGCTCGTAGAGGGAGAGCGCCAGGATCGGTGGGCTGAATACCTGACAGAGTAACAGCAGGCCAAGACCCGTGAGCGAGCGCTGGGCGAACCGCCTTTTCGATCTTCCGGAGCCCCGGGTACTGCATCGAGGGCTGTGTGTCACGGTCAGTCGCTGTCGCCTTCCGGCTCTTCCGGGTGCGCTTCGCCCACCCGGACCGCCAGCACATCGCAGGTGGCGCCGTGCAGCACGCCGTTTGCGGTGGAGCCGAGCAGCAGGGCGAGCCCGTGGCGTCCGTGGCTGCCCACCACGATCACATCGGCACCCTTGGCTTCGGCGGCGCGTTGGATCTCGCTCTCCGGGCGGCCGAAAATCAGGTACTGGTGCTCTGCCGGCACGTTCAGGCTCGCGGAGAACTCGGCCAGGTGGGATTTTGCCTGATCGTGAATCTGTTCCTGTACTGAGGAGAGGTCCATCGGGATATCGCCGCCGTATGCAAGGCTCAAGGGTTCGATCACGTGCACCACGTGAAGTTCCGCACCGTAGGCGTTGGCGAGCGCCTGCGCGCGCTCGGCGACGCGATTGGATTCTTCGGTCAGGTCCACAGCGAGCATGATCCGCTTGTAGGTGCCCGGCATGTTGCGTCTCCCTCCTGATTGCGGCGACGATACACCCGTCCCTGAAACGGAATCAACTATGACCTGGCTGCTCATCATCCTGGTGCTTGTGGTCGCTTTCGGGCCCGTTCTATGGCTGGTGCCGAGCAAGCGGGACAAGCGCCTGTCTGCCCTGCGCAGCCGGGCTCGCAGCGAAGGCCTGATCGTTGAGATGCGCAGGATCCCCAAACCGGACCCGGCTCCGGCAGAACGGGTGAGCGCTGGCGGCAAAGTCCGTGCGCCGGTGCTCGAATGCGCGAGCTACGCCCTGCCGCTCAAGCGGGCGCTGAAGTATCTGCCCGCCTGGCGGGTGGTCCGGAAGGCGGCCGAGGACGGCCCGGATCCATTTGCCGACTGGCAGTACGATCAGCGTCCGAAAGGGGAGGGTCGGGAATTTCTCGAAACGGTGCTGAAGATTGCTGAAACGCTGCTGAAAGCCCTGCCAGACGACGTGGCGGCTGTCGAGGTGAGCAGTCGAATGGTGCTCGTTTACTGGCTCGAAAAGCCGGGCACCACCGAGGCGGACGTGCCCGGATTGGCAGCAGATCTGGGGGTCTTTGCGGACTCGCTCAGCAGCCTGGATGAAGAAATTGAAGCGGATCGAACCTACGACGATTCTTGACAGGCCTTTCTGGGAACCCTTATAACGGCGCCGAATTCAATTCGAGAGGCCTATGGCCCGCACGCTCGTCATCGTCGAGTCCCCGGCGAAAGCCAAGACCATCAACAAGTACCTGGGGAACGACTACATCGTCAAATCCAGCGTGGGTCACATTCGTGATCTGCCGGTTGGTGGCAAAGCCTCCGACCCGAAAGCCCGTGCCGCAGAGGCAGCCAAAACCCGCAAGCTGCCGCCGGCCAAGCGGGAAGCTTATAAAAAGGAACGAGCCCGCAAGCAGCTGGTCCGGCGGATGGGCATTGACCCGGACAACAACTGGGAAGCCACCTACGAAATCCTCCCCGGCAAGGAGAAGGTCATCAGCGAGCTCTCCAAGCTCGCGGAGAACGCCGAAGCCATCTATCTGGCCACTGACCTGGACCGGGAAGGGGAGGCCATCGCCTGGCACCTGAAGGAAACCATCGGTGGCGATCCGTCGCGTTATCGTCGGGTGGTATTCAACGAGATTACCCGCAAGGCGATTCAGGAAGCCTTCGAAGAGCCCGGTGAGCTGGACATGAACCAGGTCTATGCGCAGCAGGCGCGCCGGTTCCTCGACCGTGTGGTCGGTTTCGAGCTGTCGCCGCTGCTCTGGGCGAAGGTCGCCCGCGGACTTTCCGCCGGCAGGGTTCAGTCTGTTGCCGTGCGTCTGGTGGTGGAGCGGGAACGGGAGATCCGGGCTTTCATACCGGAGGAGTACTGGGAAGTTTTCGCCGACCTGCAGCGCGAAGGAGAAGACGGGCCGCTGCGCTTCCAGCTCATCAAGGACGGTGAAGAAAATTTCCGGCCCAACAATGGCGAGATCACGGACGCTGCGCTCGCTCGATTGAACGAGCGGGCGTTCACCGTGAAATCCCGGGAAGATCGGCCGACCCGGACCAAGCCGAACGCGCCTTTCATCACCTCCACGCTGCAGCAGGCCGCCAGCACGCGGCTCGGCTTCTCGGTGAAAAAGACGATGACCATGGCCCAGCGGCTTTACGAGGCGGGCTACATCACCTACATGCGGACGGACTCCACCAATCTGTCCAGCGAGGCGGTCGGCGCCTGCCGGGAATATATCGGTGATAAGCACGGAGACCGATACCTGCCCGAAACACCGAATGTCTACACGGCGAAAAAGGATGCCCAGGAAGCCCACGAAGCCATCCGGCCTTCAAACGTGGGGACCGTTTCCGAGTTCCTGACCGGTGTGGACGACGACGCTGTCCGGCTGTACGACCTGATCTGGCGCCAGTTCGTGGCCTGCCAGATGGTGCCCGCCGAATACCTGTCCACCACCGTGCTGGTCGAGGCGGGTGAGTTCGAGCTGAAGATCCGGGGCAGGATCATGCAGTTCGACGGCTACACGGCCGTACTGCCGCCAATGTCCCGGAAGGACGAAGACACCTCGCTGCCCGACTACCAGGTCGGTGAGACCCTCAAGCTCATCGAGACCGAGGGCATTCAGCACTTCACCAAGCCGCCGCCGAGGTATGGCGAAGCCAGCCTTGTGCGAGAGCTCGAAAAGCGCGGCATCGGCCGGCCTTCAACCTACGCCGCGATCATCTCCACCATCCAGGATCGGGGCTACGTCACCCTGACCAACAAGCGCTTCCACGCTGAACGGATCGGTGAGCTGGTCACCGAGCGGCTGATCGAACAGTTTGAAGACCTGTTGGACTACGGTTTCACCGCTCAGATGGAGGCCGAGCTCGACGAGATCGCTGAAGGTGACGCCGAATGGCGAGGCGTGCTCAATGAGTTCTATGGTGACTTCTCCGGCAAGCTGTCGGTTGCGCAGCAGCCCGAAGGTGGCATGCGTCCGAATGAACCCACCGATACGGATGTGGTGTGCGACAAGTGTGGCCGGCACATGCAGGTCCGCACCGGCAGCACGGGCGTATTCCTGGGTTGCTCCGGGTATGCGCTGCCGCCGAAGGAACGTTGTACGAACACCATGAACCTGATCGCCGGCGATGAGGTGGTGGACGTTGAAGCCGATGACGAAGGCGAGTCGAAGTTGCTTCGCGCGAAGTGGAAGTGTCCGGTCTGCCAGACGCCCATGGACAGCTATCTGATCGACGAAGAACGAAAGCTGCACGTCTGCGGCAACAATCCGGACTGTGCCGGTTTCGCCGTCGAAAAGGGGACTTTCCGGATCAAGGGTTACGACGGCCCGGTGATCGAGTGCGACAAGTGCGGCGCCGAGATGCAGCTGAAGTCCGGCCGGTTCGGCAAGTACTTCGGCTGCACCAGTGAGGATTGCAAGAACACCCGCAAGCTTCTGCGCAACGGCGAACCTGCGCCGCCGAAGGCCGATCCCATTCCCATGCCGGAACTCAGGTGCGAGAAGGTCGATGACTTCTATCTGCTCCGGGATGGCGCATCGGGCATTTTCCTTGCTGCCAGCCAGTTTCCGAAGAACAGAGAGACCCGTGCGCCGCTGATCAGTGAGATCAAGCCCCACGCCAACGAGCTGGATCCGAAGTTCAACTATCTGCTCAATGCGCCGGAAGCCGATCCGGACGGGCTGCCCTCCGTGGTTCGCTACAGTCGCAAGACCAAGGAGCAGTACGTTCAGTCCGAGGTCGAAGGTAAGGCGACGGGCTGGAAGGCGTTTTACGTAGACGGCCGCTGGGTGGAAGAAGCCAAGCCGCCGCCGAAAAAGAAAGCGCCTGCCAAAAAGAAGAAGGCGGCTGCGAAAAAGAAGCGCACGCCCAGCAAGAAAGCTGCGCCCAAAACCGACAAGGTCGGGGACCAGGCGGACGGGAAAGCGTCGGTCGAATGAGACATAATGGCCTGGCCCGACAGTGCCGGGTCAGCAACCACGAGGTGAAATGAGTATCTTTCTGGAAATCACGCAGCTGGAAAATGGCGACATCGTTCTACGTGAAGCCGAAGAAGAATCGGCGGAACAGCTGGAAGCGCAACTGCAGATGGAAGGGACAGACGAGAAAGATACCGCGGCCAACCTGGCCGACATTTCCCTGAACAGCGCTCAGAACCTGAGCGAAGCCCAGCATGGTTCCACCGCCGGATCCCGTGACCCACTGGTGCGGATCAGCTTTTCTCCGGAGGTTCGGGACATGCTCGGTGGCGATCTCGTCGGGGTTGCAGAGGCTATGATCGATGCCGCAACGGATTATCTCGGTGGCGAAACCATCGAAGTCGATGCGGATGAGATTGAGCGGGAGGCGTCAC
>Ga0316194_10003059_pt1 | contig 11687 bp, 8 predicted proteins | sample CroRivsedime1_MG_FD_204936 | JGI IMG/M metagenome (GOLD analysis project Ga0316194, IMG submission 204936) | Coastal sediment microbial communities from Maine, United States - Cross River sediment 1 | ecosystem: Environmental > Aquatic > Marine > Coastal > Sediment | place: USA: Maine... | reverse complement strand
GCTGCGTTTCAGGTACAGCATCAACAATTCCACATCATAGTCGTCCTCGGAAAGATTGGAGCGCGCCCAGCGCATGCCCCATTCGCCCATAGAGCGGATAATCGGCAACAGCTCCTGGCAGGATTCCGTGGGGAAATACTCATAGCCCTTCTGGCCGGGGATTTTTTTCTTCAGCACCAGGCCGTGTTGTGCCAGTGAATCGAGACGTTTCGACAGCAGGGTCGGGGATATCAGACTCAACCCCCGCTGCAGCTCGTTGAAGCGCCTGCCTCCCATGATCAGTTCGCGCACAATCAAAATAGTCCATTTTTCACCAAGAATTTCAGTGGCTTTGGCAACGGGGCAGAACTGACCGTATTCCATGGGCGCTCATCCTCCGGGTCTGGCAACCCGGTTAAATTTTTAGTGTAGTGGGTTACTCCATTTTCTGTAGTTGGATACTACACAATCGAGAGTATTTTCAAAGCCCCCCGTCCCCCAGGCTTGTTACATCAGGCAGGCAATGCATCGCCGGCTGATATTTAACGACAAGACAGAGGCCCATTATGAAAACCATGCAACACAGAACCCGAAGCACACACGAACTGAAACAGCTATTCGTGCACATCATGAGCCACCTCGCCTATGCAGGGGCATAACCAGCACGCTGTCACGCAAGTCCACCCTTTAAGGAAAGGAGATCGCACCATGTTTAAAAGAACACTCACACTCGGCTATGGCGTACTCGCCTACACCCTGTTTTTTGCCGTATTCAATTACGCGATCATGTTCATCGGCAACATCATGGTAACCCCGTCACTGGACTCGACCGGCAACAGTGATCCGGGTCTCGCCCTGTTAATCGACATCGGTCTGCTTACGGCCTTTACCCTGCAACACAGCATCATGGCAAGACCGGCTTTCAAGCGCGCCTGGACAAAGATCATCCCGAAACCGGTTGAACGCAGCACCTATGTGCTGGCATCCACGCTGTTGCTGGGTTGCATAGTGTATTTCTGGCAACCCCTGGGTGGCGTGCTCTGGCAGGTAACAGACCCGCTGGCGGTCAGTATCCTGTACGGCCTGTTTGCCATCGGCTGGGGCATCCTGTTTTTAGCCTCATTCCAGATCAATCACTTCGACTTGTTCGGACTGCGCCAGGTGTGGTTGTATTTTCGCGGCAAGCCCTACACGCAACTCGCGTTCAAAACCCCCTGGCTGTATCGCCACATGCGTCATCCCCTGTATGTCGGCCTTATGATTGGCCTGTGGGCAGCGCCCACCATGACCGTCGCGCACCTGGTATTTGCCCTGCTATGCACAGCTTATATCTTCGTCGGTACGCGACTGGAGGAGAAAGACCTGGAAAATTCGCTGCCCGAGTACACGCAGTATAAAAAGGAAGTACCCATGTTTATGCCAAACATCGGGAAGAAGGTATCGCAGGATATTGCGCTCGAGGGTGTTCTGAAGCAGTCGCAATAGTATGCGGGAAACAAGTGAGTAGCCCAGGCACCGGGCTACTCACAATTTACCCGAAATATCCAGACTGTTAAGCAGGAGTCCACGGTCGGCTGGATTCCGTTGATGGGTGGTTTACACGCCCTGCTATGTCCGCCAAACGGCGGATAGCCGCCAAAAGCTGTAAAGCAGCAGTTTGTAAATATCCTGCCATGTAGCACATTGCACCCGAAATTGGGTCTCATAACCCGGTTACCTCCACCGGTTAATAATATTATGCCAAGTGTTTTCATTACCTCTCGTAGCGCACCTCACTACAAGCCACAACAGGCCAGAACTCGCCCTACCCATTAGCTAAGGCCGCGACGGCGATAGTCTTGCCGGTACCAGTCGCACCAACAAACAGTCCGCGCATACCGAGAACGCAGTTGCCGTTGCCGGCTGGCAAGGAAGCCAGTGCGGGTGGCAGCAGGGCGCAGGGCCCTTCCTTACGTTCGGGCGATCCGTTGACACGTGGTGAAAAGGATATTTATTCGACCTATACTTTCGCTCTGACCCCGAGTAGTTCTTCACAATCCGGAAACAGTATAGACAAGGACCAGCCTATGAATCAGAGCGAGAAAACATCAACTCATTGGATTGGAGGTCTGGTCAGGAAAAGCAGCGGCTGGCGCATCGCCGCGCTCATTGGCTGCCTGCTGGTGGCAATGCTGGCGTTCGGGCTCCTGTATATTGCATGGTTTCGCTGGATACCGTCCCTGTTTCAATGGGGTTTCGTGTCGTTCACGCTGGATATTCATGCTGTCGGAAAGCTTTTGGCATCGGCCATCGGCATTTTCTTCCTCGCTTTTCTGCCCATCGGTGTTGTTACCTGGCCCTTTCAGTGGATTGGCTTTCTGTTGTCAATCTACGCCGAGGAACAGGAAGACAAGGATCGCAACAAGATCAAGAAAGTGGAAGGCCTGGACCAGAAACTGGAAGACGAGATTCTCAGGGAGGAAGACGACGAGCATATGCGTGGTCTGATCAGGCTGGTGCGCTTCAGCAAGCAACAGCTCAACCAGTATTACGATACTGCAACCCACCAGATGCGCAGAAGCTTCCTCTACAGTACGTTCGCGATGTGGGCGGGGTTCCTGATCATCTTGCTGGTTATTTTTCAGTATCTCGCACCGAAGAGCTGGGAACTGCCATCGCCGCCGGGCGGAGTAAACTACATGCTTACCGCAGCCGGAGTGTTAATAGAGGTGGTCTCTGCGCTGTTCTTCTGGGTGTACCGTACCGCCAAGGCGGAGGAACGCTACTTTTATGCGCGCCGGATTTACCTGCACAGCGTGTTGCTGGGCTTCAGGGTATCCCAAAGCATGCAGGAATCCGGTGACCTCGCCAAACAGAAAATTGTCGAGCACCTGCTGGAAGGAACGCTGGAGGGAGAACCAGGGCCGGAGTTACCAAGCGGCGTGAAGATGGCGAAACTGGCAACGAGCACCGCCGGAAAATAAGGAGCACGGAGACCCTCCCCCGTTTTCCTCTCGCTATACTGTTTTTTCGCTGACACAGTTTTTAAGTAATGAATCCGCCTGATATCGACATTGCAGGCATCCCCTATTTTCCGTGCAGAACTTGGGGTCAGGGTTGATCGAAACAGGTACAGGCAAATTCAACTGATCCTTCTCCGTATATGCCCGATTAACCATTGCCTCCAGCCGACCACCTCTGTCGATCCCGCTTCTCCGGCGTCGGTTAAGGCACGTCGTTCAAATGTCTTCTTTCCGCCGCTTTCCCATCATAGAGATTATTGGCCTCGATGTCTGGGTACGGTCGGAAGTTCCCGTTTAGCGACTGCGATTTCAACCGATCGACGCAACACGCTGATTAAATCGTTCAGCTGGCGCTGCTCCGTACGGTGAAGTTCGGCCACTTCCGGACCTTTAGCGCGACGCAAAAACGGCGACCGAAGCCGCCTTTTTCGTTGATGCCATTGTAACCCTTAAACAGTTTTCTTTCTTCTAGCTATCCCTATCAGCCGCACTAGGCCAGAGTCGAAAAGCCAGGCGACTGGACAGAGGCAGACGAAATGGAATGGCCTGCAAGTGTGTTGATCGCCTCCATCGAAGATCCAGGAAACTTCAAAAATGGTCGGTCTATGGAGCCGCGCCCCAGGAACCGTCCCTGCCCCACCATCTTCGGCGCACATAACAAAAAGCCCCTCCCGAAGGAGGGGCAAGGTTGCTATCGCTGTAGCCGAACGTTGTCTATCAGCGGCGACGCAGGTTGCGCAAGCCGATATAGAACAGGCCGCCCAGTACCAGCATGGGGAACAGTGGCTGGAAGCTAGCGTGCCGGTTCAGTGTACAACCACCGCCACCACCGCCACCGCCACTGCTGGTGGGTGCCGTGTTGACAGTCACCGTTGCACTGACCGTGTTATTGGTACCGTCCGGATCGCTCTGGTCGGCATCGACACTCGCAGACAGGTCTACCGTGCCGACTGCATCGGCTGTCACGACCAGCACCACGTCGACATCAGGTCCACCGACACCAATCGCACCAAGTGCACACAAAATGTCGCCGTTGTTTTCCGAGCAGGCAGTGCCGTTGTCCGGTGTTGCCGACACGTAGGTCGCACCGGCGGGCAGCGTGCCGCCCATACGAACGCCCGTTGCATCGTCCGGACCCAGGTTGCTGACCGTGAAGGTCACGGTCACTTGCTGGCCCAGGGTGACCGAGTTTGTCGATGCTATCGCCGTCAACTCCATATCGACGCTGCCGAGCACTTCGATATTGACACTGGCGAAGTTGTTGCTCGGGTCCGTGTCATTGTCCGACAGAGCGGCTGCGGTTACCACGGTGTTACCGATACTCACCGCCGTGGTGCTGATGTCCACGGTAGCGATCGCATCGTCGCCGAGGTTCGCCAGGTTACAGGTCACCAGACCGTTTGCCTCCACGCAGGCGCCACCGGTTATCGTAGCGGAAATGTACGATAGGGCCGCCGGCAGGGTCGCGGTCACCACGATGTTGGTGTCCGGGGCTCCGCCGGTGTTGTGGACCTCGATGGAGATCGGCACCGTGTCACCCTGATCGACTCTGTTGGGTGCCGTCATGTTGTTGATGTGCAGGTCGGTGAACACCCTGAACAGCTCGAAGGCGCCGATGTCGCAGATGAATCCGCTGCCACCGTCGGCCGGCCTGATACTGCCACGCTGGTCGTTGTTGGGACAGACCGTGTTGTTGCCGCTGTCCAGTGCAGGGCTGGTATCCGGGATGGCGTGGGTCTCGGTGAGTCCATCCAGCAACGTATTGTTGTCTGCCAGTGCCACCAGCAGGGGATCGGTATTGGTCTGATCGCCGGTGAATGCCAGCAGGCAGGTATTATCATCTTCCAGGTTGTTGCCCAGCGACACCATGGTACCCGGCGGACAGGTGGGACTGCCGCCACTGCAGCCGCAGTTGGAGGCCACCGGCGCGGCGCTATTCTTGGTATTCCCCGCCACAATGGTGTTGACCATGTTGTAGACACCCGAGCCGAACGAGTTCAGGCCGCCACCACCGCCGGGGGCGTCGGTATCTGCCGTGTTGTTCGCCACCGTGACATTAGTCAGGTTGATGGTGCCGTTGGTGGTGATGCCGCCACCGACATCACTGGCGATGTTGCCGCTGACAGTGCAGTTGGTGAGATCGATGACGATGCCGGCGCGCCCGGCGATGCCGCCACCACCGATCGCCGTATTGCCGTTGATACTGGTTTGACGGATGGTGGTGGTATGAAAACCGGTATCGAACAGGGCGCCACCGTTTTCAGCATCATTTCCGCTATCCAGTCCCGTGGCTGGGAAGCCCGCCGGTGGTGTATCGGACAGCGCACCAAGGGTGGTGTTTTCCAGCTCCAGCACTTCATCGTTGTAGATACCGCCACCGTTGGCGCCGGACTCGTTGCCACTGATGACGGAATCGACCACCGTTGCCGGTGCGGCGCTATACAGGCCGCCACCGTCGGCGCCGGACCAGCTGCTCATCAGTACCACGTGGTTCAGTGTCACGTCGCCGATGCTGAAGCCCTCCTCGTCACCCGGCTTGCCGCCCGGGAAGGGACCCATGTCACTGTCACCGCCACCGCCGCCACCACCGGGACCGTGTATCGACTCCTCGTACAGCACCACAGCATTACTGGCGCCAAGACCGATGGCACCGCCCATGCGCCGGAACTGCCAGATAGTGACACTGCCGGCGGTGTCGTCGACGATATCGATGTCGTAGGCGTTCGGTGTCCCGACGGTGCCGGCGTCGGTCGGCAGCAGGCCGACTTCACCGTTCAGTACCGTGAGTTCCTCGATCAGTACGCTGTCGATATTGGCGCCGTCGGTCTGGATATGGAACACACGATCACCGGTCAAGGGGTCGGTATCCATGGACGGTGCCGAACCCCAGCCAACCACAGTCTGGTCAGGCCCGGCACCGGTGATGGTAAGATCACTTGTGATATCCAGGTCTCCGATGCTGGCATCGGCCGTAACCACCGGCAGGTAGGGATTGTTTTCTGTACCGTTTCCGGTACAGGGTGTGGTGCCGTCACAGCGTTCGTCGACACCGGTAATCGACAGAGTGTAGGTGTCGACACCGAGGCTGATGCTGTCCGCCCCGGCCAGCGCGTTGGCTTCCATGATGGCTGCGCGCAAGGTGCAGTTGCCGGCACCGTCGTCGCAGATGCCGTCGCCCGGATTGGCGTCGACCACGTCGGTGTTACTGTCGACCGTGAAGGCCGCGGCGTGCACGGACCATGGGGCCGCACTGCAACAGATGAAGCCCGCCAGCGCCACGCTCTGCAAGGTGCTGATTGTTCGTTTGCTTTTCATCGTCTGATCCTCTCGAGTAAGTGTATAACCAGGTCTTTTTAAACGACTGCCGGTGCATGCGGAAACGGCTTCAGATGTCCGGTGGTGTGGATAGACTGTGTCGTCGCTTTTTCATAAGCGGCTATTCCTCTTCTGTCGCAATAGCACCGGGATCACCAGCACCGACAGCAGCAACGGGTCGAACGAGGCATTCGGTGTGACGCTACACCCACCACCGTTGTTGTCGCTGCTCAGCCCGTCCGCCACCTCTATCGGCGTACCGCTGGCGAATACGGCTTCGGTTTCAAGCGCCGCGGTCTGCATCCAGGTGATATAGATTTTGCTGCCGTCAGGCGGTGTACGCAGCTGCGACTCGCCGTTCTCGTTGTCATCGGTTGCGACACCGCCCTCGACGATGGTTATCACAGGCTCGTAGGTTTCACCGCGATCGCTGGTGCGGGTGGCATAAAGATCCAGGTTGATGGACTGCGTGCGAATGGCTTCGTACTGATTGACCTCGGTTCCCCACACGACGTAGTAGATATCCTTGTTCTGCACGTCGCGCGGATCGCTGCTGCCGCTGACGCTGCTCGGCGTACCGGCCAGGCGCGGTTCCTTGACGTTGACGGTCTTCGGCTGCCTGGACAGGTTGCGTGCACTGTCCCAGGTCTGACCACCGTCGTGTGAGCGGCGCAGGTAGAAATCGTAGTTTTCCAAATCGGTGTAGCGCGCTACGGCCTGGTCCGGCGTGTAGACATAACCCAGTGCGATGAAATCGCCGACGATAATGGCGCGGTGGGCGCGCGCGTCCTCGATCGGATCCAGGAAGGTTTCATCGCCGAGGTCTGCCGAGCTCATGTTCAGCGCCGGGGTATTGCCTGCCGCGGCGAACGGATCGCCGGTGCCTATTACGGACGGGTCCAGGTCCTGTGGTCGCCAGCCGGCATCGGGTATAGCAGCGAGGTCCGTGCCGGCCGGTACCCGACCGATGCGGGCCATGATGTCGGCGGGACCGCCCTGGCCCTCCAGGCCCTGGCGCCACAGGAACACCAGGCGCGTACCCTGTGCGCCGCCGGGCGTGCTGCGCACTACCAGGCGCGGGCGACGGCCGTTCTGGGTGGGATCGCTGACGATCACGCCCGGCTGGGCGGCGACCGGTTTATTGAATTGAAACAGGTGATAGATGATGTACTTGCCCTCGATAGTGCCCAGTCCCTTGGTTTCCTCGTAGGCCAGTACCGCCTGGGCAGGCGTCCCCTGGGCGTTGCCGACGAACAGGCTGGGGCGCGAGGCGCCGACGTTGGCCAGCTCGTTGTCAGATATCCGCACCGGCGCCGACCAGCTACCGCCGCCGGTGAAATCGGTGGTGCTGATCCAGCTGTACCAGATGTCGGTGCCGTGGGTGACCTTGGCACCGCTGCCGCCGTCGCCCGGCCCTTCCGCCTCGCCCGGCTGCAGACCTTCCGGATCTTCCTGCCAGGTGATAGCCAGGCCCGCCCCCGCGCCGCGCGCCTGATCCTGGATGGCGTCGCGTGACGCATCGGTCAGGCGTTCAACCGCCAGCACGCTTACACCCGCTGCGCTGTTTTTCAGTCGCGCCGCGTAGACACAACTGTAGGGGACTTCGATGAAGCCGGGATTCAGGTTGAAGACGGGTGCCACGTACTGGGCCGATCCCTGCACGCCGGAGTCGCAGTGCTTGTCGACCCAGGTCACCAGGATATTGTTGCCGTTGCCAGGTGCGAAAACATTGGGTTTCGACGAGTCGCCGTAGAAGGCCTGTGGCGGCAGGCCGCCCAGGCCGTCGGCGCCGTTTCCGTCCGGGTCGTAAAGTGTGGCAGTTGAAAGGTTGGCGCTCAGGGCGATATTTTGCGGCGCAGACCAGCTGGCCCCGTCATCCTTGGAGTAGGTAAAATAGATGTCACGCGCAGCACGCAGATTGCCATCAAAATCCCAGGCGCTGTCCAGCGGTCCGGTGGCGTCGCCGTACACCACCAGCAGCGTGCCGTCCTTAAGGCCCAGAATCTTGGCTTTGTTGGCTACGTGTTCCGTAGCCGGCTGTGTGGAGATGATGGTCGGGGCGTTGAATTCGAGCCGAGTTTCGGCGTAGCCGGCGGCAACCGTTAGCGCCAATAAAATAACTGCTTTTGAAACAAACCCCCGCATTTTCCACTCACTTGATTACTGAGCGTTTTATTACGCGCTACGAGGATCGGGAAATGTATTTTTTCGGCAACCTCAATCGCGCGAGATAACACTACCCATATACTAGTATATAGACTACGTAGCCTCATTCGTTTTGATCTAGATCAAATAAGCACAAAAGAACACTGAGCATTGGAAATCACAGGGCTACAGATGAAAACCGACTGGCTATGCAGTATCGCCCGTGTACAACACCTGCTATATGTGCTGAAAAAGTACGGCAGGATTGGTTATTTTCTGGTGGAATAATGCGCGACAACCATTCAGGCTGAATGAAAATTCAAATTGATACTTCTCAACTCTTACAATTTCGTCTCTAATACTAATCAATGACTTTTATTACTGATATCGTTTCCACAAACGTTCACGAAGCCCGCATATCGGCTATCAAAGATATGGCCATGTTAAGCGCCAGGGTAGAGGGAGCCGCATCGCTCACCTGGGGGCTACCGTCTTTTCGCACACCGGAATATATTCGCCGGGGAGTCAAACGGTATCTTGATGAAGATCTCGATGCTGGCAAATATACCTTACCCGACGGTCTGCCTGAACTACGTGAACTGGTCGTCGCAAAACACAAAGCAAAAACCGGTATTGATGTTGACGCGGATGAGAATGTGATGATCGCTGCCGGCAATATGCAAGGTTTGAACACACTGTTTCATACCATGCTCGACCCGGGCGATGAAATTATCCTGACCGACCCGTGTTTTGCATCACACATCCAACAGATTAATTTGTTCCTGGGCAAAGTGGTTTACTGGCCGCTGGGTGAAAACAATAACTGGTCTCTGGATATAGATTTATTACCGGATTTAATTACTGACAAAACTCAAGCCATAGTTCTTGTTAGTCCATCAAACCCTACGGGAAAAATATTTTCCAAAGATAAATTGATCCGTGTCGGTGAGATCGCCAGGCGACACAATATACTGATTATTGTCGATGACCCGTATAGTGACTTCGTTTACGACAACAGGAATAAATATTTTAATCTCGCCAGCGTTGAGGAATTCAGAGAACACATTGTTTATCTGTACTCATTTTCTAAATCCTATGCCATGAGCGGTTGGCGATTGGCCTATATGGTAATGCCTGCAGAGTTGAAACGTGAAGCGCTCAAAGTACACGATGCAACAATGATTTGTGCGCCGCGCATTTCCCAGTTGGCGGGTATTGTTGCATTGAGTCACCCCTCTGACCACAAGCAGGAATTTGAAACTATTCTGAATGGTCGCAGAGAACTGATCTGCCAGAGACTCGACAATATACCGCATGTTTTTGCCCATCAAAAACCCGAAGGGGCATATTATATTTTTCCAAAAATAATTGCAGCCCACACAAATTCGAAAGAATTCGCAATAGATTTACTGAACAATGCCAGAGTTACGGTCACACCTGGCAGTGCCTTTGGACCTTCAGGTGAACATCACGTGAGGATGGCATACTGCGTTGATGAAGATACAATCAATCTGGCGTTTGACCGAATCGAAAAATATTACAGAATTAACGGGGTCGGTGACAAACGATAACGATTACGATTTGTCACCGACCCCTTTAATTAATTGGCATCTCCTGGAAGTACCAGCGTGGCGTAGTCACCCATAGCGGCCCGGATTTCCTGAATCGTCGGGTATTCGGCGAAGGCTGGATCCTCCAGTGCGCCTCCACACACCAGGTAGGTGACATTGGATTGCTTTTCAGCATGCAGCCCCATGAAGTAAAAGTACATCAGCCGGCTCTCACCATTATCACCGCCACTTCCACCGCCACCCGCGATGACGGTATCACCCGCCGCGGCCAGGCGAATACGGTCGCTGGAGACAATATCGCCCTCAAACCCGTACACATTTTCGATACTAAAACGGTCGGCATGAACAGATTGTGATTGTTCCGAAATGTCCCGAACCCTCAATTGACAATGCGGCTTATAATCGTTAATCCCGTATAACATTCGGCCTTCCTGAAAAAACACGCGGGTGCGGCGGGGTGGAATGTCGACGTCCTTGTGCAGCTCAAGTACCCAGCCCTGGATGGGGATATACGATTGATTCGTCGCATCTTTGATCGTGACGGGTCCGCAAGCCAGCAACAGCCAGTGAAGGCAGAAAAATAACGTAATTAAAGCCACACGCCTGTATAGCATCAGGATGCTCCGGCAGGTTATGTAAACCCGATCGCCTTATCTCACGAATAACTATAGACGAGATTAAAGGGTTCGGTGACTCCTTAATACCCGCGCTTGATGTCCACCACATTAAGCATGCGCTCGCCCTGCGTATAGCGGCGCAGGTTCTCGCGCACCACCAGCCAGAAGCGTTCCATTTGCGCATCCGAGCCGGCGCTGATGTGGGGCGTGATAATGATGTTCCTGGCGCTCCACAAGGGATGCCCGGGCGGCAACGGTTCCGGATCCTGCACGTCCAGGGCGGCCCCGCCGAGATGCCCGGTATTCAGGGCATCGATAAGATCACCGGTCACCACGCTTTTACCGCGCCCTACATTGATGAAATAAGCGCCGGACTTCATTTTTGCAAACAGCTTGCGATCGAAAAGTCCCGTGGTCGCAGGCGTCAGTGGCGTGGCATTGACCACCACGTCGGCCTGCCCGGCGAGCTCGGCCAACTCATTGGACAGGCCAACATAAGCCACGAAATCCGGTCCCTGGCGCGAGGAATTACGCGTTGCGATCACGCGCATGCCGAGGGCATTTGCCCGGCGCGCGATCTCAGTGCCGATACCGCCGAGCCCCACGACCAGCATGGTACGGCCCTGCACCTCCCACACCTCAGTGCGCTTCACCGCGCTGCGGTCCCATTGTTGCTCGCGCTGCCGGTCATGGAAAACATGCAGTTTGCGCGTCAGCATGTACATCATGCCAATCGTGTGCTCGGCGATGCCCGGTCCGTAGATGCGTTGCATATTCGTCACCAGAAGATCACGCTCCTGGATCAAGGGTGAACTCGTACATCGATCGACCCCGGCTGAATAATTGAGAATATAGCGCAATTCCACGCCGTTATTCAGCGTCTTCTGCGTGCAATAGCCGAGCAGCACATCCGTACCGTCGAGCAGCTTCACCGCCTCTTTGCGTGACTTTGCGACGACCAACTCGGCACCCCCTGCCACCTGCTTCAACCACGTGACCGCATCGGGCCTGGATTGTAATTGCCGCTCTTCCATCAGCACCACAATGCGCCTGGGTTT
>Ga0316194_10003057_pt1 | contig 11690 bp, 11 predicted proteins | sample CroRivsedime1_MG_FD_204936 | JGI IMG/M metagenome (GOLD analysis project Ga0316194, IMG submission 204936) | Coastal sediment microbial communities from Maine, United States - Cross River sediment 1 | ecosystem: Environmental > Aquatic > Marine > Coastal > Sediment | place: USA: Maine... | reverse complement strand
AAGACAGGAATTATCGATGTATAACAAGTCCTGCATTGCCAAGACTCAAGTCATTACAGTCAAGCAGGGCATCGCCTGCAGGAAGCTGCTATGCGCCATTTGAACTACAACCACCTGCTCTATTTCTGGACTGTGGCTCGCGAGGGGACTATCGCCAAAGCTTCCGAGGTTTTGCACCTCACACCCCAGACCGTGAGCGGTCAGCTCAAGCTACTGGAGGAGTCGGTAGGTGAACCTCTGTTTCAGCGGGTGGGCCGTGGTCTGGTGCTTACTGATACCGGGCAGATCGTGAACCAGTACGCCGATGAGATTTTTTCAGTCGGTGCCGAGCTGGCGCAAAGGGTGCGCAGTAAGCAGCCCGGTATGCCCACGGCACTGAATGTCGGGATTACCAACTCAATTCCCAAGCTGATTGCCTATCGCATTCTTGAGCCGGCTCTTGGCCTGGAGGATCCCATCAAGATCGTCTGCCTGGAGGGGGACCTGGAGAAACTGCTGGGTGATCTGGCGGTGCACCGACTGGACCTGGTGCTGTCGGATCGGCCCATTCCGACGGGACTTAACGTCAAGGCTTACAACCACGAGCTGGGCGAATCCGGCATTGCTTTCTTTGCCCAGCGTCGCCTGGCTGGCAAATACTTGCGACAATTTCCTCAGTCGCTGGAACAGGCGCCCGTCTTGCTGCCCGTGGGCTCATCGGCGCTGCGCCGCAGTCTGGACGAGTGGTTCGATCGGCTCGATCTTAGCCCCCGTATCGTGGCGGAGTTTGACGACAGTGCTTTGCTGAAAGCCTTTGGTGAGGCGGGCATTGGCTTGTTTCCTGCGCCCAGCGTACTGTCCTCGGAAATCGAGAAGATGTATCACGCGCGCAGTATCGGTGTGGTGACGGATGTAAAGGAAACCTACTTCGCCATCTCGCCAGAACGTCGGCTTAAACACCCGGCAGTTCTGCGAATTACCGATGTGGCACGAACCGACTTTCTGGCCTGAGGCTTAGTGTCCGCGACGAGCCAGCATCTGGCGACGATCCCGGGAAAGGGTGCGACGCGTCCGGCTACAGGCATCCGCAATGGCCGTTAGTCCGTCGGAGTGCTGGGCTGTAACCCGATAGACGGTGCCACCTGTGCTATGACCTGTCACTTCGCAGCGATAATTGGGGGCGGACTGGCCACGCTTGTGAATCAGTTCCAGGCGCACATGCAGCGAGCGTAGATTGTCCCGCACCGGGATGGCGCTCAAGTAGAGTTGCCGTTGGATGGCCGCTTGCCAGACTTGCAGTTCTTTGGGTAGATCAATGTGGACCATGAGCACCTGACCTGACTATTAGCTCCAGCTTAGCCAGGCTGGTCTATTGGACAAGCGGGATTTCCCTGTCGAATGCTTCGATTAATCCGAATGCCTATGCCCCTGGATTGCCCTGACCCTGATCGTCTTCATACCTATTGTGTATTGGTTCGGGTAGTCCGGCCTGCAGGTCGAGGGGAATCCTGCAGGAAATGCCGTTTAAGTTAGCTATTAGCTACCCGGCTTTTCTGATCCGCCGACCCAGACGTCGAAAGACCATGGCTATCGCGGGTAGAAGTATGAAAGATAGCCCACTGGATCCACCGCCGGGCAGCGTAAAAACCACAGCGCCCTGGGGTCCATAATTCAGGGACTCCAGCAACTTGAAATCATCCAGAGTGGGTTCACTGACGCTCAGACTCTCATCAAGTGGGGTGACCGAGCCGAAGCCGTTATAGAACGCGTCGAAATCGGTCAGGGTTTCGTCGAGTGTTGAATCGCAACCGCCCTCGTTAATATTGGATGTGTCATTGCGACTATAAGTGCGCGTCATCCCGTCATCCGCCTGCAGGCTAAAGCTGGTGGGGCTGGAGAATGATCCGAGAGCAACGACACGAAAACCTCGCAGATTGCCTTCACAGTTAGGTACATTGATGCTGAGCAGGGTCTTGGTGCCGCGGCCGTCCCCGGTATCAAATGGCAGTGACTGGCTCCCCGTCATCTTGTCTTCTGCCAGCAGCTGTGCAATCGCGGCCACGTAGTCGGCCGTGGTTTCGTAATCGTTGTTGGCGCCGCCGGCCTGACTGGCGGCGATTGCCGGAATTCCGAGCCTGGCAGCCCATCGCGCAGCGCCTACCGTCCCGGAGAACGGCGCCAGGTCACGGCCAAGGTTGAAAACTGAGTTGATGCCGCTGATCACCACGTCTGGCGGTTCAGGCAGAAGTTCCAGGACTGCGAGCAAAACCGTATCGCCTGGTTCCCCGTTGACGGCCAGAGCCGGGTAACCCGCGGCCGTGAATGCGTCGAAGACGTCGACAGGCGTGCTTATGTCGTCACCGGACGCCGATTGCTCATCGGCGGGTGCGATCACTGTCACGTCAAGATTCGGATTCTCTCGCAGCCTTTCAACGAGGATGGAAAGGCCCTCAGCTTCCACGCCGTCGTCATTCGTGACGAGTACCCGTAATTGCGCGCTCGCAGTGGTTGCCGAAATCCCAAAAAACAGGGCAACAAGCGAGGCGGCCATGCGGATCCAGAAGCTTTTTCGGTGGACTACGCTCATTTTTTATCCCCAACGATTCGAAGTTTGAGCCAACCAACAACCCGATCAGATTGAGCTACTTGATCGGTAGAAAGAGTCAAGTTCAATAAGATCTCATTTGTACAGTAGCAGGTTGCGACTATTGGCATGCTGCAGCAAGGAGGTTGGGTGAATGGCAAGACAAGACGCACGCTGATTATCAGTATCCATGGGGTTCTCTGGCAGTCTGCTGGTCTCGCACAAGCAAACAAACTGGCGTAGCCATGAAGGCATGTAAGCTAACTGAATTAGCTCAGGAGAATGGCTAGCTTCTTTCGAATGCAAACTACGTAGACTGTCCCCGGAAAGCCAGAAAAGGAGTAAAGAGATGGACCAAAATACGCGGGTTGAACTGGAAGCTGCGGCATTCCGTCGATTGCTCGAACACCTCGACGATCACAAAGATGTGCAGAATATTGACCTGATGAATTTGGCCGGCTTTTGCCGGAACTGCCTGAGCAAATGGTATCTCGCGGCAGCGCAGGAGCGAGACATCGAGATGGATTATGAGACAGCTCGCCAGCTTGTCTATGGCATGCCTTACTCGGAGTGGAAAGCGAATTATCAGAATCCAGAGCGGCGGGGATAATGTTCATCAGGCCGTATGGCAAAATCAGCGAGAACCGATACGGCGCAAGGCGACGCTGATTAACACCGTACCCAGAACCGCGTAGCCGGCGAACAGAACACAAACGAACTCAATGGGCAGGCCTTGGTCCATGAGGCCGCCGAGGATCACAGGCCCCAGCGCGGAGGCGAACACATTCAGCGCAGTGACCATGCTGCGTATGGCGCCCAGGTTCGCAGCGCCGTATAACTCAGCCCACAGTGCCGAGGCCGGCGCTACCAGCAGGCCGGTGCTAATTCCCAACAGACAAAGATAGGGCCAGGCGACCCAGGGATCATCCAGCCCCGCAATCAGTAGCAGGCCCGCGGCCAAGGGCGGCAGCATATAGGGAAGTACCCGCGCGGCACCGAAACGATCCACCAGTCGCCCGGCAATCAGCCCGGCAAGAATGCCGGCGACCGCATAGATGCCATAGCTGCCCGTGATCCACGCATAACTCCAGCCCTTGGCGTCCGCCAGGGCCAGGTGATGGAAAAACATGGCTGTCAAAATCAGGGGTGGGGCCACAATGCCGGGGAGCACAAGCAGAAAGCGAGCGTCCCTGAGTACTGCGCCGCGGGTCCAGTCCTGGCCCGAATGTCGCTGCGCGTCTGCGCGATTTTTCAGTCCTTCCAGATAAGCCTGATGGCGGTTGGGATGATCGGCCAGCAACCAGGCAACCGCTGGTATAAAAACCAAAGCGACTACTAGCCCCACTCCGGCATAGGTCCAGCGCCAGCCAATGGCTGCAATGACCAGCACAGCCACAACGGGTAACAAGGCTTCTCCGGCAGCAAAGCCCAGGCTCGCCAGGGCGATAGCCCGGCCGCGGCCGGCTTCGAAGTAGCGCGCCATGCTGGTCACTGCGACATGACTGGCCAGTCCTTGTCCGGCCTGTCGCAACAAAAAGATGACCGCCACCAGCATGACCGGGCTGTTGACCAGGGCAAGTCCAACACAGGCCAGCGCCAGCAGTCCGCAAACGGCGAGCGAATAGAGCTTCAGATCAACCCGGTCGATAAGCTTGCCGGTCCAGGTGAAAACGGCGGCACTGGCCAGGGTGCCGACCATGTAGATGGCGCTCCATTCGGTTTTGCTCAGATCGAAGGCCTGCTGAATATCCGGGCCAAACAGACCGATAAAGAATGTCTGACCGAAGCTTGAGGCAAAGGCCAGCACGAAGCCGAAGCTCAGAAAGCGTTGGTGGCCAGCGGCGAAGCTAAGGTAAGCGGCGAATGGCATGGAGCTTAACAATGCCCTGCCAGGGCTGATCCGGGACAGTGAAGTTCAGGGATTAGCGACCGGCGTTAGCGGCCAGTGCACCGTAACTGACAGCCTGTTGCTCGATAGTAAAAGCATCAACATTGTGCGGCAGCCAGCGCTGCTGGCCATCATGCTCGGAAGTTGCATCCAGGTACCTGGCAATCATGTCCTGGAGTTGCGGGGTGAGTTTTTTGGTTGCAACCTGGGCAATAAAATCAGCAATCTGCGTGCCGGCCGCCGAGTCTGGGTTGAAGCATTGAGTCACGTTCAGTCGGGCCTGAATGCGCTCGCGTTCGTAGCTCAGGCCAAGCTGGTTCAAATAGGCATCCAGATCTTCGCTGAACCAGGCTTCCCGGTCCGCTTCGACTTCCCAGAAGGACGAGGACAGTTCATTCAGGGTGTCATTGGCTGCCAGCAGAATCACCAGTCGACCGCCGTCTTTGACCAGTCCCATGGCTTTTTCCACGGCCCACGCCGGATCAGCCATGTAGTACAGGGAATGCACCATAATCACCAGGTCATAGCGACGCGGGTCACGCAGATCTTCAAAGCCGACATTGCGAGCTTCAACCTGCACCCGGCCATTGGTCTTTTCGCCCATCTGGGACACGAAACGCTGGCATTGGCGCTCGTCAGGTTCCAGGCCGACATAGGCCACGACCTCTGACTGCTCGGTGCTGGCCTCCAGAATTTCTTTATCCAGGTCACCCGCACCGCAGCCCACGCTCAATATTGACGCCCGGTCCTCGTGCAGTTCGGGAACCAGGGTCTTCCGGGTCCAGGCCAGAATCCGGTCGCGCTGGTCGCTGGCCGCTTCATAAATGGCCAGGCTGCTGGCGTAGTGCTCGCCTGCCAGGGGTACGGGCGTCTCGCTCTGCTGGATGACTTCTCGAATGGCAGTAATATTCACGCAGTTATTCTTCTAATTATGGCGGACCGCAATGACACTAAATGGCCTGTCTGGCTGTCAAGCCGGGCTCTCCGATGCCTTCGCTTTTGGTCGCAGCCCTGGGGTATTCTGTTTGCCCGCCTGCGCCCAGACAACACCAGAATGGCCGCCTGCCTAGCTCCCACGGTTGATTGATGTCCCACCAGCGCCTCTGTGCCCCCGACCGTCCTGGCCGCCGCTGCCTGTTCCTTGCCGGCCTGCTGGCGCTGGTTCTGGCCAGCCCTCCAGCGACGGCGAAGGTGGTGATCGGCTCGAAAAACTTCACCGAGGGGGTGGTGCTGGGCGAGTTGATTCGGGGTCTGGCCGCTTCGGCGGACGGCGAGGCAGAGCATCGACAGGCCCTGGGCGGAACCCGGCTGGTGTTTAATGCTCTGGTATCGGGTGAGATTGATGTCTATGCCGAATATACGGGCACCCTGACCCATGAAATTTTTGCCGACGACAAGCCTGAGTCTTTAGCGGCACTTCGAGATCGACTGGCGGAGTCGGGGCTGGTCATGAGTGAGCCCCTGGGCTTTCGTGACAACTTTGCTCTGGGCATGCGTAAGGATGTTGCGCAGCGCCTGGGCATTCGGCGTATTTCTGATCTGCGTGCGCACCCTGAGCTGGTGTTTCGCTTTGGCACGGAATTTACCGAGCGCGGTGATGGCTGGCCGGGACTGCGGCAGCTATATCAATTACCGCAGCAGGACGTGCTGGGTGTCGAGCATGATCTTGCCTATCGAGGCCTGGCGGCCGGCGATGCAGACCTCACGGATCTGTATACCACCGACGCCGAAATTGCTTACTACGATCTGCAGGTGCTGGAAGACGATCTGCGCTACTTTCCCCCTTATGACGCGGTGCTGCTTTATCGGGCTGAACTGGCGCAGTCTGAGCCCGACGCCCTGGCTGCCATGCTGAAGCTCGAGGGACTCATCGATGAAGCGCAGATGATCGCGATGAACGCCCGCGTGAAACTCGACGGTGAACAGGAGCAGATGGTGGCTGCTGATTTTCTGCGCAGCAGTCTTGAGATGAGCATGGAGGCGCGCGAAACCACCCGTACCGGGCGGTTGCTGCGTTATACCGGCCAGCATATTGCACTGGTAGCTGCTTCCCTGAGCGTCGCGATCCTGGTGGCGATTCCCCTGGGTATTGTTGCCGCCCGGCTGCCGGGCCTGGGCCAGGTGATTCTCAGCCTGGTCGGTATACTGCAGACCATACCCGCCCTGGCCCTGCTGGTTTTCATGATCCCGCTGTTTGGTATTGGTGCCGGGCCCGCTTTGGTCGCACTCTTCATATACAGCCTGCTGCCGATCGTGCGGAACACCTATACCGGTCTGACCGGAATCACACCAGGGCTGCGGGAGTCCGCCGAAGCCCTCGGCCTGCCGGCAGGTGCGCGCTTGCGGCTGATTGAGCTGCCGCTGGCTGCCCCCTCGATTCTCGCCGGTATCAAGACCGCGGCCGTGATCAACGTCGGGGCGGCCACCCTGGGCGCCCTGATCGGGGCTGGTGGTTATGGGCAACCGATTCTGACCGGCATCCGTCTGGATGACGTCAGCCTGATTTTGGAGGGCGCCATCCCGGCGGCCCTGCTTGCTTTGCTGGTGCAGTGGCTGTTCGAATTGCTCGAACGCGTGGTCGTACCGCGCAGCCTGCGCACCGCTGTGGAACACTGACTATGGCCGCTGATACCTTTCAACGCAGTTGTGATCACTGGAGTGATGCCGCCCGGGCCGAGATGGAGGCCTTCTACGAGCTCGCTCGTGTTGATTACCGCTACCTGGCCGAGACTTACGACTGGGCCGCTGCCTTTGGCCAGTTGCTGGCCCGGGGCGAGCCCCTGCGCCTGGCTGACATCGCCTGTGGCAGCGGCAAGTTTCCCGAAGCACTGCTCAGCTACGCCGGCCTGGAGCAGCTTGCCGGACTGAAAGTTCACTACGACTTACTCGACCCCAGTGACTTTTCCGTGCGCGAGGCAAAGCAGGTTTTGAGGCCGCCTTTTGAAGCCGGCGCTGAGTATTGCTGCACCCTGCAGGACTGGGACTGCGATGCAGGTGCCTATGACATCGCCTGGGCGACCCACGCCTTGTACTGTGTGCCGGCTGAAGAGTTACTCGCTGGCCTTGAGAAAATGGTCCGTTGCCTGAAACCCGATGGACTGGGTTTCGTGGCCCAGGGTTTACGCGATGGGCACTACGTGGGTTTCTACGACGTGTTCCGCGATGCCCTGCAGGACGGTCAGGGGACCCCCTACAGCGACGGCGCCCAGGTAGAGGCAGCCCTGCGACAGCTTGGTGTCAGCGTCCGGAGCCGGCAGTTGAACTACACCACCGTGGTCTCCGCCGGGCGTGAGGAATTGCTGGAGTCTTACCTGCAACGCTGTGCCTTTGATGACAGCGTGTCGCTGGAAAAGATGCTAAGAACCGAGCCCCTGACGACTTACCTGGCCGCCTGTTATCAACAGGACAGCCATGAATATCATTTTGAACAACGCATCGGTCTGACTTTGTTCTCTCCTGGCGACGCCGGGCTAATTTTGCATGATCGCTAAGCTGGATCTGTTCTGTGACCAATAAATCCCTGCCCAAGCCGAACGCCCAGAACGACGCTATCGCCCAGGAGTGGCAAGGCGACAACCAGCAGTGGTGGAACTGGTACATGGGCAGTGCGGACAATGCAGCGGCTGCGGTTGAGGTGTCGACGGAAAACGTTCAGTTACCCGATGTGGAGGGTGAAGCAGTAACGCTGGCTTCTGTGCAGGGCGAGCTGAACGGTAGCTATGTTCTGGAGGAAGAGGCCATCGCACGCTTCCGCCGTGATGGCTATGTGAAATTGCAGCAGGTGCTGTCGCCCGCAGCTTTAGGTCTGTTGCGCACCGAGATGGAACGCTGCCTGGTTGCTGAGCTGGGTGCCAGTCCGGGGCTGGAGTTTCGCAGCGGCGAAATGATGTGGCTGAGTAACAAGATTTTCCGTGCCTTTGTGCTCAGTCCGCGACTGGCCGAGATCGCCGCGGCCTTGCTGGGCGTGCCCAGTGTGCGGCTTTATCATGACAACTCCCTGGCCAAGGAACCGGGCTGCGGTCGCACGCCCTGGCACTACGACAAGGATCATTTTCCCATCGCCAGCCCGGATATCTGCACGGCCTGGATCCCCTTGCAGTCTATTCCCCGCAGCATGGGGCCCCTGGCTTTTGCTGTGGGCATGGACATCCATGAACTGGTGGAGTCAGTGCCGTTTAGCAAGTTCGACACCAGCTACGATCAGGCGATTGCAGAAATTTTTAAGGCCCAGGATGTGCCCGTGGATGACGGGCCTTTTGCCCTGGGGGAAATCAGTTTCCACCATGCCTATTCTTTTCATACGGCTGGCCCTAATCGGACTGATGAATCGCGCATGGTGCTGGCAACGACTTATTTCGCTGACGGTGCACGTGTTGTGCCCCAGCCCACCATGATTTCCGGCGACTGGCGAAAATTCATGCCGGGTGTTGAGGCCGGTGAAACCATCGCCAGTGCCTACAATCCGGTGTGCTTTCCACCGGCTGACTGAATTTAGTCTTTGCTTGCCGACGCTTTGCGCAGGGGCACCGGACGCAGCACCCAGTTAGACGGGTCCTGCTTGCGTGCGGGTGAGGGGATGACCCGCGCATAGTCGTTTTCATGGGCCAGCGCCTGGCTGTCGATACCGTCGCCGGCGGCCTCGCGAGCCTGGACTTTCTGGCGGAACATCACGCCGTGCTTGTCCGACTCCAGCAGCAGTTCGTCTGCCAGGGTGGGCGGTACCCGCGCGGGCTTCAGGTGATCCAGTACCACCGCATCCTCACCCAGGACCAGGTAGACCCGTTTAAGGGAGTCCTCGTCAAATTTTTCATCCGTCATGAAATTACGTGCCTGGATGAAATGCAGCTGGGTCAGCCCGTCATGAATCGGCGTGTACGCGGTCAGGATGATCATGGATTTGGGTGGCTGCATATGCATCTGGATGCGAATACACGGCGCCGGCACATAAATCTGCACTTCCGTCTTGCGTTCGTCACGCTCGTCCGGGATTTCCTCACGCCAGTCGCCACGCTTGTTCAGGGGCTTGCGAACCGCGGCACCGTACAGGCGGTGATCTTCATCGACAACGTCATAGGGTTTGGCAATGGGGTCCACCGGATTACCGAAATCCGTATGCACGAAAATGGCATGCGTCCGGTCGACGCCGTTTTCTATGGCTCGCACCCAGTTACACTGAAATTGCGCCTTGCCGCGATTAAAGCGCCAGTCGCTCTCCTGTTCATCTATCTCCGGGAAGAGATCGGGCAGGGGCGGGCGTTCATCAGCTGGCAGATCACCCAGGAATACCCAGATCCAGCCCCAGCGCTCATCCGTGGGGTAGGCATCCACGCGCGCGCGTTTGGGCAGCCGCGCATCCGGACCCAGAGACGGAATCAGCACGCATTCCCCCGCGCCGTTGTAACGCCAGCCGTGATACGGGCATTCGACGGCACCGTCCACCACCTTGCCCCGGCACAGTGAACCGCCTTTGTGCACGCAGGTATCACTCAGGCAATTCACGACGCCGTCTGCATCTCTGAACAGCACAAAATCCTGGCCCAGGGCATGCGTACCGACGGGCTCGGCGCCCACATCGGCAGACAGGCCCAGCACATACCAGTTATTGATCAGCATCGGTTCATCCTTGTCGCTCCCGCGGCCCAGACCCTATGATGCAATGTCACTCAGGCATCAAGCTAAGGCCCCGAAGAGGAATAATAGATCCAGATGTCCCTTTTAGCACCTGATCCGACTGGCCTGAAGCTCGGCCCCTTCTGGTTTGTGCCCGGCCTGACTCGCGGCAATGTGGCCACCGTGCTGGTGGCGGCTTTCTGCACCATGGCCGTGAATACTTTCATGAGCTTCACGCAGCCCTATGTCCTGACTGAGATCCTCAACGTGCCCCAGGCGCGCCAGGGGGTGCTGACCGGTAACCTCGCCTCGATCCAGGAGGTCATTGTCATCGCGGCGATGGGATTCTTTGGTGCCTGGTCAGATCGGGTCGGCCGCCGACTGGTGTTCGTTGTGGGCTTGCTGCTGTTTGCTTTTGGCTACTTCATTTACCCCCTGGCCAGCTCGGAAACGCAGTTGATGATTTTCCGGGCAATTTTTGCCCTGGGATCTGCCAGTGCGCCGATCCTGTTCAGCATCACGGTGCAGGATTCCTGCCAGGAACTTTCCCGCGGCAAGTGGGTGGCTCTGAACAGTATCGCGACGGGCATGGGCGTATTGTTCATGGCCCTGGTGCTGGCCAAGACACCGGTCTGGTTCACTAATCTGGGCGCTGATCCGGTGATGGCCGGGCGTTTTGCCTTCTGGTCTACCTCAGGCATCTGCGTGCTTGCTGCCGTATTCATCTGGTTCGGCATGAGGAACTGGGTGGTGCCCCGGTTCCCGCAACCGAATATTTTTCGCCAGGTGGGGGATGGCTTTCGCAGCGGCCTGAAAAATCCCCGGCTCGCTGTTGCCTTCGGCGCAGCCTTCGTCGGCCGCGGTGATCTGGTGGTGATTTCTACCTTTCTGTCCCTCTGGGTGGTGCAGTTTTCTACGGACCAGGGGATCTCTACGGGGCAGGGCCTGGCCCGGGCCGGCATGTTGTTTGGGATTGTCCAGGGAACCGCCCTGTTGTGGGCCGCTGTCATGGGAGCGATGTCAGACCGATTCGATCGTCTGACTGCCTTATGCGTGTCGCTGGTTCTGGCGACGGCCGGCTATTGTGGTATTGGCCTGATTGAGGATCCCCTCGCGCGCAGCATGATTCCTGCCGCCATGTTGCTCGGCGTTGGCGAGATTAGCGTGCTGATTGCCGCCGGTGCCCTGCTGGGGCAGGAAGCTCAAAAAGAAAAGCGTGGCGCGGTGGTGGGGGTGTTCGGCTTGCTGGGGGGTACGGGTATTCTGTTCGCTGTCTTCTTCGGTGGCATCGTCTTCGATGCCATCGGGCGAACCGCACCCTTTGTGATGATGGGTATCCTGAACTTCCTGCTCCTGGCCACTGCCCTGGTGGTTCGCCTGCGCGGTTATCAACCCGGCGGAGAGCGCAAAGCGCCGGCCAAAGGCTAGCTCAGCTCCCGGTTTTTTCCTGATTACCCACCGCGCGCAATACGCGCCAGGGTGCCAGGGGCATCTCCGTTACCCGGCCATCAATAGCATTGGCCACAGCATTGGCAATGGCCTGCATGGTGCAGACGATGGGCCCTTCGCCGACTTCCTTGGCGCCGAAGGGGCCGAAGGGATCAATAGTTTCAACAATAATGTGCTCGA
>Ga0316194_10003056_pt1 | contig 11693 bp, 10 predicted proteins | sample CroRivsedime1_MG_FD_204936 | JGI IMG/M metagenome (GOLD analysis project Ga0316194, IMG submission 204936) | Coastal sediment microbial communities from Maine, United States - Cross River sediment 1 | ecosystem: Environmental > Aquatic > Marine > Coastal > Sediment | place: USA: Maine... | reverse complement strand
GTAGACACTTGTTTTTGATGACTTTTCTCAACCAGGCGAGCCCCAAATTTCACCATATCCACCTGATTTTAATAGGTATTTAAAAAACACAAGGAGTCACTAAAGCGCCTTATCCAGGATGGATGGCGTTGATTTATTGACGAATGTTGACAGGAATGATGAAAACAGTACCAACACGCCTGATTTTTGACGCCCATTGCGACCTTGCCAGCCCTGTGCTTGGGGCGTTGCTGATCATGCTGCTGCCGCAAACCGGACAGGCCTTGGGCACCCCGGCGGGCACAACCGTCTCCAACCAGGCGCAACTTAACTTTGAAATGGCCGGCGCACCACAGCAGGCCCTGTCGAATACCAATGCCGTCACCGTTCAGGAATTAATCAACGTCGCTGCCGTCTGGCAGGACGCGGCCAATATCTCAGCAGCATCGCCCGCGCTTGAACAGGTCCTCACCTACCGGGTACGCAACACGGGCAATGGTCTCGAATCGTTCACGCTCGGCATTAACAACAGTCCGCCAGGCAGTGATGAATTCGATCCATTCAACCCGCGCATCCATATTGACGGCAACAACAACAACAGCTACGACGGCCCGCTGCTTGATCCGCTGTACACACCCGGTAGCAATGACCCGCAGCTGGATGCCAACGGCAACGACAGTGTCGTCCTGTTTGTACTCAACGATATTCCCGCCGGTCTTGCCGATGGCGAGACCGGTGACAGCCGTCTCACCGTGCAATCCACCACTGCGGGCGCAGCAGGATCTGTCGCCGGCACCATCCTGCCCGGTCTCGGCGACAGCGGCGCCGATGCCGTCGTCGGCAGCAGTTCAGCAGTTGCAAGCGCACGCGGTAGCTACCAGGTTGTTAACACGCCCATTGACGTCAGCATCACCAAGTCTGCCAGGGTCATCTCCGATGGCCAGTCCTGCAACAGTGCACCGTGCGACCCGGTACCCGGTGCAACCATCCGCTACACATTGCAGATCGATGTCAGCGGCACGGGCACGGCGGAGAACCTGGAGATCACCGACAGCATTCCGGCCAACACCCGTTACACGCCATCAAGTATCACTCTGGATTCAACGCCGTTGACAGACAACCCGGGTGATGACCCGGGCAGTTTCAGCGGCAACCTTGTCAGCGTCGACCTGGGTAATACCAGCGGACCGGCAAATTTCGTCATCACACTCGATGTAACCATCAACTAGAGGAGCAACAACCATGAACATCAAAACCCCGAAAACAACCACAGCAATCTTGATGAGCGTCCTGCTGCTGGCAAACCAGGCCGCATTCGCGGGTCAGGAATCCGGCCCGATTCAACTCACGTCATATGCCGAGGTAGAAATCATCAAGACCGATGCCACCGGAAAACAAAGCATAAAACGCGAGCTGGCTGCAGAGGTCGTTCCCGGCAAGGACGTCATCTACACCCTGAGCTTCGAGAATGTTGGCACCAATCCCGGCAATGACATCGTTATCAATAACCCGATTCCCGAACACACCGCTTACAAGTCCGGTTCGGCATCAGGCACAGATACCCGCATCAGCTTCTCGGTGGATGGCGGCCAGAGTTTTGCGCCGCCGGAACAGCTCATGGTTACCGAGGCTGACGGCAGCACGCGGGTCGCCAGCGCATCCGAGTACACCACAATCCGCTGGCAATACCTGAAGCCGCTGCAACCGGGCAATAAATCATCCGTCGAGTTCCGGGTGGTGCTGCAGTAAACCGTTGCCAACACACGAGGGATCACGCCATGTCCACATACCATCGCAACGTCCGCAGCCAGCCGCGGCACGTACCCCGCAGCACCGGACCACCCGCACGACCCGGCACGGGCAGAAACACTACCCGCTTGCCCGCACAGCAGAATCGAAATGAAACGTTTTGTTACACCAGAGAAGGAGTATTGCAATGAAGTCATATAAACCAATCAGGCACAGTGGTCTGTGCCTTGCCAGCCTGTTACTGCTGGTACTGTCTGCCGGTGCACATGCCGGCGGCACAGCACCGGGAACAGACATCGATAACCAGGCCACGCTGAACTTCAAGGTTGGAGGTACTGACCAGCCGGCAGTGACATCCGATGGCGATACCGGCACCGCGGGTAACCAGGTGACCACGTTCAAGGTCGACCGCAAGGTGGGCCTGACAGTAGTCAGCAACGGTGGTGCAACGGTCATTCCGAATACGGATGACCAGGCGTTGCCGTTTACGCTGGAAAATACCGGTAATGATACCCAGGGTTATTTGCTCAGCACGATTGCCGGCCTTGATGCCACCGATGACGATTATGATATGAACAGCGTTCGTATCTATATCGACGTCAACAATAACGGTACCTACGAGTCCGGAACGGATACGTTGTACACGGCAGGCACCAACGTCGGCGATCTGCTACCGGATGCCTCCATCAAGCTCCTGGTCGTGGCGAACACACCGGGAACAGCGGGCGATACAGAAACTTCCCTGTATCACCTGCTGGCACAGGCAACCAATGCCGGCACGACAACAGCTGCAGCCAAGACACCCGGGGTGGATGACCCGGCAGTGATCGATGTCGCTTTCGCCGATGTGGCCGGTAGCGCCGGTGGCCCTACCGATGCTGCACAGGACGGCAAGCACTCGGATTCCGCTATCTACACCGTGCAGTCCGCAACCGTGGTCGTCACAAAATCCTCGGAAGTGACAGACGATGGTTTCGGCACACTTGCACCAAATGCCAAGGCCATTCCGGGCGCCACGGTCACCTACACGGTGGATATTGTTAATAGTGGTGCTGCAGCTGCCACCTCGCTGGCACTGACCGATGACCTGCAGGTGGCCGATGTCACCTACAACAACCCCAGCGTCAGTTTCGGTGGCGATTGCAATGGCGCAACAAGCGAAAGCTTTGCAACACCGACATTGACCATTAATGTGGGTACGGTCACAGGTGGCTCGACCTGCACCATCACGTATAGCGTCACCATTAATTAATTTATGGTGACCTGCGTGTAATGCACCTGTTGCACACAATCTGGCGTAACACGCGCTGTCGGGCGGAAGCACTTTTCCGCGCCGGCAGTGCGCTTTTATGCTCCCGAAAAAAATACGCACTGGCGCTGCTGCCGTTATTGCTGATGAACAGCAACCCGGTGCTGGCGGTAGCACCGGGCACATCCATCAGCAATACCGCGAGTGCCACGTTCGCTATTTCCGGCAATCCGGAAAACCGTACATCCAACACGGTGGATATCAGCACCCGTCTGTTGCTGACACCTGCCGAAGCGCTGTTTTTCCAGTACTCGCCAACAGGTAGTGGTGCCCGGCCAACACCAAGCTCACCGACCGGTTGCAGTCTCGGCAGTGCCAGCGGACCGTTCCCGCCGCTGGCCAGTCCGAGTTACCCCGGCATGGATGTGCTGGATGTCAGCGCACCCATCGACCTGGTGCGCGCCAACCGCTTTCACCAGGGTGAACCGGTATTCGTGCAGATTACGGACAAGAACCGTAATCTCGACAGGACCCGGCGCGACACGGTCGAAGTCACTGTCGAGGTCGCTGCCAGCGGTGACCAGGAACGTCTGCAACTCTCGGAGACAGAGAATGACAGCGGAATATTCGTCGGCTACATCCAGACGGTAGCACCGGCTGCAACACCATTCGATTGCCAGCTGGCAGTCGGTGAAGACCACAAGATCCACGCCCGCTATGTTGACGTGTACGACAATACCGACACGGCAAAAGACAGTGCGCTGGTTGATCCCTTCGGCATGGTCTTCGACAGCGCCTCGGGCGCGGCCATCAATGGCGCCAGCGTCACCATCGTCAATGCCGCCACCGGTTTACCGGCCCAGGTCTTCGGTGACGACGGTATCAGCACCTTCCCCGCGACCGTGACGACCGGTGGCACCGTGACCGACAGTAGCGGCGCGAGCTATACCTTTCCACCCGGCGGCTACCGCTTCCCGTTTATGGCCACAGGCAATTACCGGCTGGGAGTTATGGCGCCTGCATACACCGCACCATCGGTCAGCAGCATTGCAGACTTGCAGCAACTGCCGCAGGCACCGTTTGCCCTCGACCCGCGTGCCTCGTTTGCGGAAAACTTCACGCTTGACGCCGGCCCGCCGCTGAATATCGACATCCCGATGGATCCGGCAGGCAGTGACCTGTTCCTGCAAAAGACCGCCTCGCGCAGCCAGGCCGCAAGCGGCGACTTTGTCCGCTATAGCCTGGATCTTGTCAATAACAGCGCCCAGGGCAGCGCCGCGAACGTCATGGTCACCGACGTATTGCCCACTGGCTTGCGTTACCAGCAAGGTTCGGCACAACGCAACAGCATCAATGCAGCCGAACCCGAGATTGCTGATGACGGCCGCACCTTGCAGTTCGATGCCGGCAACCTCGCGCCCGGTGAAAGCGTACAGGTTACTTATGTCGCGGAAGTCACTGTCGGCACCCCCCTCGGTGAGGCCATCAACGTGGCCACGGCACAGGACAACCGCGGTGTGACATCCAATACGGCGCGTGCCATTATCCTGATTGAAGATGATCTGTTGACCAGTCGCAGCTTCATCCTCGGCCGGGTCATGCTGGGCAACTGCGAAGTCGAGCAGCCCGAGACAGGCAGCCTGCAAGTGCGTCTGCAAAGCCGTGTAAATAACAGCGGCGTGGTACAGGAGGTCAGTGTCACGACAGCCCACCTCGGCGGGCATGAACTCGGCGTGAATGTCGAGCTCCCTGCCCTGTTACGCTACAGTCCGGGGAGCGCACGCATCGACGGCAAGGCTGTGCCGGATCCAGCGATAAGCGACAACCGCCTGCATTTCACGCTCGATAATGCCACTGAACGCAGCGCCTACACGCTGAGCTTTCGCAGCCATGCGGGCATTGATGTAAACGGCGAGTTCACCACCCGCGCGCGTGCCATCACGCGGACGCCGGATGGTATGCAACAATCCACGGCCTATGCCAGCAACACGCTGACGGCCAGGAGTCCGTCAGACATCCGTATCAGTCAGGCTGACAGTGGTGACGTCAGCAGTCGCATCATCAACCCGCAACGTTATGACCACAATGCCACGACCGGTGTCGGCCTGCCAGGCGTTCCGGGGGTGCGGTTGATGATGGAGGATGGTCGTTACGTGATCACCGATGAAAAGGGTATGTACCATTTCGAGGGCCTGGTACCCGGCACTCACGTGGTACAGGTTGACCCGCTCAGTATTCCCGAGCACCTTGAAATCTTCGAGTGCGAACAAAACACCCGCTTTGCCGGATCGGCACACTCGCAGTTTGCCGACATCGCCGGCGGCCTGATCTGGCGCTCGGATTTTTACCTGCGTGAAAAGGCGCCTCTGAGCGGCAACATCGGCCTGCGGCTTGAAAGTGACTTGCAGGGCAAGCGTATCGTGTACAGCGCCCGCATCAACGGAGACACACATCACTGGGACAACCTGCGTCTGAACATCCAGCTGGCGCCCGGACTGAAATATATCGACGGCAGTAGCCGGCTGGACGATACCGTGATCGCTGACCCGCGCGTGCACGGCGATGCCCTCAGCTTCCGGCTCGGCAGTCGTGAAGCCACTGCCTGGGAGCAACGCCTTGATTTCACGGTCGCATCCGCTGATGCCGCCGCGGGGGAACTGGACACACTGGCAGTGCTCGGCTTTGACACCGCTGATGAAAAAAACCTGCGCACACAACCCGCCATCAACAGCCGGCTGTTACAGCGCGATATCTTCGGCAGACAACAGCCTGAGCCACAGGGACAGCCGGTTGACAGTCGCAATACCAGCCGCAAGGACAGCAGCGAGCAGACCGTCAGCGTGCGCAGGCCGGTGACTGACATCGCCATCAAGGATGACCCGATCGTGATTCCGGCTGCCGATAACAACACCGCACAGTTCGACCGGGCCTGGCTGGACCAGGCCGCTCCGGGGCTGGAATGGTTGTCACCGGGCAGTGACTTCAACCCCGGCATTCCGTCGATCAAGCTTGCCATCAAGCACGACGCCGACGACCGTCTTACACTGCAGTTGAACGGACAGGCGGTCAACAACATCAACGCCGACGGCAGCCTGCGCAGCAGCGACAAGCGACTGGCGATCAGCCGCTGGAGCGGTATCGACCTGCAACCGGGTGAAAATCACATTGACGTCATGGCCCGCAACGCGGCCGGTGCAATCACCGGCACCCTGTCACGCAGCATCCACTTCTCCGGTATGCCCGTGTATGCCGAGTTTGTTGAAGAATATTCACGCCTGTCTGCCGATGGCAGAACCATACCCGTGGTCGCCGTCAGACTTACAGACAAGTGGGGCAAGCCGGTACGCGAGGGCGTGGTCGGCGATTTCCGGCTCGACCCGCCCTACATTGCCAGGCAGCGCATCGATGCACTCAGGGAACGGCCGCTGAGTGGGCAGGTACTGGGCAAGACAAGCTACACGGTCGGCAACCAGGGCATCGCATTGATCGAGATCGAGCCGACCACCATCACCGGCAAGCTGGCCCTGTTTTTTGACTTCGAGCAACCCACGCGTTACGCCCCCAATGTGCTTAACCGCAAGACCCGCGAAGTGCATGCGTGGCTGAAACCCGCGGCCCGTGACTGGATACTGGTCGGTCTCGCGGAGGGTACGGCCGGCAACAATGACGTCTCCGGCAACATGGAGACACTGGACGCCGGGGGCGGCGAGGAAAATTACTACCAGGACGGCAGGCTGGCCTTTTATGCGAAGGGCCGCATCAAGGGTGACATGCTGATGACACTTGCCTATGACACCAAAAACGAATCGGACAGTGAGCGCAGCGATCACAGCCTGTTCCAGACCATCAACCCGTTAAAGTACTACACGCTGTACGGCGACGCGACAGAGCAGCGCTTCGATGCTCCGAGTTCCGAGAAGCTTTACCTGCGCATTGAACGTGACCAGTTTTATGCCCTGTTCGGCGATTTCAATACCGGGCTGACGGTCACCGAACTGTCACGCTACAGCCGCAGCATGACAGGCATCAAGACGGAATACGATGGCAAGCGTTATGGTGTAAATGCCTTTGCCGCCGAGTCCGACCAGGTGTTTATCCGTGACCAGATACAGGGCAACGGCACCTCCGGGCTGTATTATCTTTCAGAGAAGGACATCATCATCAACAGCGACAAGGTTACCCTGGTAACCCGTGACCGCTTCCGGCCCGGCACTGTCATCGAATCGCGCGAGCTGTCGCGCTTCCTCGATTACAATATCAACACACTGGACGGCACGCTGTTTTTCAAACAACCGGTCCCCAGCCGCGATGAATTCTTCAATCCCGTTTACATCGTGGCGGTCTACGAAACCGCCAGTGCCGGCGACAAGCAGCTCTCGGGTGGCGGCCGCGCGCGGGTCAAGCTGCTGGATGACCGCCTGGAATTCGGCGTCAGCGCCATCCACCAGGGAGATACCGAGACTGGCGGCAACCTGTTCGGCACCGACCTGCGCTATGACATCAACCGGAATACGGAACTGCGCGTGGAGATTGCCGGCAGCGACACGAGCAACGGCGACAATGATGAATCCGGCACTGCCTATCTCGCGCAACTGGCCCATCACGACCCGCGTTTGAGCAGCCGTCTGTACTTTCGTGATGAAGACGAGGCGTTCGGTCTCGGCCAGCAATCCAGTAGTAATACCGGTACACGGCGCTATGGCGCGGACCTGCAGTACCTGCTGACTGAAAAGCTCGTCGTTAATGGTGAGGCCTATCATGATGAAGTGTTTGTCAACGACAACCAGCGTGATTCCGCCACGGCAAACATCGAGTACTTCCGCTCAAACTACCGGCTTTCCAGTGGCCTGATCTATACCCGCGATGACCTCGGCACGGGTGAAACCAACACCTCCACCCTGTTCACCGCCGGCGCCAGCCGCTCGTTCCTGCAGGACAATCTCATCCTGCGGGCACGCGCCGAGGTACCACTTGACGGCAAAAACGAAAGTATCGATTATCCCGGCAACATCACACTCGGCGCGGATTACTTGCTGAGCGAACGCATAAGCCTGTTTGCCGAGCAGGAATTTGCCTACGGCGACACGCTCGACAGCAGCAACACCCGGGTCGGCCTGCGCAGCAGCCCCTGGGCGCTGGCCACCATCAACACCTCACTGGAAACGCAGGTCACGGAAAACGGGCCACGCCTGTTCACCAACCTTGGTCTTACCCAGGGTTACGCGGTGAACCCGCACCTGCAACTCGACTTTGGTATCGACAGCACCCGGGTGCTGAAAGACTCGGGTGCCACGGCCTTCAATCCGGCCGTCCCGCCCAGCACCGGCACCCTGGACGGCAGCTTCACAGCGGTCTATGCCGGCAGCAGTTATGCCCGCGACCTCTGGTCGGCCACCTCACGGTTTGAATACCGTAACAGTGACCAGCAAAATCAGCGCGGCCTGTTTATCGGTGTCTACCGCCAGCATACGCCGGGGCTCGGCCTGTCACTGGCCAGCCAGCTGATCGACGCCGACCTGTCCGGCGGCGGCAACCGCACCACCGCCGACACGCGTTTTTCGGTTGCCTACCGGCCGATCAGCAGCCACCTGATCCTGTTGAATCGTCTTGATTTCGATTTTGAAGACAACGACGACAACGGCATTGCTCTTAAAAACAGGAAAGTCGTCAACAATCTGAACCTGAACCTGCTGCCCAATCGTCGCAACCAGATAGCCCTGCACTACGGCATCAAGTATGGCAAGGACACCATTGACGGTGTGCGCTATGACGGCCTGACGCAGGCACTCGGCAGTGAGTACCGTTATGACATCAACGCGCGCTGGGATGTCGGGTTGCAGGGCAGCGCGCTCTACAGCAGCAACAGCAATACGCTGCTGTATTCAGCGGGACCCTCGATGGGTGTCAACCTGTTCAAGAATCTCTGGCTCAGTGCCGGCTACAATTTTTCCGGCTACGAAGACAACGACTTCTCGGCAGCAGGCTACACTGCCAGGGGGCCGTACGCCAAACTGCGTTTCAAGTTTGATTCGGGAACAACGAAAGATGTGGCTGCCTGGTGGGACAAAACAAGAAACACTCTTGCCGGCGGCCGCAATAATAATCCAGGCGATTCCTGACAGGCGGCTGAAAAACTAGTCTGTGCGTTCTGATTCACGCCACGCAAATGAGCAATCCAGATGAGTGCGCACGGTAATCAGGCCACTCAGCCCGTCTTCAAGCATGATCTCGAGTGGACGACGGCGGCGCAGACGCTTGCACGGCTGTTTCAACCACAACACTGCGATATTGGCATTACGGGGAAAGGTGGTGCGCAATGCATCGGCGATTCCCATCAAGTGCTCGACACGCTTCATGACCTCGGGATCATCCGGCAGTGGTGTATCTTCATGGTAACGTTGCATCTTGCGGCCCGGCGTGCCATCCGGCAATGCCAGTATACTGACCTGGTCGGATGCCTTGACACCCCAGTCGTCAAGCAGATTAACAACCATGCGGCCGAGTTGCGTACGGTCTTGCTGGGTAAGTGCTGACATTTATATTATCCACTGCCCTGAGACCAGGACTCTGTATGCAAAGCGGGAATTCTAGCATGACTCACAGCCGGTTCCTGAGGCAAATAACCACTTTATCCTTATGTCTATCAATCCGTGTAAAATCACAGACTGCGTCGCGACACAACCGCAAGCAGGCTGTGTAGCCAGTTATGGAAACAAGCAACGGGCAACACCGGAACCATGACACCACTCACCCTGTTACTGATCATTGCGTTGCTGGTCTGGTTCTGGCAAATCAGCCAGCATTGTCGCGACATGGCAATACAGATTGCACGGCAAACCTGCAAGCATCAGGGTTTACAGTTTCTCGACGGCACCGCGACCCTTAAAAGCATCAGACCCTACTTTACACGCGCCACTGGTCCGGGCCTGAAACGCACCTATACTTTTGATTACAGCGAGGATGGTGTAGGCCGCCACAGTGGCTGTATTATCATGCACAATACGCAGGTCTCATCGGTCCTGCTTGACAGCCAGTAAGCAGAGAAACGCTGTCCCCGACTGACAGGAGAAGGCGTTAAACAGACAGCAACAACTATCACCACCCCAGAGTAACTGCAGGAATGACACATGCCCTACTACATCTATATTGTGACCACCATTGACACCACCACGAAGAAAGCCGTGGAAGCGGTCAGTGAATTCGAGAACTTCAAACAGGCCAAGGCCGAGGTCAGACGCCTGCGCGCCGAGGAACAACTGCAGGACAACCAGTCCTACAAGGTCATCTTCGCTGAAAACGCGGCAGAAGCAGAACAGCGCCTGATCGAGTACCGGGAAGAGCCTATTGCCAAGGAATGGGAAAAATAGCTCACGACCCACACCGCGATGGAAGAAAAAGCCTACAAGGACACTTACCACAGTATTAACGAGCGTCGCTGTGTGTTCGAAAAAACCATCAACTCGCGACGCTGCACCTGCAGGCAATCACAACGCTTTCACCTCGCCGACCGTGAAGGCATCGCCTGCAAATCCGTTACCGGTAATGCACTCTGCATCGAGTTTCTCAACAGCATGCGCAGCAATGCCCGTTTTGCACTGCACCTGACCAACGCTGACGGTCCACTGCCACACGCCAAGGAAATCAAGGTACAGACCGGTGGACTGCTGGGACTGCAGGGCCTGGTCAGGCCCGAGCGCGCAGAAGACGCCAATATCGAAAATGCCATTGGCCTGATCGATGCCGCCATCGAGAAATACGGCCGCATCGAAGACCTGCCCTATGACATTATTGTCCAGGCAATCGTAAAATTTGAAGGTCGCAGGAAACGCCCCCGCAAAGACGATCCCTGAGGCAAGTGCTTGTTCCGATGTTGAACAATCGGTGTTATCCAGATAATTGCATAAATCCTGATCTGAAAGCTGGTTTCGCCAAATGATTTACAGGATGAAATGAAAATTTCATTTGGATCCTGGAATTCACCAGCAGTGGGGTTTTGGCACAGTCTTGCAGGAGCGCAGTCGATCGTCTGCGACTTTCATCTTGACCACATGATGCGCTACAACCTGTTTGTGCCGCGCCTCTAAAACCTGTGCCGCTTACTGGGTTTCGAGGCCGGCAACATCATACCCTCGCGCGCCTTTTGCTCTGGTGAAAATCAGGGGTTCCCGATTATTCTCATTGCCAAGCATTTTGACGCCTTCCCTTTCAACCATGGCCGCGTGGGCGGCATTGTTGCAACGGGCCGGCATGGCCTGCATGCGGATCATGGCAAGGACATGGTAATCATCCAGGCCTGTCACGTCGGATACGATCCGGAGACAGAGACATTTGGCAGCTATTGCCGCCTGCAGACAACGGACAACGGACAACAAGAAAACAGCCACCTGCGGCAAGATCGATGACGTGTTGCACGTGGTACCAGGACGAGTACCGGTTTGCACGGCACAACATATACCTCGGCCGGGAAGGCGATGTGCATACGATTAAAATAGATAACCAGTTACTGGACGAGCGTCGCACAGAGGGCCTGTTTCCGGACCTGGAAAAAATAATCTTCAGGGAAGCAGGAACGATGAAGCTGCAGCGAACCCTGGGCGGCCTACATCCAGGATGGTAAAGGCAGTTCCTGTACCCTGGAGCAGCCTGACGTCATGGAGATGCTGATGCAGCAAAGTACCGAAAACCCGGACCAGATAGACCTGGAAGCCGCCATCCA